>ENA-UOOM01003977-UOOM01003977.1-fermentation-metagenome-genome-assembly--contig:-NODE-3977-length-10097-cov-105.842462_pt1 | contig 10097 bp, 9 predicted proteins | sample MGYA00245781_ERZ724031 | MGnify/ENA primary metagenome ERZ724031 (study PRJEB28704, sample SAMN03018317) | fermentation metagenome | biome: anthropogenic terrestrial biome; feature: soil... | reverse complement strand
GCCATCCTTCCGTAGGGAACGTGGCTCGTCCCGTTCCGGCGAAGCCGTGTATTGAAAACACCTCGCGTTTTCCTCTACTCGCACTTTGTGTGTTTTCAATCCGCCCTACGGTTGTTCTCGGGACGGCGTGGCAGCCGTCCCCTACACCATAAAAATAAACAGATTTTTCCATATTGAGTATTGCTGCTATGTAAGCTTGCTTGTTCTTGTAAACAAGAATATCGACTAAAATAGTCACACTATTGATATCAAGTTGAGATCAGCCTTAAGGATGTAATTAATAATGAGTATTACGATCAGTATTATCACCTGTACTTTTAACAGCGAGATGTTCCTGGAAAACGCTCTAAAAAGTATTGAGAGGCAAAGCTATTCAAACATCGAACACATCATCAATGATGGCTATTCAACCGATTCGACTTTGAAGATCATCGATGATTATATTGAACGAAACAAAAATCGCTATGATATCAAGTTTTTCCAATCTGAGCCAAAAGGAGTTGGAAACGCCCTGAATGTCGCAACCGAAGCGGCAACCGGTGATATTATCCACTACTTGCATTCTGATGACTATTACCTCGACCGCGATTCCCTCAGCAAAGTTGCTGGTTACTTCCATAAAAACCCGGGTATCACCTGGCTTACCGGCAATTTTTTAGTGGAATTTTCGGGCAAAAAGTATGTGATTCCGCAAACATATTTACTTCGAGTCAGTCCTGAAACAGCCCTTTCTGCCATGAACATCATTTCACACGAAAACACTTTTATGAAGAGAGAATTTGTGAAGCGCTACGGCGCTTTTAACGAAGGCAAGAACGAGGTTGTGGAATACAGTTTATGGCTGCACCTTATCAGAGACCAGAAACCACTTGTCGTTGATGATGAATTCACAGTATTTATTATCCACAAAGGCAGCACTTCGACCGGTAGTGTTCTCAAATTTTCCAAAGCGATTTTGAGAGCGTTTCACACTCAGAGAAAAGAAAAAGTCCTCCCTTTGCTTGGTTACTACCCTGATAACCGGGCATACATCCGCACAAAAGCCTTCCTCGGCAAAGTGACCAGATTGATAGAAACTTAATCATTTTTGAGCTAAAAGCGCAATTCAACAACTTTTTTTGTAGACCCAACGTTGATGCTGTAGTTAAGCTTCTCAGACACTTGTCTGTTTCACATATTCGATTTGTGTGGCTATTGTTTGGATAAGGTTGCACGGGTTTCCACATATAAAAAACATGGTCCCAATTTACTCGGCAAGATTTTTGTATAACAATTAATCAAGGGAGTCACTCTGTGTGTTTCAGTGGCTATTGTTTATTCATAACTGAATTTTGTTTCCGATTTTCAAGCCTTAACTGTTTCAGGGTTTTGCTGATCTGAATATTTCGACCCTTCCCACTCACAAGAGGCACTTACGTCCTGGACCTTTTCCAGATACGTGGTATGGTATTTCTTGTAACAATTCCATTACTTATTGAAGGTCGTGTTACAAGGAGTATCATGTCATTAAGTGTAGGGGACGGCTGCCACGCCGTCCCGCAAGCAACCATAGGGCGTGACGACTGTACCAATGAAGTCGGTAAGCTCCTTGTTGGCAAAGGTTCAGATTCTTACTTTGTATACTTCGCATCACTTCGTTCAGAATGACTAAACCCGGTTCCTGCTCCCCGCTCCCTGCTCCCTGTTTCCTGCTCCCTTGTCGCAGCTGCCACGCCGTCCCGTCTTCATTTATGGAAGACTGAGGTCATGATGCTGGGAACGACGATAAAGCGCTTCCTAAGGTAAAATAAACTAGGAGGCGGTCATGGGGCAATATAAACACATTGTGAACTATAAAAATTCTCAATACTTTCGGGTGCAAAATCTGATGCGAGACAGCTCTATCTTCAACGAGGATCGGGGTCAAGGCGTATTCAAGAAGCATAGCTATCCGTTTATTCTACAAGACGAGAATAACAACCTCTTCACACCATCGAGACAAACAATTCTTGATTACTTCAAACAAAACAAAATAATCTGGTGGAATGGTCAATTAACCAACCACCCTCTTTCTTCACAAGTTGCTTGTCTGAACCATTTGTTTTCAATCAGAGAAGACAAACAAGCTGTATTCTCCATAATAAAGAATATTTATCCTGATATTATCGATATATTACCGTTGACAACTGACAAGTTTCTGCCGGCATTTATTCAATTCGAGGCGATCAGTGATGATGATCATCTGAATGAAGTTAACTCAATAAGAGGGAGTCAATGTACTTCGATCGATGCCTTGATTTATGGTGAAGGTAGAGATGGCAAGAAAATTCTTTTTCCTATTGAATGGAAGTATGTTGAAGCCTACGGCAACGAAGACAAAGCAAGCGGCAATCCCGGAATAACCCGAATAAAACGATATACTGATTTGATCAATCAGTCAGCTCAATTGAAATCAAATGATCATTCAATTTACTATTTCGAACCGTTCTATCAGTTGATGCGGCAAACCCTCTGGGCAGAACAAATGATTTCGCACCGAAAAACTGAAACAATCAAGGCTGATGTTTTTATTCATGTTCATGTGATACCTGGTGAAAATGGCAATTTGTTACATAAAAATTACCCTTGCAGCGGCAAAGGAATGGAAGCAACATGGCGTGAATGCCTGAATGATCAATCCAGGTATGTGATTGTTTCACCTGAAGCACTGTTGAAAACCGTAGATAGGGATCGATATAATACACTGTTTGAATATCTTAATACCAGGTATTGGTGAAAAGAGCGTGACCACAAATCTTTTGTTTCAATCCTGAAATGTGAATTTAAACTGAGGACCGATTGTTTCCTTGATGGGAATATAAAGACTATACCCCAACCCCACACAAGTCCAAAATTATTGAATTAAGCCAGGACTTAGCCTTAAAAACAACTCCCGGACAACATTGATAGTTCTGTTCTTAAAAGCGTGTGTGATCATTGATATCGGCGGATTAGACAGACAAATCTATCTCGCCAACTTCTTTGATTTCCTAGGCTTTTTATCTGACATTCTTGGAATCACCTGAATATGCTAAAATATCGTAAGGGTTAAGCACCTCTCTCCAACACAAAACATGATAGGTAGGTCTTCCAATATGAAAATACACTATTTCCAGAGATATCACGGAAAAGAAAATGTTGCTACGGCTAACACTATGTTGCTTTTGTCTCGGTTATACGCAAGTTCTCCGAACAAGTTTTTCCAGTTTTTTAAATCTTTTTTCTTTACTGATGCCTTTGAACCGGAGATCATCTTTAATCTTCAGGAAAAAAGTAAAGACAGTGTTCCAGATGCTACTATTACACAGGAGGGCTTCAAGATTATTGTTGAAACAAAAATGGGTGACTGGTTCAATTCAGAACAACTCCTCAATCATTTAAAAGTTTTTAGCGATGAAAAATCCAAAGTAATCCTTACATTAGCTCCGGAATTGATGAATCCGAAGAAGTTGAATGAAATCAAAGAATTGTTAATAACATATAATGCCATACAAAATTATCCAGTGAATCATGTGAATACTACTTTTGAAGGATTTGCTAATGCAATTAGAGAATTTATTGACGACAGAGATTATGAAATGCAGGACGTATTAAATGATTTTCTGGATTATTGTAATGACGACAACCTAATCAAAAGTGCAGATTCCTGGAAGCGCATGAGAATGCAATTAGCAAGCGCCACGTTTGAATTCAATTTTAGTAACGATTTGTATTATAACGACTATAACCGTAAATTCAGCCCACACAATTATCTTGGTCTGTATAAAAATAAAAGTGTGAGGGCAATCGGGAAAATTAATACAATTATTTCGAGAATTATTTCTGAAGAAGGAGTTGAGTATAAAAGCGAATTAGGAGAGATAACCGAGGAACGAAAACAACTCATAGACGAAGCTATAGAAGACGGAAAGAAATATGGTTACAATATGGAGACTGCTAACGTGAGGTATTTTTTCGTCGACCGGTTTTATGAGACAGACTTCAAAAAAACATCACCTTATGCACCGATGGGAACTCGTTTTTTCGATTTGACCCAAATTCTGGAGACCGAACAATTGCCTGAGACGGGAAATATAGCAGAACTACTTAAAACTAAAATCTGGAGTTAGTTCCGCCTAAAGATTAAATGGACATTGACGAATTGCAGCAGATAATTAAATTGGCTGCAAATAGTGGACGCAGGAGTGTCTCAGTTGGGTTATAGTTAACTAACAGGAGAAAGACAGTGACAATCTCAAAAAACAAATACTACCCGAAAGAATTTAAGATCGAAGCGCTCGAAATGCTGCGATCTTCCGGCAAATCGATGGCTCAGATAGAACGCGAACTTGGGATCAGCCCAAACCTGCTGGGAAAATGGAAAGCCAGGCATGATATAGCGCTTGATGATCAGGCAAACAAAGCGCTCTATCCCAAAGGGATGGACGAAAAAGACGAAAAGAACGTGCGATTAGAGCGGCAATTACGAGTTGCGAATGAGGAAATAGAAATCCTAAAAAAAGCACTCGGCATCTTCTCACGACAAAGCGAATGAAATTCAACTTCATTCACAAGCATGAAAACCAATATTCTGTGAGAAGAATGTGCAAATTGTTGGAAGTTTCAGCCAGTGGCTATTATGCCTGGAAGAAAAGAGCCGACAAGCAAGATGAGCAAGATGCCGAAGACAGCAAAAAGATCAAACAGGAATTCGATAACTCTCACCAGGCTTATGGCGGTCAGCGCATTCAGTGTGTGCAATTAATGATAGCCGCGGATTGAAGAGGGCAAAATCACCGGTATTCCGACGCCACAACCTCCCCAATCTCGCCCTACAGGACTGCGAAAACGGTCACGAGGTCTAGCACAAACGGCGAATTCTCATCATGAGCGGACCGTTGGGCAGAATACAGAGTAAGGTTCTTGTTGACAAAGGTTCAGTTTCTTACTTTGTATACTTACGAAGTACGCTGCACGCAGCATCACTTCGTTCAGAATGACAAAACCCAGTTCCTGTTCCCCGTTCCCTATTCCCTGTTTCCTGGTCCCTGTTCGCGGCTGCCATGCCGTCCCGTCTTCATTTATGGAAGACTGAGGTCATGATGCTGGGAACGACGATAAAGCACTTCCTAAGGTAAAATCAATCCGGAGATTAGAATGGAAAAAGATCTACAAACCGTCAGGTTTGAAAAACTGGTTTTCGGCGGAGACTGCCTCGGCAGGCTGATTGATGGGCGCGCGGTGTTCGTGCCCTTTGTGCTTCCCGGGGAAAGCGCTGAAATCGAAATCACAGAGTCAAAGGAACGTTTTGCCCGTGCACGCCTTATTCGGCTGCTCGAAGCATCCCCTGACCGCGTCCAGGCGCCCTGCCCTTACTTCGCGGTCTGCGGAGGCTGCCATTATCAACACATTGACTACGCACAACAACTGGAACTAAAAAAAGAGCTGGTTGTCGATCAGTTACAGCGCATCGGCAAGTTCACCGACCTGCCCAAAATCCAGATCACACCCTCCCCCAACCCTTTTAGCTACCGCAACCAGGCGCAGTTCCACCCGGTCGATGTCGAAGGCACGCTCAAACTTGGCTTCAAAAAAGCGGCTTCAAATGACGTTTTACCAATCGCGCGATGTTTGCTCCTGCCGGAAGAATTGAACGAGCTCCTCCCCCTGCTGGAACTGGAACCCGGCTCTGAGATCAACCGAATGGCTATGCGCATCGACAGTGACAGCGAGCTCATGCTCATCCTCAAAGGCAACAGCGAAGAACCACCAGAGATGAACATCGAACTGCCGGTCTCATCAGCTTACCTAAGTCCTGACGGTCGCAGCCTCAACCTGAGCGGCAACGACGCCCTGGTCTACACGCTTTTAGGCAAGGAATTCCTGGTCTCACCCGAGTCGTTCTTCCAGGTCAACCTGCCCGTGGCTGAGGAAATGATCAGGCGTGTTCTTTCTCTGCTTGAGCCCAAAAACAACCTCAATATCCTCGAGCTTTATAGCGGCGTCGGGCTTTTCACCCGCTTTCTCGCCCCCCTCGCCAGCCGGCTGACCGCCATCGAGAACTCCCGCTCTGCCTGTTTCGATTTTGTGGGCAACCTGGACGATTTTGACAATATCAGCCTCTATGAAGGCACAGTGGAAGAAATTTTGCCAGCTATCATCGATCAGATCAAGCCGATCGACCTGGCAGTGCTCGACCCACCCCGCGCTGGCTTGAACGCCAAAGCCCGCCACGCGCTGACCGACCTCGCTCCCAGCCAGATTATCTACATCTCCTGCGACCCCAGCACATTGTCGCGCGACCTGAAACACCTGGCACAAGCCGGCTATAGCCTGCAAAGCCTGCACGCCTTCGACATGTTCCCCCAAACCGCCCATGCCGAGACTATGACAGTGCTACGAAGAACTCAACGAGTAACTTCGTAGAAATCCTACGTTTTAAGCACTATATTCAAAAGATTTATTTCGTTCCAGAAGGTGAAAACTATAGAAACAAGGTCATTAAGAACCATGTTCTTGTGAGAGTGGTTGTTGATCTCGGTTGTGGGAACACGTTTTTTGATGGTTCTTTGACCGAAGCAGAACCCACCCAAAACAGCCAATTTTTAGAGATCATTACAGTGTAATATGCTGCTCAATGATCTTTTTTTGTTTCATGCGATCTGGAGGATGAGTTGTTGAAATCACATCAATTTGATTATTACTACGGCAACCAAGCCGAACAATTCACCTTCTATCGTATCCCTAAAAGGCTGTTCACCGAAGCTGCCTTTGCTGACCTGTCTAGTGGCGCAAAGGTGCTTTATGGTCTGATGCTGGATCGAATGTCTTTGTCTGTCTCAAATGAATGGAAAGATGAGCAGAATCGCATCTTTATCTATTTCACGCTTATTGAAGTTCAGGAACTGATGAACTGCGGACACAATAAGGCTGTCAGGTTGCTGGCAGAGTTAGATACCGAGAAAGGCATTGGGCTGATTGAACGAGTCAAGCAAGGGATGGGAAGACCGACCAGAATCTATGTTATGAACTTTTTGGTCAGAGAAGAGACCAAAGACTTCCCAAAAGAGGAAGTTATGACTTCCGAAAAAGGGAAGTCAATAGTTCCGGAAAAAGGAAGTCAAGACTTCCCAAAAAAGGAGTTAATTAATACTGATATTAAAAAGACTGAGGTTAATGAGACTGAGAACGAATCTACTCGATCAATCTATCCATCAAAGAATTCGCACGCGATTGAAAAAGAAAAAGAGATGGATCGATGGATGGAATATCGGGATATTTTCAAGAAAAATATTGACTATGAAATCCTGATGCTAAGATACCCCGACTCGATTCCTGAAATCCTTGAGATCTTAGTCGAGACAGCATGTTCAGGTTCAAAGTATTTTCGTATCAACAGCTCGCAGATACCTGCCGAAAGAGTCAGGGAGCGGCTCCTAAGACTGAACTCAATGCATGTCGAGTACGTTTTGGACGCGATGAGGGATAACTCAAGTGATGTGAAGAATATCAGGGCTTTTCTGTTGTCTGCACTCTATAACGCCAGCAAAACGATCAACAGCTATTACCAGGCCAAAGTAAATCATGACCTGTACGGTAACCCCAAACAAGGATGGTGATCATGCAGGAAGAAGTATCCCAAAAAAGCATGGCTTTCATCATTCAAACTGGCAAGATGACCGGGAAGGTTTTCTTACAAGCCATCGAAAAGTACCTTGCCCAAGAACGCCAAAGAAGGCAACTGAATGCCAGAGATAAAGCACTTCATCCAGCATACAAAGGTCGCATGACGATCAGGGAGATGATGAAAGAAAGATCAGGGCTCACAAATATTGAAATTCACGATGAGCACATCCATGATTTTGAAAGAATCGCCAGACGCTATGGCATTGAATATGCCATCAAGAAAGAGCAGGACAAGACTCCCCCGCACTACCTTGTGTTCTTCAGAGGTAGAGATACTGATGTCCTCCAAACAGCCTTCAGTGAGTTTGTCAAAAAACGCTTGAAAGTGCAGGAACGTCCTTCCCTTCGGGATAAGCTTCAGCAGTTAAAACAGCAACATAAAGAAAGAGCTGCCAAAATCCCAGAAAAAGTTCAGAGAAAAGAAATAGTTCGATGAAAAACCGATTCGATAAAGAATTAGCCTTCAACCTGATCTATCTGATCCCTTTCTACCTGGCAAACAAACTGGCTCAAATCTTCCGTTTGCTTCAAGGTGGTGACTTCATCGACAAGATCATCGCCAGCTTTGCTAATTTATCCTTCATCGCCCAGCATCCCTGGTTATCCTTCAAGCTTCAGGACCTGCTGATTGGGCTTTCAGCGGCAGGGTTGTTGAAGCTGATTGTGGTTATCAGAAGTCAAAACCGCAAGAAGTTTCGCAAGGGCGTTGAATACGGATCCGCTCGTTGGGGAACTGCCAGAGATATCGCTCCATATATTGACAAGAACCCCAGAAATAATATCATCCTGACCAAGTCTGAAGCTCTCACCATGGAAAGCCGTCCCAAAGATCCGAAAAGAGCCCGTAACAAAAATGTGCTTGTGATTGGTGGCTCAGGATCAGGAAAGACCCGCTTCTTCGTCAAGCCCAATCTGATGCAAATGCACTCAAGTTATGTCGTCACCGATCCGAAGGGCACCATTCTCACCGAATGTGGCACGATGCTTAAACGCAACGGATACCAAATCCGGGTGCTTAATACTATCAATTTCAAACGTAGTATGCACTACAATCCTTTCGCCTACATCCATTCGGAGAAAGACATTCTCAAATTAGTCAACGCCATCATCATCAACACCAGGGGAGAAGGTGAAAAAGCTGGTGAGGATTTCTGGATCAAAGCGGAACGTCTATATTACTCTGCTCTGATTGGATATATCTGGTATGAAGCTCCAGAACGTGAACAGAACTTCACCACTCTACTGGAAATGATCGATGCTTCTGAAGCACGTGAGGATGATGAGAGTTTCAAAAATCCTGTGGACGAGCTCTTTGACGAGCTGGATGAAAAGTCCCCGGATCACTTTGCCGTAAGGCAGTACAAGAAATACAAACTGGCTGCTGGGAAGACCGCCAAATCGATCCTGATTTCTTGTGGCGCGCGTTTGGCCCCTTTTGACATCTACGAATTACGGGAGCTGATGAGTTACGATGAAATGGACCTGGACTTGTTGGGAGATCGGTTATCTGCGCTTTTTGTGATCATCAGTGACACGGATGATACCTTCAACTTCGTAGCAGCCTTGCTCTACACTCAGTTGTTCAATCTGCTTTGTGATAAAGCTGATGATGTTTACGGCGGCAGGCTACCCATCCATGTGCGCTGTCTCTTGGATGAGTTCCCTAATAGCGGTCAAATCCCGCGCTTTGAACGCTTGATTGCCACAATCCGCAGTCGTGAGATCTCAGCTTGTATCGTTCTGCAAGCCCAAAGTCAGCTAAAAGCGCTCTATAAAGATCATGCCGAGACGATCGTGGGAAACTGTGACACTATGCTCTTTTTAGGTGGAAAGGAGAGAACCACGCTCAAGGAAATCTCTGAATTATTAGGAAAAGAGACAATTGACCTGGATAACACCTCTGAGAATAGAGGGCGAGAGAAATCGCATGGGATCAGCCATCAAAGAATGGGGAAGGAGCTAATGAGCCAGGATGAGCTGGCTGTGCTGGACAATTCCAAGTGTATCTTGCAGCTTCGGGGCGAGCGTCCGTTTCTTTCTGATAAGTATGATATTACCAAGCATCCTAATTACAGATACCTTTCAGATCATGATCACCAATTGGCTTTTGATATCGAGAGCGGGACAAAAAAATATCTTAATCGCATAGAAAACCAATATGTTGAAGTTTATAGATTATAAGATATTTAGATGTAAACATCGAATTCACAATCGAAAAAATCACGCGTTTGGGTCCAGATTATGTAACTTCCTTCTATTCGTCGATAAAGCAAGAATCTAGTCGATGAAAGCCCTCCCGCAAATGAATGGAAAAGCTACAATTCCACATTAATTCGAACCAATAGTTGGTCTATGTGGAATGTCTATGTGGAAAGAACCATCATACTACAGCAGGTATAATTATATATATTGCC
>ENA-UOOM01003975-UOOM01003975.1-fermentation-metagenome-genome-assembly--contig:-NODE-3975-length-10104-cov-3.043387_pt1 | contig 10104 bp, 8 predicted proteins | sample MGYA00245781_ERZ724031 | MGnify/ENA primary metagenome ERZ724031 (study PRJEB28704, sample SAMN03018317) | fermentation metagenome | biome: anthropogenic terrestrial biome; feature: soil; material... | reverse complement strand
CACTCAGGATGTCGGCGTCGGGACCGTCTCGAACATGTTCGAGATCACGGAGGCCCTCCTCGGAGCCGGAAAGGTGCTCACGATCTAGCCGTTGTTTCCGGATGAAGCACGGCGGACGGTAGCGCGTTTTCCCGGTGGTCCGTTCGCCTGCGGCCAGCCTGAGCCGCGCCCATGGGCCGGCTCGGGGTTTGTGGACCTCTGGGCTATGGCCGGCTCAGATGATGAGGCTCCATATGGCGTTGCCGACGCGCATCCCCCGGGGCGACAGGGCGACGCCCCCGTTGCGCCAGGCGAGGCAGTCCCCCGGCACGTCCCGCCTCACGGTCGAGAGGATGTCTTCGAGCACCTCATCCCCGTAGCGCGACGCAAAGTATTCGCAATCGATCCCCTTGGCGGTCCGGAGCAGGAGCACGGCGGCCTCCCTGGCCTGCCTGTCTAACGGCAGGGGCTCCCAGTGCAGCCGCTCCTTCTCGCCCGCACCGATCAGGCGCTCGTACTCCTCGACGGATAGGGCGTTCCGATAGCGCACCCCCTCCACGCACCCCCAGGCTCCCGCCCCCAGCCCGACCACCGAGGCGCCCGTCCAGTACGCGAAATTATGTCGACAGGAGGCCCCCGGCCGGGAGAAGCTCGCGATCTCGTACTGCTCGAAGCCCTTTCTGGGCAGATACCACTGGCTCCACCGGTAGAAGGGGTACCCGTCGGGCAGGCCGCCGGGCGGCCGACTGTGCCAGAAGCAGCCCGGCTCCAGGGAGAGCTGGTAGAGGGAGAGGTGAACCGCGCCGCGGTCCAAGGTCTCCGAGAGGGAGGATGTCCAGGAGCGCAGGGTCTGGCCGGCAAGGCCGAAGATGAGGTCTGCGCTCGTGGAAAAGCCCATGTCCGCTGCCGCCGACAGGGCCCACCGCGCCCTGTCGGCGCTGTGCGGACGGTGCAGGAAGCGCAGCTCGTCGTCGGAGAAACTCTGGACACCCAGGCTGACCCTCGTCACGCCCCAGTCCTTCCACAGGGCGAGGGTTTTTTCGGTGAGAGACTCGGGGTTCGCCTCCACGGTGAACTCGGGGGCGACGGCCATGGGGACGTGCCGCCTCATGTGCGCGAGGAGGCGTTCCCACTGGTCGGGGGTGAGGACCGTCGGGGTTCCGCCTCCGATGTAGATCGTGTCCGCCCGCGCCCGTCGTCCGAGGGACGGGAGGACGGACAGCATCTCCCGCTCGAGGAGCGACAGGTACCGCTCCTCCTCCCCCCGCCTCAGGGGGAGGCTGTAGAAGGAACAGTAGGGGCACTTGCGCAGGCAGAAGGGGATGTGGACGTACAGGGAAAAGGGGCCGTCGATGGCGGCCAGGGAGGGGCGGAGAGGCTCTTCGGCGCTACTTCTTGTCCTCATCCTCTTCGACCTGGAGGAAGGCCAGGAAGGCCTCCTGCGGGATGGAGACCCGTCCGATCTGCTTCATCCTCTTCTTGCCCTCCTTCTGCTTCTCGAGCAGCTTCCGCTTGCGCGAGATGTCGCCGCCGTAGCACTTCGCGAGGACGTCTTTCCTGAGGGCCTTCACGTTCTGGCGGACGATGACCTTCTTGCCGATGGAGGCCTGGATGGGGACTTCGAAGAGCTGGCTCGGGATGAGCTCCTTCAGCTTGCGGACCACGGCCTGCCCCCTGTGGTAGGCGGCGTCCCGGTGGCAGATGAAGGAGAAGGCGTCGGCCGCCTCGCCGCTCACGAGCACGTCGACCCGGACGAGGTCCGCCGCCCTGAGGCCCGAGAGCTCGTAGTCCAGGGAGGCGTAGCCCCTGGTCTGGGACTTCAGCTTGTCGTGAAAGTCGATGATGAACTCGGCCAGGGGCACCTCGTAGAGAATCCGCACCCGGTCGGGGGCGAGGTAGTCCATGGAGAGGTAGGTCCCCCGCTTGTCCTGGCAGAGCTGCATGACCTTTCCCACGTAGTCCGACGGGACGAAGAGGGAGAGGCGGATGATGGGCTCGCGGACCTCCTCGATGTCCCCCACCTCGGGAAAATCCGAGGGCCGGTGGGCCTCGACGACGTCGCCGCTTTTCGTCACGATCTCATAGATGACGTTCGGCGCCGTCGCCACGAGGTCGACGCCGAACTCCCTCCGAAGGCGTTCCTTCGCGATGTCCATGTGAAGCAGGCCGAGAAAGCCGCACCGGAAGCCGAAGCCGAGGGCGACGGAGGTCTCGGGCTCGTAGGTGATGGCCGAATCGTTGAGGACAAGCTTCTCGAGGGCCTCCCGAAGCTGGGGGTACTCGTCCCGTTCCACGGGGTAGAAGCCGCAGAACACCACGGGCTTGACCTTGCGGTAGCCCGGAAGAGCGGTCTTGGCCGGACGTCCTTCGTCCGTTATGGTATCGCCCACGTGGGTCTCGGCGAGGCTCTTGATGTTCGACACCATATAGCCGACCTCGCCGGCGGCGAGCTCCCTGCAGGGGACGAAGCCCGGCTGGAACACCCCCACCTCCTCGACGGGGAAGACCCCGCCCGTAGCCATGAACCGGATGTTCATGCCGGGGCGGATCGCTCCGTTGACCACTCGGATGTAGCAGATGACGCCCTTGAAGTTGTCGTACTCCGAGTCGAAGATCATGGCCTGGAGGGGGGCCTCCGGGTCGCCCGCCGGGGGCGGGACGGTCGAGACGATGCGTTCGAGGATGTCGCCCACCCCTGTCCCGTCCTTGGCGCTCGCGAGGATGACGTTGCTGCAGTCTATCCCGACGGCATCCTCTATCTCACGGATCACGTACTCGGGGCGCGCCGACGGAAGGTCGATCTTGTTGATGACGGGGATGATCTCGAGCCCCTGATCCACGGCCATGTAGGCGTTGGCAAGGGTCTGGGCCTCGACGCCCTGGGTCGCGTCGACAACGAGGAGGGCCCCCTCGCAGGCGGCGATGGAGCGGGAGACCTCGTAGCCGAAGTCCACGTGTCCGGGGGTGTCGATGAGGTTGAAGACGTAGTCCTGCCCGTCGGAACTCCTGTACTCCATCCGGACGGGGACCAGCTTGATGGTGATCCCCCGCTCCCGTTCGAGGTCCAGGGAGTCCAGCATCTGCTGCTTCATATCCCGCGAGTCGACGGTGTTCGTCCGCTCCAGCAGACGGTCGGCGAGGGTCGATTTGCCGTGGTCGATGTGGGCGATGATGCAGAAGTTCCGAATTCTGTTCCGGTCCATGAGGTCTCTCCTTCCGGCGCGATCCGTCCCCGTACTCCCCGGGACGACCGTCATTGTACCCGCTCGCCCGTGACTATGCAATCGTGCCGCAGTCGCCGGGCAGTTCACTATGGACACGGGGCACGCTCCGATTATACCCGAGGGGGTCCGCGCACTGAAACACGCGGGGCCCAAGTCTCCGGCCTCAGGCACTGAAGCCGGTTCCGAGCACGATAATTCCAGCACTTTAGCGCTCAAAAAATCATTGACAATTTCGTGCCGCTGAAGAATAATGTAAGCATATTTTCCGGGAGGTGTTCCAGATGGAGAAGAGGGACTTCATGTACGAGGGAAAGGCCAAACGTATGTTCACTACCGACGACCCGGCATACTGCATCGTGGAGTACAAGGATTCGCTGACGGCGTTCAACGCCCTGAAGAAGGATTCGATCGAGGGGAAGGGGCAGCTGAACAACCTGATCAGCTCGGCGCTCTTCGAATATCTCGCGTCCAAAGGGGTCGAGACGCACTTCGTCCGGCGCCTCGACGACGTGCGCCAGCTGGTGCGGAAGGTCTCCATCGTCCCCATCGAGGTGGTGGTCCGCAACATCACCACGGGAAGCCTCTGCAAGCGCCTCGGCGTCGAGGAGAACAGAGCGCTGGCGCGGCCCCTTCTCGAGCTCTATCTGAAGGACGACGCCCTCGGCGATCCCATCATCACCGAGGATCACGCCCTCCTCTTCGGCTGGAGCACGGAGGAGCAGCTCGCGAAGATCAAGGATGTCTCCCTCACGGTCAACACCCTTCTCACGGACTATTTCGCACACCTCGGCATCATCCTCGTCGACTTCAAGCTCGAGTTCGGCGTCGACGGCACGGGAAAACTTCTTCTCGCCGACGAGATCTCCCCCGACACCTGCCGCTTCTGGGATGCCGAGACGAAGAAAAAACTGGACAAGGACCGTTTCCGCAAGGACCTGGGCGATGTCCTCGGCGCCTATCGGGAGATATGGAGACGGGTCTCGGAGGGATCGAAATGACAGCCTGGCACGTGCACGTGTACATTCAGCTGAAGGATGGGGTTCTCGACACCCAGGGCAAGGCCGTGGAGCGATCGCTGCACTCTCTGGGCCACGACTCGCTTCAGGCCGTGAAGATCGGCAAGTACGTCCAGCTCTGGATAAACGCCGATTCGGAGCAGAGCGCCCGGCAGCAGGCGGTCAGGATGTGCGACGACCTCCTGGTCAACGGGATCATCGAACAGTTCAGCGTCGAAGTGGAGGGGGAATAGTGAAGACGGCGGTCATCATCTTCCCCGGGAGCAACTGCGACCAGGACGTGCTGTACGCCGTGCGCAACACGCTGGGGACGGAGGTCCGGGCGGTATGGCACGGGAGATCCCCGACGGGACGGACCTCGTCATCCTGCCGGGCGGGTTTTCCTACGGCGACTATCTCCGGTGCGGCGCCATGGCCGCCCGTTCACCCGTCATGCAGGCCGTCATCGACCATGGCCGCAGGGGCGGCCTGCTGCTCGGCATATGCAACGGCTTCCAGGTCCTGACGGAGACCCGTCTTCTCCCCGGAGCGCTCCTCACCAACCGGATCCCGGCCTTCATCTGTCGCCCCTGTCTGCTTCGGGTCGAGAGCACCGCCACGCCCTTCACGTCCATGTACGCCGAGGGGCAGGTCGTGCAGTTCCCCATCGCCCACGCCGACGGACGGTACACCCTCCCCGACGATGAGCTCAAAGCCCTCGAGGACCGCGGCGGTGTGGTCTTCCGGTACTGCGACGGGGCAGGGAACGTGACGGAGGAGTCCAATCCGAACGGGGCCATGAACGGCATCGCCGGCATCGTGAACGAAGGGGGCAACATCCTCGGCCTCATGCCGCACCCCGAGCGGGCGAGCGAGGCCATTTTGGGCGGCGTTGACGGGTGTGCCTTCTGGCGGTCCATCTTCTCCACCCTGCAGGAGAGGAGGGTCTGAGATGGATTTCCGTCGATACGGCATCCGTGAGGAGGAGTACTTGGCAGCGAGGGAGGCCCTCGGAAGAGAGCCCAACGAGTGCGAGCTCCGGATTCTCGGCGTCATGTGGTCGGAGCATTGCAGCTATAAATCGACGAAGCACCTGCTCAAACTGTTTCCGAACAAGGGGGACAAGGTGGTCCTCGGCCCGGGCGAAAACGCGGGGATCGTGGACCTGGGCGACGGCCTGGGGGCCGCCTTCAAGGTCGAAAGCCACAACCACCCCTCCGCCGTCGCACCCTACCAGGGCGCCGCGACGGGCGTGGGCGGAATCATCCGGGACATCCTCGCCCTCGGCGCGCGGCCCGTCGCCTCCATGGACGGGCTCTTCTTCGGCGCACCCGGGCACGGCAAGACGGCTATGCTCTCCTCGGGCATCGTGCGGGGCGTGGGGGACTACGGCAACGCCGTCGGCGTCCCCACGGTGGGGGGCAAGACGGTCTACGACCCCAGCTACAACGAGAATCCCCTGCTCAACGCCTTCAACCTCGGGCTGGTCCGGCTGGACGAGATCGTCAGCTCTCAGACGGCCAAACCGGGGCAGCTCGTCGTGCTCCTTGGCTCCAAGACCGGGCGGGACGGCATCGCCGGGGCGGCCTTCGCCTCGGCGGAGCTGTCCGACGACGCCAAGGCCGACAGGCCGTCCATCCAGATAGGCGACCCGTTCGCCGAGAAGCTGCTCATCGAGGCGTGCCTGGAGCTCCAGGCAAAGAGGCTCATCGTCAGCATGCAGGACATGGGCGCCGCGGGCATCACGTCCTCCTCCAGCGAGGTGGCGGCGAAGAGCGGCGTGGGCATGGTGCTCGCCTTCGACAAGGTCCCCCTCCGGGCGGCGGATATGGAGCCCTGGGAGATCGCCCTGTCGGAGTCCCAGGAGCGGATGCTCCTCATCGTCGAGCCGAGGCACCTCGAGGAGGTCATGGCCGTGGCGGAGCGCTGGGAGCTGGACTGCGCCGTCATAGGCGAGACGACGGAGGGCGACGGGTACTCGATCCTGTTCCACGGGGAGGAGGTCGCCTCCTTCCCGGCGTCCCTCGTGGGCGACGGGTGTCCGCCCATTCACTGGCCCGCCCGGAAGCCCGACAACCTCGAGAAGGGCTGGGAACTCGACGTGGAGACCCTGCCCCTGCCCGAGGATTGGAACGAAACGCTCCTGTCCCTGCTCTCCGAGCCGTCCCTTGCGTCCAAGGAGTGGATATACGACCAGTACGACTCCATGGTCCAGACGAACACCGTCCGGGGACCGGGGCACCCCGTGAGCGTCCTCAGGATCAAGGGGCGGGAGACCCTCGTCGCCATGGTCCTCGACGCCGACCCCTGGAAGTGCGCCCTGGATCCCTTCCGGGGAGGGGCCGAGGCGGTGGCGAGGACGGTGCGGGCTCTCGCCGTGGCCGGCGCGGAGCCCCTCGGCCTCACGGACTGCCTGAACTTCCCGTCGCCCGAGAACCCGGAGCAGTACTGGGTCATGATGGAGTGCATCAAGGGGATGGCGGCCTGCTGCGAGGCCCTTCAGTGCCCCGTGGTGTCCGGCAACGTGAGCCTCTACAACGAGAGCGCGGCGGGGGCCATCCTGCCCACGCCGGTGATCGGGACCGTGGGCGTCATCCCCTCCGTCGGGCAGTTCCTCCCCTCGGGGCGGTGGCACGACGGCGACGTCCTCTTCCAGGTCGGCCCCTGCATCCCCTCCCTGGCGGGGAGTCAGTACCTGCTCATGCGAGAGGGCCGGAACAGAGGACGCCCGCTCGAGTTTCTCCCCGACGTGGAGGCCGGGTTCGTCCGGAGGGCGCTGAAGACGGCCCGGGACGGTGTGGCGTCGAGCGGACGCGCCGTCGCGGGCGGCGGGCTTGCCGTGGCCATCGCCAGAGAGGCGACGGAGAGCGGCCTTGGCGCCGTCGTCTCCTTTGAAATTCCGACGCGCCGGGACGTGCTCCTCTTCGGCGAGGGAGGGGCCAGAGCCCTCTACTCCGTCCCCATGGCGAAGGTCCCCCTCTTCAAGTCCCTGTGGCGCGGCTTTCCTCTGCTCGAACTGGGGCGGGTCCAGGGGGCGGAGCTGGAGATCAACGGCGTGATTTCGGTCCCCGTGGACACGCTGCCCTCTCCGCGGAGGATCCGATGATGTGCGGTCTGTTCGGTGCCTTCTCCGCAAAGAAGCGAAATATTCTTGAGGACGTCTATCTCGGGCTGTACGCGTTGCAACACCGGGGGCAGGAGTCCGCGGGCGTCGCGTGGACAAACGACGAGGGGCGGATCTCCTCGACGAAGGGGAGCGGGCTCGTGCACCTCGCCCTCGACCAGGAGTCCCTCGCCGGGATCGAGACGTCCTGCGCCATCGGGCACGTCCGCTACGCCACGACGGGTGCGTCGAACGACCTGACCAACGCCCATCCCCTGACGGCGAGCACATCGAAGACCTCGCTGGCCGTCGCCCACAACGGCAACCTGACCAATGCCGAGGGCATCAAGCACTTTCTCGAGGGGCGGGGCGCCATCTTCCACTCGACCACGGACACGGAGGTGATCCTCCACCTCATGGCCCACCAGCGGCACAAACCACCCCTCGATGCGCTGATCGACTCGCTGACGAAGCTGCGGGGCGCCTACTCCCTCGTCATGATCGTGGGCGACGAGCTTGTGGCGGCGCGCGACCCCTGGGGTTTCCGCCCCCTCGTCCTCGGGCGGCGGGACGACGTGTACTACGCCTCCTCGGAGTCCTGCGCCCTCGACCTCGTCGGAGCGACAGCCCTCCGGGAGGTCCAGCCCGGAGAGGTCGTCATCATCGGAAAAAGGGGCATGGACTCCATCCCCATTCCGATGACCGTCCGCCGGCGGTACGAGTGCTCCTTCGAATACGTCTACTTCGCCCGCCCCGACAGCGTCCTCTCCGGCCGGTCGGTCTACGAGGTCCGCAAGACCCTCGGCCGGAAGCTCGCCCGGAGCGCGCCCTGCCCTATGGCCCATATCGCCACGGGGATGCCGGACAGCGGGACCATCGCCGCCTACGGCTTCGCCGAGGCGAGCGGCATGCCCTACGAACAGACCATCGTCCGCAACCGGTACGTGGGCCGGACGTTCATCGAGCCGACCCAGCGGGTCCGGGAGCTCGGCGTCCGCATCAAGCTCAACCCCATCACCGAGGTCATCCGGGGAAAGAATATCGCCGTGGTGGACGACTCCATCGTGCGGGGCACCACATCCCAGCGGGTGATCTCCATGATCAAGGACTGCGGGGCAAGCCAGGTGCACCTTCGTATATCGTCGCCCCCCGTCCGGTTCCCGTGCTACTACGGCATCGACACGCCCTCCCGGGCGGAGCTCGCCGCGGCGAGGATGAACGTCAAGAAGCTCGAGCAGAAGATCGGCGCCGATTCACTCGCCTTCATCAGCGAGGAGGACCTCATCGAGAGCATCGGGCTGCCATCGGAGCAGATATGCACGGCCTGTTTCTCCGGCCAGTACATGGAGGGAGGGGAAGACAATGGGCCTGAGCTATAGGGACTCCGGGGTGGACATCCCCGAGTCCGACCGCTGGACGGAGGTCATCAAGGGGATCGTCCGGGGAATGCCGCCCTCTCCCGATGTCCTGGGCGGCATAGGGGGGTTCAGCGGGCTCTACCGCATCCCCGGCGGCCTGGTCCTGTCCGCATGCTGCGACGGCGTCGGGACGAAGATCGAGGTGGCCAAGGCGGCGCGCTGCTTCGACCACATCGGTCAGGACCTGGTGGCCATGAGCGTGAACGACCTGGTCACCAGCGGGGCGAGGCCCCTGTTCTTTCTGGACTACATCGCCTGCGGAAAACTCGTGGTGGATGTCCTCAAACCCATCGTGGAGAGCGTCGCAAGAGCGTGCGCCGAGAGCGGCTGTGCCCTCCTCGGAGGCGAGACGGCGGAGATGCCGGGGACCTATCCGCCCGACGGGCTGGACCTCGCCGGCTTCGCCGTGGGCATGGCGAAAGAGGACGAACTGATCGACGGAAGCACCATCGAACCCGGGGACGTGGTGATCGGACTTCCGAGTTCGGGGGTCCACAGCAACGGCTTCTCGCTGGTCCGGAGGGCCCTGCTTTCGTCCGATTCGCCCCATGGCCTGTCGGACACCCCGTCGGTGCTCGGCGGTTCGACGCTGGCATCGGCGCTCCTCGCCCCCACGCGGCTCTATGTGAGACAGGCCCTCGCCGCTGCGGCGACGGGCGTGGTGAAGGCCATGGCCCATATCACGGGGAGCGGCCTCTACGACAACATCGTCCGGGTCCTCCCCGACGGCCTGAACCTCGACCTGGACTACCATTCCTGGCCCCGCCCGCCGATCTTCTCCCTTCTCGCCTCCCGGGGCATTGAGGAGGACGAGATGCGCCGGGTCTTCAATCTCGGGATCGGTTTCTGCTTCGTCGTCGCCCCGTCGGACGCCGAGGCGTTCCTCGCCGCGCTGAAAAGCCGGGGAGAAGAGGGGCGCATCATAGGAGCGGTGCGCTCATGACCACCTTTGCCGTCCTCCTGTCCGGAAGGGGGACGAACATGCGGGCCATCGCGTCGGCCGTTCGGTCCGGGCGCCTCCGGGCCCAACTCTCCTTCGTGGCGAGCGACAGGGCCGATGCCCTCGGGCTGAGGGCGGCGGAGAGGATGGGCTTCGAGACGGCCGTCCTCCCGTACGACGCGGGACGGGCTGCGGGCGAAAAAGCCCTGGCCGCGCTGTGTACGGAGCGGAGGATCGAGTGGATCGTCCTCGCCGGGTTCATGCGGCTCCTCTCCCCGGCCTTCGTCGACGCCTACAGGAACCGCATCGTGAACATCCATCCGGCCCTCCTCCCCTCCTTCCCGGGGACCGACGGGATCGGCGATGCCTGGAGGCGGGGGGTCAAGGTGACGGGAGTCACGGTCCATCTGGTGGACGAAGGGGTGGACACGGGGCCCATCCTGGC
>ENA-UOOM01003973-UOOM01003973.1-fermentation-metagenome-genome-assembly--contig:-NODE-3973-length-10108-cov-15.626480_pt1 | contig 10108 bp, 5 predicted proteins | sample MGYA00245781_ERZ724031 | MGnify/ENA primary metagenome ERZ724031 (study PRJEB28704, sample SAMN03018317) | fermentation metagenome | biome: anthropogenic terrestrial biome; feature: soil; material... | reverse complement strand
TCATAAAAAAGAAAAAGTTACCACCGAAAAAGTAGAAACAAACCAGAACAATCCCAAACCCAACGGAGGATCTGAAGTTCAGGCCTCACGCACGTTTACTTACGAGCCTCATAATGCCGTAGACGGTTCGAACGGAACCCGTTGGGTAGCCTCCAGAGAAGATAAAACTCCGCATCTTACACTAGATTTGGGGAAAGTATTAAATATCAAGCAATATGAGATGGCATTTACACATCCCGCTTTAGGTCATTCATGGATTCTCGAAAAATCTCTTGACGAAAAAAATTGGCAGGTCTGTAGTATGCAGGATGAACCGATAGCACGTTCACCCCACATAGCTACTAAAATCGGAGAGGCAAGATACTTGAGAATAAAAATAATAAAAGGAAATCCCGGATTATGGGAAATTAAAGTATATTAGTACCCACAAATTATGTACAAACTCATTTTACTAATCCATCTACTGATGGTAATAAAAATCAGCGGATTTGCACAAAACCCGCAACAGTGGGGAAGTTGGCGTTTTTGGGGTGAGCAATCCGAAGGAATATACTACAATCCCGTCATACCTGCCGACTACAGCGATATTGACTGTATACGGGTAGGCGATGATTACTACGCCATATCATCTACCTTTCAGTTCTCACCGGGAATGATTATACTACATTCTAAAGACCTGGTTAACTGGAGGATTTGCGGACATGCCATTACAGATCTTACCCAAATATCTCCCGAGTTGAACTGGAATAAAATGAACAGGTACGCCCGTGGGGTATGGGCCGGAAGTATCAGATACCACAACGGAAAATTTTATATTTATTTCGGTACTCCTGACGAAGGATACTTTATGACTTCAGCCCCTCGTCCCGAAGGCCCTTGGGAACCGCTCCTCCCTATATTGCAGGAAGCGGGATGGGACGACTGTTCTGCCATATGGGACGAGAAGGGAAACGGCTACTTTATTGGAACTCACTTTGCCGATGACTATAAAACGTATCTATTCAAATTATCGAAAGATGGTAAAAAAATTGATCGGAAATCAGCAATACTTGTCAACTCAGGTTCGGGTAGGGAAGCAAACAAAATAATTAAAGTAAATGACTGGTATTACGTTATTTTCAGCGAACACAAGCACGATAAAGGACGGTATGTAATGGCTAAACGCTCCAAAAAACCGATGGGCCCATATAAAGAGGAAAAACAACTTGCCCTGCCCGGCAGGGAAGCCATGGAACCTAATCAGGGTGGTATTGTTGAGGGAAAAGACGGCAAATGGTATTTCTTAACCCATCACGGAACAGGCGATTGGTCGGGAAGAATCGCCAGCCTGCTACCCGTAACATGGATAGACAACTGGCCTGTAATTGGCACTCCGCTGCCAGGTAGCATAGGTTCGATGAAATGGACTGCAGAAATGCCCTATCTGTATGACAATAAATATCATATCCAGCGAAGCGATGACTTCGATGATAACTCATTGTCTCCACAATGGGAATGGAACTATCAACCACGTAAAGAAATGTATTCCTTGACCGAACGGAAAGGCTGGTTACGCTTGAAAGCCTTTCGACCGCTGAAAGAAAACGAACTGTTGTATGCTGGCAATACTCTGACACAGCGCAGCTTCCGAACATACAAGAACGAAGTAATCATCAAAATGGATGTGTCAGGCATGGCTGACGGACAAAAGTGCGGTCTGTGCCATTTCTCGAAACCGTATTCATTCATAGGAATAAAACAAGAGGCAGGCGTACTTCGGATTGAATGTAACAACAACGGAGAAACCACAGAAGACTTTATTCCGGACAAACCTTATATCTGGCTTAAATCCGAATGGGGATTGGATGGGAAATCCTATTACTCTTACAGTCAAGATGGAGAAAACTATATCTCTTTTGACAATCCTTATCAACTTTCATGGGGAAACTACAGGGGAGACAGAATAGGAATTTTTTGCTTCAACAACATAGAAGAAAGTGGACATGTAGATATAGATTACTTTCACTATAGAATTGAAAAATAATTAAAAAATTAATTATATGAGTAAAATTGCTTTGATAGCCTCTATGCTGATGAGCCTGACACTCGTCACCCACAACCTTTCCGCTCAAATTACCGAAAGAGAACTTCCGAAAGAATGGGATAATCTGGTTAAAGGAGCTCGGTTTATGGATCGTCTCCTCCCTATGAAAGGCTCCAACCTTTCATCGGACACATGGGGAGCAGCTTCTGTTAAACCTCGCTTAATCGATAATGGCATTGAAGACCGTATATGGTCGTACTGGGGAGGCAATATTGTAAAAGCTGATGATGGACTGTACCATCTGATGGTTTGCGGCTGGCTGGAATCATCAGCAAAAGGACATATGGAATGGCCCAACTCCTATGTATTCAACACGATCAGCAATAATCCTACAGGACCTTTTAAGTTACGCAACATGCTAGGGAAAGGGCATAACCCGGAAGTATACCGGCTCAAAGACGGCCGTTATGTTTTATATGTAATCGGAGGTCGTTATATTTCCAACAACCTGAATGCCAGTTGGGAATACGGGGAATTCGATTTCGATGCCCGTGACCGTCGTATCATTGAAGGATTGTCAAACCTTTCATTTGCCCGGCGTGAAGATGGTTCATTTTTGATGGTGTGTCGCGGCGGTGGCATATGGATCAGTCGCGACGGACTTTCAACCTATAATCAGATTACCGATAAACGTGTTTATCCCGACGTTTCCGGAGAGTTTGAAGATCCCGTAATCTGGAGAGATCACATCCAATACCACATGATTGTAAACGACTGGTTGGGACGTATCGCATGGTATCTTCGCTCCAAAGATGGTATCAACTGGGTAGTTGATCCGGGTGAAGCGTACGCGCCCGGGATAGCGGTACATGAGAATGGGCATGTGGAAGAATGGTTTAAATTTGAGCGTATTAAAATATTTCAGGATAAACATGGACGGGCAATTCAGGCTAATTTTGCCGTCATCGATACTTTGAAGCATGAAGACAAGGCTTACGATACTCATAGTTCCAAAAACATCGGCATTCCACTTAACCCAGGGTTACTACTGACTATTCCTGATGAAAAACCTATCACAGCCAGAACAAAACAAATCCGCCTTAAAATACATGCAGAGGATGGATTTGATCCGCAAATGGATATAGATATTGCTTCGATGCGTTTCGGTTCATCTTCAGAGGTCAACTTCGGCAAAGGGTGCACAGTTCTAAAAACTGAAAATGATGGTAACGACTTGATCGTAACTTTCAATGGCAAAGATAATGGAATTACTTCGGATGAATTTGCTCCCAAATTAATTGGCAAGTATAAGAACGGCGATATGTTATATGGATATGCACGCCTGCCGTACATTGATTACATAGAGCCGATACTTTCGGCACGAGCTCCGGTCTTTAGCGAGACAGACAAGGGTAGCAGCTATACAATTGAAGTAGAGAATTTCGGTCAGGAAGCATCCAGGGAAACCTATTTAAAGATTGAAAGCTTGGGCAATAACGGGAAAAAACTGCTTATAGCATCAGGCCAAGTCCCTGCTTTGCAGCCTTACGAAAAAACAAAATTAAGTTTGCCTACTAAAATGAACCCAAACTCCATTAAAGATGAAAAAATGATTGTTACGATATTTAATGACAAAAAACAGTTTTCTACTTTTACAACTCCTTTCAAATAAATAAAGATCCGGGAAGAAGTGAAAACCGGAGGTGGTTTTAGCGATTTCCCAACCAACATATCCAATGAAGATGCAACATGTTTCTCTTGTAGGCAGCTTGATCCAAACCAAATATTTTAAGATGATTGCAAGGCCTTATTAAAAAGAAACAGGTTTTGAATATACTATATATTACGAATTTTGATTGTTCTTTTATTCTTAAAACTCCATTTTTTCAACAATTTTATCATTTTCTTCAATTATTCCTTTATCTTTGCAACATATTTAGACGTTGCGATGAATTTTTCACATTCAACATACACAACTCCTTCCACAATGACTATGACCCCTTGGGGGGTTATATAATTTTTCACATCCGTCCGGCAACACTGCTTGTCATCTGCAAATCAATCGTTTTGCAATCTTACAATCCACTATTTTATTTCATTAAAACCGCAACGAGCGGCAAAAAATATTTATACGTATGAAAGTTATGAAATTCGGAGGGACATCCGCAGGGACTCCAGAAAACATGCTTTTAGTTAAAAAAATTATAGAATCGGAGAAAGAACCGGTTATCGTTGTAATGTCTGCTCTTGGTGGAGTTACTGATCGCCTTTTGCTGGCTGCCGATTTTGCGTTAAAAACGAACTCGAGCTATAAATCGATTTTGGAAGAAATAATTCTTCGACACGAAGAGTTGATTGAAAAGATGATTCCTTCAGGTAAAGACAAAATCGAACTCAAACAGAAAACCGATCCAATGTTTGAAGATCTACGCAACATTTTGCGCGGTGTTTATCTCATAGGCGATCTCTCACAAAAAACATCCGACAAAATAGTAAGTTACGGAGAGAGGCTATCATCGCTTATAGTTTGCAAAATAGTAAATGGAGCTAAACTTTACGATTCCACACAATTTATTAAAACCACAAAACAATTTAAAAATCATATCCCCGATATTGCTTATTCTAACGAACTTGTAAAAAAATCATTCCTGGAAGAACCACTTCCTAAAGTGGCTGTTGTACCGGGATTTATTTCTTCAAGCAAGGATGGGGACGATATCACAAATCTGGGGCGCGGAGGATCGGATTACACGGCAGCCATTATTGCTGCTGCCCTCAACGCCTCAATTTTGGAAATATGGACAGATGTTGACGGCTTTATGACTGCCGATCCTAAAATCATTAACGCCGCATACGTAATTGAAGAGTTATCGTTCACAGAGGCCATTGAACTTTCTAACTTCGGGGCGAAAGTGATTTATCCGCCCACTATTTTCCCTGTATATCACAAAGGCATCCCCATCCGGGTAAAAAACACATTTAAACCCAGTGCAGAGGGCACACTTATCCGTGACATTAAACCAACTCCTAACGGGAAAATAATTAAGGGGATATCGTCAATTAATGACACCGCGCTAATCACCATTCAGGGACTCGGGATGGTTGGAGTTATCGGTGTTAATAAACGAATTTTCTCTGCATTGGCAGATAATGGTATCAGTGTGTTCCTGGTATCGCAGGCTTCGTCGGAAAACAGTACTTCCATCGGAGTTCGCTCACAAGATGCTCCCCTCTCTCAAAAAGTTCTCAGCCGGGAATTTGCAAAAGAGATCGAGATGGGAAGCATTAATGAAATAATAGTGGAATATGATTTGGCAACCATTGCTGTTGTAGGGCAAAATATGAAACATGTACCGGGAGTTGCCGGTAAGTTTTTCGGCACTTTAGGAAGAGGCGGAATAAGTGTTGTTGCACTTGCTCAGGGAGCATCGGAAACCAATATTTCATGCGTTATAGAGAAAACTAATCTGAAAAAGGCGCTCAATATCATTCACGATTCATTTTTCCTATCGCCATTCCAGGAACTAAATCTTTTTGTTATAGGAACAGGTACTGTTGGGAGCAAGCTTTTGGCACAGATTAAGCAACAAAAACATATCCTCGAAGAACAAAATAAATTGAAGGTAAATGTTGTAGGCATAGCCAATGGGAGAAAAGCAATGTTTTCGCGCGAAGGCATTTCACTCGATAATTATTTTGATAATCTGATGACAACCGGCGTGAAAAGTTCTCCGGAACTAATCCGCGATGAAATACTAAAAATGAACATTTTCAACCCGGTTTTTGTGGACTGCACAGCAAGTCATGCTGTCTCAGAATTGTACGACGACCTGATTTCGAGAAATGTTTCAATTGTTACGGCCAATAAAATAGCAGCTTCATCCGATTACAAAAGCTATCGCCACTTGAAAGAAACTGCACGAAAAACCGGAACTAAATTCTTGTTTGAAACTAATGTTGGAGCCGGATTACCAATTATAAACACGATGAACTCGCTCACCAATTCGGGCGATAAAATTGTAAAACTCCAGGCGGTTCTATCGGGAACACTTAACTTCATCTTTAACACGTTGAGCGAAGATATCCCTTTCAGCAAAGCTGTTAAGATGGCGGTTGACGCACAATTTGCAGAACCCGATCCACGAATTGACCTGAGCGGACTGGATGTTACCCGGAAATTGGTAATTCTTTCGCGTGAAGCCGGAGCTGAAATAGAACAAAGCGATGTAACAAAGAATCTGTTTATCCCGCAAAAGTATTTCGACGGAACACTGGACGAGTTTTGGGCTACCATCCACGATATGGATGAAACTTTCGAAAACAGAAGGAAACAATTGGCCAAAGAAGAGAAAAGGCTTCGTTTTATTGCCACATACAACAATGGAGCTTGCGAAGTAGGATTACACGAAGTGGAAAACGGTCATCCGTTTTATAATCTTGAAGGGAGCAATAATATCATAATGATAACCACTGAGCGGTACAACGAATACCCCATGGTTATCAAAGGTTACGGTGCAGGTGCCAGTGTTACTGCTGCAGGAGTTTTCTCAGATATAATTTCTATTGCGAATATTAGATAGCCACCAGCTATAGATTGAAAAAATTGATAACAGACTGCTCAGTTGCAATCTTAATCAATCCAATTCAATTTTCGAAATTTAAGTCTTGATTCTTTTATCTTGGCTCTAACAATCTTAATAATGAAATATATTATAATTCTCGGCGACGGCATGGCCGATGAACCCATTCCTCAGTTAGACAATAAAACTCCGCTGCAAGCTGCGAAAACACCTTATATGAATTTATTGGTGCAAAAAGGGCGCAGCGGCATGCTCGACACTATTCCGGCGGGGATGCATCCGGGAAGCGAAATTGCTAATCTTTCAGTTTTGGGATACGATGTTCCTAAAGTTTACGAAGGACGCGGCGTTTTGGAAGCAGCCAGCATGGGTGTTGATATTCTGCCGAACGAAATGGCTATGCGTTGTAATCTCGTCAGTATAAACGGCGATTTACTGAAAAATCATTCCGCTGGGCATATTTCCTCTGAAGAAGCGTCTGAGCTTATTCATTTCTTAAACGATAAACTTGGAAACGATGTATTTAGTTTCTATCCGGGTGTTTCTTATCGACATTTACTAAAAATGCAAGGTGGAAACAAAAATATCACCTGTTCCCCACCACACGATTTTCCGGAAAAGCCATTTTTGCCGTTGCTTATTAAACCGGAAGATAACTCTGCCACACAAACTGCTAATGAGTTGAATAAACTCATCCTTGCTTCGCAAAAGATATTGCAAGATCATCCGGTAAATTTAAAGAGAATTGCCGAAGGAAAGGATCCTGCCAACAGTATCTGGCCATGGTCTCCCGGATATCGACCCTATATGCAGCCATTGAACAAAAAATACCCAATTAAAAAGGGAACTGTAATCTCGGCTGTAGATCTTATCAGGGGAATTGGGGTGTACGCTGGATTGGAAGTTGTCCATGTGGAAGGTGCTACAGGTCTTTACAACACCAATTACGAGGGAAAAGCACGTGCTGCCTTGGATGCTCTGAAAGAAAACGATTTCGTTTTCCTACACATCGAAGCCAGTGACGAGGCCGGCCACGAAGGCGATGTAGACTTGAAAATAAAAACCATAGAGTATCTCGATTCCCGCGTTTTGAAAACCATTTACGAAGAAACACAGCAAATGGACGACAATGTTCTTATCGCTGTTCTTCCCGATCATCCAACACCATGCGCCATCCGTACACATACCCGCGATGCAGTTCCTTTCGTTGTCTACCACAAAGAAATTTCGCCCGATAGCGTGCAGGTTTACGATGAGTTTGCTGCACAAAAAGGGAGTTTCGGACTATTGCACGGTGATGAATTTATGAAAATGATATTTAAGAGAAATAAGAGATAAAGAAGTTATAAATTAGAACAAACGTAGTTTTTCAAACTCGTAACACGTAACTCACAACCCGAAACATGAATTTTTACAGCACAAATAAAATAGCCCCGCTAGCAACACTACAAGAAGCCGTCGTAAAAGGACTTGCGCCCGACAAAGGATTATATATGCCGGAGAAAATAACACGACTTCCTCAAAAATTCTTCGATGAAATCGGCAGTTTTGGATTAATCGATATCGCTAAAACTGTAGCCAATAGTTTTTTCGGAGAAGATATTCCGAAAGAAAAGTTGGATAAAATTGTCTCCGACACACTCAGTTTTGACATTCCACTTGTAAAAGTGGAAGAAGGAGTTTATGTGCTGGAGCTTTTTCACGGTCCTACTTTCGCTTTCAAAGATGTGGGCGCACGATTTATGGCGCGTTTGTCATCGTATTTTGTGAAAGAACAGCAACAGAGAGATGTAAAAGTACTTGTCGCCACTTCGGGTGATACCGGCAGCGCAGTTGCCAACGGTTTTTTAGGAGTAAAAGGTATTCAGGTTTTTGTGCTGTATCCATCCGGAAAGGTAAGTGATATTCAGGAAGCACAGTTTACTACGCTGGGACAAAATATTGTCGCTTTGGAAATCGACGGAACATTCGACGATTGTCAGGCATTGGTAAAATCTGCATTTATGGATGATGAACTGAAAATACAAATGAATCTTACGTCAGCAAACTCCATCAATGTTGCGCGGTTTCTGCCACAGTCTTTTTACTATTTTCACGCATACACGCAACTTGCAAAGCAAGGAATCACCGATAATGTAGTTGTCTCCGTACCCAGCGGAAATTTAGGAAATCTCACAGCCGGACTGTTTGCTAAACAAATGGGGCTGCCCGTAAAGCGGTTTATTGCTGCCAACAATCGAAACGATGTTTTTTGGGAATACATGCGATCGGGAAAATATTCACCCCGACCATCCGTACAAACCATTGCTAACGCTATGGATGTAGGGGCACCCAGTAATTTCGATCGTATTTTAGATTTGTACAACCATTCATATGAAGATATTTCGAAAGATATCGCCGGGTATCGGTATTCCGACGAAGAGATAAAATCGGTAATCAGACATGTTTACGAAAAATCAAATTATCTTCTGGACCCACACGGGGCTTGCGCCTATTTGGCACTGAAAGAAAGTAAAAAAGCCGGAGAAACAGGGATTTTTCTTGCTACAGCCCACCCCGCCAAATTTAAGGAAACAGTAGAGGATTGTATCGGAAAAACTATCGAAATTCCTGGAGGATTGAAAGCGTTCATGAAAGGTAAAAAGCAATCATCTCCACTCTCTAAAGACTTCATTCAGTTTAAAAAAGCCCTAATAAACTTGTCTTAAGTTTTATTTTGGATATTTTTTAATGCTATTAAGCCTAAATTGATTAGTTTTGCGCTTAAAATCGGTAGAGAATCGGGCTTTTTGTTGATGAAACAACTCATAACTGTTTTATATATTCTAATCGTAACCACGCTTCTTCCTCAACTTTCTTTTTCTCAAACAAGAACGCTGAGCAATGATTCATTGCGTCTGCCTGCCGATTCAGTTGCAACAGACTCCTTATCGATTAAAGAAAAGCTCACAGCTCCGGTATTCTACACGGCTCAGGATTCTATGGTTTTCACCAAAGGGAACATGGGTTATCTGTTTGGCGAAGCTGACGTAAAATACGGCGAACTTGCCATAAAGGGAGAGCAGATCACGATGAACCTTGACAGCAGCATCATTTCATCTACTTTCGGGCTTGACTCTGTAGGAAAAGAGTTTGGATATCCGGTATTTACCCAAGGCGGTACGGAGTATGAGATGAAACGCGTCCGATATAATTTCGACACGGGTAAAGCATTTATTTCCAATGTTATCACGCAGCAAGGTGAAGGTTATATTGTGGCGAACACGGCTAAAAAGAATGCGGATAACTCGTTTTATATGGTGAACGCAAAATATACTACTTGCGATTTACACGATCATCCCCATTTTTATTTGAATTTGTCGAAAGCAAAAGTTCGGCCCGGAGAAGATGTTGTTACCGGACCTGCTTGGCTGGTTGTGGCAGATGTACCTTTGTTTCCGATTGTTTTGCCATTTGCCTTTTTCCCGTTTACCGACACCTACTCTTCGGGAATAATAATGCCATC
>ENA-UOOM01003972-UOOM01003972.1-fermentation-metagenome-genome-assembly--contig:-NODE-3972-length-10108-cov-49.076196_pt1 | contig 10108 bp, 11 predicted proteins | sample MGYA00245781_ERZ724031 | MGnify/ENA primary metagenome ERZ724031 (study PRJEB28704, sample SAMN03018317) | fermentation metagenome | biome: anthropogenic terrestrial biome; feature: soil... | reverse complement strand
CTATTTATGATATGGACTTCCGCTATTAATCATAAAGGCACGATAAATTTGTTCCATTAATACTACCCGCATCAATTGGTGCGGCATAGTAAGTTTACCAAAACTAATTAAATCATTCGCACGTTTATTCACAGCTGAGCTTGTTCCCAAACTGCCACCAATAACAAAGGTAATATCAGAATGCCCATACGTAGCTAAATCCTGTATTTCTTTAGCAAACTCCTCACTGCTTCTCTCTTTACCCTTAATAGCAGTGACATAAACATATTCTTTATCTTTAATCTTGCTTAAAATACGCTGACCTTCAGTTTCTTTAACCTGTTCATCTTCAGCTTCACTAAATTTCTCCGGTGCTTTCTCATCAGCTACCTGCACAATTTTAACCTTAGCAAATCTGCTAAGTCTTTTTTTATATTCAGCAATTGCATCTTTAAAATATTTTTCTTTTAATTTTCCCACACATACGATTTTAATATTCATGTTTATTATTTTATCCCCTAATTCCCATAGTTTCCACTCACCTTTTCCACAAATGTGTAAAGTGTAAAACAATATTTAGTAGTCCGAATACATTATCCCCATATAACTTGTAGGTGAATAACTTTTTTACTTTTTCTAAATTTTTTTACACACATCTACCCTTGGGGAAAGCTATTTTCACAAACTTATTGCCTTCAAACCCTATAGATTAGACTGAACAACTGTTTGAGCTAATATTAATTCACTAATGTTTACACACAATTCACAGGTTATCCACAACTTGGTAAAAACATTTTCAGCCAGTTTATACACAATCCACAAAGTTATCCACAGTTATCAACAAGTATTAACCGCTCTTTCAAAACTTGACAAGTTATATTTACGAACATAATCATGTTACTCAGATTTAAAGTTAAGAAAAAAGGCTATGCTCACGGATAAACCCCGCTACATAGCCTTTTTATTATATTATAAAGGAATATTCTTAGTCCTAATCACTTTGAAGTTTAACCTTCATATTCTCTGTTTTACCACTTCTATTAACAGTTATAGTGACGGTATCACCGACTTTGTGATTATACAAAATGCTGTGTAACGAAGCGACATCAGATACTTTCTTGTTGTCAACTTTGGTAATAACATCCCCAGATTTTAGGCCAGCCTGAGAAGCAGAGCCATTCTTAGTTACAGAAGCAATGTAAATACCATCCTTAGATGTTGATTTAATATTCAAATGTTTCCTATAACTTTGTGGAATACCTTGAAGTGCAATCACCTTTACACCAAGTTGTGGACGGGTAATTTTACCCTTCTTTACTAGTTGGTTAACAATCGTTACTACTTCGTTAGAAGGAATGGCAAATCCCATCCCTTCTACTGAGGTACCATCACCGGATTGAGCCAACTTCATTGAATTAATCCCAATTACCTGCCCAGCCGAATTAACTAACGCACCTCCAGAGTTACCTGGATTAATTGCCGCATCGGTTTGAATTACCGTTTGTTGGTTAGCGGATGAAGTTGTGATGTTTCTGCTTGGTGCCGAAACAATCCCTTGCGTTACCGTTGACGCATATTCACTGCCTAAAGGTGAACCTACAGCAATAACTGTTTGTCCAGCTTGTAAGCTCTTAGAATCACCAAATTGAGCCGTTTGTGTTACGTACTTAGAATCAATTGCAAGTACAGCTAAGTCGGTAGTACTGTCTGTACCCACAGTCTTAGCATTAACCGTTTTACCATTAGACAGCATAACTTGAATCTTATCACTGCCCGAAACCACGTGGTTATTAGTTACAATATAGCCCTTATTGTTTGATTTCATATAAATGACACCAGAACCTTCGCTATAAGTTTGTAACTTGCCTTTTTTGGCGTTGTTATTATCATCCCCACCAAAACCAAAGAGTCCGGCTAAGGGATCACCATCATTAGATGATTGCCGTTTCATATTAATTACTGATACAACTGCACCCTTAACATCGTTATAAGCAGGAGTCATTGCACCACTATTTTTAGCGCTCTTCTTAGAAGTCTTGGCGCTATTTGAGCTAATACTAGTTTGGGCATTGCCACTATTAACATTCGCATTGTTAATTTGATCAATCGCAGCGTAAGAAACACCACCACCAATTAATCCCGCAACTACACCAATAATGGCAGTTTTTATAAAAATATTATTCTTTTTCTTTTTATTATTGGAATTTTGATTTTCTACCATACCTTATTAATCTCCTTTGTACCCTATAATATACCGATAAAATTTGAAAAAACTATGAATAAAGTTACTAAAATTACTAAATTTTAATCAAATCTGTGGGTTTATTAGGTTCGGTATTGATAATTTTAACATCTTCATCTAAATTAGCATCCCCATCCACCAACATTTGTTTAGCAGTTTTATGAGCTAAAGATTCGGTATTATTGTGCTGACTGCGATGAGCCAAAAAAATGTGTTTAGTCTTAGGCGTAACCACATCGAGCAATGCATGCCCAGCTTCATCATTAGATAGGTGGCCTTCATCTGATAAAATTCGTTGTTTAAGGGGCCAAGAATAAGGGCCATTACGCAACATCATATTGTCATAATTAAATTCCATCATATAAGCATCAGCAGCCTTAATTGTCCCTTCGACTTTTTCTGAGACATAACCCGTATCGGTTAAAAAGGCTATCCTTTTACCATCACTAGAAAAAACATAGTATTGCGGTTCAGCGGCATCATGGCTCGTAGCAAATGCAGTTACATCAAGATCCCCATATGTTTTTGTTTGACCGGGTTCAATAATATTTATCTGCTCAGCAGGAATTTTTCCAATTTTATTGGTATTACATAAATACTGCCAGGTACCACTATTAGCAAAAGCATCAATTTGCGGGTAACGACGCATGAGTACACCTAAACCGCCACTATGATCCGTATGATCATGACTCAAGAAGGCCATATCTACATCACTAATATCAACACCCACTTGAGCCAGCAGCTGCTTAATCTTTCTACCAGATAAACCGGCATCCATTAAAATTTTGTGCTGACCAGTTTCAATCAAACTAGTATTACCAGTCGATCCGCTAGCTAAAACAGAAACCCGCAATGAGACTTTTCCTTTCTAATTGTTTTCAACGTTATATGAACTATTAGATTGCAATATTTGCGCTGTAAAAGCGTTAACTCGCTTCAAAGTTATATTCTTCGTCGTCTTATTTTCTACCCAAATTAACCAAGTTGGAAGCAATATTGTACTGCCACGTACCTCAGTTAACTTTGAATAACCTAACTTAACCCGGACGACCCGCGAATTATTAGCAATCTCACGGTCGGTGTACATCGATCTCACGGCATGCCACGCACTAATAATTAATTGCGGCTCACGTACAGAATTAATTGGTCCCATATAAGAAATTGTATAATCAACAACTTGGTTGTCACGAACCGTAATCGTTAATTGTGCATTATTATCATATATTTGCCCATAACTAGAATTTTGCACGTAATTGTAATTATTTTCTCCTGACATACTTGGCTCATACTTAAAGTCTTTACCATATGGTACGCTCCTAGGATCGTTCTTAAAATCATTTAATTGCTGCAAAATTTCTTTGCGCTTAGTACTAAGCAAAACCGCATTTTTAGGGGTACCAGTTATAGAATTATCACTCTTAGAATAATGGGCGCTTACTCGTGTTAATCCACTTACTTTATTAGAAAGGTAATCTCGATTCTTCGCAGCTAAGTAATAACCTGACTGCTGCTTGTTGGAGATACTAGCAGGCAGATCAATGCCATCATCTTTCATTTCTATCCGAATATTAGTTATATTATCCGTACCCGTATCCGCATTACTCAACTTTACTGGTGAACGTAAAATTTCAATTCCAAGGTAAATATCTATTAAAATAAAAACAATAAAGAATAACCATTCAATCCTTTTATGATCCAATTTTAGTTCACCCCTTCATTTTGTTGACCGAAGTTTGAAGAAGTACTGAAATCCTGCTTTTCCCATTCAGCAAGGTTCTTCCACTGATCATAAGCCTTTATATAGTAGGTCGGTATCAAGTTAACCAAACCCTCATGACTATTATCTTTTTCTACCTTAAAACCAACTGTGATCCGCTGAATTTCGGACTGCTTTAAACCCTTCTTTTCCAAAGATTTAACTACATCATCAGTTGATTGTAAAGTTTTAGTCTGACCATCAAACGGAATAGGTATCTGCAAATTAAGACTGTTGAAAGCTAAAACAACGGAATCAGTCGAGAAAGTCGTATCAGCCTGTAAATCTTGCTTATTCAAGAAAACGGGAATTCCCTCAATATAGTTGGAATAACTCACAGTATTTCGATCTGCATCAAAGAAGCGTAAATTTTGTTCATTTAAACCAAGTCTATGAACATAGTAAACACTATCAAGCAAACGACTAGTAGCAGTGGGTGACTTTACTTTTTCATAATGGGTATAAAGGAAGTTATGATTATTGTTGTTACCGGACTTAGGTACCTGCAATTTAGTGTAGTAATTCAACGAATGAGTTGTCCGGCCGTCTTTACTTGTTCGCGTCGCAACATTGGACGTACCAAGAAGCCGAGAAACAAAGTAAGAATCAGACTGAGCGTCAGTTAAGTAACTGTATACACGCCAACGAACTGGCTTAGGATAAAACACCGTATAATCATTCTTTAAACGAACAAATTTAATTGGTATTTTAACCTTCGCATTCTTAGCATAGTGACGTAAAAGACTGAAGTTAGCTTTTTCCAGTTTAACCCGGTAGATTGAACTGTTTTTATCATTTGCTACATACAGCCATTTATCGCTTGAAGAAATAAAAATACGGCGAAATTCGCGGTTACCTTTTTTCATACTTATTTTAGTAAAAAGGTGAAAAGTAACCTCATCAGGATAAGCTAACTGAATAAAATTAGGATCATTGAGCAATTTTTCATATTGCTTTTGGTTACTGCTTACCTTTTTAATACTCTTAAATTTAATGTTCTTTAATTCTTTAGTAAAAGCTAATGATAAATTATTCTTAGAATCATAAAGACGACACAATTTACCTTTATTAAAGCCATAGGAATTAGTTGGAATATACAAATCATAAACCGACTTAGTACGATGAGTATGAGCCTGTTCTTGAGTTGCATTATTGGGCTGATCTATATGATTAAAATGCTGGTCATCAGTCATAATAAATATCCATAAGACAATTGAGAGCACGAAAGCAATAATTGTACCAGTTAACAGAAAGAAATCGCCAAGTTTAAATTTAAACTTCATCCCAATCATCTCCTTCACTCATTGGTTCATATGGTAATGAAATATAGAAAGTAGAGCCTTTGCCCTCACTACTATCAGCCCAAATTTTACCATGATGAGCTTCTACAATTTCCTTAGAAATTGCCAAGCCCAAACCTGTACCACCTTGAGCACGAGATCTAGCCTTATCAACTCTAAAGAAGCGATCAAAGATTTTATTAAGGTCTTTACGAGGAATACCCAATCCCTGATCAGCAATACTTAAAATTACCTGGTTTTGCTTTTGGACTAAGCGAACGGTAATTACACCACCATCTGGTGAATATTTGATAGCATTATTCATAATATTATCAATCACTTGAACCATCTTATCGGTATCAATTTCAACCCAAAGTGCCTGTGTACCTAGTTCTCGTTTAATAGTATATTTCTTCTTTTTACCCTCTTTTTCATCACGCTTCACGATCATGTCAAAGCGATCCAAAATATGGGCAACAAAGTCATTCAAATTAACCATTTCCAGGTCAACTTTAGAAACACCACGATCCATCCGTGACAAGCTGAGTAATTCATTAATCATGCGGATCATACGCTCTGTTTCTTCTTGAGTAACCTCTAAGAACTTAGGAGCAACCTTAGGATCTTTCCACGCACCATCATTCAAAGTTTCAATATAGGCACGTAAACTCGTTAACGGAGTACGTAATTCATGCGAAACGTTAGATACAAATTGCTTTTGCGAATTTTCGTCCTTTTGTTGTTCAGTAATATCGTGCAAAACACAAACACTACCAGAAACAAAGCCAGTAACCCTTTTAATTAAGGAAAAGCTGGCGTGCAGTATCATTTCATCACGTGTACCCTTATTAGCAGTAATAACGAGCCCTTTTTGGTTTGAAATCAGATCCTGTGATGGTTCATTTAACCCTAAAACATCAGCGATTGGTTTATTAATAACGTCTTTCTTATTGGCATTCAAAAAGTTAAGAGCCCTTTGGTTAACAACATTAACATTACCGTGACGATCCGTAGCAAGCACACCGTCACTCATATGCGATAGAACACTATCTAGACGCCGTTGCTCACTTTCTGATTCCTCTTGCGAGCGTTCAATCCGCACAGACAAAGTATTAAATGCCTGTCCTAATTGTCCCAGCTCATCATTAGAATAAATCTTTACCTGACTAGAATAATCACCATCGGCAATGTGCAGGGCCTGTCGCTGCATTTCTTCAATTGGTTTGGTAATCGCATGCGATATTACCAACGCCAAAATAGCTCCTAAAATAGCCGCAACTAATGACGTCACAAGGAATGTTAATGAAATATTACGTAGATCATTAAATACCCCACGCATCGAAGCCCGGACATAAATTGCCCCTACGGTATTGGCTGACCCAGAACCAGAATTCAACGGGGTTACCTGGATCATATAGTCACCCTGGTCATTAATTACTTGGGTTACCTGCCGACCTGTTGAAGTAACCTGTTTAACCGGAGTTATATTGTATCTTTGACCGATATGGCCTTTGTCATTCAAATTAGATACAGCCCTAATAATATCTTTATTGTCAACAACGATAATTTCACTAATTGCACTAGTACCGCTACTATAATCACCTATAATTCGGTTCAAATTATGATCGGTATTTTTATTATTACGAGTTAATTCATTGCTCAACTGGTTAGTAACAATATTAGGAACTTGAATTGTGGTTTCAAAATTTTGAATACTGCTTTGCTCAAGTTGGCGTGTGAAATATGCCCCAATTACTTCAATCGTAGCAAATAGCATCAACATAAAGACAACAGCTAAGGTTGTATTAATAGAACTAAATGTATGTTTTAATTTACTTTTTATTTTTTTCATTATCATTTTATAAATAAAAATATAAAAAGAAAGCCACATAGCTTAAATAGTTTTGTGGCTTTCTATATTATTCTTCGGTTGGTTGCTTTACGTAATAGCCGACACCACGACGAGTTACCAAAATTTGCGGTTGAATTGAATTATCTTCAATTTTTTCTCGCAAACGGTGAACAGTTACATCCACGGTCCGGACATCCCCAAAGTAATCATAACCCCAAACAGTTTGTAATAAATGTTCTCTTGTCATGACTTGACCCATATGTTGAGCTAAATAATAGAGGAGTTCGAATTCACGGTGGGTCAATTCAATCTTCTTACCATTCTTCTCAACGATATAGGCATCAGGCTTAATTACCAAGTTACCAATAGTAATATCCTTATTAGTATCTTCTTGATTTTCAGCTTCTACACTTTTCTTAACAATATCACGACGACGCAAATTAGCCTTAACCCGAGCTACCAACTCACGGTTTGAAAACGGCTTGGTTACGTAATCATCAGCGCCCATTTCTAGGCCTAAAACTTTATCAATTTCAGTATCTTTAGCAGTTACCATGATGATAGGCATATCATGAGTTTGACGTACCTCACGTGCAACTTCGAGGCCATCCTTTTTAGGTAGCATCAAATCCAAAATCATAAGATCTGGATCGTATTCGTCAACCTTTTTAACGGCCTCTTCACCATCATAGGCAGTGTCGACGTCGAAGCCTTCCTTCGTCAAATTAAATTTAATGATATCAGAAATGGGCTTCTCATCATCGACGACGAGAATCTTCTTTGGCATCGAAAGTGCCTCCTTTGCTCCCTATATTATACTGGTTTTTGTAACATTAGCCAAAAAAATAGGGTATTTTTATAGAAAAAACTTGCTTTTTCCTTCAGATAATTGCATAATAGTGTCTGTTGGCTAAGTTGTCAACAAATATGGGTGGCTAGCTCAGTTGGCAGAGCAACGGACTCTTAATCCGTGGGTCCAGGGTTCGAACCCCTGGCCACCCATCAAGATACTAACTCAGCAATCATAATTGATTGCTGTTTTTTATTGCGTAAAATATTAAGTTTATCTATAGATTTTTTTACCAAAAAGTCCTGTTAATAGGATACTGTAGAAATACCTATTAACAGGACTTAAAGTAGAGTTATATTTTTTATTTTAAAGCTGACACAATCTCACGATTAAAATCACTGAGATCATCTGGTGTCCGACTTGTAACCAACTTATGCTTTTTATCAACCACAACTGATTTATCAAATACTTGTGCGCCAGCGTAATATAAATCTGGACGAACAGTGGTATATGCAGTTAACTTCAAAGCAGAAGTTAAACCTGTTTGAATAAATAATTGTGGGCCATGGCAAATAGCAAAAACATGCTTGTTAGTTAACAAGAAATCTCTGACAAAATCTACAAAACGTTTGTCAGCACGTAATTGATCAGGTGAAAAACCACCAGGAATTAACAAAGCATCGAAATCGGCAGCAGAAACATCGTCAATACCTTTGTCAGCTACTAATTTAAGACCGTGCTTCCCTGCAATCTTGTTACCCGCTTTATTCTCAATAACCGTGATATCATGGCCAGCAGCCTTTAACGCTTTAACAGGTGAAGTAAATTCAACATCTTCTACATCATTTGTTACTATAACAGCAACTTTACTCATAATAATTTCCCCTTTCATCTTTATGATAGTATATATATTAAACCAAGTTTATTTTTGATACAATAACGCACTTTAAGGTGCCTTAACCTAAAGGAGATTTTATTATGACCGATGTCGTTCGCAAAGATGTCAAACAACGCCTTGAAAATGGTGATTATAGCTGTGCTAAAGAATTGACCCTTTCAATGTTTAGCGGAAAATGGAAAATCGTCATCCTATTTCATTTAGGAACCGATGGCCCCTATCGCTTTAACCAATTAATGCGTCTATTACCCAAAGCTTCCCATAAAGTTTTAACCAACCAGCTTCGTGAAATGGAAGAGGATCAGCTGATCTCCCGGACAGTTAAATCGGACTCACAAATTCGTGTCTTTTATAAAATTACTGACCTCGGCCGCACACTCATGCCAATCATTAATCAAATGTATAAGTGGGGCACCAATAGAATTAAGCAGCTTCAGATATCTCCTAAATTTAATATCAATGAAGGCGGAAAAAAAGACAGTCAAACCGACTAAATTTATCTGCAGGTTTTTCACACAAAGACTTATCCAATGAGTGTTACTAAATCGATTAAAGTAATAAAACAATACTTTAAAATGTGGTTAACAAAAGATAGTAGAAATCTAGAAGATATTTTTACCTCTAATATTCATTATATTGAATGTTATGGAGCTGAATACTCAGGTCTTCATGAAATTAAACAATGGATGAGCCATAAATTTAAAACCCAAACTGTTTCTCAATGGGATATTAAGAATATTTACCATGATAAAAATATTTTCACGGTTGAATGGACATTTAGCTGTACTGAGAATAATAAAAATTTCAGTTTTGATGGTGTTTCTTTAATTACTTTTACGGAGGATAAAATCGCAGAAATAAAAGAATTTGAAAGTAAGAAAGAACATTACCGACCATATAAATAGAATATTTTTATACAAGTAAAAATATTAACAATTATTGATCTTATTTTGGTAAAATAAAGAAAAGGAGGCTCCTAATATGGACGAAGCTGTATTTTTCAACCCAGGGGATGCAATTGCATCATCCCACGATTTCAAAGAGGCACGACGTAGCGCAGAAATTATCAAAACAAGTAAACCTACTGGTGACAAATTGGTAATTGCTAAAAATGATAAAAGCGGCAAATATGCGATTTACTTTGCTAATAAAGCACGTGATGACCATAACGGTACGTCATATCACATCAAAGATAAACTTTAATTTTTCAGTCGTCTCTCAACAGGCGACTTTTTATTTTAAGAATTTTAGCTAAAATTCTGTCAATACTAAGCGAAAATGTCCTAAAAATTGTTAAACATAAGCGGGAAC
>ENA-UOOM01003971-UOOM01003971.1-fermentation-metagenome-genome-assembly--contig:-NODE-3971-length-10109-cov-16.101949_pt1 | contig 10109 bp, 9 predicted proteins | sample MGYA00245781_ERZ724031 | MGnify/ENA primary metagenome ERZ724031 (study PRJEB28704, sample SAMN03018317) | fermentation metagenome | biome: anthropogenic terrestrial biome; feature: soil; material... | reverse complement strand
TTGTAACAGTTCAGCCATCAGCTCGATTCCACCCCAAGGGTACCGTCCTTGTTAAACAACCACACTACGGTTGCTAACCAAGGACATGTGCTGCGCTTCATCTCGCTGTGGCAGAGCGCCATATGAATTTTCGGCAGCATATGCATACGAAAGCAAGCTTTCTCCTGCCTACGCTGTCGAAAATTCGCATGGCTGAACTGTTACAAATTTTTATAAAGAATGGTTTTACAAAAAGCAGGAGGACTGGCAATTCATGAAGCATCAGATAAAAATGATAGGGTTAGATCTGGATGGCACTCTTTTAAATGAAAAGAAAGAAATCCTTCCATATACAAGACAGATTCTAAATCAGGCTATAGAACAGGGCATTATTGTGCTGGCGGCTACCGGCAGGCCATTTATGGGAATTCCAGAGGAACTAAGGCTTTATCCCGGTATCCGCTATGCCATTACGTCCAATGGGGCAAGGGTGATAGATACAAAAGAAAGCAAACCGCTTATTGAGAGGCTTCTTCCGATGGAAAGAGGAAAGAAAGCATTGGAAACTTTCAGAAAATATGATACATTACAAGAGGTATATTTTGACGGTCAGGGCTATGTAGAGGAACAAAAACTGAAAAACATAGGTCACTATCATCACGATTCAAATATGTGGGAGTATGTACTTAAAAGCAGGAAAGCAGTGAGGGATATTGCAGCATTGATTGAGCATAAAAACAAGGATATGGATAAGATTCAGGCAGTATTTGCCGACAGTGAAGAGCAAAAGGCAGCCTGGGCGGAGCTGGAGAAACAGGAAGGTATTGTATTGGTCACCTCCCTGGGATATAACATAGAGATTAATGCATCTGGGGTAAACAAAGGAACGGCACTTTTGGGGCTGGGAAAAGTGCTTGGCATCAGACGAGAAGAAATTATGGCATGCGGAGACAGAGACAATGACATTGCCATGCTCAAAGAGGCTGGTCTGGGAGTTGCCGTGGAAAATGCAGAAGAAGAAGTAAAAGCCGCTGCGGATTACATAACTTTATCGAATATAGAAGAAGGGGCAGCAAAAGCAATTGAGCAGTTTGCGCTAAGAGGAGGAAAAGTATGTTAGAAGCTTTAAAAGTAATTATACTGGGAATTGTGGAAGGGATCACCGAATGGCTGCCAATCAGCAGTACGGGACATTTGATACTGGTAGAAGAGTTTGTGAAGCTCAAAATGAGCGATGACTTCATGTCTATGTTTAACGTGGTGATTCAGCTGGGCGCAATTCTTGCCGTTGTTGTAATCTATTTCCATAAGCTGAATCCATTTTCAAGGACCAAGACAGATAAACAAAAGAAGCTTACCCTGCAATTGTGGGTAAAGGTTATCGTGGCGGCTGTACCGGCTGCGATTATAGGCCTGTTGTTTGATGACTTTCTTGACGAACATCTAATGAATTATGTAGTTGTGGCAATTATGCTCATACTCTACGGTGTTATATTTATTGTGGTAGAAAAGCGCAATGAACATGTAAAGCCGGCCGTGAGGCGGCTGTCAGACCTTACAGTCCCCATGGCCCTGTTAATTGGAGGGTTTCAGGTGCTTGCCCTGATTCCGGGAACTTCCCGGTCCGGAGCGACCATTATCGGGGGTCTGCTAATCGGTGCGTCGAGAGCTGTAGCTGCAGAATTTACATTTTTCCTCGCCATCCCCGTTATGTTCGGAGCAAGCTTATTGAAAATTATTAAGTTTGGTTTTCATTTTACGGGAATGGAAGGATTTCTCCTTCTACTCGGCTGTGCAGTTTCTTTTGGAGTGTCCATATTTGCTATTAGGTTCCTGATGCAGTATATCAAAGGACATGACTTTAAGGTATTTGGATACTACAGAATTGTACTGGGGGTCATTGTACTGCTTTATTTCGGGATGAGTGCACTGTTTGCATAACAGTGCAGCACATGTCCTTGGTTAGCAGCCGCAGTGTGGTTGTTTAACAAGGCCGGTACCATTGGGGTGAAATCAAGCTGATGGCTGAACTGTTATGAATATACAGGAAAAAGGTATATATCCCCTTGTTTTTTAGGAAAAACATGATAAAATATAAAGGTATTGTGTATTATTATGCAAGGATAAGATTAGTTTGGAGGAATAGAAAGATGAAGAGGAAATTTTTAAGTTTACTTTTAGTGACAGCTTGTGTGCTTTCACTGGCGGCATGTGGCTCTAAGAAAGATGATAGCAGTTCCGGGGATAGTGGCAATAAGAAGGAAGACACACTGGTCATGGCCACCAATGCAGAGTTCCCTCCCTATGAATATTATGAGGGAAAAGACGTGGTTGGTATTGATGCTGACATTGCAGCCGCTGTTGCCGATGAATTGGGTATGAAGCTGAAAATTGAGGATATGGCGTTTGACTCCATCATCGCAGCGGTATCCAGTGGAAAAGCCGATATCGGGGCAGCAGGCATGACGGTGACAGAGGAGCGTCTGAAAAATGTTGATTTCACTGATACTTATGCAACGGCTACTCAGGTAATTATTGTAACAGAGGACAGTGAAATTGCAGGACCAGATGATCTGACGGGAAAGAAGATTGGTGTACAGCTGGGGACAACAGGTGATATCTATGCGGATGATATTGAGGATGCGTCAGTAGAGCGTTACAACAAAGGATTCGAGGCTGTTCAGGCACTGCAGCAGGGCAAAATCGATGCAGTCATCATTGACGGAGAGCCGGCAAAAGAATTTGTGAAAGAAGCAGACGGACTGAAAATTCTTGATGAAGCGTTCACAGAGGAGGAATATGCCATCGCTGTAAAGAAGGGCAATGACGAACTAAAGGATAAAATTAATGATGCATTGGCAAGCTTAAAGGATTCCGGCAAACTGGATGAAATTGTGGGAAAATACATCAGCAGCGACAGTGATAAGTAGAAGAGGATAAAAAAATGTTGCAGACATTGCAGGATAAGTTTTATGAGAATTTTATAGATGGCAAGCGCTGGGAATATATTTTAGACGGACTGGGGGTCACTTTGGAAGTGACCTTCTTTGCAGTTATTATCGGTATCGTGCTTGGATTTTTGATTGCAATTGTACGTTCCACCTACGATAAGACTGGAAAATTGAAAATACTTAATGTTTTGTGTAAGGTATATCTTACTGTTATCAGGGGTACACCTGTCGTTGTACAATTGCTGATTATTTATTTTGTTATTTTCGGCAGTTCTGATATTAGTAAGGTTTTAGTGGCAATCATGGCTTTTGGTCTGAATTCGGGAGCGTATGTTGCTGAAATATTCCGCTCTGGTATCATGTCCGTAGACAACGGGCAGTTTGAGGCGGGACGCAGTCTCGGTTTCAACTATGTACAGACTATGATTCATATTATTATGCCCCAGGCCTTCAAGAATGTTCTTCCGGCACTGGGAAATGAGTTTATTGTACTTTTAAAAGAAACTTCGGTTTCCGGTTACATTGCACTGCAGGACCTCACAAAAGGCGGTGATATCATTCGAAGCCGCACCTATGATGCATTCATGCCGCTCATTGGTATAGCGTTGGTTTACCTCGTCATGGTAATGATATTTACAAAACTTGTAAATATGCTGGAGAGGAGGCTGAGAAATAGTGATCACTGATGGACAAGTATTAATAAAGGTAGAAGATTTATATAAAGTTTATAACAACAGGCTTCATGCGCTGGATGGAGTTTCCGGGGAAATACGCAAAGGGGAGGTTGTCGTAATCGTTGGGCCATCAGGCTCCGGAAAATCCACCTTTCTCCGCTCCCTGAATCTGCTTGAGATGCCCACAAAAGGACATGTATATTTTGAAGGCGTGGATATTACAAGCAAGGAGACAGATATAGATTTGCATCGCCGAAAAATGGGGATGGTATTTCAGCATTTTAACCTGTTTCCCCATAAAACCATACTCGAGAATATCACATTGGCTCCGATTAAGCTTCTGAAAAAAAGCAAAGAAGAGGCACAGGAAAATGCCATGGAATTGCTGAAATTGGTGGGACTGGAGGAAAAAGCAAATACCTATCCTTCCCGGCTATCGGGAGGGCAAAAGCAGCGTATTGCAATTATACGTTCACTGGCAATGGACCCGGAGGTTATGTTGTTTGACGAACCTACATCTGCACTTGATCCGGAAATGGTCGGTGAAGTGCTGGAACTGATGAAAAAGCTGGCACATGATGGAATGACAATGGTTGTGGTGACTCATGAGATGGGCTTTGCAAAAGAAGTAGCCTCAAGAGTTATTTTTATGGATGAGGGGAAGATAAAGGAGCAGGGGACGCCGGAGGAATTCTTTGATAACCCGAAGGATCCAAGGCTAAAAGAATTTTTATCAAAAATATTGTAGAGAATAGCAGATGAAATATGAAAGAATAGAAAAAGCGGTATTTCTGGAACGTCCGAATAGATTTATCGCGTATGCCGAATTGAACAGCAAACGTGAAACCATACATGTGAAGAATACCGGGCGGTGTGCAGAATTGCTCATACCTGGGGCTGTTATTTATGTGCAAAGAAATGACAGTCTGGCACGAAAGACTGGTTGGGATTTGATTGCAGTAGAAAAAGGCAAACGTCTGATTAACATGGATTCGCAGATTCCGAATAGGGTAGTTCAGGAGTGGCTTGAGTCGGGGCATCTATTTGGAGATAGGCCCTATGTGAAGCCGGAGACAACTTATAAGAACTCCAGATTTGACTTTTATGTGGAAGCAGAAGGAAGAAGAAATTTTATTGAAGTGAAAGGCGTGACCTTAGAAGAGAACGGTGTAGTTCGCTTTCCCGATGCACCCAGTGAACGTGCAGTCAAACATATGAGTGAATTGTCCAGTGCGGTGAAAGAGGGGTACGGGGCCTGGGTGATATTTGTCGTGCAAATGAAAGGGGTTCGGTATTTCACGCCAAATGTAGACACACACCCTGCTTTTGGTAACGCACTGAGGGAAGCCAGGAAAGCCGGAGTCAAGATTCTGGCCTATGACTGCAAGGTGGCGGCAGACAGTATTGAACTGGATGAAGCGGTGCCTGTAGTGCTGGGCAGCCCTGTCCTTAAAGAGGCAGTGGATCCGATTATCAGCTGGTATCGCGAAAACAAGAGAGACTTGCCCTGGCGGCATGATGTGAGTGCCTATCATGTCTGGATTTCCGAAATCATGCTGCAGCAGACACGGGTAGAAGCCGTAAAACCTTACTATGAAAGGTTTTTAAAGGAGCTTCCTACTGTAGAAGACCTTGCAGAAGTACAGGAAGATAGGCTGCTGAAGCTGTGGGAAGGGCTTGGATACTACAATAGAGTTAAGAATATGCAGAAAGCTGCACAGCAGATTATGATGGACTATCACGGAGAATTTCCTCATACTTACGAGGAGATACGCTCTCTTAAGGGAATTGGCAATTACACGGCAGGAGCTGTCAGTTCTTTTGTCTATGGGCTGGCAAAAGCAGCTGTGGACGGCAACGTACTGCGGGTGGTATCAAGGCTTACAGCCAGCAGGGACGATATTATGAAGGCAGGAGTCAGAACACGGATAGAGGCAGAAGTGGAAGAAGTAATACCACCTGACGCGGCCTCAGATTTTAATCAGGGTCTGATTGAACTTGGAGCTATAGTCTGCCTTTCGGGCGGAGAACCAAAATGTGGGGAATGTCCCGTTTCTTATCTGTGCCGTGCAAGGCTTTTGGGGGTGGAGAAGGAATTGCCTGTGAGGACGAAGCCAAAGGCGAGAAAGATTGAGAATAGAACAGTTCTGATTTTGAAAGACGGAAGTACTCTGGCGATAAAGAAACGACCGCCAAAAGGCCTCCTTGCCGGATTGTATGAGCTGCCTAATCTGGAAGGCCATCTAAACAAAAAAGAGGTCATAGAATACTGTCATTCTATTGGGCTTTTTCCCCTTCATATCAAGAAGGTGAAGGATGCAAAGCATATATTCAGCCATGTAGAGTGGCATATGATAGGGTATGAGATAAAAGTCGATGAATTGGAAAAAAACTGCAGCCGGGAAATGATATTTGCATCCAGATCAGAAATTAAGGAAAAATATCCCATACCCTCTGCATTTGAAGCTTACCGGGAGCGGCTCTGAAACTGCAACAAGGTTGTTTTAGAGTTCGCTCTGTTTTGTTGAACGATTATATGATTTATGATATACTTAAACGACAATCAACCGGATAGAAGGAGTGTTCAGTTATGGGCCAAAAGGCAGAGCTATCAAGGCAGCAGCAGAAGTCCCGGGAGACGAAAGAGCGGATATTTCTGGCAGCAAAGACAATCTTGAGAAAAAAAGGATACGAGGAACTTTCCATAAAGAATATCTGTGAGGAAGCAGGAGTATCTAATGGAAGTTTTTATCATCACTTTAAGACTAAGGATGATCTGCTTTCCTATTATATCGAGGAACAGCCCAGCATTAATCCGGATCTCCTGGATCTTCCAGGGAGTGCAGAGGAGGCAAAAACGGCAATCATTTATGTATATTTAAATTATGCCCGGTATTGCCGCGATCTGGGTGTAGAATTTATGTCTGCTTACTATGATACGAAGAACCAGGCATTAAATCCTGACAGTCGTACAGAGCGCCCATATCCTATCGTAACGGTGCAGACATATGTCGAAAGGGCAGTCCAGGAAAAAATTATACAGCTGAATGTAGGGATTGAAGAATTTACTACAGATATCAGGATGATTGTAATCGGAAATGTATTCGAGTGGTGTCTGCGCAGCGGAAAAGCCAATTTTGAAGGGAATATGAGACGGTCTTTAGGAAAATATCTGGACAGCACTATTTTTTAGTGAAAACTTTGTTAAGCTTTTCTAAAGCATATTGTTGAGAAGCCGGATTCGTGCTATAATCGGAGAAGCTATAAGAGATTCGTATTCAAAAAGAGGGAGAGTTCCATATGAGTCTTAAAGAGAAAGCTGCCGGTCTCATCAAGAAGTATAAGCATGCATGGGTGTTTGGATATATACTAATCTATATGCCCTGGTTTTTATATCTTGAAAAGCATGTAACATCAAATTATCATGTGATTCACATTGCAATAGATGATAAGATACCATTTGTGGAATATTTCATCGTCCCATACTTACTGTGGTTCGTTTTTATTGCTGCCACTTTTTTATATTTTTTCTTCACGGATGTAGAAGGATTTTATAGGCTGGCGAAATTAATGTTTACGGGAATGACCATTTTCCTGATTATTTCCACTCTGATTCCAAACGGTGTCAATTTGCGCCCCGTATATTTCCCGCGAGATAATATTTTTACGGACCTGGTAAAAGCACTTTACCGTGCGGACACTCCCACGAATGTTCTCCCAAGTCTGCATGTGTTTAATTCTATAAGTGCCTGTATAGCCATCTGTGACAGTGAAGCCCTGCGCAAACATAAGATTATCAGCTGGAGTGCTTATGTCCTGGCAGGCCTGATTATTTTAGCAACAATGTTTTTGAAACAACACTCCGTCATAGATGTGATGGCCGGTGGGCTGATGGCCTACGCACTCTTCCAGTTTGTATATGAAGCAAATAAGAAAAAGGCTCCAAAGACAGCAGAACAAAAAATAGCTTCTTGGGGAAGATAGTTCTGAAAAAAGTTGATTTTTGCACTCCTCCTTATCGAGGGGTGTTTTCATATGTAACAGTTCAGCCATCAGCTCGATTCCACCCCAAGGGTACCGTCCTTGTTAAACAACCACACTACGGTTGCTAACCAAGGACATGTGCTGCGCTTCATCTCGCTGTGGCAGAGCGCCATATGAATTTTCGGCAGCATATGCATACGAAAGCAAGCTTTCTCCTGCCTACGCTGTCGAAAATTCGCATGGCTGAACTGTTACTTTCATATACTGGGAAGCCACGTTTCCTATAGCCAAAACAATTCAAGTAGTGTTATAATGTGAAAGGACTACAAACGGATTAGGAGGAAGCAAAAAGAGTATGGGTAAGATTATATTAACAGGAGACAGACCCACAGGAAGGCTGCATGTAGGGCATTATGTCGGTTCTTTAAAGCGGAGGGTAGAGCTGCAGAATACGGGCGAGTTTGACGATATATTTATCATGATAGCAGATGCACAGGCATTGACAGACAATGCAGACAATCCGGAAAAGGTACGTCAGAATATTATAGAGGTGGCTTTGGATTACCTGGCCTGCGGACTGGAACCAGAGAAGTCAACACTGTTTATACAGTCCCAGATACCAGAGCTTTGTGAGCTTTCATTTTATTATATGAATCTGGTCACGGTATCCCGGCTTCAACGCAACCCTACCGTGAAGACAGAGATTCAGATGCGAAATTTTGAAGCCAGCATCCCGGTCGGCTTTTTCACATATCCTATCAGCCAGGCAGCTGATATCACGGCCTTTAAGGCAACAACAGTACCTGTGGGGGAGGATCAGCTTCCAATGCTGGAACAGACAAAAGAGATTGTCCGAAAATTTAATTCGGTCTATGGAGAGACACTTGTAGAGCCTGAAATTTTACTTCCGGATAATGAGGCATGCCAGAGATTGCCCGGCACTGATGGGAAAGCCAAGATGAGCAAATCTCTGAATAATTGTATCTATTTGTCTGATGAGCCGGATTTTGTAAAACAAAAAGTATTTAGTATGTTTACGGACCCGACACATATTAGAGTTGAGGACCCAGGCAAATTGGAAGGAAATACAGTATTCACTTACTTGGATGCATTTTGCAGGCCAGAGTATTTTGAAGAATTTTTACCGGATTATAGAAACCTGGACGAGCTGAAGGAACATTATAAACGTGGCGGCCTTGGTGACATGAAGGTGAAGCGTTTCCTGAATTCTGTGCTTCAGGCGGAGCTGGAGCCAATCAGAAAAAGAAGAAAGGAATATCAAAAGAATATTCCTTATGTATATGAAATATTGAAAAAAGGTAGCGAGAAAGCTGAAAGTGTGGCAGCTGAAACTCTCAGGGAAGTAAAAGGAGCAATGAAGATTAATTACTTTGAGGACCAGGAACTGATCAATGCACAGGCAGAAAGGTTTCGAGAAGGATAAGATGTGAATTATATTTAGCCCTTCATCTGTAATATTGAATTTATAGGTATAAAAAAGATGTACTTCCTTATAACGAAAGTACATCTTTTTGACGTGCGCGAGAAGATTCGAACTCCCGGCCTTCTGGTCCGTAGCCAGACGCTCTATCCAGCTGAGCTACGCGCACATGCTGGAACTGGTTCGTTCACAGCAAAGGTAATTATATAATAGATTAGAAGGCCTGTCAATATATTTGACAAAAAAAGTTGCAGTTGTATGATCCATCGTTGCAGTTCAGACACAAACTCCCTGATATTAAACCGGACGAAATAGATGTCTGGGGATACCGTCCACCATGATTGGAGATACATCACCTTGGATGAGCGGACGGACATAATTGACAAATGCATCTGTTACGTAGTTCCCGTCTTCATTTACCCATTCTCTGGGAACTAGCTTTTCGTCGTTGGCAATTTTGTGAACATCTTTTACTTCAGTGCCGCTTTGATAAGGATCATCTGAAAGGCGGTTCAATATCACCATCTTGCCCGAGTCTCCTTCGTCGGCCGCCTTTACTGCGGCGCCACCAACCTGGTAAGCTTCCAGAATATCCACCCGGGAGGCACAGTGGGAGGCAGAACGCTGCAGACTGCTGAGCTCGATAGTGCGTGTCTTACATCCAAATTCACCGGCAATATAACTTGCAAGATAATTAGCCGTGCCGGAAAGCTGTTTATGCCCGAAGGCATCTACAAAGTCAAGGCTCTGTCCAAGTTCACATATGTAACGTCCGTCAGGAAGGCGCACGCCTTCAGATACAGCCACCACAACAGACGGTTTTTTTGACAAAAGTTCCTGTACCTTGAGACCAAATTTCTCTATATCAAAAGGAAGTTCAGGAAGGTAAATTAAATCAGGTCCGGCGCAGTCTTCTCCTTTTGCCAGAGCAGCAGCCCCCGTCAGCCAGCCTGCATTGCGTCCCATGATTTCCACAACGGATACGAGGCCCTTCTCATACTCCAGACAGAAACTGTCACGTATAATTTCCTTGACAGAGGTTCCAATATACTTTGCTGCACTTCCAAAGCCCGGTGTGTG
>ENA-UOOM01003968-UOOM01003968.1-fermentation-metagenome-genome-assembly--contig:-NODE-3968-length-10119-cov-4.936506_pt1 | contig 10119 bp, 12 predicted proteins | sample MGYA00245781_ERZ724031 | MGnify/ENA primary metagenome ERZ724031 (study PRJEB28704, sample SAMN03018317) | fermentation metagenome | biome: anthropogenic terrestrial biome; feature: soil; material... | reverse complement strand
TTATAATTTTTTCACGGGCAATAAATCCGCCGGCCCTTACGCCGAGCAGGTGGACTTAAGCGGTATCGAAGCCGGTGACCTTGTACAGCTTGGCACACAGGACGGGCGCTTTTACCATACGCCGGTAGTTATTTCAGTTGAGGGCGGCGAAGTGTTTGTCGCGGCGCATACTTTTGACACGCTGCGGCGTCCGCTTTCGAGCTACTCATACTCCATGCTGCGCTGCATACATGTTATAGGCGCGCGTAAATGGCAGTAGACAGAAGTCCACGCTGCTTTGGCAGCATAAAAGCGGGACGGCATTACCGCCGCCCCGCCATGCTGCATTTTAAGTTAAGGCTGAAAACACAAATTCACAAAATTTTACCGTAAACTTATTCGCCGTCGTCTGCCGCATTGCCGGAATGCTCGGCGCTGTTTTCAGTTTCTTCCTGATCCTCAAGCAGCGCGCGCATAGAAAGGCTGACACGGTGCTTGTCGAAGTCAATTTCCGTAATCTTCACGTTTACGGTATCGCCTATCTTCAGTACATCCTGAGGTTTCTCTATCCTGTGGTCAGCTATCTGGGAAATATGGATAAGCCCGTCTATACCCGGAATAACCTGCGCGAAAGCGCCGAAAGACGTCATGCCGACTATCTTGACTTCTATCTTGCTGCCTACCGGATAAGTGTTTTTCAGTATTTCCCACGGGTCGTCTTCCGGCTTTTTATAAGTAAGGGAAACCTTGCCTTTTTCCCTGTCGAGAGCTTTTATGCGCACCGTTACGGTATCTCCGACATTTACGACTTCAGACGGGTTTTTAATCCTTACCCATGAAAGCTCGGAAATATGAATCATGCCGTCGATGCCTCCGAGGTCTACAAAAGCCCCGTAAGAAGTAAGCGACTTAACAGTACCTGTGTACTCCTTGCCGACTTCGGCTGTCTCCCAAAACTTCTCTTCGAGTACTTTCCTTTCGTCCTTAAGTACTGAACGGATAGAGCCCACGGCGCGCTTGCGGCTGCGGTTAACTTCAATTATGCGGAACTTTACGTCTTTTTTGAGCATGCCGTCAAGAGGCTCGCCGCGTGAAACTCCGGAACGCGAAGCAGGTATAAAAACCCTTACGCCGTTTGTCACCGCTATAAGCCCGCCTTTGACAACCTGCGTAACAACTCCGTCGAGCACCGACTGGTCTTCGCTCGCTGAGACTATAGTGTCCCAGCCTTTGGCTGCGTCAAGGCGCTTTTTGGAGAGCATGATGGTGCCTTCCTGGTCGTTTGTGCGCATAATCAAAAGATCCATCTCATCGCCGACTTTAACGACGTCCTCGGGCCTTACGTTAGGGTCTGCCGAAAGTTCAGACGCCGGAACATACCCCGCCTGCTTACGGCCTACGTCTACCAAAACCTCGGTAGGAGTAACGCCGACAACTACACCGTGTACCTTTTCATCTGTATTTAAATTTTTAAGAGATTCTTCAAGCATCTCTGCAAAACTCCCGTCGGCAGGATTCTCCCGCTGGTTTTGCGTCGCATCCGAATTTATTTCTGACATGGTAACAAGTACCTCCTTTATAATGCTTGCCGGCGTGGATGCACCGGCAGTAATGCCTATAAGACCGGCTTTCTGCAAAGCCTTTAACGGAAGCTCGTCCGCATTTTCCACAAAATACGTACTACAATTTTTTCTGCATATATCAAAAAGTTTGGCCGTATTTGAGCTTTGCCTGCCGCCGATTACTACCATGGCATCACATTTGCGCGACAGGTCGGCCGCCTCTTGCTGACGTATTATAGTTGCATTACATATTGTATCAAAAATTACTGCGTTTGTATATACCCTTTTGATTATTTTTAAACAATTTTTCCATTCGCCTACGTTAAATGTCGTCTGCGAAACAACGCACACAGGCGTGTCTCCGCTTATATGCATTTTATCTATAATATTATTCAATTCACATGCGTTTTTAAAAACCTCACACCGTCCCGCGCAGTGCCCCTTTATGCCCTGTACTTCCGGATGGCAGCCGTCGCCGGCTATAAAAACTATTTTTCCCTCCGCCGAGGCCTTAGCCACTATATTTTGTATCTTTGCTACAAAAGGGCACGTGGCATCATAAAAATCGGCTCCGCATTTTACGGCTTCATCTAAAACAGCGCGGCTGACGCCGTGCGAGCGTATAACGAGCGTCGCGCCCTTTGGCGTTTCAGCGGGCGAATTCACTATGCGCACGCCCTTCGCCCCAAGCTCCGCAAGCGTCTGCGGGTTGTGTATTATAGGGCCGAGCGTGCAGACTTTACGGCCCTTTTCCAAAAGGCCGTAAACGGTATTTACAGCACGGTTAACGCCGAAGCAGAAACCGGCGGATTTCGCAACTTTTACTTTCAAAACACAGCCCCCAAAAATTCACCGGCGCGCAGCCCCGCTTTGCCTTAGACGTACCCAGGCATCCCCCTACGAAAGCGCCTTAACGTCCCTTTCCCGCAGCGCGGCTATGCGGTCCATTACAAGCCTGCTCGCCGCGCGGTACTCTGACGGTGTGCCGTTCGTAATGCCAAGTTCATCAGGACTTATAGGCTTACCGTAAGAAACAACGCTTTTGCTGAAAGCTTTCGGCAGGCGCCCTTTTTCAGGCGTTATGCAGCAGGGCAGTATAGACGCGCCGCATTTGCCCGCAAGCATTACGGCGCCCGACTTAGGCCGCTGCAGGCTGCCGTCTTTAGAGCGGGTACCCTCTATGAAAATGCCTAAGACCCCGCTGCCGCCGAGTATGCCCTGCGCCCTTTCGAGCGCGCTTTTGTCGCCTTTTCCCCTTGAAACCGGAAACGCGCCGAGCTTTTTAATGATAAATCCTACGAATTTATTTTTAAAAAGCTCGGCTTTAGACATGAAATATATCTGCCTGCGCTGGCTGTAAGCAAGCCGCAGAGGGTCAGTCATGCTCGCGTGGTTGCAGCAAATGATTACGCCGCCGCTTTGGGGCATATAGCCGGCGCCGTTTATATCCATAGGCACTATGAGCCTGAAAAGCCAGGGAAGGAAAAAGCGCGCAAACGTGTAGAGCGGTGTCCGTTTCATCTTCTCACCGCCCCAAACTTTCCAAGCGTTTTCCGACGGCGTCAAGTACTACGGCGACGGATTGCCCGAGCGTGTTGCCCGTTGTGTCTATCCTTACGGCGTCCTCCGCCTGCGCGAGCGGAGCGGCCGCGCGCGTAGTATCGTTCATATCGCGCTTTTTAAGGTCACTCAGCACGCTTTGGTAGTCAGCCTTTTCGCCTTTTGAAAGGAGTTCATCGTACCGCCTTTTCGCGCGCTCCTCCGGTGAAGCGGTAAGAAAGATCTTTACTTCGGCATCGGGCAATACTACGGTGCCTATGTCGCGCCCGTCCATGACGACGTTGTTTTCAGCGGCTATGCCGCGCTGTGAGTCGAGCAGGAAGCTTCTCACAGCCGGTATGGACGAAACATTTGAAGCCGCCATGGACACGCTTTCAGACCGCAGGCTGTCCGTAACGTCCCTGCCGCAGAGCATGACGCGCTGCACGCCGGAGGCGAACGCTATAGACACTGATATTTCATTAAGCGCGGCGCAGATACAGCCGCTGCCTTTCTGCAAAACACCGTTTTCGAGCATATAAAGCCCTACCGCGCGGTACATAGCGCCCGTGTCAACGTAAATAAAGCCGAGCTTTTCGGCAACGCGTTTTGCTATGGTGCTTTTACCGGCGCCTGCCGGGCCGTCTATCGCAACTGCAACCAATTTAATCCAACCTCACGATTTTACAGAATTTCCGGCAAGCCTGCCGGTGCAGAATGCTATCTGCAGGTTAAAACCGCCGGTGTAGCCGTCTGCGTCTATCATCTCGCCGGCAAAGTAAAGCCCGTTAACAAGCTTTGACTCCATCGTTTTGGGGTCTATCTCCCTGACGGATACGCCGCCCGACGTCACTATGGCTTCTTCGACCGGACGGAATGATTTTATCTTTATCTCAAACGACTTTAACAGCTTTACAAAGTCCCTGCGCACCCCGCGCGGAACGGAGTTGCATTTCGTGCCGGCGCTTACGCCCGAGCGTTTAACAGCTACGGGTATTATCTTGTGCGGGAGAAGGTCCTGCAATGAATTTATAAAGTCCCTGTTTTTATACTTTTCAAAGTCACGCAGCAGGCGCGCGTCAAGCTTTTCTTCGTTAAGCGCCGGTTTAAGGTCTATAAAAACGCTGTAGCGCCCCGGCGACATGTTTACCATATGGGAGCTTGCGCTCAATATGACCGGCCCCGAAAGGCCGAAATGCGTAAACAGCAGCTCGCCGAAGTCCGTATAGACTGTTCTGCCCGTTTTATTGTCTGCAGCCTTAATGGAAATATTTTTAAGCGAAAGCCCCATCATGCCGCGGCAGTCGTTCCCGTCCTCAACAAGCGGTACAAGCGAAGGCCGTATTTTTTCCACAGTATGCCCCGCTTCCGCCGCAAGCCTGTAACCGCTCCCGTCGGAGCCCGTAACAGGATACGAAGCGCCGCCGCAGCACAGTATCACGCTTTTAGCATGTATCTCGCCGCCGCCGCTTAGCTTTACGCCGTAAACCGAGCCGTCCTTTGTCAGCAGGCCGCAAACATTGCCGTTTTTAACTTCCACGCCTGAGCTTTGCACATAGCCGACAAGTTTTTCAGCTACATCGGCGGCCCTGTCGGACTGCGGAAAGACGCGGTTCCCCCGTTCAGTTTTAAGCGGGAGGCCTAGCCTTTCAAAAAAATCCATCGTGTCCCTTGGCGAAAACCTTGATGCCGCTCCGTAAAGGAACCTGCCGTTTGTCGGCACTGAAGATATAAACGTGCGAACGTCGCAGTTATTAGTCAGGTTGCAGCGCCCTTTGCCGGTTATCCTTATCTTTTTTCCGCAGATGCTGTTCTTTTCCACAAGGCAGACCTTAAGTCCCCGCCCGGCGGCCGTACCTGCGGCCATCATGCCGGCCGCGCCGGCGCCTACAACGATTACGTCATATTTCACTTTGATTTATCATCCACTTTTTCATATACGCCGTACTGGTCCCATATATTCTCAAGGTTTTGGAAAGTCTGCTTTATTTCGTCGGATTTTTTAAGCGACGTCGCCACTATAAGGGCGTTTATAAGGCTGAGCGGCGCGCATAAAGAATCCACTATGGACGCAATATCGCTGCGCGCGAGCAAAAGGTAGTCGGCGGTTTTGGCTATGGGAGCCTCGGTACTGTCGGTTATAGAAATAACGCGCGCCCCCCTGTCGTGCGCGAACTCCATTGCTTTGGCGACTTTTCTCGAATACCGCGGGAAACTTATGCCTATGACAGCGTCCCTTTTGTCGACGCGTATCATCTGCTCAAAGATTTCGCCTTCGCTTGTTGCCTGCACGAAAAGCACGTTTTCAAAGATAAGGCTGAAGTAATACGATAAAAACGTCCCCAGCGCCTGCGCGCTCCGCGCCGCCAGTATGTAAATCCTGCGTGAAGCTATGATGGCATCCACTGCCCGGTAAAAATCCTCGTGGGAGGTTTCTTCCATCGTCCTGCGTATGACGTCAATATCCTGGTTAAACACGAAGTCGAGCACGTCTGACTTGCCCACGCGCCCGGCCGTAACCTCCATACGCTGTACGGAAGTAAGCTTGTTCCTTATCATTTCCTGCACGGCGTGCTGCAGCTGCGGGTAGCCGGCGTAGCCTATTTCGGTTGCGAAACGCACGACGGTCGACTCGCTTACCCCCACCGTCACTCCAAGCTTAGAGGCGGTCATAAAAGCCACCTTGTCGTAGTGCTCGGTTATATACTCCGCAATCTTTTTCTGCCCTTTCGAAAAGGTGCTGTATTTTTCTGTTATCCTGTTCGCTAACAAATTATCCATTTTAACGCAAATTTCTCCCGCAAAAATTATTTATATTATTATTTTAATTTAAAATCTGAAAATAATCAACCCCGAAGCACGAAATATGCGTATAAAACAGGCGGCAAACTTTATTTTATATTGAACCATCTTTTGACCTTGCCGCTGAATCTGCCGCAGTACGTTATAACAAGAAGCGACAGCGCGTAGTCGTAAAGCAGAAACACAGCGTCGCCCAGCGCGAGCAGCGCCCAAGGTACGTAAAAACCGAACACGGTGAAGCTGTCCCGCGGCACGCCGAGCAGGTTAACGGCAATGAGAAATTCCATTACGGCGGTAACGTTAAAAACACAAAGTTTCACTGCAAAGCCCGCGGCTCGCCTGCCCTTTTTCTCCACGGCGGCTTTAAGCGCAGGGTAATAACCGAAAAACAAAATAAAAAACAAGACCGCCTCTTTATCCGCGGCAAGAAAAAACGAAAGCAGTGAAGATGCGGTATAAACGAGCATGCCCCAGCCCGCGCCGAACTCAACTACAACAGGTATCATAACGGCGCCCGCCAGCGCGGGAAGCGCGTAGGTACCTATAGGTATAATCCCCGTCATAAACATCACTGCGGAGCACAGAGCCGCCGCCACGGAACAAAACGCAAGTCTGACGGTACCGTTCAAGAAAAAGCCTCCATTCGCCAAAACGTAACTCAGCAGCCGTAGCCGTTCCCGCAGCAGTTGCAGCACATATTGGCAACGCACAGCGACGTGCATACGTCGCAGCCGTCACATCCGCCGTAGCGCCGCGCGTTTGGGTCATCCCCGCCGTACATGCCGCTGCGCTGGCCGGCAACGCGGTTAAAGGCAGTGCGGTACTCAAGGTTGCCGGGGTCCATACTGCACGCGCGCGAAAAGTCGTTGTACGCTTCATCGAGCCAGCCGCGTTTGTAAAGCACCGTCGCTTTTAAGAAGTACCACTCCGCGTCGCGCCTTTCCTGCGGGGTTCCGTCCAAAATCTGCTCGGCGTCGGCTACACGCCCGGACATGACGTAGCTGCGCACGTCGCTGAAGTTTGAAGCCTGCGAGTACCCGTACGTACTGCCGCCGGCATAACCGCCGCCGCTGCTCCCCCTCGAACGGCGTTCCTTCATCACGGTATCGTACGCTTCGTTTATCTCTTTCATTTTTTCTCCGGCAAGGTCGGCAAGGGGGCTGCCGGCATATTTGTCGGGGTGGTATTTTTTGGCAAGTTCCCTGTACGCGGTCTTAACTTCGTCATCGGTAGCTCCCGGCGGCACGCCGAGAATCCTATATGGGTCCGACATTGGTTTTCTCCTTTTTAAACAATAATTCCTTCTGCATCTGCGGAAGCCCTTTCAGTATGACATTGCGCGTTATGGAGCCTAAGCTGTTCAGCCCGAGCAGATCCGCGGCCTCCGCTATCTGTGACAAAGACATGTTCAGTACTCCGTTGGCATATTTTTTCGCGGCTGAAATTTCATCTGCGCCGCTCTTTTTGCCAAGGCTGAATTTTACGGCAAAAGGGTTAAACGAGCCAGAGGCAATGTCACTTTCCAAGTCGTCGGCGGCATCTATTAAATATATCCACCGACCTAAATTGTACCCCATGCTGCGGAATATCCTCGCGGTGCTTTCCCCAGTGTTTAACTTTCCTGCCGAAACCTCCAGTATGCGGCTTATCATCTCAGCCGTAGGATGCGCGCACAAGTCTATGCCCGGCTTGTCCGATTTTTCTATTTTGGCCTGTGTTTCCATCGCCCCTGAGACAATCCCCTCAAACTCGGGAAAACCCGCGGCAGCTTTTTTATGCTTGCGAGCGGCCAAAGGATAAACGGCGCCGTATAAAAATTTTTTTACGGCGCCCGAATCGTGTATATTGTCCAAAAGCTTGTAATATGTCAAAATAACGGTCAGCGCGCATGCATCGGCAAAAATGTCCCCGTTGCCGCCGCGCCTGCAGTAGTAACACTTTTTCAGCGGATTCACACAGCAGCGCCCTTTGGTAAACGCAGCCGTGCCGTCCTTTCTTACGGAAAGCATAAGCACAGCGTAAAAGGTGCAGTCGTAGTTTAGGGAAAGCCTTGCCGCAAGGCCATAGCGTTTGCCAAGCTCCTTACAGAGCGAGCAGTACACCCCGCGGTATTCGTCGTATTCGCGCACGAGCAGTTCAAACTTCTGCGGCCTTACATAACCGAACAAGAAAACCATCCTTAATATAAACTTTCACATATTTATACTAATGATATTTTACTATAAAATACGGTACTATGTAATTAACATTTTATGAATTTTTAGCCGTATTATAATTTAAAACTGTAAAATAGCCTGTGCGGTACAGCCGGCTGAAGCCCGAAAAGATATTTTAAAAAAATATTGACAAATAACTTATAAAAGTATATACTCTTATCAATACGAGATAATGCGCGTACTTAAAAAATATTTTGGAGGTTTTTTATTATGGAAAAAATGAAAGTATCGTTCAATATCGACCGTGATCTCTACTCCGAGTACAAAAAAACGATGATTGACTTAAAGACTACCCCTACAGCCGATTTAAACAGGTATATTGCCCTTGTAGTTGATTCACCTGACAACTCTGCCACAGCCGGAACAAAAAAGGAAAAGGAGGTAATGTAAATGTTTACTGACGTACAGCTGTCAAACGCGTTTAACGAGTCCCTCAGCGTTATAAATTTTTAGGGAGGGTTCGATACGTTTACATTCCGGAAAGGGTTTGAGGGCGGTTTAGGCTTGTCGCCGGAGGAAAAAAATGAAATACTCGACTATTTAAAAACGAAAGTCCGCAAGGGTGATCATGTCTATCAGAAAGTCAAAGCACAAATTGACAAAGAGGAATTTTTGTCAGCAGACTACTACGAAAACCCAGTCAAAAGGCAGTTCAGGGGTTCATACTTTCCTGTTGTACTTAAAACCCTTGCCGGTATAATGGCGCCGGCCCTGCAGTAATATAAAGAATACTTACGTCATGCGCACGCAGCCTGCCGCCCGAGGGCGCCGCATTTTTCAGCGGCAGGGAACCTTCTCCCCCACATTAATTGACGGCTTTGTTAAATAAAGCGCCAACCAGAAGGCGTGTATTATTTTACTTCCATGTCATATATAAACCGTAAAAGTATATTATCAGGGGTGTCAAATGGCTACTTACATTATGAGCGACATACACGGTAATTTCGGCAGGTATAAAGAATTTTTACAATACAGCCGTTTTAGCGGCGACGATATCTTGTATATTGTCGGCGACGTGCTTGACAGAGGCAGCGAAGCCATACCGATGATTCAGGATATAATGCAAAGAAACAATGTTATAATGATTAAAGGCAACCACGAGCAAATGCTGCTGCCTATACTGGATGATTTAACATACCAAAGCCAAGAAGCGCAAAATCAAATTATAAGTGACGAAATAGAAATAGCCCAAATTGGTCAGGAGGATACGCTGCGGGATTTTTGTAAATTGAGCAGCCGTGAACAAAATAAAATTACATATTTTATCAGCCGGCTGCCTGTTTACAAGGAGCTTGCGGTAAACGGGATAAATTATATTTTGGTACACGGCGGTTTGCCCGACTTCAGTGATATGCCGCTTGAATATTATGACGAAAACGATCTCCTTTTCGGCCCGCATGACTTTTTTATAAACCATTACGGGGACGGCACTAAAATTATAGTGGGCCACATTCCGACGAAATTTATTGAAGGGGCCGTGCCTGATGAAATCTATCACATTAACGATACGATAGCAATGGATTGCGGCTGCGGTTTCGGCGGGCAGTTAGGTGTGCTGTGCCTTGAAACAATGGAAGAAATGTATTTTTGAAGACAGCGGTAAGTGAAATTTTAATAACGGGGCAATTACAAGGGAGAGTATAGGGGAGTATAAAGTGGGAGCTGTATTAGACTTAAATGAGATAACTAAAGGATATATCAATAAGCAGGCAGAATGGATTTTCATCAGGAATGCCATTAAATCAGCTATTGTTGATGAAAAAATCAAAAATGGCATAGATGTTGAAATAGAGTTTATTCAACGAAAAAGTGATAACCCAGCGTTTGACCTTGCGATTAATGGAACAGCAAATCGAATTCTCACTGAGTTTAGAAATTCATATTAAATTATCATCCGTTATTCTGACTAAAATAAATCTGTTGGATGCAAAACAGTTGCCTAACAGAAAAAGCCCCCTTAACACTGTGAACTGAACCAGTAAAAACGGACATTGCAAAAAAGCCTCCCATCGTAGGATAAT
>ENA-UOOM01003964-UOOM01003964.1-fermentation-metagenome-genome-assembly--contig:-NODE-3964-length-10125-cov-43.883416_pt1 | contig 10125 bp, 8 predicted proteins | sample MGYA00245781_ERZ724031 | MGnify/ENA primary metagenome ERZ724031 (study PRJEB28704, sample SAMN03018317) | fermentation metagenome | biome: anthropogenic terrestrial biome; feature: soil; material... | reverse complement strand
TCTAGATACTAAATTGTGCAGTTCGCACACAAATGGAGGTGTAGTCTAATGACAACTAAAAGAACTTACCAACCTAAAAAGCGTCACCGTTCACGTGTTCATGGCTTTATGAAGCGTATGAGTACATCAAATGGCCGTAAGGTTTTAGCAAGACGCCGCGCAAAGGGTAGAAAAGTCTTATCTGCTTAAACCACTGAATCCCAGTGGTTTTTTTAGTCTACTAGAGTGGAATGGAACGTTTTGAGAAAGTCTTATCGAGTTAAAACTGAAAAGGATTTTCAGCGAGTTTTTACATCTGGCGACTCAGTTGCTAATCGAGCTTTTGTTATCTATAAAATGGAAAGAACAGAAAATAAACACTTTCGGGTAGGTATTTCTGTTGGCAAAAAGGTTGGGCATACTGCTGTTGCTCGAAACCAACTCAAACGTTATATTCGTGCAGTGCTTACCGAAGAAAAGGCGGAGATTGATCCGCACATTGATTTTTTGGTAATCGCCAGACCTTATGCTCGTAATTTTAAGATGGCTGAGATACGCAAGAATTTGCTTCATGCGCTGTCTTTGGCTCATATTATTGAAGAAATGCCAGATGAAGTTGAGGAAGATTAGAGTGAAAGACATTCTGACTAAAAGAAATGTCAAACGTCTGCTTGCACTTTTGGCGGTTGTCACAATTGCAGTTGTTTTAACTGGTTGTGCGGCTCCCAATTCGCAGCAAATGGCGCCAGTTTCGCATAATAGCGGAAATTGGTGGGATAGATGGGTAATTTATTACATGTCCACCTTCCTACTTTGGCTTGCCAAGATTATGGGCAACAACTATGGTTGGTCAATTATAGCCTTTACCGTTATTGTCCGGGTCATCTTGTTACCATTAAATGCGATTTCAATCAGAAGCACGACCAAGATGCAGGGGATTCAGCCGCAGGTTACTGCGCTTCAGAAGAAGTATCCAGGACACGATACTGAATCCAGGACATTATTATCACAGGAAACAAATAAGCTTTATAAGGAAGCCGGGGTAAATCCGTACGCCGGGTGTCTTCCATTGATTATTCAGCTTCCTGTTATGTATGCCCTGTATGGTGCCATTATGCGTACGCCACAACTGCAAACCGGTCGTTTCTTATGGATGGACTTAGGTAAGCCGGACCCGTATTACATAATGCCGATTTTGTCGATGGTATTTACTTTTATATCTACTTATATCAGTCAAATGTCTACGCCGAAGGAATCTCAAAACGGGATGACCAAGGTTATGACATATGGAATGTCAATTATGGTAGGTGTAATGGGTATTTACTTCCAGTCTGCCATTACTCTTTACTGGGTTATTTCTAATCTTTTCCAGGTTATTCAAACCTTCATCCTGCAAAACCCGTTTAAATATAAGCGTGAGCAAGAAGCTAAGGTTAAGGCTGAACGTGAGCGTAAGCATAAAATCAGAAAAACTTACAAGCGTCTAAGACGCAGAAAATAGAATAAACGTCTAAAATGATTTTTAGATAAAGTAGTCAAAGTGCTTTATACATCATGGTGTTCCATGCTGTTATAATGCGCTTTTTTTATTGGAAAAAAGAGGTAAATCATGGCTAAAACTTTAACTGAGTTTGATACGATAGCAGCAATTTCCACTCCCATAGGTGAAGGTGGAATTTCTATTGTACGTATGTCTGGTGAAGATGCAGTTAAAATTGCCAATAAGGTTTTTAAGGGAGCAAACTTAAGTAAGGTGCCCACGCATACCATTCATTACGGCCATATTGTGGATCCAGATACAGAGAAAACAATTGATGAAGTAATGGTGACCGTGATGCGTGCACCTAAAACATTTACGCGTGAGGACATCGTTGAGATCAATTGTCACGGTGGGATCGTCGTTACTAATCATATTTTGCAGTTACTGCTTGGACATGGTGCGCGGATGGCAGATCCTGGTGAATTTACCAAAAGGGCCTTTGTTAACGGACGAATTGATTTAACCCAAGCTGAGAGTGTGATGGATATTGTTCGTGCTAAAACTGATAAGGCACGGCAGGTAGCCGTTCAACAACTCAGTGGCGGTTTACTTAAGAAGATTCGTGCAATGCGCAAAAAAATTTTGAATACGCTAGCTAACGTTGAGGTTAATATCGATTACCCCGAGTATGATGCGGATACAGTAACTGCCAAGCAGATGGCTGATACTTCGCAATCTGTTATCAATAAAATAAATCAGCTACTTAAAACCGCTCAAGAAGGGACCGTCTTACGTAATGGTTTAGCCACCGCAATCGTGGGTCGTCCTAATGTTGGGAAATCATCCCTGCTTAATTATTTAACTAAGAGTGATAAGGCAATCGTTACCGATGTCCCAGGGACTACCCGGGACACTCTGGAAGAATATGTTTCTATTAAAGGGGTTCCGCTTAAACTGGTTGATACAGCCGGCATTCGGCACACTAGTAATAAGGTTGAAAAAATTGGGGTTGAACGTTCAGAAGCGGCTTTGAAGAAAGCTGATCTGGTTTTACTCATACTTGATTCAAGTGAAGAGTTGACTGATGAAGATATGGCCCTAATTAAGGAAACCGATGGCAAAAAACGGATCATTATTTTAAATAAAACTGATTTGGGGCAAAAAATAACGACTGCAGGGATGAAGAAACTAACCGGCAGTGCGGTAATTTCAACTTCAATTTTGAAAGAAAAGAATTTAGATGAGCTAGAGGATACTATCAAAAAGCTGTTCTTCTCTGGTATTGAAAATTCTAATGATCAAGTTATGGTAACTAACCAGCGGCAAGCAGGACTTTTGCAAAAAGCAAAAAAGCAGTTGCAAGACGTTATTCATGCTGTTAACAAGGATGTTCCTGTAGATATTGCTCAGATTGACTTTACTGGTGCTTGGGATACTTTAGGTGAGATTACCGGTGATAGTGCCCCAGATGAATTAATCAATGACCTGTTTAGCCAATTTTGTTTAGGAAAGTAGGAATAATAGAAGATGATAAAGACTTTTGATTCAGATGAATATGATGTCATTGTCGTTGGTGCCGGCCATGCAGGTTGTGAAGCCGCTTTAGCCAGTGCTCATATGGGCCTCACGACATTGCTGTTAACCATTAGCTTGGATATGGTTGCTTTTATGCCGTGTAATCCTTCCGTTGGTGGTCCCGCTAAGGGAACGGTTGTCCGTGAAATTGATGCATTAGGCGGTCAAATGGGTAAAAATATTGACGCTACCTACATTCAAATGCGGATGTTGAATACCGGCAAGGGGCCGGCTGTCCGTGCGTTAAGGGCACAAGCCGACAAGTGGCAATACCATGAACATATGAAAGATGTTATTGAAAATACCCCGCATTTGACTTTACGGCAGGGGCTTGTAGACCAACTGATTACCGAAGATGGCGTCTGCAAAGGTGTGCAAACTAATACCGGTGCCAGATACCATTCAAAGAGTGTGGTTTTGACTACTGGGACTTCTGCTCGTGGTCGGATTTATATTGGTGAGCTTAGTTATTCATCTGGGCCGGATAATACGATCCCTGCCATTAAATTATCAGAAAATTTACAAAAATTAGGATTTAAGCTTCGGCGTTTTAAGACCGGGACCCCGCCACGGGTTAATGGTCATACGATTGATTATTCTAAAACGCAGGAAGAACCGGGGGATAAAACTCCGCGGCACTTTTCATTTGAAAGTAAAGATTCAGATTATCTGAAGTACCAAATTTCCTGCTGGATGACTTATACCAATCCTGTGACTCATAAGATTATTAGGAATAACTTAAAACGGTCTCCCATGTTTTCTGGCCAAATTAAGGGTGTGGGTCCGCGTTATTGTCCATCAATTGAAACCAAAGTTGTCCGTTTTGCTGATAAACCGCGTCACCAACTTTTCTTAGAGCCTGAAGGCAAAACCACTCATGAAATTTATGTTGGGGATTTTTCAACCTCTATGCCTGAAGAAATTCAGTTAAAGATGCTGCACTCAGTAGCTGGGCTTGAACATGCGGAAATGATGCGTCCAGGATATGCGATTGAATACGACGTAATCGATCCTTGGCAGCTTAGACATACTTTGGAAACTAAGAAGATTAAGAACCTATTTACCGCCGGACAAATGAACGGTACGTCAGGCTATGAGGAAGCAGCAGGGCAAGGTTTAATTGCCGGAATCAATGCGGCTCTTCGTGCTAAGGGTAAGCCTGGCTTTACTTTGGGTCGTGATGAAGCCTATATTGGCGTTTTAATCGATGATTTGGTAACCAAGGGGACCAATGAACCATACCGTTTACTGACTTCTCGTGCGGAATACCGCTTGATTTTGCGGCATGATAATGCCGACCTGCGCTTGACCGATTATGGCTATAAGCTTGGTCTAATTTCGGATGAACGCTACGCTAAATTTGAAGAAAAGAAGAAGCATATTGCTGAAGCAAAGACTAAACTCGCTTCGATTACCATTCATCCAACCGATGAGGTGCAAAAATACTTGAAGACTATCGGCGGCGGAAAGATGAAGGCTGGTACTAAGGCAGATGTCTTTTTGCGTAGACCTAAGGTTAGAATTGACGATATTGAGCGGTTGACGGGGATGCAGATTTCAGACGACCGTTACGTTAAAGAGCAAGTAGAAATTAATATTAAGTATGCCGGTTACATAAAAAAGGAACAGGTTCAAATTAACCGTCTTCACCGGCAAGAAGCCAAGAAAATACCGGCTGATATTGATTATGAGGCTATTGATGGTCTTGCTACGGAAGCTAGGCAGAAGTTTGAGAAGATTCGTCCGGAAACATTAGCCCAAGCAGAACGAATTTCAGGGGTCAACCCTGCTGATTTAGCTATTTTGAGTGTTTACGTTCAAAATGGTCATTATTCTAAAGTAACAAAGTAAATTTAATAAATAATTTTAAAATAATTTTATAAGTATTTTTTATTAAAAAGTATCTAAAAATAACCTTTTATGATCAGGTAATCACAATTGTAACCCCTATCATTATCAAAAAATTGTTTATTAATTTGTGAACTTTGTGATGTAAATATTTTTACGAAGCGCTTACATATGCTATAAAATAACAATTGCTTCTACTTGAAATTGTGAAATTATATGTTTTAATGAATCATGTAAGTAATCAATTATTTAAGGAGATGCACTTAAAATGACAAAAATTAATGGCGCCGACGCCATGCTTCAAGTTTTATACAATTGGCACATTGATCATATCTTTGGTTTCCCAGGTGGTTCATTCGATTCAGGGATGAATGCTATTCATAATTTTAAAGGTAAGATTAAATATATTGAGGTTCGTCACGAAGAGGCTGCAGCTTTAGCAGCTTCAGCTGAATACAAGTTCAGCGGCAAGCTCGGTGTATGTTTCGGTTCAGCCGGTCCTGGTGCTGTTCACTTAATGAACGGCTTGTACGATGCAAAGTATGACCACGTTCCAATGGTAGCTATTGTTGCTAACGTTCCAACTAGCCGTCAAGATATGGACTTCTTCCAAGCCTTTGATGAGAAACCTTGGTTTGATCCGGTTGCTGTTTGGAATCACCAAATTAAGAGAGCCGATCAAATCCCTGGCATGATGGATGAAGCTATTCGTCAAGCATATGCTAAGATGGGTCCAGCCGTATTAATTCTTCCTAAGGACTTTGGCTGGGACAAGATTAGTGATAACTTCCGTGTAAATTACGATGCTCATGCAGTTACACCAAACTACGCTGCTCCAAAGAAGGAGTCAGTTGATGCAGCCGTTAAGTTACTTAAGGAAGCAAAGAACCCAGTAGTTTACTATGGTCTTGGTGTTAAGGGTGCTGGCAAAGAATTAAAAGAATTTGCTGACAAATTTAAGACACCTTTGATGTCATCAGTACTTGCTAAGGGTATTGTTGAAGATAAGTTCCCAGCATACATGGGCTCAATTGGCCGTGTTGCTCCGAAGCCAAGTAATGATATTCAAACTCATGCTGACTTGGTTGTCTGGGTTGGTAACGACACACCATTCTCACTCTTCTTCTTTAACCCTAAGGCTAAGGTTATCCAAATTGATGTTGACTCTGAAGCTTTAGGTAAGCGGCACGCAGTTGATGTTCCAATCTTAGCAGACGGTAAGAAGACTTTGCAGGCAATTATTGATGCAGGTGAAGAACGTTCAGAATCACCACTTTACAAGGCTGCTATTGCAGACCGTGAGAACTGGGATTCATGGCAAGAAAGCTTTGCTGATTCAGATGAGACACCAATGCGTCCAGAACCAGTCTTTGATGTTATTAACAAAGAAGCTGCTGACGATGCAGTCTTTGCAGTTGATGTTGGTAACGTTAATATCAACTTCCAACGTTTGATGAATTTACATGATGATCAAATTTGGGCAACATCTGGCTTGTACGCAACTATGGGCTTTGGTGCTCCTGCTTCACTTGCAGCAGCTACTGTATATCCAAAACGTGAAGTTTGGAACTTAGCTGGTGATGGTGCTTTTGCAATGATGAACCAAGAATTGTTGACCCAAGCTCGTTACAACATGCACGTATTAAACGTTGTCTTCACTAATGAAACATTAGGCTATATTCAAGCTGAACAAGAAGACGAATCTCACCAACCATTATCAGGAGTTATTATTCCAGATAATAATTGGGCAAAAGTTGCTGATGGTATGAATGTTAAGGGCGTAGTTGTTCGTAACAAGAAAGAATTCGCAGATGCTGTTAAAGAATTCAAGAACATGGATGGTCCAATGTTAATTGACGTTAAGTTAACCCATGCAATGCCTTACTCAACTGAATTGAATACCCTTGACGATCCAGACTTCGTCAAGAAATATCAAGCTGAAGCATTGAAGCCATTTAGCTACTTTGCAAAGAAGTATGGTGTTGAAGAAGCTGCTCCTGCCTCAAGTGCATCTCAAGAAGCAGAATCAGAACCTGATACTACTTCAGGTGCTTCACAACATTAATCTGGCTTTAGTAGATATATTTGATAGGAAAGCGAAACCGTTTGGTTTCGCTTTTTTGCTGTCGTATAATGATAATTGATAAACTAAAAATGATGGAGGAATTATTAATATGCAACAGTTCGGTGTCATTGGCTTATCCGTTATGGGTAAGAATCTTGCATTAAACGTAAGAAATCATGGCTTTTCAGTTTCTGGCTACAGTATTGATAGGTCAGAGATTGATGCTTTTGCTAAATACAAAGATGATAAATTAAAACCAACTTATTCTTGGAAAGAATTCGTTGATTCACTTGAAAAACCGCGTAAGATTTTAATTCAAATTATGGCTGGTAAGCCAGTTGATGAAACCTTGCAAAAATTATTACCGCTCCTTGATAAGGGAGATATTTTAATTGATGGTGGTAATTCTAATTTCCACGATACCAACCGTCGTTATCATGAAATGGAAAAGCACGGGATTCACTTTATTGGTATGGGTGTTTCTGGTGGTGAAGAAGGTGCCTTACATGGCCCAGCTCTTATGCCAGGTGGCGATGAGGATGCCTATAACGAGGTTGCACCAATCTTAAGGGCAATTGCTGCTAAGACTCCAGATGGCCGTCCATGTGTAAGCTATATTGGTCCTGAAGGCAGTGGCCACTACGTAAAGATGGTTCACAACGGAATTGAATATGCAATTATGCAAGAATTCGCCGAAATTTATGATATTTTACGTAAGGTTGCCGGTAAAACTGATGATGAAATGTCCGATATTTTTGCTAATTGGGACGTCCATCTAGTTCATTCTTACTTAACTGAAATTACGTCAAAGGTTTTGAAGAAAAAGGATACTTTGACCCCTGATCACGTTATTGATCACATCTTAAACGTTGCTTCATATAAGGGTACTGGTAACTGGATGTTAGAAGATGGTGTCAGTTTAGGTGCACCGATCAGCGTGGTTGCTGAAGCCGTTATTGCGCGTTTTATGTCTAAAGCAACGACCCGTGAAGGTAAGAGTGTTGTTTGGAACGGTGAAGTTCCAGCAGATTTGGTTGATAACTTGGAAAAGTCCTTGCAATTAGCCCAAGCTGTTTCATATGCTCAAGGCTTCCAACAATTAGGTATGGCTGCCGATGCATATAATTGGAACCTGCGTTACACAGCCATTGCCCAAAATTGGGAAGCTGGCTGTATCATTCGTTCATCAATGCTTAAAGACATTGAGAATGCTTATATGGATGGCGGTAAGTTCAAGAAGCTTAAGAATCTATTCCAAGATCCGTACTTCAAGGACTTGTTAAACAAGAATATTCATTCATTACGGGCAATAATCAAGATTTCTACTGATGCGGGTATTCCTACACCAACATTAAGTGCTTCACTTAATTACTTGGAATCAATCTTTAACCCAACACTTCCGGCTAACTTAATCCAAGGTCAGCGTGATTACTTCGGTGCTCATACTTACCATAGAAATGACCGTGTGGGTGTATGCCATACTGAATGGTATGAAGAAAAATAAATTAACGTTACACGTGTAACAAAACCAGCTAAGCTTTAAGTTTTAGCTGGTTTTTGTTGTAGAATAGATAATATTCGCAAGTTTTATAAAAAGGGTGATAGAGAATATATGAGTGATAAAGAAAAAGCGGATGTGAAACTGCTTTTAGAAGCACTAATTGTTGGTATTTGTACGGGAATAATAATCGGGCTATTTCGGTATGGAATTAGTCAGACTACTGGCTTTTGGCTGAATATTTTCAGACTGGCACATAATAATGCAATGTGGTTAATAGCCATTGTTGTTGGCTTTATTGCCACAGATGTGATTGCTGGTTATTTCGTAAAACAATATCCGCATGTTGGTGGTTCCGGTATCCCAGAGGTTAAATTGCAGCTAGAGGGTAAGTTAAGCCTTAGATGGTTCCCGATCCTGTGGCGGAAATTTATCAGTAGCATTTTAGTAATTGGTACTGGGCTTTTCCTGGGCCCAGAAGGGCCGTCACTGCAACTTGGTTCAAATATTGGACAGGGTGTTAGCGAAGGGTTTAAGCAAAACAAAACCAATTCACGGGTCCTTTTAGCAACCGGTGCAGCTAGTGGCTTATCTGCTGCCTTTGGTGCGCCGCTTAGTGGTGTACTATTTATGCTTGAGACGATTTTTCATAACTTTTCACCACGTGTGGGAATAAATGCTTTAGCTGGTGCACTTGCTTCCAACTTTGTAACTTCTAATATTTTTGGACAGCAACCAGTTTTGGCTATTGCCTATGATCATCCATTTCCAGTTGTGCTTTATTGGCATCTGCTTATCTTGGGAATAATTTTAGGATTACTCGGACATTTTTATAAAATGGGTTTATTTTCTTGTAAAAAGCTTTATGCCAAGATTGAATTTCTGCCGCACTGGCTTCTGGGACTCATTCCACTCGCAATCTTAATTCCGATTGCATACTTTTTACCTTTGATTACCGGACCGGGCAGCCGGTTAATTTTAGATTTGCCTGAAATGGTAACTAAAACCGGTTGGATTATGCTTGGAACATTAGTCTTTTTCTATTTACTCAGATTAGTCTTCTCAATCATTTCTTATGATTCAGGGTTGCCGAGTGGTGTTTTTTTACCAGTTCTAACCATGGGGGCACTGATTGGGGCCATCTATGGTTTGTTTATGGTGCAACTGCACTTGCTTCCACGTGTTTTAGTTGTTAACCTGATTATTTTTTCAATGGCTGGTTCCTTTGCAGCGGTTATTCGTGCACCGTTTACGGCAATTATTTTGATTACAGAAATGGTCGGCTCACTTCTTCATTTGATGCCTTTGGCTGTTGTTGCCTTTATTGCATTGTTTACCGATCAATTGCTGGGCGGTAAGCCGATTTATGATAGTTTGGCCCAAGCAATGGAAGGTAAGAACGGTGTAAGCAAAACTGCTTCTGGCTACGGCGATCAATTAACGGTACCGGTTTACGAATCTAGTCAATTAGTTGGTAAAAAAGTAGCTGAAATTAAATGGCCTAAAGGTACCCTAGTTAAGGTGATTCATCGTAGCAGTAAAGACATAATACCTAATGGTCAGACCGAAATATTAGCAGGAGACATGCTGGTATTGGCGGTTGACTCCGGTCAACGTGGAGAGGTCTATAATGCGATGATTAAATTACAAGAAGTAAAATTTGATGGATAAATAAAATTG
>ENA-UOOM01003960-UOOM01003960.1-fermentation-metagenome-genome-assembly--contig:-NODE-3960-length-10129-cov-10.162299_pt1 | contig 10129 bp, 8 predicted proteins | sample MGYA00245781_ERZ724031 | MGnify/ENA primary metagenome ERZ724031 (study PRJEB28704, sample SAMN03018317) | fermentation metagenome | biome: anthropogenic terrestrial biome; feature: soil; material... | reverse complement strand
GCCATTACCCTGCGCAGTCCGGGCGCATCCACGGCAAACGGCTTTTCGCAAAAAATATGTTTACCCGCATTTACCGCAGCTTCCAGATGAGCGGGACGGAAGGCGGTGGGAGTGGCAAGCAGCACCACATCCACATCCGAAGCAATTAGTTTTTGATAAGCGTCGAGCCCCACAAATTTGTTCTTGCCGGATACCTGCACTTTCTGCGGAAATTTTCCTTTGAGGTTCTGGTAAGACGCTTCTAAGCTGTCAGCAAACGTATCGGCCATTGCCGAGAGGACGACGTCAGGGTCGGCGTTTAACGCTTCTGCGGCCGCTGCGGTACCTCTGCCTCCACAACCTATAAGTCCTATTCTCAGTGTGTTGCTTCCTCTTTTTGGCGATGCGTTTGCAGCCCAAGCCATGTTGGGCACAATAACAGAACCGACGGTGGCCAGCCCTGCCGTTTTAATGAATTCTCTTCGTGAATAGGTCATAATGTTTTCTGTTATTATTAGTTTTATGTTTGAAAATGCAAACATAGTGACAAATATTTGTTTTTCGAAAAACTTCGAAATTTAAATTAGTAACCCGGATTTTGTTTTAACTTAGGTGCTTTGTTAATTTCAGTTCTTGATATGGGAAGCCAATAATTCTTATTTTCCCATTTTCTGGTGTCTGCTAATGCTGTAGTATTATAGATATACATTGATACGCCGTCGTTGAAGTGATAGATATACAAGGGATGAAACTTTTTTATTACGTCATTGCAAATCATCCATTTTCTGATGCAATACCATCTGTCACCTTCGGCGAACATTTCAATCAGTCTTTCGTGGCGATACCATTTTCTCGCTTGATCTTGATTCACGTTGAGGGGTCTGTCGGGTAATCCTGCACGGTTTCTGATTTTATTGATTGTCTTGAGCCCCTCTTCTATTTCATCAAGTTCAATACATGCTTCGGCATAATCCAGAAGTACCTCTGCAAATCTTATCTCAATCCAAGCGTTTTCATTATTGTCAATTTCTCCATTGAGAGTTATATCCAGCATTTTTCTTAGGTAATAACCGGTTTTGGTACCATTCCATGCTTGGTTGGCCGCTTGCCTTGAGTCGTTTCCTCCGGTGCTTACCGATTCGAGTTTGGCTATCGCTTGCATTTTTTCAGCCACGCTTTGGCCTCCCATTAAACTGGTGCCCGGCGCATTTACTTTGGATGCGATTTGAACTTTGCTGTCGGTGGATGCTCTTTCCCTCCAAGGAGCACCGTCATAGAGAACGTTTGCATAAAAACGAGGTTCTCTTCCGTCAAAGGGATTCAGATCAGGATTGGTTTTGAGTTCTTCTTGTTTGAATTCCCGAATGTTAGCTTCTCCCGGTTTGTATTTATCCCATTTGAATGGTGAGCCGTCTTTCATTTCAAATTGACGTATGATATCTTCTGTAGGTTCGTTATTACCCCAGCAATTATATCCGTTTGGTCCCCAGTAAAGATTATTGCTCACTTGGTTGCCCTGTCTGTTCACATATTGGATGCCGAAGATCACCTCATCGTTCCACGCCCCTTTTTGAAGAAAAATATTGCTGTAATTATCTACATAAGCTGCAAACTCTTCTTCACTCATATTTACGGGTGGGGGCGTAGTCGAGCCTGATAGAGCGTATGTGCCGTATTTTCCGTCGATAATATCTTTGGCGGCATTTTTTGCAGCTGTCAGTCTCTGTTTTCTATTATCATCTTGAAAAGAGACCAAATCATTTTTTGCTTCGTATCCACCGTTCATCAGTTCACCGGTTACGAAACTCAATAATCTGGATTTCAGTGCGGCTGCTGCACCTTTTGTTGCTCTCCCTTGTGCAATTTCGCTCTTGTCCGGCAGTCCGGCAATAGCTTTTTCCAAATCGGATAAAATAAAATCAACCGTTTGTTGAAGGGTTGCCCTCTCATGAGTCAAAAAATCATCTTTCAGATTAAATTTTTTATCGATCAGCACAACACCCCCATAAGAGCGCAAGAGATTGGTATAGTTAAAAGCCCGTATAAAATAGGCTTCGGCTTTAATTTGAGCAAGTCTTTTTTCATCGGCATTCGAATTAACAGGCACGCCGTCAATACCACCTAAAAGTGTGTTTACATTTTTAATGTTGGAATAATTGTAATTCCATAGAATCCATCCGTAACGATCATTACCGAAGTGACCCAAATAATCGGGCGTTAGTGTGCCTTTGGTAAATGTCACCTCACCGGCTCTGTGAATATTCAAGAGTTCGTCGGTTGACGATGAAAGCAGATCCTCACGCATTCCCAAAACATTTGTATGGTCTCCTCCCATCACATCATAACATTGATATAAAAATGCCTCGGAAAGGTTGATGTCTTCAAACATCGATTCCTCATTGAATGAATCAACAGGCTTTTGATCAAGCGCATTGTCGCACGAAATGAGAGCGAGGATAAGCATTATATTAATAATGCAAAAGTTGCTATTATGTTTCATATTTTATAATATTAAGCGTTATATATTAGAAATTGACTTTTAATCCCATTGAAATAGTTTTCATTGCAGGATAATACTGAGGATTCCCGACTTCAGGATCATAATTTCTCTGTTTAGAATATAATAGGAAGAGATTATAGCCCGAAACAAATATATTTACATTCGTAAGGCCTATATTAGTAATTATTGACTTGGGCAGATTATAGCTCAATACGGCATTTTTCAACCTGAAATATGCCATGTTATCATACCAATAGGTGTTTGGATTACTCAAATAGGACCAATATTGATCGGCTCGATGAAATGGACGAGCTTTATTTGTGTTGTTATTTTCAGGTGTCCAATAATCTTTCGTCATCCATTTATATACATTCATTCCGATCCCTCTGTTTCCTTCAATCGGACTTTTGTAATAACTTCCCTGTCCTTGTCCTTGAAGCGATAAAGACCAGTTTTTGTAGGTAAGATCAATCATCAGCCCGTAGAAAATTCTGGGGGCATCCGTTTTGTCGAGTAGTATCCTATCATCTGCATTAATAACTTTATCACCACTTACATCTTCAAAAATTACGTCTCCGGGTTTGGCGCCACTCCAATGAGGATAACTATCTACATGTGCTTGGTCTTTGAAAATGCCGATTGCTTTGTAAACCAGATGAGAGCCATAAGGCAATCCTGTAGCTCTTTGCCACGGAACGGCTACTTCGGGTTCATCCATAAAGACTACTGTGTTTTTATTCCAACTGAAATTTCCGGTAATATCCAATCCTAAAACGGGTGTTATTTTTTTGTGAAATCCTGCATCGATTTCAAACCCTCTGTTGTCTACGATAGCTATATTTTCCAAAGGAAGTGCCAAACCTGTATATGAAGGGATTGAAGCATTGCGTGCAGCCAGAATATCAGAACGTTTGTTGTAGAAAAATTCAGTATTCAAGTGGAACATTTGATTAAGAATCTGAGAATCAAAGCCCACATTGAATGTAGTTTGTTTTTCCCACGTGATGTTCGGGTTGGCAATAACAGATTGGTAAATTTTGGTTACTACATCTTTGTTTTCACCAAAAGTCATGCCCGTTCCAAGACTGTACTTATTGATGTACTGAAATGGATCTCCGGGGTCCATACCCATTTGTCCATAAGAAGTTCGGAACTTAAAATAGTCTATCACAGAAAGATGATCTTTCCAGAAATTTTCTTCAGACGCGCGCCAAGCGAACAAGAGGGCAGGGAAGTTACCCCATCTGCTGTTGGGGGGAAATTTTAACGAGCCGTCGCGACGGAAAATAAACTCAAAGAGATATTTTTCCCTAAAGTTATAATTCAGGCGTCCGATCCATGATTGCCGTGCGTAAATACCCATCCACCCTGAATTTGATTTATCTTTTTCGCCCCCTGCATCAAGTGTTTGAACAAGGTCGGAGATAAAATATTTCCTATAAGCATCGAAATTGTGTGTTTCTGTTTTTATCTCCTCAAAAGCTCCGAAAACAGAAAAGGCATGATCTCCAAAATCTTTTTCATAACTTGCACTTATATTGTACATTTTCTTTATGTGTCTGAAATTGGCTTCCGTAAGCTCGGGATTATCCAAGCCTCTTTTTCTCGGTATCAGTTCCATTTTCGTAACATAACCCTCCGAGTTACGTTCTGCGTTGTCCCAATCGGCATAATATAGAGTCCAAGGTTTTTTGAATAGCTTTCTGTTCTGATTGTTTATGTCCAGAGTATAGAAGGCATTCAGAGAGAAGCCTTTGATTTGTTCAGGCTTAACGGTCCCACGGAAAGTTACTTCGTTTTTATAATTGTCCTGTTGATCATAACCTGCCTCAAAACTTGTGTTTACAACAGGATTTACCCCGCCTTCAAAGTCGGGACCAGGTTCTCCCGTCGGCCAAAAAGAGGGTTGGGTAGGTATAACCATAGAAGCCCAACCAACCAATTGATAGGTAGGAGTTGTGGGATATTTTCTGTTGGTCATAAACCCGCCATAAGAGACTGAAGTTTCTAACCAATCGGTGATAGGGATATCCAGTTTGAGCCTCAGGTTATATTGTTTGTAATGGGTCGATTCCTGTGCATACATTGCCTGATCGTTTCTGTAGCCGAGCGAGGCGTAGTATCTCATTTTATTGTGTGAACCGCTCAATGACAAATGGTGGTTGCTTTCGTTTGTCCATTTTCTTACAAGATCAGACATCCAATCTGTTTGCGGGTGTTCCCAAGGGTCAATGCCGCTCTTATATAATTCGATGTCTTTATCTGAATATAGACGGGCAAGACCTTCATAGTCCTGATAATCGCTGATATACTGAGAATACTCAGCAGAGTTTGCGGCTTTCGGAAGAATAGTCGGCGTTTTGAATCCCTGGTAAAATGTGTAACTCATCCAATTACCCTCCGATCCGCTTTTGGTTGTTACCAACACCACACCATTGGCTGCTTGGGAACCGTAAATTGCCGCCGAGGCGTCTTTCAGAAGAGATATACTTTCAATATCGTTAGGGTCGATTTCATATAGGCTCCTGTCGGGGATACCGTCTATCACTATCAGCGGGCCTGTATTATCGCCTAATGTTGTCCTACCTCTAACCATTATCTTCGCTTCGTTACGACCCGGTTCGCCCGAAGGTTGCATCACGATTGCTCCCGGCAAACGCCCTGAGATTGCATTGGTGACATCCCCTGAGTGAACGGCTTGAATTTCCTCCCCCGATATGGCTGATACGGCTCCAACAAGATTCTCTTTTCTTTGTGTTCCGTATCCAACAGCGATTACTTCAGCTAAAGTTTCAATATCTTCTTCCAAAACAATCTCTATGTTGGCCTGGCCATTAATACGGATAATTTGTGTTTTCATCCCTATATAGGAGATTTCCAATACGGCATCGGAAGATACGCTAGATAAAGTGAAGTTGCCTTCGGAATCGGTAACAGTACCTGCTGCTGTTCCCTGTATCTTTACGGATACTCCAATTAAAGGTTCTCTTTTTACATCCGTAACCGTCCCTTTCACGGTAACGGTCTGTGCAAGCAAACATACGGAAAATGCCCACAGTAAGAGGAACATCATTCCTTTCGCTAAATTTAAAATCACTTCTTTCATTCTTAGATTTTGTTTTAAGTTGATTAATATTAAATAGTAGTATAAGCAAACTTCACGAGTTTGTTTTCCAGTAGAATGGTACACAGATAAGTTCTTACATCAAACAGAAACTTGTGTATCTTCATGCAGGCAAAATTAGATGTTCCGGACTCCGATTCAAAGAAAATAAAGTTGCTCTTTTTTTTAAATCGGTTGCATTATTTTTTATACCTTTGAAAATTGGATTGATTTCAAGAAAAAAATGATAAAATGGAAAGAGAATCAGTAGAAAAATCGAGCGGAAGTCATGCCGGCCTTAATGTGCAAAGAATACGGATGTTTTTAGGCATCAAACAGGAAACGTTGGCTGCCGGCCTCGGCATTAGCGGGTCGGAGGTGTCGAAGATCGAAAAGCAGGATGAAATAGAAGAAGAATTATTGTCCCGGATTGCCGGTCTGTTGGGTGTATCGCCGGAGGTAATCAAAGGTTTTGATACTGAAAAGGCTATTTATAATATCAATCATAATAACTTTCAAGATGCTACTATTTCTGAAGGGACTATTATTACTCAGCAAATCAATTCCAATGAAAAAATTATAGAGTTGTACGAACGTTTATTACAAAGTGAAAGAGAGAAAATTGAATTATTGAAACAAAAATAAATTCACTCAAAACTAAAATTGAAATTATGGAAACGGAGACGCATACTCACATGAATGCCTCAAGTATAGGTAGAAAAATTGAAAGGATACGCCGGCTTAAGGGAATGACTCAAACCGAATTGGCAAATATGCTGGGAGTAACAAGACAAGCTATTTCGAAAATGGAGCAAACAGAAAAATTAAACGATGAGCGACTGAAAGAAATCGCTTCAGCATTAGGGGTAACTGTAGAAGGTTTAAAGAAATACAATGAAGAAACAGTTCTGTACAATACAAATAATTTTTACGAGAACTGTGGTGTCAAAACAAATGCTGTAGATAATGGTAATTATCATACTTTCAATAATTTCCCAATAGACGAAATCATTGAGTTTTACGAGAAACAGTTGGAGAAAGAAAAAGAGAAGTTCGAGTCTTTAAAAAAAGAGAAAGAATAGATGTTTGCGAGATGCTCAAAGCTATCTGCAACAATTGCGTTTTAAAAGAGATGGTAAAAGAATTTATTTCTACCAAAAATGAAGAAATCCGTTGGCTGAGAGAAGAAATTAAGACATTGAAAAACAAATGATTTTTCACTACCTTTGCAGGCACAGATTTGCAGAAGCAACATAAAATACTTGTATATTGAGTGAAAACTAAAAAAATAAAGCAGCAAAATTATGGGACAAGATGCATTAAAGATAGAACTCATAGAATGGCTCGCACGTCTTGAAGATGAAGATACAATCCGTTATCTGAAAGTTGTAAAGGACGGCAGCAGTCAACTTATTGATTGGTCGGACGATTTAACCGATGAACAGAAAGCCGGCATAGAAAAGGGTTTACAAGACATCGATAATGGAAAAACGATTCCTCACGATATAATTAAACAACAGTATGGAATCGTATAATCTTCATTGAACGGAAGAGACGGTACATAACTTGGAAAATATTCTCGATTATTTAGAACAGAATTGGACAGAGAGGGAAATCGATAAATTCAAAAGAAAGTTGAGTCATCAATTGGAAACTATTTGCCGTTTCCCGTTCATTTTTCCTCAATCCGAACATCAAAAAAGGCTTCGAAAGGCTGTACTGGACAAACACATAACCGTCTTTTATGAAATAAAAGATAAAAATATTTTTATCGCTTATATTTTTGGAAACAGACAATCGATTTCAAGGATAAGATGACCTGTGTATAGTTCATCATTCGGAAGCGGATATTTACTCATTCAAGAATGCTGATTGCTATTTTATGGAGACTTTTGAAAACTCGAGTTGTTGGAAAACAGATGATTTTTACTACTTTTGCTTTTAATGATGCATAATATAAATAAGTGAAAAATGGAAACGAAAAATTACGACAATGTCGTTCACATTGGCAGGAAAATTGAGCGGATACGCCGACTGCGTGGAATGACTCAAAGCGAATTAGCAAATACGTTGGGTGTAACAAGACAGGCTGTCTCGAAAATGGAACAAACAGAAAAGATGGATGAAGAACGAGTGGAAGAAATTGCTTCGGCTTTAGGGGTAACGGTAGAAGGATTAAAGAAATACAACGAAGAGACGGTCTTGTATTGCACAAATAATTTTAATGAAAACTGTCATGTGAGTGCTTCCAACATAGGGCCTATCAATAGTGTTGAAAATCTCAATCATTTCCCTTTAGAAAAGATTGTTGAGTTCTATGAGAAACAGTTGGAGAAAGAAAGAGAGAAGTTTGAGTCTTTAAAAAAAGAGAAAGAATAAAAGTTCTTGAAGTCCTTAAAACTGTAGGCGACAACTATATTTCCAAAAGAGTTGTCAATGAGCTTGTTGCTGCGAAAAACAAAGAGATTGATTGGCTCAAAGACGAAATCCGATACCTGAGGCTGGAGATTAAACAGTTACTGGAAATTGCGGGGAGGAAGAGTTGATTTTCAGATCTCATCAAAAAATGATTATTTTTGCAGACTGGAGGATTTAAAAAGCAACGAAAAGAAAATATACTGTGATTACGAACGGAGAACTTCACGATTTGCTCAGCAGTACCGAGACTTATCGGGTGGAAAGAACTATTTTCCCAAGCTATGCGGATAACTTTCCTGTGCCAGTAGTTCAGAGAATGTTTGTTCTAATTTTGCCTCTGCTCTGGGAGTTTCATTTTACACTCTTCTTCAGATTTTTAATATTTTCTTCCAATTCCTTCAAGCTGGCTTCTTTCTCGATAACTTTTTGTTGTTTTTTGAATTTCTCATATTCTTTCCCTGATTTCTCCAACGCCATTTGATGCGAAATTTTACCTGCGTGAGTGAGTAACTCCCTGCCGTTTAATTGTAGAATAGCATCTAATCGTTCAATCCAATCCTTCATATACATTGGTATTTGTTGCTGTGCCATTGTTTCGGCAAATGCCAGATATTGCTCCACCAACAAGCCCAAAAGTTTCATCTCATCTTCAGTCAGGTAGTTTTTGGCAATACTTACTTCGGCTTTTTTAATGGAAGTAGGTTGTTTTTTGTCGTAAGAAAGCATTCCCATTAAAGGCAAACTGGCATCTATCCGTCTGTACACTAATTCTGCCGCAGTTTGCTCGCTGATAGCCCAAAGCAATTTATTCTGTACGACTTTAAAAAATGCTATTGTTTTTTCATCTTTTGGGTCATAGTCTATGCTGGTGGCGTAGATATCCTTTATTTTTTGGTAGAAAAATTTCTCCGAAAGACGTATTTCCCTGATACGGTCTTGCAATTCGTCAAAATAGTTCATTGAGATACCCGACTTAAAGCGGTCGTCATTGAGCGTAAAGCCTTTGATGATGTACTCTTTTAGACGCTGAGTTGCCCAAATCCGAAATTGTGTGCCTCGAACTGACTTCACACGATAGCCCACTGATATAATAACATCTAAGTTGTAATAGTTGGTAGCATAGCTTTTGCCATCTGTAGCAGTTGTCCGGAATTTCCGGACAACTGAAATTTCATCCAATTCCCCTTCTTTGAAGACATTACTAATATGCTCGCTAATGGTACGTTTGTCCTTACCAAACAATTGCCCCATTTGTGCTTGCGTAAGCCACACCGTTTCATCCTCCAAGCGAACATCTATTTTGATGTTGCCCTCTTGGTTTTTATATATCAGTATCTCGCTCTTCATATCTTTAATATTTTATTCTCTACGCTATCTTTCCATTAATTTATATGCTTATTTTATCATCGCGATGCGTTTTTCCCTGACCGCTGTTTCTTTCTCTTCATAACTATTCCTTTTTCGTTGATCGCAAAGGGCTTTTCTCTGTTCGCAATCCGTTCCGCTGTGACCGTAAAGCCTTCATCGGTGTTAAACGTTCCTTCGACTGTGACCGTAGCCCGTTTCTCTGTGTTAAACGGATTTTCCGCTGTTACAGTTGACGTTCCGCCGTGTCATCTGTCGTTTCCGCCTTTACCGCAGTGCTTTCCGCCGTTATCTTTACACAATTCTCCGTGTAAAATGCCGTTTCCGCCCTGTTCGCGAGGAATTTGAAGATGGCCGGGGGGCTAAAATAGAAACAAGCTGCCGTGCGGATGGTCATTTCACAAATTTGTAGGCTGAAAGAGATTTTATTCCCGGCAAACTGAAATATTTTTCTAAATCCCCTTCAACCATCACTTCTTTCTTGAAATTCTCAGGATGATCGACCAGGTTGAGCGCCGTCCTTATCTTCCCGCTTTTCAGTTCAACCGGTAACGTGTTTGCCGCCGCTGTTTCCGCCGGCGAATCCGCCAACGCAAGGTTGGAAGCCGCTGCACCCTCAGCCGTATTGATAAACTTTTTTACACTTCCGCCAAAACTCCCCACAATATACCCTTTCACCCATACATCTGTTCCTCCCTGTCGACTTTTGGCATCCGATACCGTATATGGATTTTCCTCACTGCCGTCGCCAATGGTTGGTATAA
>ENA-UOOM01003958-UOOM01003958.1-fermentation-metagenome-genome-assembly--contig:-NODE-3958-length-10142-cov-4.801229_pt1 | contig 10142 bp, 7 predicted proteins | sample MGYA00245781_ERZ724031 | MGnify/ENA primary metagenome ERZ724031 (study PRJEB28704, sample SAMN03018317) | fermentation metagenome | biome: anthropogenic terrestrial biome; feature: soil; material... | reverse complement strand
CTTGTTGCCGTGGCGTCCGGCCATCTTGTCGCCTACCGAAATCTTGCGCTTCTGTGCGATGTAGCAGCGCACGACTTTGTTGACGCCTGGGCTTAACTCGTCGTGGCTGTTTTCCCTTGTAAAGACTTTGACATCAACGACGATGCCGTACTCGCCGTGTGGAACCCTCAGCGATGTGTCGCGGACTTCCCTTGCCTTTTCACCGAAGATAGCCCTCAAAAGGCGTTCCTCAGCGGTAAGCTCCGTTTCGCCTTTAGGCGTCACCTTGCCCACGAGTATATCTCCGGCGCGCACTTCCGCGCCTATGCGGATTATGCCGCCTTCATCAAGGTCTCGCAGAAGGTCTTCGTTAACGTTAGGTATATCGCGCGTTATTTCTTCCGGGCCGAGCTTAGTGTCCCTTGCCTCCATCTCATATTCCTCAATATGGATAGAAGTAAACACGTCCTCCCTTACCACTTTTTCACTTATAAGGACGGCGTCTTCGTAGTTGTAGCCTTCCCATGTCATAAACCCTATGAGTACGTTTTTGCCGAGGCTTATTTCACCGTCTTTTGTGGCCGGGCCGTCCGCTATGACGTCGCCCTTCGCCACGCGCTGGTTAACGTCAACTATCGGCACCTGGTTTATGCAGGTGCTTTGGTTTGAGCGCATGAATTTTATTATATGGTAAATATCTACATCGCCGTTGTCGGCAATTACTTTCACTTCGTCTGCGCTTACGCTTTTAACAACGCCGCTGCGCTTTGCGAGCACGCACACGCCCGAGTCGACGCCCGCCTTGTACTCCATGCCCGTGCCTACTATGGGGGACTCCGTCCTCAGAAGCGGCACCGCCTGGCGCTGCATGTTGGAGCCCATGAGCGCGCGGTTTGCGTCGTCGTGCTCAAGGAAAGGTATCATCGCCGTTGCGACTGAAACAACCATGCGCGGTGACACATCCATGAAGTCCGCCTTTTCGCGTTCCACTTCGACAAATTCATCGCGGTAACGGCCGTTAACCTTTGCGTTCTTAAAGCGGCCCTTCTCGTCAAGCGGTTCATTTGCCTGTGCGACGACGTAGTTGTCTTCAACATCGGCAGTCATATAAACGACGTCTTTCGTAACGGCTCCTGTTTCTTTATCGACTTTGCGGAAAGGCGCCTCGATGAAGCCGTACTCATTTATGCGTGCAAAAGTTGCAAGGTATGATATAAGGCCTATATTAGGGCCTTCAGGTGTTTCTATAGGGCACATGCGTCCGTAATGCGTATAGTGCACGTCGCGTACTTCGAACCCCGCGCGGTCCCTTGACAGGCCGCCCGGCCCCAAAGCGGAAAGGCGGCGTTTATGCGTAAGCTCCGCCAAAGGGTTAGTCTGGTCCATGAACTGTGAAAGAGGCGATGAACCGAAGAATTCCCTTATGGCAGCTACTACGGGCCTGATATTTATAAGCGAATGTGGCGTAAGCACTTCGAGGTCCTGCGCCTGAAGCGTCATCCTTTCGCGTATGACGCGCTCAAGCCTTGAAAAGCCGATACGGAACTGGTTCTGCAGCAGTTCGCCGACGGAGCGAATGCGCCTGTTGCCGAGGTGGTCTATATCGTCCGTCGTGCCTAAGCCGTCGGCTATGCAGTTCATATAATTGATAGAGGCAAAGATATCGTCTATGATTATATGCTTAGGGATAAGCTCGTCAAAGCGGTTTTCAATCTGGCTCTTTATCTCTTCGTCATTGGACGATGAAGACAAAATTTCCGCCAGTACGCTGAAGCGCACGCGCTCTTTGACGCCGCACTCCTCTTTGGCATCAAAGTTGACAAAGTTATTTATATCTACCATACCGTTGGATATAATCTTTACTTCTCTGTCGCCGAGCTTTACATATACCATTGAGACGCCCGCGTCGTCTATCTGCTTAGCGAGTTTTTTAGAAACAGTGGCTCCGGCTTCCGCCATGACTTCACCCGTCGCGGGGTTCGCGACCGGCCTTGACAGTACCTCGCCGGTAATGCGCTCGACTATGCTGAGTTTTTTGTTGTACTTATAACGGCCTACGCGTGAGAGGTCATAACGGCGTGAGTCAAAGAAAAGGCCGTTTATCTGCGCCTGAGCGCTTTCTATCGTCGGAGGCTCGCTCGGCCTTAATTTGCGGTATATTTCAAAAAGCGCTTCCTCCATGTTTTTACACGGGTCTTTTTCAATAGTGGCGTTTATTCTGTCGTCATCGCCGAAATAATCCACTATCTCCTGATCCGTTCCGAGGCCCAGCGCCCTTATGAAAACAGTAACCGGAAGCTTGCGGTTCTTATCTATGCGCACGTAAAAGACGTCGTTTGCGTCGCTTTCATACTCAAGCCATGCGCCGCGGTTAGGTATCATTGTCGCGCTGTAAAGTTCCTTGCCGGTTTTATCATAATCCATCTTATAATAAACGCCCGGCGAACGAACAAGCTGTGAAACAATTACGCGCTCCGCGCCGTTTATGACGAAAGTACCGCTTTCGGTCATAAGCGGAAAATCGCCCATGAACACTTCGGACTCTTTTATCTCGCCGCTTTCCTTGTTAAGCAGGCGTGCCGTAACCCTTAATGGTGCTGAATAAGTAGTGTCACGCTCCTTACACTCCTCAACGCTATAGTTGGGGTGGTCGACATCCAATTTATAGTCGACGAAGTCCAAAACAAGGTTGCCCGTATAGTCGGTTATGCCCGAAACATCTTTGAAAACTTCCCGCAGGCCTTCATCCAAAAACCACTGGTAGGATTTTTTTTGGATTTCAATTAAGTTAGGCATCGGGAGGACTTCGTCAATACGCGCGAAACTCATTCTGGTATTTTTGCCAACCTTCACCGGTTTGACATTCACCATTTGGAAAATCACTCCATTCATATATTTGCGTCTTACGGCATAAATTAAGATATAAAAGTAAATCTGAATTGCTGTTTTTTTATTAATTCTTGCCTTTTCCGATTCAATGTGCTATTATAGGTATAATTTGTTTTTGGCTATAGGATTTTATGATAATGCAGTATATTATTTTACAATATAACAATTTGTATGTCAAGCTATTTCCGTGCTAAACGGGAAAATAATATTAATATAAATAAAAATTAGCGTTTACTTATATAAATTTGCGGCTTTCCTCCCGTTTCAGTACCCTTTATATGTAAAAGCACCGCTTTGGTTTAGTCGCCAAGCGGTGCTTTTTTCAGTTTTCCGCCGGCATCGCGGCATCTAATCCCTCAAATGCCGCAGTGCTTTTGAAGTTTATGCCGGCATGATTATTTTTTTGTTTTTTTACTGCATTTGCCATGGTAGGGGCACTGCGTACAGCATCCGTCGCAGTCTTCGTTTCTGTGCTTAAATGAGTAACGTACCGCCAGCACCGCAAGTAGCACTATAACGGCTAAAATGACATAACTGCCCGCGTTCATATTTTCCTCCTTCCGTCAGCCTGCAAAGATCAGGCCGACGTGGTAAACTATAAAAGAAATTATCCATGCAAAACCGCATTGGTAAAGTATGACGCCAAGTGCGCTTTTTGCACTGCCCATTTCACTTTTTACGGCATTTATCGCCGCTACGCACGGAGTATAAAGCAGCGTAAACGTTAAAAACGCAAAGGCCGTAAGCGGCGTGAACATCGAAGACAGCGCTGCGGGAAGATTGGAAATACTAGTATTTGCGAGCACCGCAAAAGTGCTTATGACTGCTTCTTTGGCTGTAAAGCCCGTTATAAGGGCCGTGGAAGCGCGCCAGTCGCCAAACCCAAGCGGGGCAAATACAGGCGCTATGAACTTGCCTATGGCCGCGAGCATGCTGTCCGAGCTTGAGCTTACAGTGTTTATGCGCGAATCAAATGTTTGTAAAAACCATATTGCAATAGTTGCCACAAAAATCACCGTAAACGCGCGCATTATAAATCCCTTTGCCTTGTCCCACATTAAGAGCAGAACGCTTTTCGCGCTCGGCATGCGGTAATTCGGCAGTTCCATTACAAAAGGGACAGGGTTGCCGTGAAAAACGGTTTTCTTTAAAATAAGGCCGCTAAGCACTCCCATAACCATGCCCATTATATAAAGTATTATCATTACGAGTGCGCCGTGCTGTGGGAAAAAAGCTGCCGTAAATACGGCATAAATCGGCAGTTTAGCGCTGCAGCTCATAAACGGCGTGAGTAAAATGGTCATTTTCCTGTCACGTTCGCTTGAAAGTGTGCGCGTGGCCATTATAGCCGGTACAGAGCAGCCGAACCCTATAAGCATAGGGACAAAGCTCCTGCCCGAAAGGCCTATTTTGCGCAGCAGCTTGTCCATTACGAAGGCTACCCTCGCCATGTACCCGCTGTCTTCCAATATTGAAAGGAAAAAAAATAAAACGACTATTATTGGAAGGAACGACAGTACGCTGCCTACTCCCGCAAAAACGCCGTTTATAATAAGTGATTTTACGACGGGGTTTATCCCGTACGCGGTGAGGCCCGCATCGGCCGCCTGTGTAACGGCATCTATCCCCATGGAAAGCAGATTGCTTAAAGCGCTGCCTATAACTCCGAACGTCAGCCAGAAAATGAGCATCATTATAGCAAGGAAAATTGGTATTGCCAGGTATTTATTGGTAAGCAGCATGTCAATCTTCACACTGCGTTTATGTTCTTTGGACTCGCCCATTTTGACTACGGTTTTTTGCGTAAGTTTTTCAATAAAGCTGTAGCGCATATCGGCAAGCGCGGCTTCCCTGTCAGTGTGCAGCTCGTGCTCCATTTCAGTTACGTCATGCCCTATCATGTCTACTTCGTTTTCCGACAGCCTGAGCATTTTCGTCATAGGGGCGTCGCCCTCTACAAGCTTCGTCGCCGCGAACCTCGGCGGGATGTTGACGCTCTGCGCGTGGTCCTCAACAAGGTGCGCTATGGAATGTATGGCCCTATGTACCGCTCCCGAACAAAAGTCCTGCCGTTTAGGGTGCAGCTTTGACTCCGCTGTTTTTACAGCCGTTTCGATAAGCTCGTCGATGCCCTCGTTCTTACTTGCCGAAATAGGGACAACCGGTACGCCTATTTCTTCCTGAAAGTCAGCTATCTTTATAGTCCCTCCGTTTGCCCTTACCTCGTCCATCATGTTAAGGGCTATTACCATCGGGATGTCAAGCTCGATGAGCTGCATGCTCAGGTACAGGTTGCGTTCGATATTAGTGGCGTCTACAATATTTATTATCCCGTCGGGGTGGCTGTTGATAAGGAAATCACGCGTAACTATTTCTTCGTTTGAGTACGGCGACAGTGAGTAGATACCCGGCAAATCTACTACGGTAACGCCTTTGTACCCGCGTATGGCCCCGTCTTTGCGCTCTACCGTTACCCCGGGGAAGTTGCCCACGTGCTGGTTAGAGCCGGTCAGTTGGTTAAACAATGTCGTCTTTCCGCAGTTCTGATTGCCCGCAAGCGCAAAAATCATTTGCCGCCCGCCCCCTCTACCGTGATATTTTGAGCGTCAGCAACACGCAGGGTAAGTTCGTAACCCCGCAGCTGGATTTCTATCGGGTCGCCCATCGGCGCAACCTTGCGCACCATAACTTCGGTATTAGGCGTAAGCCCCATGTCTAACAGTCTGCGCCGCAGAGCGCCTTCGCCTTTAACCTCGACGATGGCGGCCCTTTGTCCGATTGCCAAATCGCTTAATTTCATATGACGCCTCGTATCTCAAATTTTATGTTAGTCGCGGCTAACTTATGGTTATATTTTATTCCTGCCTGACTTCTTTGTCAAGAGTAATATTTTATATATATGCCATATTACGGCCTTTAAGCCTGTTAAAAGCCACGCCCCCTCAAAAAGGGAAAGGCCCGCCGTACATGATGATGACGGCGGGCCTCAGCGGCTGTGCGGCAGGATTATTCAGTTTTCAGAGCGCATTGAAGCCGCAAGGCCTTATAAAAGCATTCAGCTTTTAATATTAGAAACTATTTTCCGCGCATATGCTTTAATGTTTGAGATATCCGTATCGGACGGCATAAAGTTCACGCACTGGCCGTCACCTATAAATTTAAACTTTAACTGCTCAAGGCGGCTTTTAATCATCGGGACGGCTTCACCGCTCCAGCCGTAAGAGCCGAACGCTCCGGCAGGTTTTCCTCTTGTGTTTACGGCGTCAACGCACGAAAGCAAGTCCCATATGATTTTAGGCGCATCCCTGTTTATCGTGCAGGAGCCAACCATGACCGCATCGGCGCCGTTTATAGTTTCAACCAGTTTGTCAAAAGGGGTAAACACCGCGTTTAAGAGCTGTACATCAAGTGCGGGGTCCGCGGCCAGTTCAGTGCAAGCGGCTTTGGCAAGTTTTTCAGTATAACCGTAAGCCGAAGCATATAGAACCGCGACTGTTTTTTTATCTTTATGTTTCGGCATGCTCCAGCTTCTGTAAAGTTCTTTACACTTTTTTATGTTTTCCGTAAGGCACGGCCCGTGGCTTGGACAAATAAGCTCAGCATCAATACCGTCAATCTTGTCAAGCCCTTTTATCACATACGGTTTGAACGGGCCGAATATTCCCTTATAGTAATATTCAAATTCATCCCAATATTTCTCCGGGAAGTGTATGGACTTGTCCCGCATAGTAGGCTCACAGTAATGGCATCCTAAAAAGTCGCAGGTAAAAAGTACTTTTCTTGACGGCATCCACGTAAACATGGAATCCGGCCAGTGCAGAAGCGGCGCAATGATAAACTCCAGTTCATCATTTCCAATATCAAGCCTGTCGCCCTGTTTTACAACAACGCAGTGCGTATCTGCATTTGTTATTGCGTCTATATTCTTTTTCGCAGGCAATGTGCAGTAAACCGTTATGTTTGGATTCAGGGCAAGCAGCTTTTCTATTGAGCCGGAGTGGTCCGGTTCCGTATGGTTCATAATCAAAGCATCTATTTTTGAGATATCAACGATGCTTTTTATATTGCTTATATACTCGTCAAAAAAAGAAGCATGCACGGTATCTATAAGTATATTTTTTTCACCTGTGATAAGAAAGGCATTATAGCTGGTTCCGTATTCAGCCCGCATAATAATGTCAAAAACCCGTAAGTCAGGATTTAAAACGCCGACGGAATAAACATTTTCCTTTAACTTTATAACACCCATAATTTAAAACTTCTTTCAATCAGTCTTCAGGCTCAAACATATCTTTCCCCACTCCGCAGTCAGGGCATACCCAGTCATCCGGCAGGTTTTCAAACGGGGTACCCGCTTTTACGCCGTGCTCGGTGTCTCCTTTAGCCGGGTCGTAAACATATCCGCATGCAGTGCAAACGTATTTCTTCATTTTTAAAACCTCTCTCAATAGATAAAATATAATTTGCAATAAATAAAAGATTTATTACTGATTTTATTAACAGTATAAATGAGTGTTATTGATTTGTCAATCAGCTTTTCAGCTAATCGCGATGTCTTCGATAATTTCGCTTAGATTAAAGGGAAAAACAGTGCATCGCCTGAGCTGTTCCGCGAGCGCAAATGTTTCTGAAAGGTTCCTTGAGAAAAAGTGTTCCGAGACTTCTTCTCCTGAGCATATTCTAACCCAATAGCCGGTCTTTCTGTTGCCAAAAACATAATATTTGAGTATTCTTCCTGCTATATCCGCGTTGCCTACAAACTTTACCATATTATCACCTCCTTATTGTGAATTTGGCTCACAAGATATAATAATTCACAAAAGAGGAAAAAACAAGTAGAAACAGTCGACAAAATTCAATATTCACAATATATTCAGCAGATAATTAAATATGTTATATATGTTGTATCAAAAAATTGAAAAAACCGATTACATTTTGTATAAATATAATACTAAAATCGCACATAATACGCCAAGTAGAGACCCTATAATCGTATCCGACGGATAATGCACAAAAAGAAAAACCCGTGAAAAGGCAATCCCAAAAGCCATGCAAAACGCCAAAAGCCCGAAGCGCCTGTCGGCGATGAGGATGATGGTAGCGGCAGCGAATGAAGTCGCGGAGTGCCCCGACGGGCAGGAATACCCCCCAGGCGTGTGTATTAAAAGCCGGCCGCACGGGTGGACGACAAACGGCCTCGGCCGACCGATAATAGGCTTCAATATCTGGCTTAGCACATGCGAAAGGGCAAGCGAAAAAAACAGCATGAGCGCAAACGGCCTCGTTATTTTGCTGTACCCAAAATAAAATGCTATGGCAAGCCATACGGCTCCTCCGTTGCCCATTCTCGACAGTAAAGGAAATATAAAATCCGTAAATTTATTATGGAAATGTTCCTGAACATATTTAATTACGGCACAGTCCATCTTTTTTCCTCCGCTTAAGTTCTTGTAATGAGGCATGATTACATTGTGATAAAACATACAATATACTTTATGAAATATATTATACCATATTTTTTAATATTTGCGAATATACTTATTTTAAAAAAGAGCCGGCATATGGCAGCCTGCGTGAAAAAGCAGCATACGTTTACGCTGCCGCGCCAACAAATTATAACGTTATTTATTATATCATAAGGAGGAAAATCTTTTGGAGTGGCAAAGTCTTAAAACAAGCGAGTGCGCAGCGCGCCTTAAAACGGACATCGGAAACGGCCTCACGGAGCGGCAGGCGGAGCAGCGCCTGCGCGAATACGGCAGAAACGAAATAAAAAAGGCTAAGCGCAAAAGCATATTTGCCCGTTTTATTTCGCAGTTTTCCGACTTCATGGTGATAATCCTGCTTATTGCCGCGGCGGTTTCGTTCATAACGTCCTGCCTCGGCGGCGAAGGCGATATGACGGACTCAGTCATCATACTTGCCATAGTCACTGTCGACGCGGTAATCGGCGTAGTGCAGGAAAGTAAAGCCGAAAAAGCCATAGATATGCTCAAAAACATGTCGGCGCCGCACGCGTCCGTTATACGCGGCGGGCATGAAAAGAAAATAAAGGCTTCCGAGCTTGTTCCCGGCGATATTGTAGCGGTAAGGGAGGGAGACTTCGTACCTGCCGACCTCAGGCTTACAGGCTGCGTAAACCTAAAGGCCGAAGAAAGCGCCCTTACCGGCGAAAGCCTGCCTGCCGATAAAAGCTCTGACGCCGTCTGCGCGGAAAACACGCCGCTCGGCGACAGGGCAGACATGCTTTACTCCTCAAGTTCCATAGTGTCGGGCCACGGGCAGGGCATAGTCGTTGAAACGGGGATGGACACCCAGGTCGGCAAAATAGCCCGCCTTATAGTCAGCCAGTCAGCGCCGCAGACCCCGTTGCAGCGCAAACTCGCCGCCATAGGCAAAAAGCTCGGCATAGGCGCGCTTATCATATGCTTCGTGATTTTTATAATGGGGCTTTTCCAGCAAGTAAAGCCGCTCGATATGCTCCTTATATCCATAAGCCTCGCTGTGGCGGCCATCCCGGAAGGGCTGCCGGCCGTCGTTACCATAACGCTCGCCATGGGAGTAAGGCGCATGGCCGCGCAGCGCGCCATAGTGCGGCGGCTGCCCGCTGTTGAAACACTCGGCGGCGCAAGCGTTATATGCACCGACAAAACCGGAACACTTACGCAGAACCGTATGTCGGTGCAGGAGCTTGCCGACGGTTCCGGCAGGATTGCCGCCGGTTCCGACAAAGGGCTAAAGCTGCTCCAAATGGCCGCGGCATGTACAAACTGCGTTAACCAGGACGGGGTGCCGTCGGGCGACCCTACAGAAACGGCAATAGTGCGCGCTTCGCATACCGACATAGACACGCTGCGTAAGAAATATCCGCGCGTACTCGAGATACCGTTTTCAAGCGAGCGAAAAATGATGACCGTAGTCTGCCGCATGCCCGGCGGGCATTACCGCGCGATAGCCAAAGGCGCGCCCGACGTCCTGTCGGCGCACTGTTTAAACGGCTTAGACAGCCAGAACCAGCGCATGGCCGCCCGCGCGCTGCGCGTGCTCGGCATAGCCTACAGAGACTTCGACTCCATACCGGCCGATAAAGCGCAGGCAGAGCGCGGACTTACATTTTACGGGCTTATAGGCATGTCAGACCCGCCCCGCCCCGAAGCGGCTGAAGCCGTCAGGCTTTGCAAAAAGGCCGGCATACGTCCCGTGATGATAACCGGTGACCATGCCGAAACAGCCGCTGCCATAGCCAAGCAGTTAAAAATAGCCGAGAACGGCTC
>ENA-UOOM01003957-UOOM01003957.1-fermentation-metagenome-genome-assembly--contig:-NODE-3957-length-10149-cov-3.041114_pt1 | contig 10149 bp, 7 predicted proteins | sample MGYA00245781_ERZ724031 | MGnify/ENA primary metagenome ERZ724031 (study PRJEB28704, sample SAMN03018317) | fermentation metagenome | biome: anthropogenic terrestrial biome; feature: soil; material... | reverse complement strand
TTATTTTTCCGGGGAAGTCAAGGGAGAATGCGTAATAGTGCTGGCGGGCGCACAATCCGTTGAGGAGGAAGCCCCGGAGCTTAACCACATGCTGGCGGAGGTCGAAGCTGCGGTGCGCGCAGGTGAGCGGGCGAAGGACGCAGCAAAGCGCTTAGCCAAAGGCATTACGTCCTCCGCGCTGTACAACGAATACCTCAAGCGAAAGCGCACCGAGGAAGCGTGACCCAAATAGCGACGACAGTAGAGGCGCTTTTTGGAGGTTTTAAGTCCAAATAGCTTGTAAGCGTACTATGTATATGTTAAAATAATACAACACAAAATGCATGATTGTGTTATTTTTGGCATAAACGACCGAAATCTTAAAAATAAGGAGCGTACAAAATGGAAAAGAAATTCTATCGCTGCGAGATCTGCGGAAGGATTATCGACGTAATTAAAGACGGCGGTCCTTTGACCTGCTGCGGCCAGCCTATGACCCTGCTCAAGGCAAACACCACCGATGCTGCCACCGAAAAGCACGTTCCATCCATTGTCCGCGAAGGCAACGAAGTTGTCGTTACCATCGGCTCTGTCGAACACCCGATGATCCCCGAGCATTTCATCGAATTTATCCAGCTCGTGCAGGGAGACAGGGAGGAGCGCGTCATGCTTCATCCCGGCAACAAGCCCAGCGCGAAGTTCACCGTCACAGACGACCCCTTCACAGTGTACGAATACTGCAATCTCCACGGCTTGTGGAAGGCAGAAGGCTAATCCGGCTAAACCGTCAGGCTAATCAGAACAGTCCGCCCCCTGGGTATGGGGGCGGACTGTTTGCATTGTAAAAATTCAAACTTCGGCTGCGCTTACTCCTTCAGACAGCTTCAGGACGTTTTCGGCCTTGTTGACCTTCCAGCGACCGCTCTTGATAAAGTAGAGACCGAACAGTATCCCCCCGATGGGCGCGAGGGTCACGGCAATGCCTACTCCTACGAGTTTCAATCCAAGAACGTTGACGAAGAAGTAAGCCATCGGTGCGCGTAGCACAATGCTGGTCAGCACAGCGTTGAACAGCGTGGCCAGGGTGTGTCCGCCGCCCAGGAACAACCCGTTGAAGGAGAAGACGATTGAGGAAATTGCCGCGTCTGCCGCGAGCAACCTCAAAAAGTCGGCACCTTCGACGACTGTCTGCGCGTCAGCGTTGAATATGCCCATTATCGCGCCCGGGAATAGCGCAATTACTACCCCTACCGCGGCGGTTATAAGTAGATTCATGCGAAGCCCGACCAGCATCGTGTTCATAGCCCTGTCGTACAGTCCGGCGCCTATATTTTGACCGCACATGCTGGCGATGCTTTGGCTCATGGCGATACCGGGGAGTATCGCAAAGCTGTTCACCTTCATGCCGATGTTGAATGCGGCGGAGGAATAGACGCCCAGCGAGTTTACCAGCGAAGTGAGAATCAGGAAGGACAGCGACACGCAAAGGTTCTGCATTCCCGAAGGGAGCCCAAGCTTGAGAAGCAGGCGAACCTTGTCGCCGTATATCCTAAAGCTCTTAAGCTTGAAATCGAATATAAAGCCCTTCCTGCGAAGGTATACGATACTCAATACCAGCGAAAGCGCCTGGGAGATGACCGTCGCCAGCGCCGCGCCGGCAGCGCCCATACCGATGGGACCGACGAAGAGAATATCCAACACCACGTTTGCTGATGCAGCGATGCCGACGAACACAAGCGGCGCCTTCGAGTTGCCCATGCCCCTAAGTATAGCGGAAACGGCGTTGTAGCCGAATATGAATATAGTTCCCGAAATGCAGATATTCAGATAATCCTTGGCGATGGCGTAGGATTCGACGGGCGTTTGCAGCAGGTCGAGTATCGAGGGCACGAGGGGCAGCAGCACCGCGGTTATGACCACCGCGAATATGCCGTAAAGTGAAAAGAGTGTGCCGATGGTCTTCTTTTGTTCGTCGAACAGCTTGGCGCCCGCGTACTGGGCGATGAGTATCGTTCCGCCCGTGGTGAACCCTATAATTAGGTTGGTGATTAGCACTGCGACCTGACCGCCTATGCCCACGCCGGAAATTCCTATCGAGCCTTCGTACCAGCCGACAATGACCATGTCCGCTACATTGTACAGCGCCTGGAACAGCATCGCTCCTAAAAAGGGCAAGCTGAACTTGAGTAGCTGCTTGGAAACGTGACCGGAAGTCAGGTCGTTCTGAAATTTGTTTTGTGCTTCGGGCATGGCGTCCTCCGACTGCTAAAGTTACTATGACAGTAAAGAGTGGGCTACAAAGCCCACTTGAATTATTGAATCAGCGCAAATAGCGCGGTTAAAGCTCACCTGTTTGGGGGCGCAGCAAAAAATTAGCGGCGGTCAAACGAGCAGGGTACGCATGTACTCCACAAAGAGTGCGAAGGCGATGCCCGGCTCTTCCAAAGTGGGCTGCCAGCGGCGCACCCATTCGAGGGAGAAGTACCCGTCGTATCCCAAAGCGTGCAGTCTGTCAACGCTCTCAGAAACGGGCAGAGTGCCCTGACCCATCATCTTGTATTTCACAGCGGCGTCTTGCTCTATAGAGTCCTTGATGTGAACATGGCGTATGTATTTGCCGATATTGTCCACCGTGGTTTTAGGGGTCTCGCCAAAGAAGCGGAAGGGATGGTTTATGTCCCAAAGCGCGGCAAGTGCACCTGAGCCGACAGATTCGATAACGTCCGCCAGGCGGGCGGTATCCGCAAAATAGCCATTGCTCTCGAGCAGCAGCGTCACATTGTGCTTTTCGGCGTAGGCGGCGAGCAACGCGGCGGTCTTCTTGACGCGCTTCGCGTCCACTAGCGCGCTGGGCGCAGGGTCTGTGTCTCCAAGTATGCGAACGTAGGGGATGGACAGGGATGCGGCGCAATCTATATAGGCCTTGCATTCAAAGTAGACTTCTTCCCCTGGTTTTTGAAGCTCGCAGGCGGAGGTAAGGCAGGGAATCTCAAGTTTAAGCCTTTCCAGGGAAGCTTTGGTCTTTGTGAGGTTTTCCGGCAAGAATTCGGTTATGTTCGGAGCGTAAAGCTCTTTGCCGACGCCTCGAATCTCAACTCCATCATACCCTAAATCGCAGGCGGAAGAAAGAATGTCTGAAAAGGACCATTCGGGACAGCCGAGTGTTGAAAAAGCCAATTTCATGAAGAGCACCTCAAAATAGGTAGTTAAGCGATTTTCGGACCATAAGTCCTGCATCTATAAACACATTATAACACAGCGATGCCGAAGCTGAAAACCCGAGTAGCGCAATATTGCAAAACAGCTAATACATCGCACAGGAATGCATGAAAGAAAAACCAGCCCCCTTCGGTTGTGTTGTCGAAGGGGGCTGCGTTATAGGGCGATGATTATTTGTCAGTTGAAGGCGATGAATGCTTTCTTCACATAGCCAGAGTATGTCTTGCCGGAGCTCACGAAGGTTATCTCATAATAAACGCCTGATTCACCTTTGATGGTGACCTTGGTGCCGTTGCTCAGCGTTGCGCGGCGACCGTAGTTGGAACCCGCACCCTTTCTAACGCTGACGCGCAGGTCGTCATCCCCGGAACTTATTTTGCCTGTTCTGCCGGTAACGTCCCCCGCGCTGACCACTATGGTCATTGCGGATACGGAGCCGGAAGCGGTCTTCATATAGACGGTGGTGGTTCCGGCGGAAAGCCCGGTGAACCTCGCCTGCTTATACCCATCCGAACCGGTCACGAGGGATGCGGAAACGACGGAGGGGTTTGCCGACCAGGCTTCTTTGACGCTCGTATTTGAGTACTTGAAGGTCTTGTATCCGCCTGCAGAAACGGAGTAGGACTTGGTAGGCTTGGGCAGGTTCGGGTCAGTCGTTCCCGACGAGCCGGCGGTGACCGTTATGGGAAGCTGACCAGTAGCGCCGGTGTTGGTAACATAGGTTATAGTGGTGGTGCCAGCGGAAACACCGGTGACGGTGATTCCGTTGGTGGAAGCTACGGTGGAGTTCGAGCTAAAGGATGTGACTATAGTCATTCCTGCGCCGTTAATTATCGTGGTTTCTCCGACCGCGATGGAGTTCTTGAGCAGGGATACCTGCCCTGTGCCGCCAGGGAGTCCGCCGATGCCCACGGTTACGGTGAACTGACCGATGGTGCCAGAAACAGAGTTGATGCAATAGATGGTTGCAGTGCCGTTGGAAACGCCCTTGACCATGCCGCCGTCAGTAACGGTGGCGACAGCGGGGTTGCTCGAGCCGCAATGGTCGGGGTAACCGTTCAGGAAGAGTTGCAAAGACTCGTTGATGTTTATGTTGCTCTTAGGGGCCGAGACGGTGTTGTTCGGGAAGCTTCCGCCGAACAAGCGGATTGTGCCGACGTTTCCGGCGGAGTCATAGGCGGTGATATCCGCATAGCCCACTTTGCCCACAGGAATCATGCAAGTGACAAGACCGGTGTTGGTCACGGTGAAATCGGCGGGCCAATTTGAGGAGCAAGCTGTTATAGGATACCCTTTGGAGGATGTGAGCTGAGTGCTTTGACCATAGGTCAAAAGGGTGCTGCCTGCGGATATCGTGGTGCTGCCCGAGCCTAAAACGCTGCGTACGGTGACGGACGTGCGACCTACCTCAAGGTCCCCGATTTTGGCGACTATGACGAGGTTGCCGGAGGTTAGACCAGTAACGGTGCCTATCGGAATGTTGGGGTAGTTGATGCCGCCGTAAGCGACCGTTCCCCTGTCGTTGGTCACAGTTCCGTAAGCGGTGCTGGAGGCTGAATCTACAGAGTAAGTTATGTTGTTGTAGCCAATGGTTGCGGGATTGACCGGGCGTATTGTGGCGGTGCTTGTGGTGACCATAGCGATTATGACGCTCTGGTCAGAAGTAATGGGGATAATCTCCGCGGCAAGGGCTGCGGGTGCCGCGATCGCAAAGACCATCATAAGAGCCAGAAAAACCGCGAGCAGGCGTTTTGTCTTCATAAGGGAGCCTCCTTTTTTGTTGAAGAGTTATTAAATGAGAACTCAGCCCGGGCGGGAAAAGCATCGGCGATTTTGGAAGAAAGCCCAGGCAATGGTAATTCGTTTAATTATTACTATAAATATGGAAAGAACAAGAGTCAATTAAACAAACTATTAATTATCAGCGCAAAATCGATGAAAGTTGTAAACGTAGCGCAATACATGCAAAATTCAATAGAAAGGAGCCATACAGCATAGCTGTGCATAGCAAAAGCGCCCTCCGGGATTCGGAAGGCGCTTTTGAAACCGTGCACCTGTTTTCGATAATCGTTTCTCCGAGCGGTGACGATGCGCTCCGCTCCGGCCGGGCAGCCCCGCGGCACACCCGGAGATCCGCTTAATGCTGCTTCCGTCAGGATCTGACATGGTTCACGGAACCGAATTGCACAGGACCCGGCCATCAGCACGGAAACGCACCGTTCTGCCTCACAGAAACGTACCTCTTAACAGGGATTCAACCCCGCTGTAGCGGATTGCGGGTTCAGGGCACCGCTAACTCCCCGTCTAGCACGGCAAGAGTATTATATGCGCAGCTCGACCGGCTTGTCAAGCCGAAGGGGTATGCAAATTGCGGCAAACGGGGCTTTGCAGGGCGGGTGCTATTGCTGCGCTTCTTTTGGCCCGAACTTATAAAGGGTGGAGAGCGGCTTGTAAATCAGGAAAGTGATAAGGCAGTTCAAGCCCGCTTTAATGACGTTAAAGGGCAGTATTGCGGGGACTATCATGCCCATGACCACAGAGCGATCCACACCCATGAAAATAGGAGTGAATATAATGTTCCAAACCACCATAGATGCGACCATCGCGAGAGCGCCGCACACCAGGGCGAGTATCGCACCCTTGAAGGTCTTTTTGCGCCTGTAAATCAATCCTGCGATGACGGACATGATTCCCGTTGCGAATATGTGCATTATTATGCCTATGATTCCGCTGCCTGCGGAAACCGTAAGCCCTTGTATGACCGATACGACTACTGTGAGCGCCAGCCCCGCCCAGGGCCCGAACAGGAAGGTGCCTATCAGTATGGGTATATCCGCCGGGTCGTACTGCAGGAAGGGCGCTGCGGGAATAATGGAGAAGTGCACCAGCATCACCAGCATGATGGACATAGCGGCCAGCATGGACATAAAGGCGAGCTTTTGGACGTCGATTTGTTTTGTTGTGGACATTTTTTGCAACCTCCGATATATTTTTGGCCCGATCGGACGGCTCAATACCCGCGCTTCGCAATACAAAACCCCGCAACGAGAATCGCTGCGGGGCAAAATGGCATGTGCAAAAGACGTGGTGGCACGCGCCGTTTCTTTCATCCGGACTATGACCGTTGGTACCGGAATCGCACCGGTTCGGCTCGCAAAAGCGAGTTCGCGGACTGTGGGGAAACCCCTTCACCGCCAGTGGAGATTTTCACTCCGCCCCGAAACAGACTTTACAATATATATAGTATTCCCGACCACAGCATTTGTCAAGTTTTTCGCGCGAAATTATAGGACAAAGAGATTGGTCGATATATGAAGTCACAAACGAAGCAATTAAAGTGACTAAATCACCCAAATATCAGCGAAAACGCCCATATTACCCCCGAAATCGCCAGGGTGATGAGCCCCCAGCCTCCAATAATGCCGGTAATCAGCCTGCGGACGTTTGTGGATTCCCTGCCAAAGTAATATTGCCTTCCCCAGTCAAAAAGGGGAAACAGCAGTGCTATCGCGCACACCCAAAGGGGCGGGATCGCGCCCAGGGCAAAGAGAATTCCGCCGATAACATATCCGGCAAAAATGCCTGTACACCTCGCGCAAAGGGGGAGCTGCCGACCGCGGACAAAAAAACTCCTGTCAGGTCTTTGGTGGCAGCCCAGCATGCCAAAAAAGCTGAAGAGCGCGTTCATGCGGGGCTCACTTCGCCGCGCTATACTTTTCGACTATGCGCCGCATAACCTCAACCATCTTCTCTAAAGATTGGACGGGGATGTACTCGAACCTGCCGTGGAAGTTGTGCCCTCCTGTGGAAAGGTTCGGGCAGGGCAGACCCATAAAGGAAAGATTCGCGCCGTCCGTACCGCCGCGTATAGGCTGTATTAGGGGCTCCACACCCGATTCGACCATGGCGGACTTCGCGGTTTCGATAAGGTGCATGTGGGGGAGTATCTTTTCCTTCATGTTGAAGTACGAGTTTTTTATCTCCACCGAGACAGTGCCTTCGCCGTACTTTTCGTTCAGGTACCGCTCGATAGCGCGCAGGCGTTCCTTTTTGGCTTCGAACAGGCTCTTGTCGTGATCGCGCACTATATAGCCAAGCTTGCAGTGCTCCACTTCGCCAACAATGCTCGTGATATGGTAAAAACCGTCGTACCCGTCGGTTGTGGCGGGGGTTTGAGCCGCGGGCAACATCGAGTTGAACTCCATGCCTATGAGCACGGCGTTCTTCATCTTGTTTTTTGCAGTCCCGGGGTGGATGCTCACGCCGTTCACGAATACTTTTGCCGAAGCGGCGTTGAAGTTCTCGTATTCGATTTCGCCGAGCTTTCCGCCGTCAATCGTATACGCGAACTCCGCGCCGAAGCGCTCCACATCAAAGTGGGCGGTGCCGCGACCGACCTCCTCGTCCGGGGTGAATGCGATGGCTAATTCGCCATGGGGCGGCGCATCGGGGGAGAGCAGCAGCTCACAAAGCGCCATAATCTCCGCGACGCCTGCCTTGTCGTCCGCTCCGAGAAGGGTCGTGCCGTCGGTGACTATCAAATCCTGACCGATGTAGTCAGCAAGCTCTGGGAATTCGGAAGGGGACATCACTATGGAACGCTCATCGTTAAGTGTTATCCCCCCGCCGTCGTATTTCTCAATTATGCGCGGCTTTACGCCTTTGTTAGAAGCGTCGGGCGAGGTATCCACATGGGCGACGAAGCCCAATTTTGGCGCGCCGCTGACGGTGGCGGGTATCTTCGCGTAGACGTAACCGTACTCGTCCAGTTCCGCGTCCTTCGCGCCCAGTTCAACCAGCTCGTCCTTCAGCATGCGCGAAAGGTCGAGCTGCCTCGCGGTGGAGGGGGAGCTTTTCGATTCTGGTTCGGAAGCGGTGTTTATTGCGGCGTAGCGCAAAAAGCGGCTTGTTACGCTTTCCATGGTCATTCTCCTTTAGAAATGCTTATCTATTACTTTTTGCACGAAAGGCTCTCATAGCCTTTCTAAACCCTTTCCACCCCAAGGGTGACAGTCTCCCCGTTGATGTTCCACTCCTTGATATAACCCTCGGCGCCCTCTTTTATTCCGTCCGCCAGAGTGGCTTGACATACGGCTTCGCCGTATTTTTCGAGCAGGGCGGCGATGCGTTCGTTGCCCGAATACGAGACGATAATGTGGTCTGTCACGTCGAAGCCTGCCTCCTTGCGCATGGTCTGCACCTTGGAGGTGAGCTCGCGGACAAAACCTTCGTCTATTAGTTCGGGGGTCAGATTGGTGTCTATCACGGCGGTGAGCTCCCTGTCGCTCTGGGCGACAAAGCCGGGCTTCTGGGTCAGATCGTAGAGCGCGTCGCTCTCGTTTATCTCTATTTCGGTACCTTCCAGCTCAAAGCGGTAAGGCTCGTCTCGTTTGAAACAGTCGACGACTTCGTTTCCGTCGCATTCCTTCAGGTAATCGCCTATTTTGCCAATCAGCTTGCCGTACTTCGGGCCGAGGGTGCGAAGCTGGGGTTTGACGGTGTAGGTCGTGTAGGCGGAGGTGTCGTCGGTAAAACGCACGTTCTTCACGTTGAGCTCATCGGCAACTATGCGGCAATATTCGGCCGGCAGTTCCCTGCATGTGACGTACAGCGCGGAAAGCGGCTGGCGGTTCTTGAGGTTGCTCGCCGCTCGGGATGCGCGACCGAGAACCACCACGTCGAGGACCTTTTTCATGTCCCGCTCCATGTTTTCGTCTATGAAGGACTCGTCGCACGCGGGGAACTCGCAAAGGTGCACCGATTCGGGCGCGTCCTTATAAAATGGGCGCACGATGTTCTGGTATATGGTTTCGGACATAAAGGGCACGAAGGGCGCGGTCAGCTTTATCAAGGTGGAAAGCACAGTATAAAGCGTCATGTAGGCCGCTTCCTTGTCTGCGGTCATTTCGCTGCCCCAGTAGCGTTCGCGATCGCGGCGGATGTACCAGTTGGAAAGCTCGTCCACAAAATCGGAAATCTCCCTCGAGGCTTCAGTGATGCGAAGGTTCTCGAGGTATGTGTCTACGGCGCGGGTAACGCTGTTAAGCCGTGAGAGCACCCAAAGGTCCATCCTGGTCAGGTTCTCGCGCACAAGGGAGTGCTGCGATGGGTCAAAATCGTCTATATCGGCATAAAGCACATAGAAGGCGTAAGTATTCCAATAGGTGCCCATGAACTTGCGCTGCACCTCGGATACGTTTTCCGGTCCGAAGCGGCTGGGCAGCCAGGGCATGGATGTTGAATAGAAATACCAGCGAACGGCGTCCGCGCCCTGAACATCCAACACGCTCCAGGGGTCGATGACGTTTCCGAGGTGCTTGCTCATCTTGCGACCTTCCTGGTCCTGCACGTGACCCAGCACGATGCAGTTCTTAAAGGAAGGTTCGTCGAAAAGCAATGTGGATATCGCCAGCAGCGTATAGAACCACCCTCGGGTCTGGTCTATTGCTTCGGATATGAAGTTCGCGGGGTAGTTGCGCTTGAAAATCTCTTCATTCTCGAAGGGGTAGTGCCACTGGGCGAAGGGCATAGAGCCTGAATCGAACCAGCAGTCTATTACCTCGGGCTCGCGCACCATTTTGCCGCCGCATTCGCCGCAGGTGAGTGTGATTTCGTCGATAAACGGCTTGTGCAACTCGATGTCATCCGGAACGTCCTTGCCGCGCTCTTTAAGCTCGGCGATGGAACCTATGACGTCAAAATGCCCGCAGTCCTCGCACTTCCAGACAGGCAGCGGCGTGCCCCAGTAACGCTCGCGGGAGATACCCCAGTCGACCACGTTTTCGATGAAGTTGCCCATGCGACCTTCTTTTATGTGTTCGGGCAGCCAGTTGACCGAGCGGTTGAACGCCATCAGCTTGTCCTTGACGGCGGTCATCTTGACGAACCAGCTTGCACGGGCGTAGTAGATAAGCGGCGTGTCGCAGCGCCAGCAGAAGGGATAGCTGTGCT
>ENA-UOOM01003954-UOOM01003954.1-fermentation-metagenome-genome-assembly--contig:-NODE-3954-length-10161-cov-6.293786_pt1 | contig 10161 bp, 7 predicted proteins | sample MGYA00245781_ERZ724031 | MGnify/ENA primary metagenome ERZ724031 (study PRJEB28704, sample SAMN03018317) | fermentation metagenome | biome: anthropogenic terrestrial biome; feature: soil; material... | reverse complement strand
TTTCCCTACACGACGCTCTTCCGATCTACCTGTATCCGGGAAGGACCTCCTGCCGGCCATAAACCAGCTCGCAGACTGCGGAATTGTCCTTCATGACACGCAAGGATTTCAATTCCGAAGGGGAATAAACGGTGCGTGTGACCAGAAGTGAAAGTGAGGCATTGATGCGCGATTCACTCCAACCCTCCTTTTCCAGCAGTTTGTCAAGTTCCAATTGGCGGATGGCTTGAAGGCAGAGCCATTCGGAGCCAACCTCCCGGGCGTCGGTATGTCTCATCGTGCCCGAGTCGATCATGCGTCGGGCATCTGCCGTTGAATCATCGATTACTTTTTGTACAATGTCAACACTGCCTTGTTCGACCATCATGGCCCAATACTTCTCCATATGGGCACGAACGGTCTCTGAATAACGGGTAAATGTATCTCCAAAGATTGCCGGTTGATCGCGATGTTCACTCATCCAGGTCAGTCCTTTCCCGATATCCCGGATATCTTCCGGACGAAGTCCCGGAAGGAACCCCACGTTGAGCAGGATGCGGGAACGAACTTTTCCCACCCTGTCACGGAACGTTTCCTTGATGCGATAATATTTTTGCTCGCTCCCTGTTCCCGGATTATATCGTATCTCTGAAATGAAATGCATCGCCCCAAAGATAAGCATAAGAAAATAACTCACTGTGTACTACAATTGGGAATTATGCACTTTTGAAAAATACCACTATTGATTATTAGACAATTACAAAAATAAATGACCCGAAAATAGGACGAAAATATTTTGAGGGGGCAAAGTTGGGTTAATTGGAGAGAAGTGAGGTAAGAAATTTGCCACCGTGGTTGGAGTTGGAATTTTCTTCGTATGTACATCCTTTCAAGAGTCGACGCATAAAAAAGTAAATGCAAAAAAATGCCGAGTTATTAACAATGCTTGCTTGTCAATGTTGAAAATTTAAATGTGTTAACCCTGAGTCATGCATGCTTGTGGACATGATGTACATACTGCGTCGCTATTGGGTGCTGTACAAATTCTCAAACGATTAGAAAAAGAGATTCTTCCGGGGGAGCAGTAAAATTTTACAGGAAAATGCTTTTTTGAATTCAAATGTGAATGCGATAATAGGACAACACGTTGTGTCCTCAATAGAAAGTGGTAAGATAGGAATCCGGAAAGGGAAAATAATGACCTCAATGGATGAGAATTGGCGTGAAAGGGCACACGATATTATAAGAACTATGGCGACAACCATTGCTACCGGATTAGAATGCTCATGTAGATATACGTACAGGATACCCTCACCTGCATAACCATGAGGAATTAACCGGAGAGATTCAATCCTATATGAAAGAGAACTTGGGTGCTAAAAATGTAATAGGAACATGTAATAGGAACAGATGTCTGGATGGCATCCGAATTGGAAATCAACGAAAATTGTATAGATATAAGCATAGGATGAATGAGCTATTTAACAATAACCTTAAACAATTTTGCAAGCATGCAAATGAATATTTGCGATTATTGAGTACAACTCTGCGGAATGTTAATCAAAATTGACATATAGAATTCCTTACTTTATATCGGTAAAATCTCAATACTTAAAATTAGAAGATATCTTAAATTTATTATATAAATAAATAAATTCACTTTCAATAGTTTGCTCAACTATAATTAAATCGTTTTATTTAAGTTTTATTTAATAATTGTCGTTATGAAAAACAGAAAAAAATTCCTTTACCACTCAAGGCTTCGTAGAATAGCGATCCCTATGATTTTCATGTTCACATTAAGTATTATAAGTATAAGCTTAAATGCAAATAATTTGAACCATGATTTATTGTATGAGATAGACCAACAACAAACGATTAAAGGCGTTGTTGTTGACCAACAGAATTCACCACTACCCGGAGTTACCATTGTTTTAAAGGGTACAACTATCGGAACTGTCAGTAATGAAAATGGTGAATATTCATTATCGAATATTCCACAAAACTCGACAATAGTATTTTCATTTGTTGGTATGGTAACCCAAGAAGTTTATGTTGGTAATGAGTCCGTTATTAATGTAGTAATGCAAGAAGAAACTATTGGGTTAGATGAATTTGTTGCAATTGGCTATGGTACTGTTAGAAAAAGTGATTTAACAGGATCTGTAGCACAAATAAAAGCTGAAGATTTCCAGAGCCAATCTATGACTCAGCTTACAGAAATGTTAACCGGAACAATTGCAGGATTTAATGCCAATCAAAGCACATCTGCTCAAGGAGGTTCTTCTATGGAAATTAGAGGGCCTACGTCATTATCAGCGGGTACATCACCATTAATCGTGGTTGATGGTGTAATATTCAATGGTGCGATTCGTGATATTAATCCATATGATATTGAATCAATAGATGTATTAAAAGATGCAAGTTCATCTGCTGTTTTTGGCTCAAAAGCTGCATCGGGTGTTGTGATTATTACAACATTAAAAGGGCGGATCGGATTACCTACAATTAATTTTACAACTAAATTAGGACTTACAGAAAGTTATAATCAAAGAAGAGGGTTAGGTCCTGACGAATACGTGCAGTTTAGACAAGATTATTTTAGGCAGATGTTTCCTTCAAACAATTATCATCTTTACTCCAGACCTGACCAGCTACCAAGCGATATGTCCATCGAAGAGTGGAGAAACCTGACACCAACACCATTGGATGATAATATGAAGGAATGGATGGCACGATTAAGGTTTTTCCCGATAGAACAGGAAAATATCTTGGCTGGTAAAACAATGGATATGTATGATGAAGTCTTCAGAACAGGTGTTAGGCAGGATTATGATATCAGTATTAATGGGGGAAGTGAGTATGTGAAATATTATTGGTCTATTGGATACAATGACAATGAAGGGATAATTTTAGGAGATCAATATTCAAGCATTAGGTCGAGGTTAAATACAGACTTTACAATTACGGACTGGTTGAATGCAGGTGTCAATATTCAATTTACAGACAGAGATGATAGTAGTGTGCCCGCTTCCACGAATTTTTATGTAAACAGCCCGTATGGACAACTTTTTGATGATGAAGGTAATTTATCAAGATGGCCCCACGGTCACTCGGACACTCCATTGCTTGGCTATTATAGAATATCGCGATCAAATACAACTAATAGCCTTTTTGCAAACATTTTTGCAGAACTCAAATTGCCTTTTGGGATTAAATACAAATTGTCTATCCAGCCTCTCTATCAATCCTATAAATATCTTAATTTCACCACGATAAGTAAAAAACTGGGAGGGCAAGAAAATGAAATTCCATCCGGTGAAAGAAATGAATCAACCACCAAGAACTATATGATTGATAATATCATAACTTGGAATAAGACATTCGATGTACATACTTTTGATCTAACATTATTAGCAAATATAGAAGAGAATAGAAATTGGTCCTCCACGATGACAAACAAAAATTTCAGTCCGAATCAAGAATTAGGTTATCATGGATTACATTTTGGAGATTCACCGGAAATTAGTGTAAATGACACGAGAAGTACCGGTGATGCATTAATGGCTCGCTTAAACTATAACTTGTTAGGAAGGTATTTATTAACCGCTTCGGTAAGGCGCGATGGATTTTCTGCTTTTGGCCTTCAGAATCCAAGGGCAACATTCCCTGCATTCGCGTTTGCCTGGAACGCCTCGGATGAAGAGTTTTTCAATAGCAACCTGATCAATAATCTAAAATTTAGATTGTCATGGGGAGTTAATGGAAATAGAGATATCGGCATTTATTCCGCATTAGCAAGAACAGGCTCTAGTCCATGGTATGATGGCCAGTCAACAAGAGTAGGAGTATATAATTCTACCCTTGCTAACACCAGTTTAAAATGGGAGAAAACGAGCGCTTTAAACTTTGGGGTTGATATTTCTCTCTTCAAAAGGATAAGCCTAACTGCAGATATTTACACGATGAACACATCTGATCTACTGATGAACAGAATATTGCCCAGGGTAACAGGATTTACAAGCATCATGGCTAATTTAGGATTATTAAATAACAAAGGTCTTGAACTCACGCTAAATACCGTGAATATTGAAAATCCAGATTTCAAATGGGAATCAAACCTCGTGTTCTCATTGAACAGGAATGAAATTAAGGAGCTCTTTGGAGATATTAGTACATACACGCTCTTGAACGAGCAGAGATCCGGTCATGTGCCTGATTTCTCGAATGGTTGGTTCCCAGGTGAAGATATTGATGTTGTATGGAATTATGATGTTATAGGAATTTGGCAAACAGAAGAAAAAGAGGAAGCTGCGAAATATAACCTGCAACCTGGAGATTTTAAAGCTGTAGATGTTAATAACGACGGCCGATATGTAGATGTTGAAGACAAAAAGTTTATTGGACATACAACGCCTAGGTACAGATTTGGATTTAGAAATGACTTTAGTTTTCTCAAAAATTTCACGGCTTCTATATTTATTCGAAGTGATTTAGGTCACATTGGCTCTTATTCTGCCGCGTTGAATTCCGGGCATGAATCAAATGACAGATGGAACAGGAATAATGGTCCCGTCCCCTATTGGACCGCCGACAGACCAAACAACGAATATGCAAGATTAAACCCAAGCGTAGCAGGATTTGGAGGAGGTATAATGATTTACAAGCCCCGCTCCTTTGTTCGTATACAGGATGTTTCATTATCATATACCGTCCCGAAAAATATTTTAGAAAATATTTTCATTGATTATGCACAGATATTTTTATCTGTAAGGAATTTAGCCACTTTCACAAAGTGGCCGGGATGGGATCCCGAGTCTGGAATGAGTCCTATGCCTAGAACATACACTTTAGGAATCAATTTTTCATTATAAAACTTATAACTGGAATATATTATGAAATACAATCAATTTATTATATTATTATTGACAAGTTTATTAATAGCTTGTTCAGACAACTGGCTCGAACCCGATCCATTATCATTTTATACCCCTCAAAATGTTTTTGTTGACAAAGAAGGTTTTGAATCAGCATTAGCCAGGAGTAAAAAAGAGATGAATTCCGAGAACCATGGATATCATCCAAATTCACATTACATGTATGGAGAGGTAGTTTATTCTGATCTTGCCGTATCGCTTCGCCAAAGTGATTTTACCAAAAACACTCCAAGCACAAGCTATACAGTTCCTATTCTTACTTTTTTCAGAAACTCTTACACCTACATAAAAAATGCAAATACAATTATTAGCAGAATTGATGATATAGAATGGAGTAACCAAGCGGACAGAAATCGAATATTGTCTGAGGCATTATGGTTTAGATCATATTGGTACTACCGGTTGGTAAATACGTATGGTGACATTCCTTGGGTTGGAGAAGAACTTCAAAGTCCAAAACTTGATTATTACTCTACCTCCAGATGGGCAATATTAGAAAGAATTCAAAAAGATTTGGAGTATGCTGCTGTCAATTTACCGGAAATTGCAGCCAGATCAGGAGATGTAACAAAGGGAGCTGCAAACCATCTTCTCACAAAAGTATATCTTGCTAACTGTGAATTCGACAAAGCAATATCGACTGCATCTGCAGTAATTGATGGCCCTAATGCGCTTATGACAGAAAGATTTGGAAGCGATGCATCCAATTCTTACCACAATGTTATATGGGATCTTCATAGAGTTGAAAACAAAAATACCCCACAGAACAAAGAAACAATTTATTCAACTATAGATAGAGCTGATGCACCTCCCAGTACATGGTGGGATAATAGAGGAACATGTTCTATGAGGATATATGCACCTTCTTACTGGAAAGTATTAGATATTACCGGAAACAGGGCTACAAATTGGAATACACTTGCTGGTGACTCTTTAGGTATTGGCAATGGAGATGTAAGACCCACTCATTTTTACAATTATTGGATTTGGAATGAAGCTGGATACCGATGGGATAACACTCCTGATTTGAGGAGATCAGATAGTAATTGGATTGAGATGGGTGATTCCATATCTGAAATTATTACAGTTCGCGAAGGCTCACCCGATTATGGAGAACCACTAACAAAAAAATATTATAAAAGTCTTGCGGATACAACAGATACATGGTACTCGTGGCCTTATCATAAAATTTATGTACCGACTACTAATTATCATCAACCTTATGGTGGACAAGGAGATTGGTATATATTCAGGCTTGCGGAAACTTATCTATTACGAGCTGAAGCTTATTTTTATTCCGGTCAATTATCTATGGCAGCTAATGATATAAATAAAGTAAGGGAACGAGCAAATGCACCACTAATAAGTGCAAATGATGTTACCCTCGATTATATATTTGATGAACGGGCAAGGGAGTTATACGCGGAGGAACCTAGACACACTGAAATGGTAAGAGTATCTTTTATTTATGCAAAACTAAATAAAGAAGGATATAGTCTTGGTAATATTTCTGAGAAAAACTGGTATTATGACAGAGTAATGAGTGTCAATCATTACTATCATCCTCCAAAATATAATTTTTGGGACAATACAGCAACTTTATACCCAGCACACATGTTGTGGCCTATTCCTTACGATGTTATACTGGCCAATACTTTAGGAAGGATCAATCAAAACATAGGTTATGATGGTGCAGAGTTAAATGAACCTGTCTTACAAACTATTCCGGATTAACAGTAAAGATATGAATAACAACACTAATCTTTGTATTAAGGTTGGTGTTGTTATTCATAATTTTGTCACTGATAGTCTAATTAAATATGAATTCGTGATGAAAAGAATAATTATCGTTCTAATAATATTTCTCAAGGTAATTCTATCATTTGCTCAGAACTATGATGAATCAAAAGTTGGAAATTATCGCTTACCCCATTTATTGGTTTCTGAAAACAAAAACAGAGTTTCTTCATTTACAGATTGGGAAAATATTCGCAGACCTGAAATCCTTAAACTATTTGAAGATAATGTTTATGGAATGGTGCCTACTTATTTTGACGACATTTCTTTTAAAGTTATAAATGAAGATAATAAAGCAATGGATGGAAAGGCTACTTTAAAAGAGGTAGATATAACTGTAACAAGAAATCAAAAAACAGTGACTATGCATCTATTCATGTTCACTCCTAACAATATAAATAAACCCGTACCTATGTTCTTGGTTATAAATCATAGAGGAACAAAAACCATGGATATTACTCGACAGAATATTGATGGATTTTGGCCTGCTGAGGACGTTATTAATTCCGGATACGGTATATCAGGTTTTGACGTTAAAGATATTTCACCCGATAACAAGGAGAATTTTATAAATGGTGTTTTAGATCAACTTTATCCTGAGCAACTCGAGATGAATAATGGAATGAGAGCACTGGGAGCCTGGGGATGGGGAGCTAGTAGAGTAATTGACTATTTCGAAACAGATAGTTCAATAGATGAAACTAAGATTATTTCTGTTGGACATTCGCGTGGTGGTAAAGCATCGTTGTGGTTTGGGGCTCAGGATAAAAGAGTAGCAATTACCATTTCTAATGAATCCGGCAATTCAGGTGCAGCTCTTTCCAGAAGAAATTTCGGAGAGACAGTGGAAGTAATAACAAAAAATTTTCCACATTGGTTTTGCCCAAATTATCCTCAATATGCCAATAATGAAGATAAACTCCCGGTTGATCAACATATGTTATTAGCACTAATTGCTCCACGAGCTGTTTATGTAGCCAGCGCAGCAGAAGATTTATGGGCTGATCCTAAAGGACAATATTTAGCATTGTACGAAGCACAACCTACATTTAACTTATATGGAATAGATACAAATCTACCAGTAAAAATGCCTGAAATAAACAAACAGATTATTGAGTCACATTTAGGTTTCCACAATAGAGAAGGAAAGCATAATATGACACCTTATGATTGGCAGCAGTTCATTAAGTTCGCGAACATCTATTTCAACCGATAATCTATGAAAACTTATAAAACGACCAATTTACTAATTAAAAAGCCAATATCTATAATACTATTGCTTTTAGGATTCAACTCAATACATATTCATTCCCAGCAGGTTGAACGGTTAAACTGTATAGTCGAACTTAACATAGGTGAATCGTCCAAAGTGAGATTAATAAATGGTGAAACGGTACTGTTGACTCTTGAGGATGTGAAAGTTGAACGAGATGAAGTGCGTGGAGCGGTTAGATCTGCTCTGGTCAAAATTTCAGTAGATGGGGAAGAAGCAACTATTGGTTCTGGGAATTACAATTTACCCATCCAATTAGGAAAGATTAAAATTGATTGCCCTGCCATTAAGGAATACTCTGCTTCAGGATATTACCGATTTGAAGGGGTGATGACCAAAGATGCCCGATTCAGGCTATGGCCCAAAGAATCACCACTAATTCAACCCGAAACTTTTGGATTTCCTCTGAAACAAAAATGGTTTGCAAGCAGAATGCAATCTCAAAATGAAATGGCCGGCTTAGGATGGGCTGAAAAAATTAAAAGTACTTCATTTGGGTATCATGCTACTCACGATTTCGGAGGAGCAGAAGGATTAGATGAGGTAATAGCCGCTACTAATGGTTTAGTGGTCTCCTCTAACAATGAAATATTAGAGGGGTACGAAGATTTACCGGGTGATGTGAGAATGGATGTTGTTTGGGTAGTTGATAGTAGAAATTGGTACTATCGTTATAGCCATTTAAATAGTATTGAAAAGGAAATTGTTCCCGGGGCAAGAATAAAACTGGGACAGAAAATTGGTTATATGGGCAAACAGGGAGGTAGTGGTGGATGGGTCCACCTCCATTTTGGAGTTCATTATAAAGATAATACAACTTCTAAATGGATAGTTGAGGATGCTTATGCCTACCTTTTGGAAGCCTATAGAATAAAATATAATCCTAAAATTATTGCAGTTGCTCGCCCAAAGTTAATCGCGTGGACAAACCAAAAAGTAAAAATAGACGGCAGTAAATCTCGAAGCGTAGAAGGTGAAATTGTCTCTTTTGAATGGTTCTTTAACGATGGATCAAAAGCCAATGGGCCTATTCAAGAAAAGAAATATTCTAAAGCTGGTGAATATAGTGAAATCCTCAAAGTTACAGATTCAAAAGGGAATGCAAGCTACGACTTTCAATATATCCAAATTTTTGATAAAGATTTCCCGGAAAGGCAAATTCCTACAATACATCCAGTATATCATCCTACACAAAATATTAAAGTTAACGAACCTGTAACATTCTTAGTGCGTACCTTTGGAAGTAAGACCGGGGATGAAACCTGGAATTTCGGGGATGGAACTAAAGAAGTTGTTGTAAGCTCAGGTATTGTTCACCCCATAACACAAAATAAAGAAAAATATGCTGAGATTGTCCACTCTTTCTCAAAACCGGGTATATATATTGTTAGAGTAAAACGAACAAATGAATTTGGTTATTCAGCTATTGGGCATGTATATGTCGAAGTTGAATAAAAAAATCTGCAAAAGTTCTTTGAAATATTTGTGTATTCTATTATTATTCATTATCTTAGCGGTGTTTAAAAACCTGTTTGAGATGTTTAAAGAATCAGATAGCCATACTCAATTGGACATGTTTTCATCGCCCGCGGAGTACTTTAAGGACCCCGAGAAGAAGAGATACCTAAAAAACGACTTCTGGCATAACCGGTTCAGAAAAGAGGTCGTGGCACGCGTGGACGAGTCCATCTTCAGTCCCCAACGCCTCGGGACGCGTGTTGATGGGGATGATTGTCAAGCATGAACTATGGGCGTATTCTTGCACATTGTGGATAAACTTCACCCGAATAGTCTACGTTTCAATATGTATATTATCGTGAACATGATTCGAGCTGACAGTAAAATTTACAATCCCCGGAAAAGCCTGCTTTTTTCAGCAATTTGAAAAAATGGTATTATCGGAGGGAACTCATTAATCTAAAAACAAAAATATATATGAATTTGATCTACAAGTTTTTTCTTATTGGCATAATCGGTTTTTTCTCAATGCAAATCAACGCAACGGATATATCTAACCATGATGTAGGGGACAACGAGATTTTCAAAAAAAGCGGTTCATGGTTTTCCCTTTTCAAAACTGCCAAAGATACGGTACATTGGACATCTGTCCGTGACACACCTTTTCCAAATGAAGGGTGGCAAATTAAAAAGAAAGAATTAATCCTGCTTTCCGGA
>ENA-UOOM01003951-UOOM01003951.1-fermentation-metagenome-genome-assembly--contig:-NODE-3951-length-10165-cov-58.531355_pt1 | contig 10165 bp, 11 predicted proteins | sample MGYA00245781_ERZ724031 | MGnify/ENA primary metagenome ERZ724031 (study PRJEB28704, sample SAMN03018317) | fermentation metagenome | biome: anthropogenic terrestrial biome; feature: soil... | reverse complement strand
GACGAGCTCATCCCCTCTGGGGAGACGAGCTCATACCGCTCCAACCCTTTGGGCCTCGCCCAGTTCACCCTCTCTCGGCGCGATCCGCGCTATGTAGGGCGCAGCAAAGAGGTGGACGCCTTGGAGAAGCGTCGTGTCGCCGGGGAGGATCTGGCCCATATGAGCCCGGAGCTGTCGCGGGTCATGGCTGCCCTGCGCGCGGAAGGCCTGGCGGTCGACTCTGCCTTCGTAGAGCTTGGAAGCGTGCTGTATGCCGTCAAGCCAGGAGATGGTAGTGCACGCGAACAGGCTGCAAGCTGCCAACGCGTACTCGGCGGCCTTGCGAACATCACGCAAGACTACGCTACGAAGCGCTACCGCTCTAACGTTATCAACTGGGGCATGGTGCCATTTCAGCTCGACGGTGAGCCAGGCTTCGAGGTGGGTGACTACGTCTTCGTGCCCGGCATCCGTGCTGCGTTTGATGGGGACCTCTCTGCTATCGACGCATATATCATCTCGGCTGCGACCGGCTCTGTCAAACGGGTGCAGCTCTATGTTGCCGACATGACAGCGGAGGAGCGAGAGGTGGTGAAGGCAGGCTGCCTGATCAACTACAATCGTGCCAAGGCGGGGCTCTGAGTGCTCCGAAACGGAGCTGAATGGTACCTTTCAAGCGATGATGCGAGCCTGCATTGCTGTTCCGAGCTGTCTGTGGCATCTCTGCGGCGTACAATGACGCAATAGACACATTAAAGGAGCATGAAGAGCAAAAGAATCGCTTACGGAAGAAGGGTGCCATGCTGAGAGTGGGGATACTCACAAGCGGCGGCGACTGTCAGGCGCTGAACGCAACGATGCGCGCCATCGTTAAGACGGCCATGAACGAAAGCAAAGACCCTGTCGAGTTCTATGGCTTCGAGGATGGTTACCGTGGCTTGATGTATGGCCATTATCGGCAGCTGAGCTGGAAGGACGTGAGCGGCCTCCTAACGCAGGGTGGCACGATCCTTGGCACGAGCCGTACACCGTTCAAGCTCATCAACCAGCCTGATGAACATGGTCTCAACAAGGTGCAGGCCATGAAGTCCACCTACGCCAAGCTTAAGCTTGACTGCCTCTGCATGCTTGGCGGCAACGGCTCTCTCAAGACCGCCAATCTCCTCAATGAGGAGGGCCTGCACGTGATTGGCCTCCCCAAGACCATCGACAACGACACATGGGGCACGGATAGGACGTTTGGCTTCACATCCGCGATTGACATCGCGACGAAGGCGATCGATGACATTAAGACCACGGCGAGTTCCCACGGGCGCGTATTTGTGATCGAGATTATGGGCCACAAGGTGGGATGGATACCTCTGTACGCCGGCGTGGCCGGCGGCGCCGATGTGATCTTGATTCCCGAGATACCCTTTGACATGGATAATGTCATAGCGGCCATCGAGCGACGCGAGAAAGCGGGCGGCCGCTTTGCGATCGTCGTCGTCGCCGAGGGGGCCATCACCAAGGAGGAGGCAAAGCTCCCCAGGAAGGAGTACAAGAAGCTCGTCGAGCAGCGAAACTCTCCGTCGATCGCCTATGATTTGGCGAAGGAGATCGAAAGGCGCTCCGGGCGCGAGACGCGCGTCGCGATCCCTGGGCACACGCAGCGCGGCGGCCAACCAGATGCGCAGGACCGCATCTTTGCGACGCAATGCGGCGTCGTGGCAGGGCATGCTCTGGTTAAGGGTGAGTGGGGGTTTCTTGTCGCTCAGCAAAAGGGCAAGATGTGCAAGGTGCCGCTGAAAGACGTCGCCGGCAAGCTGAAGTACGTCGACCTTCACAGCGACCTCGTTCGCGAGGCCCGCGAGCTCGGCATCAGCTTCGGAGATGAGTAGGCGAGACTGGGCGCGCGAAGCTTTTAGCGCGCAGTACATAAGATGGCAATGCTTGGCGAGGGGGACGGCATATGGACACGCTTGAGGCTATTTGCAGCAGAAAATCAATTCGCAGCTATACCGGCCAACAAATTTCGGACGATCAGCTCGCCTCCATCCTCAAGGCGGCTAACGCCGCGCCTGTCGGTAGGGGGCGCTATGACACGCTTCATCTGACGGTTGTGCGCAATGCGGATCTGTTGGCATCTATTGACGCAAACGCGGCTGAGGACCCGGGGGACCATCCGCTCTATGGGGCGCCGCTACTCATAGTCGTCTCTTCGTCTACCGAGGGCAACGTCCCAAGCGCTAACGTGGCCATGGTCATCCACACCATGGCGCTCGCGGCAGTTGAGCTCGGCATTGGCCAATGCGTCATTTACGGCGCGATACGCGCGCTGCTAAAAAGTCCGAAACTCATCGCGCGGCTCCAGCTGCCCGCGGGCTACAACCCCCTTGGGGCACTTGTCCTTGGCGTCTCTGACGAGTCCTACGTGAAAAGGGACGTCTCCGCGCATATCCGTCAAAACGAAGTCTAGCGATAGAGCCGCTTGCTGCAGTTTTGTCAGGGTGCGACACAAGGTCAACTGTGACTGCGGCACGTGCTGATCACAACGCTATAAAGGAGTGCATATGTCAGACACCCTCGGTCCTCTCGTCGCCCTAGCCCTGATTGCCTTTGGCCTGACGCTTGTCATTACGGGTGATCATAGCCCCATGAAATATCCTGCAACCACGCCGCGGAAGCGTGCCGCCTACGTGCGTGTCGAAGGAGGGTTTTACATAGGCCTCGGCATCAGCATCGCCTTGGCGACCATCTGGCAGCAGACAGTGGCATCCGTGCTTGTTATCGCCGCAAGTTTTGTGTTTGAGGCTATCGGCCGCAATAAAATTCGATAGACACAACGAGGCTTTTTTGTCTCGATGGGACGCTGTCAGCTGCCCTACACATTGCTGCGGAGTGAACAGGCTTTGCCAAAATGGTCGACAAGTCGTAAAGCTGCCCTACAATAGGCCCGGCATCTAGAAGCTGTCCTCATATATATGATATGGGTGAAACAGAGGGGCGAAGCATGGCAGACATGACAACAACGCCGCGGCTCACCCGCGACGAAGTGGCGCAGATCGCTGACTACGCGCGTATTGCGCTGACCGATGATGAATTGGATGAGATGACGAACTATATGAATGAGGCAGTGGCCTTGCTCAAGCCCATTCGCGAGTATGACCTTGAGGGCGTGGAGCCGACGTTTCATCCGATTGGCGACCTCTCCAATGTTATGAGGGAAGACATCGTTGATACAGATCAGCGAGCCCTTGACATCGACACCGCCCTTTCCAATGCGAGCACGCCGCGCAAGAGGTACTTCCGCGTGCCATCGATCCTCGGAAACGAGGGAGGAGACTTTTGATGGCGACCAATCTCGATCAGCTTTCCGCTGCTGATATCGCCGCAGGCGTGCATGCAGGCAAGTTTTCGGCTACTGATGTCGCCGTTGCTGCCCTCGACGCAATCAAGGCCCGCGAGCCGAAGGTCCAGGCGTTTCTTGAGGTTGTGGAGTCGCTTGCGCTCGATGCAGCAGGCAAGACGGACGCACGCCGCAGCCATGGGGAGGAGCTGGGACCACTTGCGGGCGTGCCCATTGCCGTGAAGGACAACATGCACCTCATCGGCACCCATACCACCTGCGCCTCTCATATGCTTGAAGGATATAAGTCCGTCTTTACAGCCACCTGCGTACAACGCCTGCTCGATGCAGGAGCTACGCCCATCGGCAAGACGAACATGGACGAGTTCGCATTCGGCTCCTCGACTGAGACGAGCTACTTTCATCCCACGGCAAACCCTTGGGATACCGCGCGCGTTCCGGGTGGATCCTCCGGAGGGTCGGCCGCGGCAGTAGCCGCCGGCGAGGTGCCGCTTGCCCTCGGGTCCGACACGGGTGGCTCCATCCGCCAGCCGGCGAGCTTCTGCGGCGTCGTCGGCCTCAAGCCAACCTACGGCGCAGTCAGCCGCTATGGCGTCGTCGCCTTCGGCAGTTCCCTCGACCAAGTAGGACCTTTCGGACGCTCCGTTGCTGACGTCGCCCTCGCGATGAATGCGTTGGCCTCGCCAGGGCGTGACCCCTATGATTCGACGAGCCAAGACTGTCCGGTTGACTTTCTTGAGCACCTCGAGGACCCCATTGCTGGCAAGAAGGTGGGCATCGTGCCCGAGCTTTTGGAAGTTGAGGGCCTTACCCCTGAGTGCCGCCTGGCCATTGACGAGGCGCGTGCTGCACTTGAGAAGCAGGGCGCAGAGATTGTCGAGGTAGACCTACCTAACATCTCCTCTGCTGTGGCTGCCTACTATGTGATTGGGCCATGCGAGGCCTTCTCCAACCTTGCCCGCTTCGACGGCGTGCGCTACGGCTACCAGGAGAAGGGCTGTGCCACGCTGGCTGAGCAGACGAGCAAAAGCAGAGCGCATGGATTTGGCGCCGAGGCGAAGCGGCGCCAAATGCTAGGGGCCTACCTGCTCTCGAGCGGCGTCTATGACAAGTACTACTATCCCGCGCAGCAAGTCCGGACCCTCATTACCCGCGACTACAAGCACGCGTACGAGAAATGTGATGTGATTCTTTTGCCCGCCAGCCCCCGCACCGCCTTCAAATTCGGGGAGATTTCCGATCCGACGCAAATGTACGCCTCAGATATGTTCACGATCTCCAACAACATCGTCGGCAATGGTGGCATCTCCGTGCCGGTCGGTCTGGGCAAAGACTCCAATTTGCCCGTGTCGGTGCAGCTGCAAGGACCGGCCTTCAAGGATCGGGTCCTATTGCAGTTCGCCCGGGCCGTCGAGCGCGGCTGTGGCAGGCCGGGTACCGTCGCCCCTGGCTTCTCCGGAAAGGGAGGCGATCTCTCATGAAAAAGCTTGCAGATGTGCTTAAAGACTGGGAGGCCGTGATCGGGCTGGAGGTCCACACCGAGCTCACGACGCTTCAAACCAAGATGTTCTGCAACTGCCGGCTGTCTCACGACGATCCGCCAAACACCAACGTCTGCCCTGTCTGCCTCGGCATGCCAGGAGCTCTGCCAGTCCCCAACCGCAAGGCCATACAGTCGATCGTCATGGCGGGCCTTGCCACTAACTGCGAGATCCAAAAGCACTCGATGTTCTATCGCAAGCACTACTTCTATCCTGACATGTCAAAGAACTTCCAGACGACGCAGGGACCTGTCGCCTTCTGCATGCATGGCCACCTCAACCTGGAAGTCTCAGGTGCAGGCGCCGCTGAGCGTCCAAGCTGGGAGAACCTGGCTTCGGACGGAAAGACGCCCATAAGAAGGCGCTCGGCGGACGGCTCCTACGTGGCCCCCATACGGATTCTGCGCATCCACATGGAGGAGGATGCGGCCAAGATGGTGCACGTCGGCGGCGAAGAAGGCCGCATCACTGAGGCGACGGAGTCGCTGATTGACTACAACCGCTGCGGCACGCCGCTGATTGAGCTCGTCACCGAGCCTGACCTGCGTACACCCGAAGAAGCGCGCCTGTTCATGGAGAAGCTTCGCCAGACGTTTCTCACGCTCGGCATATCCGATTGCTCCATGGAGTCGGGGTCCATGCGCTGCGACGGCAATATAAGCCTGCGACGCCGCGGAGAGACGCGGCTTGGAACCAAGACGGAGCTCAAGAACATCAACTCCTTCAAGAGCCTGCACGATGGCCTCGAGTACGAGATCCTTCGCCAGGCGGAGGTCCTTGAGGAGGGGGGCGTCGTCTACCAGGAGACGCGCCACTGGGAGCCGAGTCGAAGGCATACGGTCGTCATGCGCGTGAAGGAGACGGCCGACGACTATCGCCTGTTCCCCGACCCTGACCTCGCTCCCTTCGATCTGTCTGACGAATTCATCGAGGAGTGCCGCCAACGCATACCTGAGCTGCCCGATGCCAAGCGCGACCGCTATGTGGAAAAGTTCGGCCTCAAGCGCGACGATGCCTCCCAAATCGCAGGCGATCCCGTGTGGGCGGAATTCTTTGAGCGTGCTGTGCAGGTCGGAGGGGAGAAGGCGGCCGCCCAGCTTGGGAAGGTGCTTTGCAACGACCTTGCCGGCTGGCTCCGTGCGCATTCGGCATCCCTTGCCGACGAGCCGGTTAGTCCCGAGCAGGTGGCAGGGCTGGCAGCGTTGCTCGCTTGCGACCAGATACCCTCTTCGAAGGCCGGAGAGGTCCTTGACTTGATGGCCAAGAGCGGCAAGGCGGCAGAGGTCGTGGTGGACGAGCAAGGCATGAGGCAGGTGTCTGATGCGACGGCCCTTGAGCCGATTGTCGACGAAGTGCTTGCCTGCTGCCCTGATCAAGTGGCACAGTACAAGGGCGGCAGCAAGAAGGTCCTCGGCTATCTTGTCGGCCAATGCATGAAGGCAAGCAAGGGCAAAGGCAATCCGAAGCTTTTCAACCAGCTGCTGAGCGCTCGCCTTCATTAGGGAGCTGTGCGGCGCTCCTTGTTAGGGCGGGAAATGGTGGCCAGACGTTAGGCGTGCCTCAGATGAGCAGGGATATCAAATGGCTGACAGAGTGGATGGGGGAAGAAGGGCGCGGCTGCATAAGCTGTGGCCTGTATGGCTGATCTATATGGCCCTCTTTGCCCTTGTCGCCTTAGGGCGTGTGGCAGCCCTTGTCAGTGATGACGTCTACCTCGCGTGGTTCACATTTTTCCTCGCTCCGTTCTCGGCGATCTACTGCGTCCCTTTCGGATTGGGCGTGGGCATTCTCGCCCAATCGCGCGTGTGGTACATGCCCCACTATGCCCACCGCCTCATCAGGTTTTGCACCTTCCTGATGCTGGCAGCCATGGTCGTCGCCTGGTGGTCGCACCTCGTGGGCAATTTCGATCCCATGTATGTGGTCGCCTGCCTATGGCCGACGCTCATATCAGCGCTCTTCATGCAATTTGGCATGTATCTCGTACGGCAAAACGAATACGAGGCCTCTTTGGAAGACAGCGACGACATATACAGTCGGCCCAAGAAGAAAAGAAGACAAAGATAAAGAGGTACAGAAAAAGCAAGCATGCCTTCTGTGTGCTTTTCGCTTGCCACCCACGCGATGACAGATGCCACCTTCCCAGGCACGCCCATGCCTGCTGCCAAGGAGACCATCAAGGGGCTGTTCTGCAAGATCATGGCGTAAGGGCATCTAGAGCGTGCGGAGGGCGTTGACAAGTGCGGTCTTGGACACGGTGCGCGCGTCTTTGCGCTTGATGGGACGGGCCGGGCAGCCCGCGACGACCATGTCGGCGGGCACGTCGGAGACGACGACGGCCCCAGCCGCCACGACGGCGCCCTGTCCGATGTGACAGCCTTCGATCACCACCGCGTTCGCCCCAACGAGGACGTCGTCCTCGACAATGACAGGCGTCGCGCTTGCGGGCTCCACAACGCCTGCGAGCACGGCGCCTGCACCTATGTGGCAGCGCGCCCCGACGGTGGCCCGCCCGCCGAGGACGGCATTCATGTCGATCATCGTCTGTGCGCCGACAATGGCACCGATGTTGATGACGGCACCCATCATGATCACGGCGCCGTCGCCGATCTGCACCTTGTCGCGGATGAGCGCTCCTGGCTCGATGCGCGCGTTAATCCCCTTGAGGTCGAGCAGAGGCACCCCCGAGTTGCGACGGTCGCACTCCACGACCATGTCGTCGATGTCGTTGGCGTGCGCGGCAAGCCGTGGCGCGAGCTCGCCCCAATCGCCGAAGATGATCTTGTCGGCATCGCCGAAGACGTGAGCTGCCCCGAAGTTGATGAGGGCGCTGCCTGCCTTTTGCCGCAGGTAGACCTTCACGGGCGTCTTTTTGGGCGCTGAGGCGATGTAGTCAATGATCTGCTGTGCATCCATGGGTCTTAGTTCTCCTCGTTTTTGAAGACCAGCTGTTCGAAGGAATAGAATCCTGCAGGCTTTTTGAGCAAAGTTCGAGCCGCCATGAGCGCGCCTGAGGCGAATATGGTCCGGCTGGAAGCCCGGTGCATGAGCACAAGCTCTTCGTCTGTGCCGAAGAAATGCACTTCGTGGGTGCCGGCGACCGTGCCCCCGCGAAGCGAGTGCATGCCGATCTGCCGTGCAGGGCGAGCGCCGACAAGCCCCTCCCGGCCATAGACAACCTCGTCTTGCCCATTGGGGTCCACTGCCCGGACCAGGAGCTTTGCCGTGCCAGAGGGCGCGTCGACCTTCTTGTTGTGGTGGGTCTCGACAATTTCGACGTCAAAGCCTGGCAGGGCGGAGGCGGCTTCTTGTGTGAGGCGCCTGAGCACGGCGACGCCGAGGGAATAGTTGGCGGCGTGTACGACAGGCGCAACCGCTCCTAGGGCTGAGAGGCGCGCGAGCTCCTCGTCCGAGAGCCCCGTTGTGCCTGAGACCACCGCGGCGTGCGTGCGGCGCACATATGCCTCGATATGGGGAAGCGCAGGGGCCGCTGAGAAGTCGATCACGAGCTTGACGGCAGGTGCTGCCGTGTCGAGCTTGAACGCGTCGTTCTCGTCATAGGAGGCGACAAAGCGCATGTCGGGCGCCTCTTCGACAAGCCGGCGCACGCAACTTCCCATGCGCCCTCGCCCGACGATGATCACCGTGATCAAAGAATCCATAGCTTGTTTCCCTCACTTCTCGATTAGGCCCGCTCCCTTGAGAGCGGCTGTCAGCCTCTGGTCTCCTGCGGCAGATATCGGCCAGAGGGGCTGGCGATAATAGGGCTTTATCATGTTCATCTTCGCAAGCGCGGCCTTGACAGGGATGGGGTTCGTCTCGCAGAAGAGCGCGTGTATCAGCTCTTGGTTGTCGAGCTGAATGCGACGCGCCGTGGCGAAGTCTCCCGCGAGGGCGGCGTGGCACATATCATGGACGGTCTGAGGGGCGACGTCGGCCCACACGGAGATGACGCCGCTGCCGCCGAGGGCCATCAAGGGCACGACGATGTCGTCGTTTCCCGAGAACATGCGGAAGTCGTCCGAGAGGTAGCGCGCGGCCATCGTCGCATACTCGATTGAGCCGGAGGCCTCCTTGACCGCCCAGGCGTTGGGATGTCTGCTCAGGCGCGCCAGGTTGCGCTCGCTGATCGAGCATCCCGTTCTGCTGGGGATGTTGTAGAGGATGCACGGGAGGTTCACGGCGTCCAGCACGCTCTTGAAATGGTGGTAGATGCCCTCTTCGTTTGACTTGTTGTAGTAGGGCGTGATGAGCAGGAGCCCGTCGCAGCCGAGCTTCTGAAGCCCGAGGGCCTTGCGCAGCGACTCTGACGTCGAATTGGAGCCCGCGCCGCCGATCACGGGGATGCGGCCTGCCACGCGGTCGACCACGAACTTTGCGACGTCAAGGTCTTCGCGGTCGGTCATCGTGGACGACTCGCCGGTTGTGCCGAGCACGAGTATGCCGTCGGTCTTGTTGGCCAGGTGAAAGTCGACGAGGCCTCCGAGGGACTCGAAGTCGACGCTGCCGTCCTCGTTGAATGGGGTGATGAGAGCAACAAGCGATCCTGCCAGATGTGTCATATCCATAAGAGCTCCTTTTGATGGTGTGTGCTGTGGTCTGTGTAAGCAAGGGTAAAGAAGAAACGACGATGGGCAAGGCTCCCTTAGGGGAGCTGGGGCTTCAGACGCGGCCACCAGCGCGTGACGTCGAGCGTCGCGAAGTAGTCAGCCGCGGTCTCGGCGCGGCGGATGAGCTCGCAGCTGCCGTCTGCGTGCAGCAGCACCTCGGCGCTGCGCAGTCGCCCGTTGTAGTTGTATCCCATGGCATGCCCATGGGCACCCGCGTCCTGTATCAGGAGCAGGTCTCCTACCTTGGCCTCAGGCAGCATGCGGTCCGAGGCGAACTGGTCGCTGTTTTCGCACAGCCCCCCCACGACGCTGTAGCGCCGTGTCGCCGGCGAGTTCCAGACCTGCTCTCTGCCTGGCTGCCCCATGACGGTGATGTGGTGATAGGCACCGTAGATGGCCGGCCTCATCAGATTGGCGGCACAGGCGTCGACGCCCAAGTAGTCGCGGTAGGTCCTCTTCTCATGCAGCACGCGGGTGACCAGCACGCCGCACGGACCCGTCACCCAGCGGCCGAGCTCGCACATGAGCCGCACACCGCCGAGGCCGGCCGGCACGAGGATTTCCTCGAAGGCCTGGTGCACTCCTTGGCCAATTTCCCGGATGTCTGGGGAAGAGGCGCGCGGGTCGTAGGCTATGCCCACGCCGCCGGACAGATCGACGCGGCTGACAGCTGCCCCCGTCTCTTC
>ENA-UOOM01003947-UOOM01003947.1-fermentation-metagenome-genome-assembly--contig:-NODE-3947-length-10180-cov-4.043951_pt1 | contig 10180 bp, 11 predicted proteins | sample MGYA00245781_ERZ724031 | MGnify/ENA primary metagenome ERZ724031 (study PRJEB28704, sample SAMN03018317) | fermentation metagenome | biome: anthropogenic terrestrial biome; feature: soil; material... | reverse complement strand
TTTGTCAAGCACGATTGCAAAAATAGTAAAAAGCAATCTGGATGTTGTTCTTTTATAGATGAAACAATAGAGCAAATATCTTCATCGCAGTAGCTTAAATCTTCTCCACCTTGAAGGACAAAAGTGCGAAAGCCAAGAGCGTATCCAGTATCACAACAACTTAAAATTTCTTCTTTACTCAACCTATAACGAACAGATTCTCTATTGCTTGCTCGAATTCCACAATAATAGCAATCATTTCTACAGTAGTTTGTAAATTCAATTAAACCACGCCGATAGACCGTATTCCCGAAGTACTTTTGGGATACAGCTCGAGCTTTTTTAAATAAGTACTCACTTACCTCTGAGTTGTAATTATTTAATAGATAAGACAATTCCTCTTTAGGTAGTATTTGATTTTTTTCGAGTTGATCAATTAACTTGAACATATTTTCCTCCTAAGGTTAATATGATACTTTTGAATAAACAGTCTTGACGCTCACATGAGGGATCATTCCTAATTTGCCTGAAAGTGCACTGATCACATCACTTGGTGCATCAACAACTATACTGATAACGGAAATTTTACGCTTGTGATAAGGAATTCCCATCCTTCCAACGATATAATGCCCGTACTCGTGAAGGATTGTATTTAATTTTTCAGCAGAGTCTTTTTCTTCTACAATAATACCAATAAGTGCAATACGAGTTTCCATAGTATCTCCTTCTTCTATTATTTTAAATAAAAAACCCTGTACATAAGCGTACAGGGTTGAGAATACGAAAAAAACAAGGGATAATAAAGCCCTCTTAATATATCGTTTACCTTTCGCCTTCTCACTTGGGACGAACCCTCATGTAGTCAGTACGCAGTATTGTATTTAGTTTTCTATAAGGTTTGTAATAAGAATTTTATCTATATACTCACCAATTTATAATCATAGTATAACATATATAAAGGCCACTAACAAACAAATTGTTTAATTATCCACATTTTCAAATTTTTAAAACTTATTTATAAATGCACATTAGCCTCGTGCAAGAATTATAAACTCTTGGTGCTTCTAATCAATTCTTTTACGAAATTTCTCGTAATATTTGCTGTCAATCCCCATATAATATACTTTTTGTATTCATAAAAATAAACAGGATAGGTCATAATCCGATTTTGATACACTGGCCCGTTTTTAATTTTATGAAATGGAAAAGAATTATCTGCTGCTACCTTATAACACATATCATACACTTCTGGCTTATTGTCAAGAAAATACTGCAATGGAACAGTAAAAATTTCTTCTACTTCCTCTTTACTAAAATGAATGTTTTCTAGGGATATTTCACGTAATATCCCTAGAAAAGGGTAAATCATATCATTTGTATTATTCAATAAATAATCAAGTTGTCCTATAATCTCAATCTGTTCTTCACAAATCCCCATTTCTTCGTAAGTCTCTCGAATACACGCTTGTCTAGGTGTTTCACCATTTTCAATTTTCCCTCCTGGAAAGGAAATTTCACCAGGTTGCCTGCGAATGCGATTAGACCGCACTTGAAAGAGCAGATGTAGTTCATCTTTTATTTGTATAATTGGAACGAGTACAGAAAAATAATTTTTTATATTAAAGGGTTTACTCCCTCTATTTTCAAAAACATTTATGATTTCTTGAATATTCATATAATCTCCTTTAGATAGGCTCTCACTTTTACTTAATAATTTTCTTATTGTTATTATAATACATTAATAGCGTGGGATAAAGATAATTAAACAATTGTCTTTATGGTGAGTAATTTATCAGTTATGATAAGATTTTTTATGATAAAACATCATAAAAAATCTTTCTATTAAATTTAAAGAAAAAAAGAAAGGATCATATTAACCTCCTTTCTCTTTTAACTATTTATGAGTTCCATATTTTCTAGAATGATTCCTAAGTGGTAATTGTATATTGTATCTAAGGAGCTTAGGTTTTCATTGCATTCATATTTATGAACTGTAAAACCAGAGTCTTGTAGCTTTTTATAATTTAATTCATTTAATTTTCTCTCACAGACAATGGGAGCTATTACCTTGAGATGAGAATAGGTTTCTTTCATTATTTCTAGCATCGTAACAGTACCCTGTACTTTTTGTTGATTCACATGTTGAACCTTAATTTCCTTTAAATACTCTTTTAATTCATCTTTTAAATGATTTAGGTCATCACTTAATTCCCTTATAGAATGATCTACTGAATTGTAACAGTCCTCCTGATAGCAATTCAGTTTGATCATATCCTCTTTTATACATGGGCGAATATACTCTTCAATAATTTTATTAAATTCTTTATTAAGAGAGGTCAATTGTTTTTTAATGCTCTTTTCAAAATTATAAGGTGCAATCAAGTAGTTTATGACTAATCCAATGAGAATCCCTATAGAGGTATCAACAATACGATTTATACTGTACTCTACAGCTTCTAATCCTCCAATATTAAGCATAATAGAAATAAATACAACTCCAGCAATAGATATGGATTTATTCCAATGAAACACATTACAGATTGTGATAATGATCATCATTCCAAGAGCGCTTAAAAGAGCATCGCCAGGATGAATCAAGGCAAAGCCTAAACCTACAATGGCCCCTAAAATTGTTCCCATTACTCGATCTCTGCCAACTTTAAAAGAGCTTATAATAGAGATTTCCATTGACAGTATGGCTGCAATAACTGCAAAAAAAGAGTTTTCCCAGTGGAATATATGGTATACAATAATACAAATAAAAACAGCTAAGGAAGTCTTAAAGGTTCTCATTCCAATTTTATAATTCAATGATTTGTACTCCTTCTAATCATTCTTCCATTTCAAAAAATAAATTATCATTGTCTTCACTTGCTTCTAGAAATACTTTTAATAACCTATTGCCATATTGCTCAAGATTGTTTTTAAGAATTTCGGTATTCTTAAAAACAATGTGGATTGGCACATCATAAGTACTTAATATATCCCATAGGGCATCTAAATTTTTACCATAGTATTGGGCAAAATTTAGGCCCTTAGATATGTACACATGAGCTTCTTCCTTTGTATTCATTTTTTCTCCATCTAATAAAATTCTTTTCATCATATCACCTACACATTTTAATATAATTGAGTAAAGTTTTCATAGTGATCCTCTGTATAGTATATTAACCCATCATTTGAGTAAACTATTCGCTCAGCGCCTCTAAAACCACCACTATAGTTTACGTCACATTCAAACCACTTTCTTTGCTTTTGATCAGGTAATATGCCCTCATAATTACCAAAGCGATCTCCACCTATTACACCTTTGTCTGTTACCTCCCATAGATTGCCTTTAGAGCTCTCCCACCCAAGTTTTGAAGCCTCTGACTTCGTAATATAATTAGGTGGTAGCTTATCATAGGTATGAATATACAAAGCTACCTCGTCCACACTATAGTAAGCTTGATTCTCCTGAAACAATTCCTCTTGTACTTCATCTACTACTTGTTCATTTTGGGCAACTTCTCCATTATTTTGCTCATCTTCTACTAATATATCAAGGCTGCATCCAACCGCAATAAATAAAGTCATAAAAATGAGTAGGATTCCTAATAACTTTTTCTTCATTGTATTTACCTCCAATAGATCTTAATTAAACTATTATAACTCATTTATATCATGAATGAATTATTTGTTTGTAAGGTTAAATACTTTTTTCTATATGTTTAGTAGCTACCTTCTTTTCGCCCCCTGTTCTGAACTAAATTTTATTGAATATATTTTATATAAATCAACAGGATAGGATGGGATAGAGATGTATGGATTAAAGGAGGTATCAAAAGTTTATCATACCTCAAAAAAAGTAGATTTTGACGATGATTCAAGATTTGTCATTATGAGTGATATTCATAGAGGGGACGGTAGTTGGGCTGATGATTTTCATAGAAATCGAAATTTATTTTTTTTCGCTTTACTTTACTATTATGAACGCGAGTTTACATATATCGAAAACGGCGATGGAGACGAGCTATGGAAATTTAGAAGCTTAAAGGATATTACCAAAATACATAGCGATGTATTCTGGTTAATGTCTAAATACTATGAAGACGGAAGACTGTATTTTATATATGGCAATCACGATATGGTAAAAAACAAGAGAGATTATGTAACTAAAAATATGTATTATTATTGTAGAGAAAGGGATAAGAAAACCATTGAACTTTTTAAGAATATAGAATTACACGAAGGGTTAATTTTAAAGCATCGTGATAAAAACCATGAAATCTTCTTAACTCATGGTCATCAAGTAGATATTATGAGCAGTTCTCTATGGAAATTATCTCGCTTTTTAGTCCGTTATTTATGGAGACCTATTGATAATTTAGGTTTTAACGACCCTACAAGTACAGCAAAAAACTACACTAAAAAAGAAAGAGTTGAGATATCCTTGATCAAATGGGTTGAGGAAAATAAATGTATGTTAATAACAGGGCATACTCACAGACCAATGCTACCTGAAGTTGGTCAGCTTCCCTACATAAACGATGGAAGTTGTGTTCCCCCTAGATGCATAACTGCTATTGAAATCCTAAAAAGTGAAATTATGCTCGTAAAATGGTTCGTTAAATCAAGGCTTGATGGCACCTTGTACATAGGAAGAGAACTCTTAGCTGGGCCAAAGAAAATAGAGGATTACTATAAGGTATTTGAAGGCTCGTTTTAAAATCTCCTGTCCACTCTGGCAAGCAAGGTAAATCCTCAGCCGTAGCTTACTCAATTAGCCTTCGTTAACGCTTGGCTAATTGAGTAAGGGGGCCTTGGGGCCTACTAATGCTTCTCAAATAACTTCCTAAAGTTAAAGCCATCTCACCCTTTTGCCGTATTTTTTCTATTAATTGGGGGATGCATTCAAAATCATATGAAAAATAAACTTTATGTAATTCGTTCTTTGTAAGCAGTACTTTATCTAGAACAATTCCAGCAGATGAATCTAAAGCAGTCAAAATAACACATTCTTTACCCATACTAGTATGCTCTAACAGTTTTTCATGTAAATTTTTCACAATATCCCCCCTTTCATGTATCTCACTATCATTCTTACATACTATTACTAAAATTAATTTAATAAAAACAAGAGTAATTGCCAATCAAAACCACTCTTGTCTTATAAATTGCGAATTTTTATTACTCTATGCTCAAAAAAATAATTTTACAGAAACCACAGCCGTCATTCCTATAATTAAATATCGAAATACTTTATCATCTAGTTTTTTAACTATATATGCACCTATCACTCCACCTATAACGATAGCAGGTATGAGCACTGCTGTGAGAAACATGATCTGTAGATCTATATTCTTCCAGATAAATATTTGTAAAGGCAATTTGCTCACATTTACAATAAAAAAGAACCAGGCGGTAATTCCTAGGTAGTTATTTTTATCTACACTTTTTGCCAATAAGTATACGCTAAAAATTGGTCCAGCAGCATTTCCTATCATGGATGTAAATCCAGCTAAAATACCTGTAAAAGCATGGAACCATATGCCTTTAGGTACTTTTACTCCATCTTCCTTTATTTCGAAATAGATGAGTATAATTAGACAAAGCAAAACGGATATAGCGATAAGGGCTTTAAATTGAACGTCATCTATGTAACTTCCTACCGTTAGCCCTAAAATTAATCCTGCTCCAGTCCAAGGTAGTAATTTCAATATATCTTCTTTTTCTGCATGTCTCTTATAATAAACTAATGCCAAAATATCACCCACTATAAGCATAGGCAAGATGATTCCTGTAGACGCTTTACCACCAAAAATCGCAGCCAGTACTGGGATAACCATTGTCAGTAATCCAGTTAATCCTGTTTTAGAAATCCCTACTAAAAATGCTACAACAATAACCAATATCCACTGCGTGAATTCCAAATCTGGAAGGTTAAAAATATCCATTATTGTTCCCCCTTTTTCGTTTAACATTGCTCTAATCGTAAATCTTTTATCCAAGTTCGTATTTCATATGGCTATTATTTCTAATATATTAAACAGTAAAACAACAGCATAAAAACGCATTTGAATCATTAATTCTCAGAACGATAAGGCAGAATCGAACCACCATGAGGTATTAGGATTACTTTTGATTCCTTACCCTTGTATTCAATAGCTTTATTATAGGCACTTTGCAAATCATGGAATGGATCTAAAAATGTATTTCTTACAAAGGTTTCTTCAAGCTCTGAAACTAAAAAGACTTTTGATTTTTCTAAGACCATAGCGATAGCCGCTGCTTTATGTCCACCTAGTTCAAACTTTCTTTTTACCCGCTCTATTAAATCTTCTGGCTTTTTCGCTTCCATAATCCAATCTTCAAATACTTTTTCCCCTAATCCCTCCTTACAAGAAGCCACTAATATGATGATACCACCTTCTTTAACTGCGTGTTTCGCATTGTCCAAAGCTTTTTGAGCTTGATATAGATTTAAATCTTTAGGATATCCTCCAATAGAAGTAATGACAATATCGGCTTTTTCTTTTAAAGGTATTTTGTATAAATTATCAAGGAATTTACATCCTTCTCTATGGGCATCAATATAATGACCTGCTACTGCTTTGATGATTTCCTTATCTTCATTTAATACTACATTAAGAATAAAATCGATTGGCATATGCTCTATCGTCTCTTCAATATCCAGCCTTACTGGATTGGTGTTTAAGTTCCCAGCGTAAGCCTTTTCGTCGACCATCCTGCTGTGATTTGCTTGAATAGCACCTCTTGTAGATACCCCAGGCATAATAGCTTTAGCACCGCCACTATAACCAGCAAAATAGTGAAATTCGATATTTCCCAAACAAATACGCTTATCTGCTTCTGCAACAGGCCTAAAAATATCAATAGGCGTTTGATTTTTTGTATATCCAAAGTGAATATAATCTTTTGTATCACTGTCAATACAAAGATATCTGCTGTATATTTCTTCACCTACTAAGTACTTCTTTTCCTCTTTGGTGTGAAAACGATGGCTACCTAATGCAAATACTATTGTAATATCTTCATCCTTTATTTCAGCTTTTTCTAGTTCCTCAAGAATAAAAGGTAAAACAAGCTTACTAGGCATAGGACGCGTAATATCGCTGGTTACAATCGCCACCTTATCTCCTTTTTTTACAATATCTCTAATCTTTGTTGAACCTATTGGGTTTTCAAGGGCTCTTTTTACTTCTGCTTCTCCTACTAAATCTATATCTACTTTGTTGGCATGAAGCACTCCTAGCAAGTTCTTGTCGTCAATTTCTATAGGTAAATTTGTCTTTCCAAAGCCCACTTTGTATTCCATCATGAACCTCCTGTATAAATTTTATAGTATTTTTAGAAAAAGGAATGTAATCAACATTACATTCCTTTTTTCAGGATTTAATTCTTTTTTTCAAAGGCTTTTGTCATAGCTTCTATTAAAGGCATTTTTACTCCAGATAAAAAGCGCACCATGGCCCCGCCAGCTGTACAAACGTAATTGATCTTATCTAAATCAATGAATCGCCCAGCTGCACTTACTGTATCTCCTCCGCCAATAACACTATATCCATTTGTGGCTGCAATAGCCTTCCAAAGCTCTCTTGTACCCTTTTCGAAAAGCAGGTTTTCATAGACACCTGCAGGACCGTTATAAAATAAAGTTCCAGCATCTGCTATTATTTCTTTATAGCTTTCTAAAGTCTTACTTCCAATATCTAAGTAGCTTTCATTTACTGGTAAGTCTTCAATATTTATTTCTTCTCTATTACCATCTTTTTCATAGGCAATATCCAGAGGAACCAGTATCTTATCTCCATATTGTTCCAAGTACTTCTTGGCTGGTCCAATAAATTGCTCGAGACCTCGTTCTTTTATAAATTTGCTATTTCGCTCTCCAAGATTGTACCCCTTAGCCATAAGCATAATATTTCCTGTTACACCACATGTAAGGATTTTATCAGCAGAACCGCTCTTTAATACTTGCTCCATCATACCAAAGGCATCAGATATTTTTAATCCTCCTAATATAAACACATTAGGACGAGTAGGTGAATCCATAATCTTACTTATCTCATTTACTTCTTTTTCTAGAAGCAATCCCCCTGCTGTTGGCAAAATTTCTTGAAAAGCTACCATAGATGGAGCATTTCTATGTGCCGCTGCAAAGGCATCATTTACATAGTAATCTGCTAAAGGAGCTAGGCTTCTTACTAAATAAGTTTGAAGCATATCCTTCGGCTCAAGTTTTACTACCTCTTCAAAACTTGAAACTTCTTCTGTTAAGTACCTTAAGTTTCCAAGAAGTACTGCTTCTCCAGGTTTTAACGACTTAATAGCCTCTTGTGCCGCAGGCCCACATACATCATCAATGTATGGAATTTCTGGTCCTAATAGCATTGATAATTTTTGGGTATGTTCTTTAAGAGAAATTAGATTATGATAATCTAATGTATCCCCTTGATGAGCAAGTATGGCTACTTTTGCCTTACTACGTAGTAAATACTCAATAGTAGGGATACTTTTTTTAATTCTATTATCATTCATAATTTCTTTTGTTTTCGGATCTATAGGAGAGTTAATATCCACCCTTAAGATTACTGTTTTATCTTCGTAATTGAATTCTTTCATAGATTTGATTTTTGTTATTTTTCCATCCATTTTCCAAGCTCCAAATATTTATTTGTTTCTGCAACACCTTCTGCTCCATTTGCTTGCATTTCCATTGCTGCTCTAATTGCATCCATGTTTTCTGGAATAACGACGGCTTCTTGTGGAATGTTAATAGCAAACATAATATCTTTACCTGATTTTACGATAGAATCTTCAAAAACTGCGATTTCATACATGTCACCTCTTGGATTGCCAAGATCCCTAGCATATCTAAACAAAGATGCATTTCCTAAAAATCCTTCCGATTCTTTTACTACTCGAATTCTTGGATGTTTCCTAAACATTGCTACTAAATCCTCTTTTGAAATGTCTTTTTTTGGTGTTGCTACAACTGTAATAATATGTCCATGAGTTACTGGTGCCTGAACGAGTATTCCAGTAGCATCGATATGAGGCATAATTGTCATAAGGTCTACTGCTTGATGAGTTGGCGCATGATCAACTTTTAATGCATTTGTAAGACCTCTATGATAATCACCTGGATCAGCAACACGTCTAATGATAGTAATCGCTACTTTTTCAACGCCAACACTACGATCTAAGCAATCTACTGCACGAATGAGCCCGGTTGTATTACAGGAAGTAAGTTTTAAAAATTGTTGTCCCACACCCTTTTCGTAGTTTGCATATCCGTGGAAGAATACATTTGCAACATCGTTACTTTCTCCACCTTGGAAAATAGCCTTTTTATTATACTTTTCATAAAGAACTTTATTCTTTGCACCAATACCAGCAGGAGAGGAATCCAGCATGATGTCAACCTTTTGTATCAAATCTTCTAGTGACCCACTAATAGGTATTCCAGCTTCGTCAAATAGTTTTTGATTTTCTGGAAGGGAATTGTACAAATCATAAGGCATTCCTTTTTCCTTTAATGCCCGTACAGATAATGTAGGTGCTACATCGGCAACGCCTACTAATTCCATATCTTTTTGGCAAGCAACACCATCTGCTAATCTTTGGCCAATAACGCCATAACCTGCAACTCCAACTTTAATCATTTTCATGCCTCCTAATTGTTATTTTCTAAGATTTCTTTACTATGTTCATAAACCCACTCTGGAGTTATATCTGTCTTTTTTGCTACACCAGATTCAATAGCAGCTTTTGCAACAGCGGCTGCTACATTAGGTGCAACTCTTAAATCAAAGGCATGAGGAAGAATATAATCTTCATTTAATTCATCCTCATTTATGATATCTGCAATTGCTTTTGATGCTGCAATTTTCATCTCTTCATTAATCTCTGATGCTTGTACGTCTAATGCTCCTCTAAAAATTCCTGGAAAAGCTAACACATTGTTGATTTGGTTTGGAAAATCTGAGCGGCCTGTTCCGATAACTATTGCACCGCCTTTTTTTGCATCTTCAGGGAAGATTTCTGGCACTGGATTAGCTAATGCAAAAATCATACAGTCTCTATTCATTGTTTGAACCATTTCTGTTGTCACAGATTTTGGTGCAGAGACGCCAATAAAAACATCCCTACCAGCTATGACATCTACTATTTTCCCTTTTACATTATTGGGATTTGT
>ENA-UOOM01003946-UOOM01003946.1-fermentation-metagenome-genome-assembly--contig:-NODE-3946-length-10183-cov-5.924368_pt1 | contig 10183 bp, 9 predicted proteins | sample MGYA00245781_ERZ724031 | MGnify/ENA primary metagenome ERZ724031 (study PRJEB28704, sample SAMN03018317) | fermentation metagenome | biome: anthropogenic terrestrial biome; feature: soil; material... | reverse complement strand
GAGTGTTCCAGCTGTCTGTCAAACTCATGCTGGTTATAGGAATTTCCACCTTTATTGTCTTTTTTGCAGGAAGCAGTCTGACAGCCCGAATAACGGGAGCTGATGAGGCGGTCTATGCTATCAGGGCTATTGCACCTTCTCTAATATTTGTCACCTTGATTTCTTCCTTCCGAGGTTATTTTCAGGGCATGCAGTACATGACCCCTACTGCATTGTCCCAGATAGTGGAGCAATTGGGCAAATTGATACTCGGCATTTGGTTTGCATCCATTTACATATCCAAAGGGCCGGAATACGGTGCTGCAGGTGCGGTGGTTGGAGTCACTTTAGCTGAAGGAGCCGCCCTGGTACTTCTTATGGGAATGTATCAACGCAAGAAAAAGGAAATCCACTACTATATGAAGCGTACTCCAAGGACTCGTCCTGTTATTTCCAATCGTTCCATCCTGATGCGCTTGAGCGCCATCGCATTTCCCATAACCATAGGTGCTTCTATTATGCCTTTAATGGCTGTGGCGGATTCGCTAATTGTAGTAAATCGGCTGAAGCAAATTGGGATTGACGAAGACAGTGCTTTACGGATGTACGGAATTCTAACCGGTTCTGTAAGCCCATTGATAAATTTTCCTGCAGTACTGACAATAGCCATGGCCATGAGCTTGGTACCTGCCATATCTGAGTCCTATGTAAGTAAAGATACAATTAATATAAAGCAGAAAACAGAAACCGGTATCCGTCTGACCCTGTTAATGGGGCTGCCTGCAGCAGCCGGTATGGCAATACTATCCAGACCCATATGTGCTTTGCTGTATGGCAGTCTGCCGGAAATGGAAATTACAACAGCAGGACAATTGTTGGCCATATTATCCATAGGAGTTATTTTCCTGACTCTGGTGCAAACCCAGACGGCGATTCTTCAGGGATTGAATAAAATATCGACTCCAGTTAAGAACCTTGCCATAGGCGGTCTGTTCAAAATTGCAGCTACTTACATTCTGGTAGGTGTTCCCGAAATCAATATCAGGGGTGCAGCGATTGGCACTGCTATTTGTTATGGGGTCGCTGCTTTACTGGACTTGGCTGCTGTTCTACGATGTTCCCAGGTGCAAATGAAAGTGATGAATCATTTTGTGAAACCTGTAATTGCTACAACAGCCATGGCTCTTTCTGTTTTCTTCTCCTATGAGTTTTTTAATGGGGTGATCGGAGGGAACAGAGCAACTCTGCTTTCCATAGCTGTTGGAATTATTGTTTATGCTGTTATGCTTTTGCTTATAGGAGCTTTTAACAGCTATGATTTTGAGATGCTGCCCGGTGGTAAAAAGCTTGAGCATATTCTTTCCCGGTTAAAGTTAATACGAAGCTAGGATACAACAGAAACAGGAGGTTCTATGAGTTCAAAAATATCCATAGTCGGTCTTGGAACAGGCAGGCACGAGGAATTAACCTTGGGTGCCCTGGAAGCTTTGGAGAGAGGCAGCAAGGTGATTTTGCGTACCAGCTGCCATGGCATTGCTTCTTTCCTTCAAGAACGTGGAATTTCCTTTAGCAGCCTGGATGACATTTACAAGAGCAGTAAAACCTTTGATGATATTTATCCGGAAATGATCAAGAAGATATTGGCTGCTGCAAGGAACGGGAATGTGGTTTTAGGAGTGCCCGGGCATCCAATGCTTGGGGAACGCTTAACATTTGAGCTTATAAAGGAAGTGGAAGACTCGGATTATCAATTGGAGATTATATCCGGCATCAGTCAGGGTCATTCTGTCCTGGCGGCAATACAGCAATGTGCAGTGGAAGGTATAAAAATTCTGTCTGCTGCCGAATTACCTCAAGCCCAGTTGGATCCGGGAATCCCCACGCTTATAACTGGATTGGACAACAATATTCTGGCAGCTGAGATCAAACTTAAACTGCTTACAATCTACCCTCCTGAAGTGAAGATCATCATCAGCAGATTGAATCAGGAAGCAGCTTCAGAAATCGAGGAGATCTTCCTTCATATGCTGGATCATTCACGTAACTTTGACCATACCAGCTGTTTATACCTTCCTGCTCTGGAACTGAAGGATTTAAACCGTTATAAATTTCGTCATCTGGTGGAAATAATGGAAATGCTGCGAGCTCCTGAAGGTTGCCCCTGGGATCGTGAACAGAGCCACGAATCCTTAAAACAATACCTGATTGAAGAAACCTATGAGGTGCTTGAAGCCGTTGATCTTAAGGATATGAACAAGCTGGCGGAAGAATTGGGTGACGTTTTGTTACAGGTGGTATTTCATGCTCAAGTAGCCAGGGAACACGGTGAATTTGATATTGGGGATGTTATTACCGAAGTATGTGAGAAAATGATCCATCGGCATACTCATATTTTTGGAGATGTGCATGTAAACTCTGCTGAACAGGTAATAGACAACTGGGAAGCTATCAAGAAAGAAGAAAAAGGCTTGAAAAGTCACACCCAGGTGCTTAAGGATATACCCAGGATACTGCCTGCCCTCATGCGCAGCTGCAAGGTCCAAAAGAAGGCAGCGCTGGCAGGTTTTGACTGGGATAAGACCGAAGATGCCATGGCCAAGATGGAAGAAGAATATCAAGAGTTGAAGGATGCATACAGTTCAGGCAGAAGAGATAAAATCCATGAGGAATTGGGCGATTTGTTATTTGCCGCGGTAAATGTCAGCCGATTCTTGAAGGAAGAACCGGAACTGGCTTTGACCGATGCCACTGAGAAGTTTATCCGTCGTTTTGCCTATATTGAAAAAAATGCGGACAGGCCTTTGGAGGATATGACTCTTAAAGAGATGGATCATCTGTGGAATCAAGCAAAAGAGAGCTTTTCGGGCTGAAAAAGGCGTATAAATCAAGAAAAAAATGGTAAACCTATACTTATCATTCCTCTTTTTTCTAAAGATTTGTCAAAAAAGACAAAAATTCTGCAGGAATAAGAAGGAATTTAAGGAAAAATAGCGAATATGCTATGGAGAATTCATATTTTAAGGAGGGTTCTATCGTGAACAAATCTGAATTAATTTCAGCCGTTGCTGAAAAAAGCGAATTGACCAAAAAGGATGCTGAAAAAGCTGTTAGTGCTTTTGTATCTGTAGTAAGCGAAGCTCTTGCTGCCGGTGACAAAGTACAACTGGTTGGCTTTGGCACTTTCGAGGTTAGAGCAAGAGCAGAGAGAAAGGGCAGAAATCCTCAAACCAAAGAGGAAATCACCATTCCTGCTTCAAAGGCACCTGTATTTAAGGCAGGCAAAGCCTTGAAAGATTCCGTACGATAAAGACAGGAAGCCGGGGTGGATCCCCGGTTTTTTGTTTTTAAATCCAAGAATAACTAGTAGACTGTCAACACTAAAATCTTGTCATTCCGAGTTTACGAGGAATCTGGACAGGATGGATCCTTCACAAATGCTCAGGATGACATTGAAAGGATTTTATGAGAGTCTAAGATGTTACAAAGTACTAGAGATATGGGGGATGTGTTAAATTTGCGTTTGGATAAGTTTTTGAAAGTATCCAGGATTATAAAAAGAAGAACAGTAGCTAATGAAGTCAGCAGCCAGGGTCGAGTTAAAATTAATGACAAGCTTGCAAAACCCAGCAGTGATGTCAAGCTTGGCGACAGGATCAGCATTCAATTTGGCGATCGGGTTCGCCAATACGAGGTTCTGGCTGTAAACGAACATGCTAAAAAAGAAGAAAGTTCCCAAATGTATCAAGAGCTTTGAAAAATTACGGTATTGCTTCCTATTATTCGGCAAATACTATTCTCAGGCTAGTAAATCCAACTTGCCTTTCAATTAAGAATAGGAGGAGGCGTATCATAAGTTATGAACATAAAATTAAGAAGGAAAATCTGTGTCTTCCTGGTTACAGTATTCCTTTCTTTGCTTTTCTCAGCCTGTGGAGCAGTTGGCAGGCAAAATCAGGAAGGCCCAGGAGCTCCAATTGATGATATTCGTCAGCAAGGGAGAGAAAATCCGCTGTCAAATGATGAATCCACAGCTAAACCAAAAAATGAAAAACCAAAAGAACAATCTCAAAAACCGGATCTGCCCAAAGCATTGAAATCAGAGGGAAATCAGGAACCCAGCTTGAAGGTTTACATTACCGAGGAAAGCCAGGTTCAGGACATGAAATTCGAGGAATATGTTGCAGGCGTTGTAGCTGGTGAGATTAAAAACGATTGGCCTGTAGAAGCCATCAAAGCACAGGCGATTATTGCCCGAACCTTTGTGTTGCAGTTCATTGAAGAAAAGGGACAGTCCAAATATGAAAATGCCCATGTTTCCACAGATATTGAAGAAGCACAAGCTTGGAATGCCGGAGAAGTAAATGACACAATTCGACAAGCAGTAGAGAATACCCGAGGTCAGGTTATAGTTTATGATGGACAATTTGCCCGAACCTGGTTCCACTCCAATGCAGGAGGGAAGACTGCTACTCCAAAGGAAGGTCTTAATTATAAGGATGAAGAACCACCGTATATTCAAGTAGTAGACTCTCCTGATACAGGTGAGGCGGTAGAAGCAGATGCAAAAAACTGGACTGCTAAGTTTCCCAAGGATAAAGTAATTGCTGCCATGGAAAAAGCCGGAAAACCCGTAAAAGAATTTAACAGCATATCCATAGGTGAGAAAGGACCTTCTGATCGTGCTGTTACCATCAAGGTTGGAGACGCTGAAATTTCGGCTGCAGAGTTAAGATTGGCGTTAGGTACTACAGATATGCGTTCTACGCTTATCGATAAAATATCCCTGGAAGGTAACAATGTGGTGATGACTGGCCGTGGCTACGGTCACGGGGTAGGCATGTCCCAGTGGGGCGCTTATAATATGGCCAACGATAAGAAAAGTGCAGAAGACATTATCAATCATTATTTTAAGGATATTGATATAGTAAAGATGTGGGATTGATTGCAGAACAAATAACGGTTTGGTTCTCCAGTTGTTAAGCTGTGTTAAAACTTATGACAGACTTTTTCTGCGAATAAGGTTTTCTACAAATAATAGTGACAAATTAAATAATGACAGCCAGGGCTCATTGCTTTGGTTGTCATTATTTAATATAATCATTATTAGAACATCATCATCCAAGAAGATAGCTTATTGCTGCGAGATCATATAAATTAAGACAAGGAGCGAATTTTATGAGACACTATGAGAACCTGGAAAACCTGTCGGAGAACAGGCAGGCTCAAAGATCATATTACATACCATATGATTCTTTGGAAAAGGCCTTAGCTGGGAAAAAAGAAACATCATCATTTCACAAATTGCTGAATGGTAAATGGAGATTTAAATATTTTGAGCGTGATATTGATGTTCCAGTCACTATACCTTCATGGGATACTATTGATGTTCCTTCAAACTGGCAGTTACATGGATATGACAAACCGTATTATACCAATGTAAATTATCCTTATCCCGTGGATCCACCTTATGTTCCCGATGACAATCCCTGCGGCGTGTATTCTTATGATTTTTACATCGATGAAAATTGGGGTTCAAGAGAAACTTACATAGTTTTTGAAGGTGTAAGCTCATGCTTGTATTTGTATATTAACGATGAATATGTCGGATACACTCAAGGTTCTCATCTTCAGGCAGAGTTTGACATTACAGCTTATGTTAAAGCCGGCGAAAACAAATTAGCTGCCAAGGTATTAAAGTGGTGCAGTGGAAGCTATTTGGAGGATCAGGACTTTTTCCGGCTTTCTGGAATCTTCAGAGATGTTTATCTTCTATCAAGAGAAAAAAACCACATTAGGGACATTGAAATCAAGGCAGATACTAAAAACATAGTTGTTAATTGCGATAATTATGAAATCTATGATGGTAGGGTGAAAATTGACAATCTGGACAATCCAATATTGTGGAATGCAGAAAAACCTCATTTATATACTGTTGTAGTTAAAGGTGAAACTGAGTACATACCAATAAAAACAGGCATGAGAGAAATTACAATATCGAAAAAGAGCGAACTGTTAATTAATGGTGTATCAGTAATATTAAAGGGTGTGAATCACCATGATACCCATCCCTTAAGCGGATATTATGAGACCGATGATTTTCTACGGGAAGAATTATTGAAAATGAAGGAATTAAATATCAATACTATCAGAACCTCACACTATCCGCCAACTCCAGAATTTCTAAATCTTTGCGATGAGTTGGGTTTTTATGTGGTAGATGAAACCGATATTGAATCTCATGGCTTTGTAACAAGACATGGGGGCTGGAAACGCGGCTACGATATGGACAGCAATGATTGGCTTTGCAACAGGGAAGAGTGGAAAGAAGCTCATGTAGAACGTATGCTTAGGATGGTAGAACGTGACAAGAATCATCCTTGCATTATTATGTGGTCGACAGGAAACGAAAGCGGACATGGTCCAAATCATATCGCAATGATTGAGTGGACGAAAAATCGAGATAATTCAAGGCTGATACATTGCGAAGATGCTTCAAGAAATTTTTCATCCCTGTTGCCTGATGTTTACTCAAGAATGTATTTAAGCACTAAAGAAGTTGAGGAATATGCATTGGACGATACTAAAAAACAGCCTTTATACTTATGTGAATATTCTCATGCGATGGGGAACGGACCTGGTGATGTTCATGATTACATGGAGCTCTTTTATAAATATCCAAAATTAATTGGTGGTTGCATTTGGGAATGGGCTGACCATACAGTTCTTGTAGATGGTGTCCAAAAGTACGGTGGAGACTTTGGCGAGGATACTCACGATGGAAATTTCTGCTGTGATGGAATGGTGTTTTCCGATAGAAGCTTTAAAGCAGGTTCATTAGCTGTAAAATATAATTACCAGTATATGGATACTGAGCTTGCAGGAAACAGAATCATCATTAAAAATCTGTATGACTTCACTAATTTGAACGAGTACAAGCTGTTGCTTGAATTATCCGTAGATGGAAAAATACTTGACAGCAGAGAATATTGTCTTGATATTGCACCGCATAATCATGGGGAGATTGAATTACCTTTTGATGTGCCTGAGAATTGTGAATACGGCACCTACCTGAATGTCAGCTTATTGGATAATAAAGGCTGTGAAGTTGCAATGAAGCAGCATGAGCTGGAGACCCAGGCAGAAAAAATAAGCTTGAGTGATAAATTCACAGATTTTAAAGAGGATAAGGAAAGAATCTATATAAACGGAAAAAATTTCAACTACATTTTCAATAAGCATTATGGTAACTTTGAAAGCATTATCAAAAATGGAAAAGAACAGCTTGCAGATATTGTAAAGCTAAGTGTTTGGAGAGCACCTACTGATAATGACAGGAGTGTTAAATATTCATGGGGTCTTTTTGATGATAACCAGAGCGGCGAGAATTTTAACAAACTGTTTTCCAAGGTGTATTCATGCAATATCGAAGACCATTCCATCAAGGTTGCCGGTTCTTTATCCGGAATTTCACGAATACCCTTCTTGCGTTACGAGCTTGTTTTTGAATTTTATAGGGATGGCGAAGTGAAGCTTATATTGCAGGCAGAATTGAAAGATGAGCTTCAAACATATCTGCCCAGGCTGGGATTTGAATTTATATCCCCAGAGAAGAATGATTGTTTTGAGTATTTTGGAATGGGCGAGCATGAAAACTACTGCGATATGAATCAACATGCAAAAATAGGCATGTACCAAAGTGATACAGACAGTCAGTATGTAAATTATGTTATGCCCCAGGAGCATGGAAATCATACAAAAACCAGGATGCTTAAGATGAACAGAGGTTTAAGTTTTTACACTGACAGTGAGTTTGAGTTTAACGTGTCATCATATACATCAGATGCGTTAACAAAAGCAATGCATACAGATGAACTCAGGAGCAATGATAAGACCAATATAAGAATAGACTATAAGGTTTCCGGCATAGGCTCGAATAGTTGCGGCCCGAAATTAATTGAAAAATATGAACTAAATGAGAAAAGCATCTACTTTGAATTTTTTATCAAGTAAGATCTCGTGATAGATATCCATGCATATCAGTGGTAAAATAAGCATATTATCAAACAAGGTATTGTAGTCATTGAAGGAGGAGATGACATGATGCGGGAGTTTGATGATAAGAAACTTGTCAGAGGCCGCAGTCACAGCATTCTGATGGAAAATCGGGAAAGAGTGACCATTACAGGTGTGCAGGATGTAGACAGTTTTGATGAAGCTTCAGTTTTACTGGTTGCCGATCTGGGGTATATTACTTTACATGGCTTTGATTTGCATATAAGTAAGTTAAATTTGGAAGAGGGGCAGCTGATTGTTGAAGGAGAAATCATAAGTGTAGAATACAGTGATCATGATGCTATGGGTGGTAAGAGCGGCGGGTTCTTCAAAAAGCTGTTCAAGTAAGGGGGAATCTGCCAATGTCTTCCACTTCCAATCAAGCCTACATATTTTTATCTACTGTTTATGCCGGGCTTATTATAGGCTTTCTATATGATTGTTGCAGAATGATACGTAAAATGGTTCGAGTAAATGTTATAGTCACTGGTATCTTGGATCTGCTGTTTTGGTCTGTTATCGGCGTTCTCTCCTTTCTGGTATTGTTTTATGTGAACGATGGAAATGTAAGATTCTATACACTGCTTGGCTTCATAATAGGCTGGATTCTCTATTTGTTAGCATTGAGCCCTCTGATAATGAAGGGTCTGAACTGGATATATGATACCTTGGCGAGGTTGATTCAATGGCTTGGGAAAATTATTCAATGGCCTTTCAGGCAGCTATGGAAGGCATTGGCAAAACCTTATAGGTGGTTGAAACGAGAGACAGACAGAATAAAAAAGTATTTTATAAATGTATTTCAAAAATTTCGTGGAAAAACAGAAGGATAAAGAGGGTTTTCCGTTTCAATGTCGAATATAATATAGAAGTACGCTAATTGTCACTAAATGCTGGTCAAATAAGTCTTCACGGAAGAAGGAAATGCTGTGGCAAGAAAGACATATACATTGAAGTTTCGGGCGCGTTTATTTATAACCGGTATTATTCTGGTTTATTTCCTTGTGTTGTTTTTCCAGCAGTCTTTTGAGATACACGACCAGCAGAGCGCCATGACCGAGCTGCAGCAGACCATCGCTGATGTGCAGCAGGAAAATGAAGTTCTCAGCCGTCAGATTGAACACACGAAGTCCGACACCTATATAGAACAGGCTGCTCGTGACAAATTGGGTTGGGTCAAAGATGGCGAGACCATTTTTATAGAAAAAAATAAATGAGGAGGATGCAGGTTTTTTATGTCGGTGGAGGTTGGACAAATCATTGAAGGCTTCGTTACCGGGATTACTAATTTCGGTGCCTTTGTAGAACTTGGTGAAGGTAAAACAGGGATGGTGCACATATCGGAAATAGCAGATGCATATGTGAAGGATATTCATGAATACCTGAAACTTAAAGACAAGATTAAGGTTAAAGTGCTGTCCATTGATGAAAAGGGGAAGATCAGCCTTTCTGTTCGTCAGGCGAAGGAAGTAAAGAAGTCTTCCAGACCGGTGGATGTAGACTGGAGCCAGGATCAACGGGTTCAAGTAAATGGTTCTTTTGAAGACGCTCTTTCCAAGTTCATGAAGGAAAGCGAAGAACGAATGTTGGACATTAAACGCAATCGGGAATCCAAAAGAGGCGGCGGATATTCCCGAAGCAAGAGTTGACTTATTTGAAAGTTTAAATTAGAAGCTTGGAAGTATAACAGGAAGTTGGGAGTTGGAGGCTGGAAGTTGGGTAAAGACATTAACTCGGTTTTTGCCTGGCTTTAAATTTCTGATGCCAACTTCTATTTATTTTTTCTACAACTTCCAAATTCACTGCGTTCAAACAATGGGAATTCCGTAACGAATTTTCTGCTGATATGCGCTAAGAATATCTTACTGGGTTTCAGCAAATAAGTTTGCTGATAAAGCAAACTTGTTAAGGATAATAATATATTCTCACGCTGCGAATAGTAATAAGGGTTGGGGTCGGCAGTCAGTAGTTGGCAGTTGGTAAAAAATAAAAACTATTGGATATTGACTTCTTTTCAAATCTGTTGTAGAATACACTTTGTCGCTTGCAGCGAATTTTGATGCAGGTATGTATAACGCGGGGTGGAGCAGCTAGGTGGCTCGTCGGGCTCATAACCCGGAGGTCGGGGGTTCAAATCCCTCCCCCGCAACCA
>ENA-UOOM01003944-UOOM01003944.1-fermentation-metagenome-genome-assembly--contig:-NODE-3944-length-10190-cov-15.386186_pt1 | contig 10190 bp, 11 predicted proteins | sample MGYA00245781_ERZ724031 | MGnify/ENA primary metagenome ERZ724031 (study PRJEB28704, sample SAMN03018317) | fermentation metagenome | biome: anthropogenic terrestrial biome; feature: soil... | reverse complement strand
ACGTGGCATTGAAATCACCTGCCTTTCCATATGTAAAAATTCAGGCCGTTTTCTGTTTTTGCTGGATAAGCTCGTCTAGGGCCTTTGAGAATTCGTTCTCTGCCCCATTTGGGCTTCTATGTCCATTAAGCACCATGCTTACATATTCCGGCGTGTAGCCAAGTTGTTCTGCAAGTCGCTTTTTTGAGATACGGTTCATATGCAATTTGGCAATCAGCCGAGCCGTCCAATCTTCGGGCATTAAAAGTTCACCTTCTTTAATTTTCTTGTTGCATTTCTTAAACTAATGTGCTATTATCTGTTTGTGACAACAAGAACATAAACTCTGCTGACTGTTATTCAGCGGGGTAAGCACGTTTTAGTTTATGTACTGCAACTTTGTGATTCACAGTATAGTGCATGAACATAAACTTGTCAACACTTTTTTGCTATGTTCTTAAACTTTTTTTCGAAGCGTATGAAGAGGAGACAGCTTTATGTTTTATGATGTGTTCGCCGGGCTTTGCGAGAAGCGTGGAATCAAGCCCAGCAAGGCAGCAGAAGAATGTGGTATCAATAAATCGAATGTAAGTAGCTGGAAAAATAATGGCTACACGCCCCGTGGAGATGCATTAAACAAAATAGCTACTTATTTTGGTGTATCTACTGACTACCTTATGGGAAAAGAACAAAAAGAAAAGCCCTCTGCCGAAGCAAAGAGCTTGTCTGATATTGAAAATGAAATTCTTAAAATTTACCGTACTCTCCCGGAAGACAAAAAGCAAGCTTTTATGACTGTTGCGCGGTCTTTAAAATCACAGTCAGCAGATAAATAGCTGTTTTGAGTGGACGATTTGATTCTTCAATAATCTTTATAATTTCTTTTTCGTCTTTATTCATTATATAATCTCCCGTTAATGTATTAACGGCATGTCGTCTACATACAATATTAGCCTTTTTGCATAATAATTCAATACTAAAATTTTTATTATGCATAATATATGAATATGATGCTGCCAATTTGGAAGATTCGCATTATGGAACGGCCAAAGAAAGAAAAATAGCAGATTTAAGCAAAAAATACCGCCCTCTTCTACTCGCGATAGGAAAGAGCGGCTCACTACCAGGCATAACTGGTAATTATTATTTAGCTTTTTTAAAAAGCGGAGTTATTTGGATACTGGCGTCTTCCGCCCAATCCAGAAGATTGTTTACTGCGTTGCGGGTGACTTTCGAATCATCTTTGAGGATTTCAATGCCATTCTGCATTTTATCCAGCCGTTCATCAATGGAGCCTAACCGTTTTTCCATAGAATTCATTTGGTCATTGACCGGCTTCAATTTTGAATCCATAAGCTGTGCTATTGCCTGTAAATCCTTTTCATCCAGCATTTTCTCACCGCCTTGTTTACCAAGTATAACATCGGGTTAAAAATCTTTCAAGACGCTGTTTAAATAAAAAATAGCCGTCCTCTCCTACTTGCGATAGGAAAGAGCGGCTCACCAAATATTTTATTTATCAACCACCATGATTATAGGCCGAAAAATCGAAGTCAAATCCAATTATGTAATATATGGGGCATAAGTCCTTTTTTATCCCTATAATTCGCATATTGTGATTGTTAAATTGGAAAACACAATATTTGGAGTCTTTAGACATTGTATAATTCTCAGGACTAAAATTGATTTCAGATTGTGGAATCGTTTCAAATCCCCATTTTTTGCCTTGACCACTAATACCCAGCCATGTATTGCTCGAAATTTCTATTAACTTGTTTATTAAAGCACTTTTTACTTTTTGTTCATCATGAAGCATTTTCTTTGAAAAGTAGTTAAAATTATACTTATGATTCATAGTCATGTGTTGAAAAGAAAAAGCAGGGTATTGCTCACAATTAGCGCCCCGCTTAATCTGCTCCAGATTGGATTTTTTAATTTTGACTGTAGATTCTTGTAGCTTTAGCTTCTTCATGATTCAATATAATGCTCCAAAAAATACTTCTGAATGATATGAGGATCAATTTCATTATTTTGCGGAGTAACCTGCCACGGTGTTTCAGCATGCGTCATATTTCTTAGCTTCCAAGCAGAATATTGTCCAAAAGTCTCATACACTGATTTAAGGATTTCCGTATCTTCTTCGCCAATTTGGCTGAAATCAAAATCATCAGTAAAAACGATTCCGTTTCCTTTATAAGCTTTATATTGATGATAAATTTTCTCAACTACTGGTCCATGCTCCCAAGCAACTATCGGATCACCGAATAATTTATGCCCTGTAAGTCCTAAAAAAGTTCCTTGAGCATAATATAGAAGCTTCTGAAGTTTTAAGTTAGAAATCAAATCCGCATCTTCATCCTCATACGTCTTTCTATTGTAGGCTAAAAACCATTTTGCAATTTGATCTGCAGTATACTTAGCCATCTTCAAACGCTCCTTTCAAAAGTAATTTAAGTAAAAATGTCCCCCACTGGGACACATCGCGCACATTACTATGCGTGAGAGGTGCGGGGGGTCTCATTACTTATTATTATACACAGATGTAGTAAAAAGTATACTGCCAAATAGTTTAATTTCTTTGACTATACGGTAATTTTTCGCTGTTTAGCGTTATTTATCACCGTTTATCATATATTTTTAGAAAATCCGTCCCACCCGGCTGGCCACCGGATAAGGCGGCTCACCATCAGCAGGGCTGACAGCATGGTTATAACACCAAAATAATTATACTGTTTCAGCCCGGGATAATCAATATCCCGGGCATTTTTATACTCGAAAACGGAGGCATAATATGTCAAGGCGAAAAATCACAGACGGCCTGCATCTGCGTGCTGACGGGCGCTGGGAGCGAAAAGAAAAAATCAATGGGAAGATGCACTGGTTTTCATCGATAGACCCCGCAGAAGTTTGGGAAAAACGGGATAAGGCCATCGCGGCGGTCGGGCAGGAAGAGGCAGAAAAAGAATCTGGCCCAACATTTAACGAAGTCGCGGATGTATATGAAACCTCTGTGTATGATATGAAATACGGCACGCAGAAAGTATACCTCCCGGCGATTAAGCGGGCAAAAGCAAGGTTCGGAGAACAGCGAATAAAAGAAATTGAGCCTTATGAAATAGCTGGATTCTTGAAATCTCTTTCCAGCATGGCCCGGACTACCGTGTTAAATCAGAAGACGGTGCTTAACGCAATATTTCAGACGTGGATAAGCAGTCCCAAATGGCACGGCGACCACAATGCAGCGGAACTTGTTACAGTACCGCATGGGTTACGAAAAGGTAAGCGTGAGCCGCCTACAGCAAATCAGGTGGAAATTGTGAAGAGCCATTACCTCGATCCGGATGCTTTACCCGCTGTGGTTTATCTGTGCACCGGAGAGAGGAAGGGCGAAGCCTGTGGGATACAGCTAAAAGATGTTGACTTTGAGCGTGGAACAATCAGCATTACAAAGCACGTTGAGCTTGTCGGAAATAAGCCGCATATCCGCAGCGGAGCAAAAACAGAGGCCGGCGTGCGGGAGGTTCCCCTGCTGCAAATGCTTCGGGAAGCGCTTGAGCCGTTGCGAAATAAATCGCCGAAAACATATATTCTCGGTGATGGTAAAAAGCCGCTGTCCGGTTCGCAGTACAGCCGTATGTGGGTATCTTTCTGGCGCAAGTATGGTATGGCACACTCTCGCGAAACAACGGAAAAGCATTTGCGTAACGGTGTACCGAAAATTACAAAACGTACTGTCTGGACGGCTGATGTCTGCGCTCATCAATTTCGGCATGAATATGTCTGCATGCTCGCGGAAGCCGACATACCGGAAGCTATTGCAATTCAAATTGTCGGGCACGCTAACGCAAAAATGATTCATGAGGTCTATATGAGCCTTAAGCCCAAAATGATAAACGATACTCGCACAGCACTTGACGCTCTTATTTCTGTGCCTACAACGCCTACCAAAACGCCTACTTAAAATTGCTTTTAAATGCACTTTTGTGAATTGATAAGAATTACTATGAAATAGATAAAACCCGCATGAATACTGGATTTTCAGCACTCATGCGGGTTAAAATTCTGGCGGAGAAAGAGAGATTTGAACTCTCGCGCCGGTCACCCGGCCTACTCCCTTAGCAGGGGAGCCCCTTCAGCCACTTGGGTATTTCTCCGGATATGGCTAAAAAGCGAAACCGCCTGTCAAATAAATGAAACTTAAAAATGGCGGAGAGGAAGAGATTCGAACTCTTGGTCCCTTGCGGGATCACTAGTTTTCAAGACTAGCTCCATAAACCACTCGGACACCTCTCCAACAAATGCGCCAAAGCACAGTTTTTATATTAACATATTTTTGCATTGCTTGTCAATGCCGATTTCGGAAAAAATCTAACATCTTCCTCTAAAAGCCATACTAATAATGCACCAATACACTTTAAGCGGCAAAATAATAAATGCAGTGGAACTTTTTAAATTCTCGCCAAAATATATTGTTTGTAAAAGTTGTTTCACAAGCGGTTTTAGGTTTTAAAAGTTTTAGAGAGCGCATTGCAAATGGCGGTTGTGCCATGCTGTCTTCATAGGCATTCACGAGGGAATCAGCTGACCGCTGGCACAGGCGGCAATTCATTAAATAAAACAGCCGTCCCAAATTACAGGAACGGCTGCATATTCATTCTTTTGCAGAAACTCGGTCAAACAGCCTTTCACATGACGAGCACAGCAACATAGCCGGTATTGTCGCTGCATACCATAGGATAGAAAATGGCAGGCAGATTTGGCCAAGAATATTCATTGGCATCTGTGAGTAATCCCAGACATTCATCTTCATCGTAAGGTTTACAATCACTCCGATGATAAATTCCACCGATGTTATAATCCCGGAACCTGCAAAGCATTTAACCGCAAGCGACATATTATGCAGCTTGTGGTTGCACACTTTGTCAATCAGGCAGAGGCATGTCCCGCCTGCAATAGCCATTGAAAAGTCTGTCTTGCCGCGGCACAGGATTTCCAGTATTGGATAAAGGGTACCGCCTGCGCAAAAAATCAATGCATTTTTTTTCATGTTTTCACCTCCGCAACAGACTATTTCAGTATTTGCGCAGGCAGATGAAATATTCCTGCCAGCCTGATGGTTATGCCGGCAATTTGTTTGAAATAAGCTGCATTTTAAACTTTTCGTGATATAATAATTGGCAGAGAAAGAAGGTATAAAATTTGGGATTTGGAAAAAATATTATAAAATATAAAGACGATATTTTAAAAGACCTCGCACATATGGTAGCAATCCCTTCTGTCTGCTCGCAGGCAGAACCAGGAAAGCCATTTGGGCCTGAATCGGCGAATGCTCTTCAGATGATTCTTAAGATGGCGCAGGATATGGGCTTCGCAACAAAAAACGTCGGCAATTATGCGGGCCATGCGGAGTACGGCAATGGCAGCGAAATTGCAGCTGCAGTTGTGCATGTGGATGTTGTGCCTGCCGGCGACGGCTGGGAAACAGACCCTTTCAGCCTCACAAAACGTGGAAATTTATATTTCGGCCGCGGCACCGCGGATGACAAAGGGGCGGCCGTAGTTGCATTATATTGTCTCAAAGCGCTTAAAGATGCCGGTGTCACCGGAAAACGGAAAGTGCGCGTTATTTTCGGCGCCGGTGAAGAAATTGCCAGCAATGATCTTGCAATGTACTTTAACGAGGAACCAATGCCTGATATGGCATTTACCCCAGACAGCGAATATGGCATATGCAACCGCGAAAAGGGGATACTGCGCGTCAGGATAAGCAAAGCGGGCAACCCTTCACCGGTGGTGCGCAGCTTTACGGCCGGTACGGTTGTAAATGCCGTCCCGGGAATGGCAGAAGCTGTTGTTAAAGATACTGGCGGCCTTCTTGAGAAACTTAAGGCTGCCGCTGAGCAAATACCAAACGGCAAATTCGATTTTGAAAAGTCGGCAGATAGTGTTAAAATAACTTCAATTGGAAAAGCGTGCCATGCTGCCCAACCGCAGGAGGGCATTAACGCTGCAGGGCTTTTGGTGGATTTACTGGCAAAGGTGCTTCCTGAAAATGAGCTTGGCATGTTTCTATCTTTTATGCATCACAACATTGGCATGGAGACAGACGGAGCTTCAATGGGAGTAAAAATGAGTGACGGACCTTCTGGACCTCTGACACTGAATCTCGGCCTTGTGCGCGTTAATGCCGCCATTTCGAGCATGACAGTGGATATACGCTACCCCGTTACCTGCAAGGGCAATGATATTGTCAGCACAATCCGCAGGAAAGCGGAGCAGGCTGGCCTTTCAGCAGAAAAAACACTTGAAAACACACCGCTTTATTTTCCGGCTGACCATCCAATTGTGCATTTGCTGCAGGATGCTTATAAGGAAGTTAAGGGCGTCCCTGCTGAGCTTTACGCAACAGGCGGCGGTACTTATGCGCGTGAGATGCCGGGCAAGGCGGTTGCGTTTGGCCCATTCTTTAAGGATGAGCCTGACAGAGGGCTGCACAATGCAAATGAGAATATCGATATAGACCGTTTTATGGAGCATGCGCAGATTTGCCTTGAGGCCCTGTACCGCATGATGGGAACCTGAAGCTGCCGCGCTTTTTCATAGTAGGCATTCATACACATAGTAAGAGCTGAGAAGCCACCTTCGTGCGGCCTCTCAGCTCTTGTTACTGTATTAAAAAGTTTTAGCAAAAGCATTTGCTCTTAACAAGCCATTTATTATGCGTTGCCACCTGTATGCACATTCTGGCCATAATATGCGTGTGCCCCATGCTTACGTAAAAAATGCTTATCCAAAAGGGTCTTCTGCATGGTTTTTGAGTGCGATTCTGCAATAGCCTCCGTATGCCATGCCATCATAGCCACTTCTTCCAAAACAGCCGCATGGTATACTGCCTCATCGCAGTCTTTGCCCCATGTAAACGGGCCATGTGATTTCACAAGCACGGCAGGAATATCTTCTGGCTTTTTATCCTTAAAAGTCTCTACAATCACTTTTCCAGTTTCTTTTTCATACTCGCCTTTAATCTCTTCATCTGTCATAGCTCGTGTGCATGGAATTTCGCCGTAAAAGTAATCGGCATGCGTAGTGCCATATGCCGGAATAGGGCGCCCTGCCTGAGCCCAAATCGTTGCCCAGCGTGAATGGGTATGAACTATCCCTCCGATATTCGGAAAATTATTGTACAATTCGCAGTGAGTTGGCGTATCCGAAGATGGGTTAAGCCTTCCTTCGACTTTTTCACCTTTTAAATTTACGACGACCATGTCTTCAGGTTTTAACTCATCATAAGGCACGCCTGACGGTTTAATAACAAACAAGCCTTTTCCGCGGTCAATTCCTGAAACATTGCCCCATGTGAAAACGACAAGCCCTAACTTTGGAAGCCGCTTGTTTGCTCTACAGACCTGCTCTTTTAACTTCTCCAGCATTTATGATCTTTCCTTTTATCTACAAGTATATTACTTTTTAAGTTTCCATATTAAATCATTGCATGTAAGTTTATCACGCAGTTCGTTAATATTCGTTTCTTTGCCAATATGTACATACTCAATATCCATGATCTCTGCAAAATCGTGCAGCTCTTCTGCCGTAAGTCCATAGCTCAAAACCGAATGGTGGGCACCGCCAGCATAAATCCAGGCTTCAGCAGACGTTTCCAGGTCAGGCAGCGGTTTCCACAATACAGCAGCAACAGGAAGCTTTGGCATGTCATGGGTTTGTTCTTGGCATTCAACATCATTCACTATCATGCGGAACCTGTCACCCATATCAATAACAGTCGCAAGCAAAGCCGGGCCTGGCTTTGCCTTGAAAGTCAGCCTTGCCGGCGCTTCGCGGTTGCCAATGCCCAGCGGGAATACCTGAATCTTTGGCTTTTCGCATGCAACGGTCGGGCATACTTCAAGCATGTGTGAACCCATATCCATACCGCACTCAGGGTCAAAATTGTAAGTGTAGTCTTCCATAAATGCCGTGCCGCTGTTGAGGTCTGCCGTCATTGACATCATGATTTTACAAAGTGCAGCGACTTTCCAGTCGCCTTCAGCGCCAAATCCGTATCCCTGACGCATAAGGTCCTGCGCGGCAAGCCCCGGAAGCTGGCGAAGCTGCTGGAGGTCTTCAAAGTTTGTATGGAATGCACCAAAGTGTTCTTTATCCATAAACTTTTTAATGGCAACTTCTTCCCTTGCCTGATAACGCACTGATTCTATGTTGTCCGTTGCCATAATATAGTGCTTTTTGTATTCTTCCATCTGCTCGTCGATTTCCTGTTCCGTAACCGCATCAACAAGCCGTATAATATCTTCTACACCGTAATAATCTACCTGCCAGCCAAATTTTATCTGGGCCTCCACTTTGTCGCCCTCTGTAACAGCAACATTGCGCATATTGTCGCTTATGCGCAGTACACGCAGCCTGCGGCTTTCAAAAGCTCCAACTGCGGCGCGCATCCAGCCTGCCATACGCTTGCGGAATTTTTCGTCTTTCCACCATCCGGAAATTACCTTTTCCTGCAGGCGCATCCTTGCAGCTATGAAGCCGTGTTCACGGTCACCGTGCGCGGACTGGTTGAGGTTCATGAAATTCATGTCAATACTGTCCCATGGTATATCACGGTTAAACTGTGTATTAATATGTAAATAAGGTTTCTGAAGCGCCTGAAACCCACGTATCCACATTTTAGACGGCGAAAATGTGTGCATCCATGTAATCACACCGGCACAGTCTGGATCGTTGTTTGCCGCCATAATCGCCTGATATATTTCTTCAGAATTTCTTACCACAGGGTGGAATACAACCGTGCATGGTATTTCTTTGTCCGAATTGAAGCCATTTACCATTATTCCAGCATGCTTATCTATTTCTCTGAGTACATCTTCGCCATATAAATCCTGGCTGCCTACAATAAAATAAAATTTATATTTCTTTAAAGGCTGCATAGCTTAGCTATTCCCCTTCCATAACATTTTTTTTGATAGCCTTCAGGCGTTTCATAACATCGTTTTCACCACGGCCAAAATAGTCATGCAAAATGCGGTATTCAGCAAACAGTTTGTCATAAACCCTGGCATTTGATGGAATAGGCTTATATATCTTGTCCTTTATTTTCCCCATCGAACGTGCCGCTTCAAAAATTGAATCATATCCGCCTGCTTTCTCCCCTGCCGCAACAGAAGCAAAAATAGCAGAGCCAAAAGCAGGGCCTTGTGCCGAACCCGCAATTTTTATAGGCATATTAATGATATCGGAATAAATCTGCATAGTCATCGGATCTTTTTGGGGAATACCGCCCGAAGCATAAAATTCATTTACAGGCACGCCATACTTACGGTAATTTTCAATTATCATCCTTGTGCCATAAGCTGTTGCTTCTATCAGGGCGCGGTACATTTCTTCAGGCTTAGTCTGCAGTGTCATTCCGAGCATCATGCCGCTTAAGTCCACATCAACCAGAATAGAGCGGTTGCCATTCCACCAGTCAAGCGCAAGCAGTCCACTTTCTCCGGGTTTCAGTTTCTCTGCACGTTCACGCAGGAACTGATAGATATTTTTACCTTCTTTTTCTGCTTCTTCTTTATATGATGCCGGAAGACAATTCTTTATGAACCAGGCAAAGTGGTCACCAACACACGACTGGCCTGCTTCATAGCCAAAATATCCGGGGAGGACGCCATCTTCTACAACACCGCACATGCCTGGAACCTGATGCTCTTCTGTACCCATTAAAATGTGGCATGTAGAAGTGCCCATAATGGCGAGCATTTTGCCAGGGCCGTCGATTCCAACAGCAGGCACACATACATGCGCATCAACATTTCCAACGGCTACTGCTGTTCCAGGCAGAAGGCCTGTCATCTCAGCGGCTTTTTCAGTAAGTGTGCCGGCTTTTTTGCCCAACGGCATGATATTGTGTGACAGTTTTTCGTCTACAACATGCTCAAGCTTCGGATCAAGCGCACGGAAAAAATCGTTTGACGGGAAACCGGTCTTTTTATTCCAGATTTCTTTGTATCCGGCTGTGCAGGCATTGCGTGTCTCTCTGCCGCAAAGCTGCCATATAATCCAGTCGGCTGCTTCGATAAATCGATCCATCGCATCGTAAATCTCAGGGTCTTCGTCCGCAATCTGCCATATTTTAGGGATAGCCCACTCGGAGGAAATCTTTCCGCCGTAATTATTAAGCCATTTTTCCCCTCTTGCTGCAGCAA
>ENA-UOOM01003943-UOOM01003943.1-fermentation-metagenome-genome-assembly--contig:-NODE-3943-length-10190-cov-43.033054_pt1 | contig 10190 bp, 11 predicted proteins | sample MGYA00245781_ERZ724031 | MGnify/ENA primary metagenome ERZ724031 (study PRJEB28704, sample SAMN03018317) | fermentation metagenome | biome: anthropogenic terrestrial biome; feature: soil... | reverse complement strand
CGAAGTTCTTCGAAAGGCATCCCCCTCCCGGCTGAGGTGTTTCGGGATCACCTCCTCCGTTCTCTGTAACAGAAGACGGCTGTTACCGAACGGGGCTGGAGTATGCGGCCCTCTCCGGCAAAGGAGCGGACTTCTCCCCAAAGAGTATCCAGCAGTTTTTTGTCTCTTGTTCCCGTTCATTGACCGTTTTTTCGAGTACGGATAATAATATGTCGGGGTCAAATATGGGCGGTCACGTCAGAACGGCAAAATAGTCGATCTCTTCATGTGCGGTTCCCATGGTGCCGCCAAATTGATCGGACTGTCTTTTTCCTCGTTTTGCCGCCCCTGCCGATTCGATCTTTATCTTTTCCCAGCCGCAGGTTGCGCAGTCCAGGGACCTCTGCAGGATATCCTCGGGGTTGCAGGCGGAACTTGGGAGGGCGCCGAGGCGGATGACCATTTTTGCCCCAGGGGCGCAGGCCTCTGTGATGTTTTTCCAGACCGTCGCCAGGTCTCTGGCGAAGTCCTGCTGGCTTGAGTGCGTGAGTTGGCCGGTGGTGGTGTAGTTGACCGTGTCCTCGCCGCTGAGGAACCAATTCCTGAGCCACTGATCCGGGACATAGGTTCTCATCCGATAATAGGGAGGAGAAGTGATGACCCAGGTGAACCCATTTTCCGGGATGACTTTCAGAGGGTTGCGGGAATCTCCGTGGATGATGCCCCCCTGAGGTTTGGCAGGTAGTGTGCCAAAGGAGTATTTCGCTTTCCATGCGACAACATCGAGGGCATCGATTCTTTTCGGGTACAGGCCATGCTTTTCCCAGTACCGCACTGAATACTCAGGTTTGCAGCAGTAGGTGCGGGGCATCTGGTTTGAGAGGTAGGAGATGCGGTTTTTATGGACAGGCCCGTGGAGGACCCCGAGCATGAGTGCTCGCAGTGCAACGGCCTCGTCGGTGGTGCATTCCTCCATGAGGCTTTCCCGCAGTTTACAGATGTCGTGGAGTGTGTCCGAGTGGAAACAGAGTTCCCAGAATCGTCCTTCGGGGATATGATCTGGCTCCCGGTCATTGGCGAGAATGGTCTTGCAGAGTTTGATAATGTCTGCAGGGGTGGTGTCGACAAATTTTGCTGCGGATATGGCAACGGCCACCGGGCTTGAGTCGATACCCACCGAACCGAGGCCGCGTAATCGTGCAGCATAATTTGTTGTACCACGGCCGCAAAAAGGATCGAGGGCCCAGTCGTCCTGATTGGCGGAGGCCAGTGTGCGAAACGGGAAGTCCAGGGGGAACATGGTAAAATAGGGACATATGGTGTTGAGCCTCAGGATAGCACTCTGTTTTTTGGGGAGTGTGCTGATCTGCTTTTGGCCGGGTCTCTGATTCCGGAAAGGTGCGCTCATGAGGATTCGCCATTCGATTCAATTAATAATTGCCTCTTATTTCTTCTTATTTAAATATGTGGCGATTTTATAGCAAAACGTGGATGGAAGTGAGGTTTTTTTCGAGTGCGGGATATCTCTGTCCCTCTTTCGGAGGTTCACCGGAGATTGTGCTACATCGGTGTACGATGGTTGCTGACGATGAAATAGTCGATGAACACGTCACGGTCGACCTCTCGAAGAAGTTCGGCGGGTTGAAGGCCGGCAAGTCGATCGCCTCGACCGAAGGGGGTATCTCGGTGCCGGGGAATCGGGAGATCAGGACCGGGCTTGAGCGTGATAGATAGAAGCGAGGTTTTATGGTGTCGGCCGGGTTCTTCACACACTCTCCCCGGTAACGGATGACCTTTCACGTTTCTTGCGACGATGTCGCGACAACGGTAGGCTGGTACGTGTCTCTCCGATCTCAAGTCTGTGGAGTCGGGCCCGCCCGTCTCAATAAATTCCCCAACATCGTCATTGGCTATGAAGTGCGGGCGTTTTTTCTTTGGGTTTTGGATCCTCTGCCCATGTAACCATTATCATCTCTTTTGCTGTGTAGAGGCCCGACCGGCCTTGCCGCTACGGGAGCTGGCGATACAGCGGTTCCGCTCGATCTTTCATCCGGGACCAGTCTCCCGTAGCTGGCGGCGGTCTTTCCACCTACCCCCCACTCACAGAGTGCATCGGTGAGCAGCCTGAACACGAGGTCTGCCCATCTCTCACCATCCTCTCCCGGCACGTCGCAGGAAACAGCAATATAAAATGTTCCTGCAACCGAGAGGAAGGTGAGCGGGTTGGGGTCATCGAAGTCGGTGGGGGGTTCGTCACCCCCTGAGTAATAGCCGCCATGGTGTGGTGTTATGACGTCGGGGAGAAGTCCTTGTCCATTTTTCAGACTCTCAGGCGTTATCCAGGCATCGTGAAAGATGATATGGCCAGAATCATCCGAGGTGCCGAAGATAGCCGTGTGGTATTCCCCTCCCCGTTTGAACTCAACCCCCTTTGTTCCCCAGACCTGGTCGCAGTAGTGCGAGGCAAGACCCTTCAGGGCAGTTCCGGGGATGAACGGCGTGCCGTATGTGTGGTGGAGGGTTATCCCCATTTCCAGCACGTTCTCGTTCCCAAAGCCGAGCATCAGCCTGCTTTTAGTTTTGAACTCGCCCTTCTGCGCTCCATCAAGTGAGGAGGAGTAGCGGGTGAACGCTTCCTGATAGACGGGATGTGCCCTTCCCTGGGCTCTGCACATGGTCCTGAACAACCCCTTTCGGTTATCCGGGTGCTTCTTCTCCTCATCTTTGAGCGGCACCCTCAGGTATCGGTCCCTGACGAGGGCGGCGTTCGAAGCACCGGGCAACTCCGCATCGGCTGGCCTATTCGACCATAACGTTGATATGGCCTTCCTGCATGCCGGCCCCGCCATGGAACTTTGCTCGCCGGGAGAGCCGCTATATTGCCGGGCGATCATGGGTCCTCCCTCTCCGGGGATGCTTTTCCGGGCTGTCCCGGACGTTTTCTGTCCAGGAGTGCTTCTGCATAGCGTTTCAGCCACGTTGCGGCTTCAATCGCCTCCAGAGAAAGGTGCTGATATTCTATCAGGTCGGCCTCCCTGCTTTTATCCTCCAGTGTGATATTTTTCGGCAGGTCTACCACCATAACCTGGGAGAGATGACCAAGGTAGGTGTCACCCGTTTTGGTTGTTTTATCATCCTTGGCGTGGACGTAGGCTATGGCCTGCACAAGTCCGCAGGTGTGCACTAACGCCGGGAAACTCTTTGCCAGTCGGAGATAGTCATCTTTATCGTTGCTGGATGTCTTCCCCAAAACGCACCTATGCGCTCTTTCTGCTCTTTTTTGCTGCCGGGTCTGCATGTCTTTCAGCCCTCCGTAAAAAAGCACTTTACTCTACCTTTCCCTACGGTTGCCTTTCCACCGAGCTGCAGGTTCAGGCCGGTGTTTGGGCAGAACTTGGCGAGGATCTCGTCTTCTGTCAGGCCGTTGCTGCCGAACACACGGTCGCACCAGGCCAGTCCCGCCAGGATCGTCTCGCCGGGCAGGGATTCCTCGTACCACAGCCCACCCTTATCAACAATCTTTGTCTCGTCTTTAATCCTGATATGAACTGCCACTTCAGTCCCGGTTTTTGTCAGGAAGGTAAAGCAGTCATCGGAGAGAACGACGAACCGCTTTTTGAAGACTGTCCGCCATTTATCTGTATCGGAGAAGAGCATTCCGGCAAGTCTTTCTGCCCATGCATTCGCAGCATCGTTATACACTGCGGTGAAATCGAGGTCTTCAAGGAAGATCTTTTTCCCGGATCTCTCTTCTTTTTCGGGAAAGAGCGAAGACTGTTCAACATAAAAAGCCTGCTCCTTTTCAGGGGACGGTGTTTCCGGAAGTTCCTCATACCCTGCCGCCTCAAGATCCCGCCTCAGTCGCTCCAGCACCAGCGGGCTCGTCACGTATGCGAACGTGCCGTACAGGCTGCACACCGGCAGGCAGACAATATGGGCGTCGGTGAGCACCAGCGAACCGGCGTTGGACGAACCGTCACCCGCCATCTTTCCGAAGACAACATCCATTACGGCCTCGTCGGTCTTTTTTTGCTTGAAATGATCCCTCATGACGCCTTTCACTGCCGACCCCGGTACCAGCGGCCATTCGGTGATCTTTTCGCGCATGATTGGCATGTCGACGAAGCCGACACCCTTTCCTGCCCCGACATGGAGCGGCGTGATCGTCTGCAGCCAGTACATCTTCGTATTATCAGTCAAATCGTACGCCTCCGTTTTCACTCATCCGTTCTTGATTCGTTCCCGACATTCCATAACCCCCACAGGGCAAGCCCGAAGCCGTCGCGACTGTAATCCAGTCCTCCCATGGCATCGCTCACCGGCCTGAGCCAGAGCGGTTCCACCAGATCCGCCGGATTGCCCTCTGTAACCTCAAAAAAGTAGACGGAGCCTGCCGGTACAAGCCTTCGTATCGGCTTTGGTCCGCGGCTTCCCGACTCAAGGCTCCAGCCGGAGAGCGGTTTCCAGCGGCTGATGCATGCCGATACCAGTCTGAGTGTGACACCCTTGGGTGCATCCGGCGGGCGGCCCTCAAGTGTGTCTTTCTTAATCCACCCGGGCAGCCAGCCGTTAGAGAAGACTGCAGGCGTTGCCAGCACCATCCTGAGATGGTGTTTCTCTCCGCAGGCCTGCGTAATCTCAGAAGGGCAGCTCCATCCGGGGTCCTTGTCCGCCTTCCATAGAACCAATCGCCGCTCGCCCCCGAGAGGGTGGAGCGAGTTCTTCCAGGCGAGTTCTCCCGTATCCACCTTTGCGGCAATCTGAATACCTTTCGCCCCGAAATCCAGCCCTGTCGTCTCAAAAAACATCTCATTTTCAGCAGTACCGTAGCCGTGTTTGATCTTCACGTGAGTTCTCGGTTCCTTGCCGGGGAAATCCAGGAATGAACCGAGCAATTCCGGCGTACTTCTAACTGTTTTTGAGTCCGGAGGGGCGTCAAACGACGTTGCGTCGTCAGTGATGAGCCATTCGATCATCCTCTTCGCCGACCAGAAGGGGGCCATTTTGGCTGGCTTGAACTCGTCTTCGACGCTGTCTGGGAGTAGCGCCGGCAGAAGCCTCTTGTCCGGCAGGTCGCAACCTTCCCCGGGTCTCATCTCCGCCGGGCGAACCGGATGGGCGATGCGATTGCCATCTTTCTCCTCGACCTGGATATCGCCGGGCGCAGGAAAGTATATCCCGCCGTTGGAGAGCGGAAGGGGCCCGGCGACGGAGATTTTTTTGAGTTTTTCGACATCCTCTTTCATATTGAAATCGCTGCCGTTTATCTTGCCCAGCATCGTTCTCACCGAGCCTGCGAGGACCGACGGGTACGGCCAGTCGAGCGACTTCATGCGGAGACCGGGCCCGAGTGGACGGGCGTCACGTGCGATGATCGGGTCATGAGGGGCGATCGAGAGATACAGCTCATTCATGAGTTGTCGCCTCCTGTCATCGCTACGGCGATGCGCCGGGCGATAACCAACTCAGTTGCCCGGCGTAAAAGATCGTCGGAGGACTCCACGCCCTGCAACACACTTTCGATGTCTTCTTCAGCTACATCCCTGGTGCCGTTGCCGGCTTTTTTTCGTCTGAGCAGCCTGAAGAGATCTTTTTTGAGCAGACCCGGGGGGACAGGGTTTTTCCATTCTCCGTAGTCTCCGGCCATCTGGAGCAGATCGTAGGCCGCTTTGTCCGGGAGTGCGTTTTGGGTATGCAGGTCGATCCATGTCGCAAGACGCTCATCCATCCCGTTCTGGCCTTTCGGCTTCCATTGTTCTCGGACCTTCAGCGGAGACCCGCCACCCCGGATATGCAGGTGAACAGCGAGGCCATTCCTGTTGGGCTCTTTTGCCGCACGTTCGGCCGCCCTGCCGTAATCAAGAAGATCCCCGAGTGGGTTTCTCGTATGCCCTATGGCAATCCCGATGGAGAGGGTGACCCTACTTTCCGGGACTTTCTCCTCGAACCTGTCGTGAAGTACCCTAGCTGCCTTCAGGCAGGTGTCCACCGGGAGGAATGCGAGGACATCAACTCCCCCCGAGTAGACCATATAGCCATGGTGTGATTTCTCAACAATGTTGCGGGCTTCTCCGGCAAATGTCGAGAGGTTGCTGGAGAAATCCCGGTGCTCGCCTGCAGAGTTGATCTTTGAGATGGCCTCTCCTATGTGGTCGCCGTCTGCGACCAGAACCGCAAAATAGGGGTTTGGTTCTCCTGCAATGTGCAGAAGCGTGCGGAGGCGTTTATTAATCTCATTCAGTTTATCCAGATCTTTCCGGTAGGGATTGTCCTCGGGAAGAGCCGTGAGAGCCTGCTGAAGGCTTCTCTTCGTGCTTGTCAAGTGTGAGGGGAAGCAGACCTGACCATCGTATGGGAACTCCTGGTAAAACTTTGTCCCCGTACCCGATGCAAAGGCGTTTTCTCCTGCACATAGTTCCCCAATTTCGGTGAGATACCTATCCGCATCTCCTCCGTCTCTCCGGATCCTGCGGATCCAGGGCTCGAGCGCGACACGAGTGACGGATGGGAACGCTATACGCCTTCCACCGGCGAGCCGCTTGGTGAGGCCAACCGCACAGAGCTGTTCGTTCTCACTGAGGCGCATCTTCAGTGCAAGTTCGCCGTACGGTCTTCGATTGTTTTTCAGAACGGTTTCCCGTGCGCCGTCAAGCGAAGACTTCGGGATTCCCTGTGCTTCTTTCGCCTGACAGAAGTTCCGGATGGATTTTCTGCCGGCAAAAAGACGCATCAGTCTTTTTCGGGATGCGGCATAGTCGCTCCCGAGCGGTACCCACGCCGTATTGAATTCGATGATATCGTTAATTTGTGCATTCCAGATATCGTCCCGTACTAAACTGCCTGCTTCCTCTTTTGCGCCTTCTGCATACTCCAGCCATTTTCTATAAGCCGCGTTCTGTGCTTTTGTGCTTACTGTCTGCGGGTCCGCTCCTTCGGGAAGTTCGGCAAGGACAATGTTGGCCACGTTAAAGGCTTCAAGTTCTGTTTCGAGTTCTGGCGACTGGAGTCTCGAATCTCCTCTGGCTAACGCCGGGAAGATGAGCAGTCCTCCCAGGTCCGCGATCTTTGCTGCGGCGGCCCTGCTGATATCCGAGAGAAGATACGACCCGAACCAGAGATCCCGCGTCCTTCGGGCGGCTGCAATGAAGTCCTGCACGGGACCGATGGAGAGGACGTAGAGATAGGATGTCATCGGGGAACCTCTGTGAATCCCTGTTCATTGGCATACGTGAGGAAGGCTTCCAGGGCAGAGCCGCTCTGCGACCGAGACGCCATCGGCGAATTTCGGTACCTTGCCAGATCCTTTCCGCGTATTTTCGTGGAACTACACAAGGTACGATATTCTTTTTTCAGAACGACTTTCTGAACCGGCGCAACGTTAAGTTTCAGGATCAGTTGTGCAAAAACTCCATCGCTGCACTTTAGAGGACGTAGTATCAAGGGGCTCGCCATCCTCGCTTTTTCACTGCCGCCGGCAACAGGATATAATTCAAGAGTGCCGGGATTCCGGTGAGCAGGGAGATTAAATACTATGGGAAGGCCGAACTCTGCTCTTGGAAAGGCAGCGTAATCAGAGATATGGTCCAATCTCTGATACTCACGAGCGGCTCCATTGCTGATAATATGGCGGATGGATTCCGGCTCGGGCCACCGTGATCGTCCCGGCCGGGAAGAACTGTTTCCCGGGTTTCGGCCCACATTTTTGCCCTGCCTGAAGGTCTGCAGCAGCCCGATTACATCAGACCAGCACTGCAATGCGTTACCGCCATTGCCGTTCTTTATCAGAAGTACCTCCGGCATGGTGGGCCATTCCCGCAGTGAAGAGGGAACGATCCCCAATTTCTCCCGGCACCGGTTGTACCACCCATCGATACCTGCGCAGTCCGGAGGAGAGAGGTCCTGACAATACAGTGCGCCACACCCTCTGCGTGTTCTTGCTCCTATCCCGCCGAAGTTGACCCATGCCCAGAGGGCGGCATTTATTTCTTGAGACAACTTTCTTGGATATGAGAGCGTTAATGTAAATGAGATGCCGGCCGTGCAATCTGCTACCGGGACGTTTTGCCTGTTGCTGCCCTGAAATGGGAAAAGTGCATATGAGGGATGCTTGTCCTTAAACCGGGGAAAATTCTTCCCATCCGGGATGTAGGCACAGGGATATGTCTTCCCATGAGACACAATAGTTACTTCCACAACCACGGGGCTCGGGTTCTCCGTCGATCCCCAGACCTCCCCCTCCCGCTGGCGGAGCTCTTCAACTCTCTCGCACTTCGCGCCTCTCGTCGCCCGCCACCAGAACCGGAGATGCCCACGGATGCTCGGCGCCCTGATAGGCATATCGGGATCGATCTTTCCTGCTTCGTAACCCCCGCCGAAGAGGGGGGTGATCACGTCGATGGCGTATGTTTTCTTGATGATGTTCGGGTCAGAGCTTTCGTCCGGCACTTTGCCGGGATAAGGCGGTAAACTTCGTGTGATAGAATCACGCTCCTTTGTTCTTTCTCATGACTGTTCGACTGGTTTTGCGGGAGATGCTCAACATAACCGGAATCATCGACCGTTGCTTTGCTCTCTGTTGGACCGCCACGCCGTCGGGTTGGCCTTCACCGGGCGGGTCCGTCAACCCATTCCTTGCTGTGCTGTCGGTCATGTTTCCGCTCGCGTCACGATGATGCCCCCGAGCCCGTAGGCCGTGTGTTTTCCGACTTGGAGATACTCCCCGGCTTTGAGCAGGTTCCCCGCTTCGGGCATGACCGCCGAGGTGTCGTAGGTTGCCCAGCCGGTGATGCCCTCGAACCGCAGGATCTTCCCCTCCCGGGAGCGGCGGGCGACCTCGACGGTTTCGACGGCGAAGTCGAGGATGGGTGCGTCTTGTTTGAGGAGACCGTCTGGAATGCGGCAGGGATAGTGTGCGGGATCGAAGCGTTTCGTCACCCGGTTGAACACCCTCGCCGATGCCGCAAGGAGCGATCCTAAGGATGGCATGACCTCCATCCGGCCGCCCCGGACGAGGTGGACCGGCGTGACGAAGGAGACGGTCGTCAGGTCACCGAGTGGGAACTCCGGGATCTCCACGGTCTTTGCCGATATCTCGGTGACTCGGAAGCACCGCCCGGAAAAGTGCCGGGCGTTGTCATGGGCATGGATCCGGGAGAGGATCTCCGGGATATACCGCTTCCGGTCGCCGTGGACCTTGATGAATCCCTTAACCCCGCCGTTACCACGAAAGGCGAGGAGGGCGTAGGGGTTGATGTCGATCTCTTTCTCCTTGAAGACCATGCGGTAGGGGCACCTGTCGGCATCGGGGCAGTCCGGCAGGCACTCCGGTCGCGCGCACCGCAGGACGGTGCCGAGCCATCCTCTGAAGGCCGATCCGGTAAACGCCGGAAGATCGGCGTTCCGTGTGACCTTCAGATCGACGGAGATCAACGACGAACTCATGGCAAGTGAATTGAAAGACACGGGAAGGCCCTTCTACTGAAGATCCATAAATGTTGCGAAATGTTTCCAAACTGGTATCCATATGAAATATGATTTCACATATTGTAGAGATTATTTCAAAAAATCGCTACCGGGAGGAGACACCCTTCGAAATTCTTCGAGTTTCTCAAGCTCCGGCTCTGATGAACCGTCGCACCCTGCGGCCAGACACTCTTCGAATTTCTCACGTTCCTGCCGTACCGGCAGTCGTTCCCCGAGTGGCGATATGCGACTGGCCGAAGGGCAGGAGCATGAGAAAATGCTTCACGTTTTCAAGTTGCGATGGTCCATAGAACCGGAGCAGGAGCCCGAAGGTGGGGTGCCCAATGGAAAGCCGCGCCATCCTTGCCCGGGGTCCGGTTTTGATGGTAGAAATTTTGGAGTTAAGTGTTCCGATCAGGATGTACCGAGGGTTCAGAGATCTTTTTGGGGCGGCCTCATTCTCTGGCGGCAGGAATCCATTCTGTTGTCCTCGGGTCATCGTTGCGTCTCCGGCGGACGAAGGAGATTTCATTTACGGACACCGAAGGGAATGCAGTACCTGCGGCTTCCGACCGGATAACTGGGGGTCGTTCATGTACCCGGTTCAGCGGTTCCTCCTTTCCGGTTCTCCTCCGGAGACCCGCGCAGCGTCGGACGAAGTCGGGGCGTGCAGGAGCCGATAGAAAGGATTTTTATCTGGGAAAGGAGCATTCTTGCATTGACACCCGCAATGAGAAGGGTATGGAAAC
>ENA-UOOM01003940-UOOM01003940.1-fermentation-metagenome-genome-assembly--contig:-NODE-3940-length-10206-cov-3.045020_pt1 | contig 10206 bp, 11 predicted proteins | sample MGYA00245781_ERZ724031 | MGnify/ENA primary metagenome ERZ724031 (study PRJEB28704, sample SAMN03018317) | fermentation metagenome | biome: anthropogenic terrestrial biome; feature: soil; material... | reverse complement strand
ATCTGCAGGTTTTTCGTCCCGTCGTCGGCGACGTCCAGCTTGGTGGAGTCGGCGGTCAGGCCCGTGCGGATGCGCGCGGCGACGCGCGGGGCGAGGTCGCGGCCGATGGCCGTGGCACCGTACAGAACCACGGCGGGCTTGTATTTTTCAATCACGCTGCACATCGCATAGGCATACGGCCGGGTGGAATACAGCTTGAGGTCGGGGTTGTCCACCAGCACGATCCTGTCGGCGCCGTAGCTCGCGAGGTCGCCGGCAAGGCCGGCCACGCCGCTGCCGAGCAGCACGGCCGTGACCTGCGTCCCCATCTTCTGCGCCAGTTCCTTTCCCTTGCCGAGCAGCTCATGGGAAACGCCGGCCACTTTGCCGTCCACCTGCTGAACAAATACGTAAACGCCCTGATACTCCTGAATATTCATCTTGCTCACCACTTTCAAACTATATAATGAATTTCTCTTTCATCTTGTCGAGCAGGTATTCGGCCGCTTCTTCGGAAGTGAGGTTGTTGACCAGCGTGCCGGCCGCCTTCGGGCTCTTGGTGAAGGTCTGGATGACCCTTGTCGGCGAGCCCTTCAGGCCGATGTCCCCGTCCTTCACGTCGAGGTCCTTGCGGGTGAGCGTTTTGACCTGTTTTTCGCGGTAGGCGTCGAAAATCCCCTGCGGGGTCATATAGCGCGGCTCGTTCAGCTCGCTCAGCGCGGTGATCAGGCAGGGCATTTTTGCCCGGAGAATATGGTAGCGGTCCTCAAACTGGCGTTTGACGGTCACATATTCGCCCTCCACTTTGAGTTCTTCGGCATAGCTGATGTTGGGGATGTGCAGATTCTCCGCAATCTGGGGACCGACCTGGGCGGTGTCGCCGTCGATGGCCTGCCGGCCGGTGATAATCAGGTCGTACGGAATGGTTTTCAGGGCGGCGGCAAGGGTGTGCGCGGTGGCCCACGTGTCGGCTCCGCCGAACGCCCGGTCGGTGATGAGGACGGCCTCGTCGGCGCCCATGGCGAGCGCTTCGCGCAGGGCGGTGTCCGCCTGCGGCGGGCCCATTGAGACGGCCGTCACATGCGCGCCCTGCGAGTCCTTCAGGCGGAGCGCGGCCTCAAGGCCGGCCTTGTCGTCCGGGTTGATGATGCTGGGGACGCCCTCGCGGATCAGCCTGCCGGTCTTCGGGTCGATTTTTACTTCGTTGGTATCCGGTACCTGCTTGATGCAAACGACGATATTCAAAGAATTTCCCTCCTTAGAGTTTCCCGCCTTACTTCAGGGCGTACTTGGAAATCACCATCTTCTGGACTTCGCTGGTGCCCTCGTAGATTTCGGTGATTTTGGCGTCGCGCATCATGCGCTCCACCGGGTACTCTCTGGTGTATCCGTAGCCGCCGTGCAGCTGGACGCACCGGGTGGTGACGTCCATCGCCGTGGAGGCGCAGTACAGCTTTGCCATGGCGGCTTCCAGCGAGCAGCTCTTCTGCGTGTCTTTCGCAATGGCGGCGCGATAGGTCAGGTACTGGGCAGCCTGGATCTTTGTCGCCATGTCGGCAATCTCAAACTTGGTGTTCTGGAATTTTGCGAGCGGGCGGCCGAATTGCTTGCGCTCCTTGACGTACTTGATGGTTTCGTTCAGCGCGCCCTCCGCGATGCCGAGGGCCTGCGCGGCGATGCCGATGCGGCCGCCGTCCAGCGTCATCATGGCGATGGGGAAACCCTTCCCTTCCTGGCCGAGGAGGTTTTCCTTCGGGACGATGCAGTTCTCAAAAATCAGCTCGCGCGTGGCGGAGCCGCGGATGCCCATCTTTTTCTCTTTTTTGCCAAACGTAAAGCCCGGGAAATTCTTTTCGACGATAAAGGCGGAGATTCCGTGATTGCCCTTGCTCTTGTCGGTCATGGCGAACACGATGTATGTATCCGCATAACCGCCGTTCGTGATGAAGATTTTGCTGCCGTTGAGCACGTAATGGTCGCCCTCCGGCACCGCCCTGGTCTGCTGCGCGGAGGAATCCGTGCCGGCGTTCGGCTCCGTCAGGGCAAAAGCGCCCAGATATTCGCCGGTGCAGAGCTTCTTCAGGTATTTTTCCTTCTGCTGCTGCGTGCCGAATTTATAGATCGGCCAGGTGCCGAGCGACTCGTGCGCGGAAAGCATCGTGGAGGTCGTGGCACAGACCTTGGAGATTTCCTCGATGCAGATGGTATAGGTCAGGTTGTCGCACCCGGCGCCGCCCCATTCTTTCGGATACGGGATGCCCATAAACTTGTACTTGCGCAGCTTTTCAAGCGCCTCGCTCGGAAAGCGCTCCTCCTCGTCCAGCTCCTGCGCGTAAGGTTTAACTTCCTTTTCCGCGAAGTCCCTGAAGAGGGTGCGGGCCATTTCCTGTTCTTTGCTCAGTGTGAAGTCCATACTCGTTCCTCCAAATCTGTCGGTGATCGATCGTTACTTCTTGGAATAGTCGTAAAATCCCCTGCCGGATTTTCTGCCTAAAAGCCCGCCGCGGACCATCTTGCGGAGCAGGGGGTGAGGACGGTATTTCGGGTCGCCGGTTTCGGCCTGAAGGACTTCCATCACGTCCAGCACGATGTCGAGGCCGACCAGATCGCCCAGGGCAAGCGGGCCCATCGGGTGGTTGGCGCCGAGCTTCATGGCGGTGTCGATGTCTTCGGCGGACGCCGTGCCGTCCGCATAGACGCCGATGGCCTCATTGATCATGGGGACGAGGATGCGGTTCACGACAAATCCCGGCGCTTCCTTGACCTGCACCGGCGTTTTGCCGATTGCCCTGGCAATGGATTTGATTTTCTCCACCAGGCTGTCGGGCGTGTTGATGCCCGCGATGACCTCGACCAGCTTCATGACCGGGGCGGGGTTGAAGAAATGCATGCCGCAGACGGGTCTGTCCAGCCCGCTGCCGATTTCCGTGATGGAGAGGGACGAGGTATTGGTCGCGAAGAGCGTATCCGGCCTGCAGATGCCCTGCAGCTCTTTGAACAGGCCCTTCTTGACGTCCATCTTCTCGAGGGCGGCCTCCACGACAAGGTCGCAGTCCGAGGCGATTTCTTTTGTTCCGGTGGTGATTTTCGCGAGGATGGCGTCCGCTTTCGGCTGCTCCATCTTTCCGCGGGAAACCAGCCTTTTCAGCGACTTGGTGATTTTCGCCTTGCCGTTGGCGGCAAACTGCTCGTTGATGTCGCACAGCTTTACAGTATAGCCTTCCGTCTGGGCAAAAGCCTGCGCAATGCCAGAGCCCATGGTTCCCGCTCCGATAATACCGACGATCATCATAAATCCCCCTTCGATTTTTTCTGGAATCCATTTCTAAGATTTTATTCCGTAAAGATTACCTAAAGATTACCGGTTCACGAACGGATCGTGCTTCCGCTTTTCGCAGAACGCCGTCATGGCGTTTTTCTGGTCCTGCGTGTCGCAGCAGGCGCCGAACAGCTCGGGCTCCAGCGCCGTGGCGGAGTCGATGTCCATCTGCAGGCCGAGGTTGACGGCCTTCTTGCACTGGCGGACGGCGATGGGCGCATTGCCCGCAATGCGCTCCGCCATCTTCATGCACTCCGCCATCAGCTGGTCGGCCGGGTAAACGGCGTTGACCAGCCCGATGGAAAGGGCTTCCTCCGCCTTCACGTTGCGGCAGGTGTAAATCATCTCTTTGGCCTTGCCGACGCCGACCGTCCGGGCAAGGCGCTGCGTGCCGCCGAACCCCGGCGTGATGCCGAGGCCGGCTTCCGGCTGGCCGAACCGCGCGTTCTCGGAGGCGATGCGGATGTCGCAGCAGAGCGACAGCTCGCATCCGCCGCCGAGGGCGTACCCGTTCACCGCGGCGATGACCGGCATGGGGAGCTTCTCGATTTTGCGGAAGACCGCGTTGCCCCGCGCGCTGAAGGCGCGGCCCTCGTCCTTCGTCATCGTGCGCATGGCGCCGATGTCCGCGCCGGCCACAAAGGACTTCGGCCCCGCGCCGGTGATGATCACGCAGCGCGTCTTTTCCGCGTCTATCGCGTCGACAACGGCTTCGAGGTCGTTCAGGACCTCGGGGTTCAGGGCATTCAGAGCCTTCGGGCGGTCGATGGTGACAACGCCCACAAAGTCTTTCTGCTCATATTTGACATAGCTCATAAAACAGACCCTCTTTTCTTACCGTGCTGTCAATGAGGAATCAGTCGCCCATTTTCACGATGGTCGCAACGCCCATGCCTCCGCCGACGCAAAGGGTGGCAAGGCCGTACTTGCTCTGCCTTCTGCGCATCTCGTACAGAAGGGTCGTCAGAATGCGGCAGCCGGAGCAGCCGACCGGATGGCCCAGCGCGATGGCTCCGCCGTTCACGTTGACCTTGCTCATGTCGAACTTCAGTTCCCGGCAGACCTCGATGGACTGCGCGGCGAACGCCTCGTTCGCCTCAATCAGGTCCATGTCTTCGACCTTCAGGCCGGTCTTCTTCATCACCTTGTGCGTCGCGTCAATCGGCCCCAGGCCCATGTAGGCCGGGTCCACGCCGGCGGAAGCGCCCGCAATCCACGTCGCCATCGGCTTTACGCCCAGCTCTTTCGCCTTTTCTTCCGACATCAGAACCACCGCGGAAGCCGCGTCGTTGATGCCGGAGGAGTTGCCCGCCGTCACGGTGCCGCCCTGCTTGAACGCCGGCCGCAAAGCGGAGAGGCTCTCGACGGTCACGTTGGCGCGCGGAGCCTCGTCGGTATCCATCAGGACCTGCTTCTTCTTGAGCTTGACTTCAACCGGGATGATTTCTTCCTTGAATTTGCCCTCGGCGATGGCCTTCTGGCACTTCTGCTGGCTGTCTGCGGAAAATTCGTCCTGCATGCGGCGGGTGATGCCGTATTTTTCGGCGACGTTTTCCGCCGTGATGCCCATGTGGTAGTGGTAAGGTGTCCTCCAGGCCGTCGTTAATCATCGAATCGACCAGGACGCCGTCCCTCATACGGTAGCCGAACCGGGCTTTTTTCAGAAGATAAGGCGCGCCGGACATGTTTTCCGCGCCGCCCGCGACGACGACGTCCGCTTCGCCGGCCTGAATCAGGGCCGCCGCGACGTTGACGCTCTTGAGGCCGGAGCCGCACAGGTTGTTGAGGGTGAAGGCGGGAACGGAAACCGGGATCCCCGCGTAGACGGAGGCCTGGCGCGCGACGTTCTGGCCGATACCGGCCTGATAGACGCACCCGAGAATCACTTCGTCGACCTTGTCGGGCGCCACGCCCGCGCGCTTCAGAGCTTCTTTGACAACGATGGTCGCAAGCTGCGGAGTCGGCGTGTTGGAGAGCATGCCGCCCATCTTTCCGATTGGGGTGCGGCAGGCACCGGCGAGAACAATTTTTTTCGACATTGTCTTTCCTCCATTCATTTTGCAGATAGGGTTCGTGCGTACCAAAAAATTACAAATGTTCTATGTGGCAGTGCCTTCACAGCACTATGTTAAATATATCACAATTATCTTTGAGATGCAACACATTTGGCAAAGAAATTCTTTTCAATAAGATAATTCGTTGTAAAAGTCCTTCCCATCGACCCGAAAATGGGAATTGTGCCTTTAAAAAAATCAGGTTCCGGGGAAGCGGGAAACCTGATGCAGAATTCTATTGTATACTCTTTTAGCTTCACATTTTGGAGTAGCCGTAGCTGTTGACGATGGCGTCGATTTTCCGCCCTTCCTTACAGAGCGGGCAGTCCTGATGGGAATAGGTGCGGTAATCCGGCAGGTCGTCCCTTGTAAACACCGAATCGACCGGCACGCCCCCCGCTTCGCCGATGGCGCTGAAAATGGCGGACGTGCCCACCACCGTTCCGCCGTAGTAGCGGATGCATTCCAGAGCGCGCCGGATCGTCTTCCCCGTCGTGGCGGACGCGACCAGCAGCACGACGTTCTTGCCCCAGACCATCCGCTGCACGTTGTCGCGGAAAAGCAGCTGCCCGTTCGGGTTGTATTCCGGCGTGATCACATGGACCGGGGTATGCCCGTCCCGCGCGACGCCGGCGGCCAGAAAAGCGCCGATGACCTCGCAGCCGTCCATGCAGATGACGGTGTCGACCGCGACGTTCCCCTCCCGGTACCGTTTTGAAAGGTACTTCGCGGCCTGCGCGGCCATATCGTGCCGGTGCTTGGTCGCCGTCATGTCGATATAGAAATTGACATGGGAATGAGCCGTCACAAAATGGCCGGGGATAATCGAGATTGAAATCTCCGGGTTCTTATCCGATCGGATTTTAATCGCTCTGGTTTCCATGGTATTCCTCCAATCCCCACAATAATTTTACAGGCTTACCCTGTTTTATGGCATTATCATACCATAGATTCAAAAAGCTGGCAACAGAAAATTCCGGCTTTTTCCACACGACGCGCGGCAGGCAAATGGGCGGCGCGTGTATTACCTTCCGCGCCGGCGCATATAAGTGAATGAAAGACAAAGGGAGGGAATAAAATGCTTCACTACGAGCCGGAAGGATGGAAAATCGACACCCAGGAAAACCGCGCGGCCCTGCAGAACTTCTCCTCGCTGAACGACGCCTGCCGGGACGGCCGGATTCTGGAGGCGCGCGCCGTGGTCTGCGACAGCACGCACAACCTCTGGGTGGATTTGGGAGGCATGAAAGGGGTCATTCCGCGCGCCGAAGGGGCGCTCGGAATCCGGGAAGGCACGGTCCGGGACATCGCCATTCTGTCGAGGGTCAACCGCCCGGTCTGTTTTCTTGTGACCGGCTTTGAAAAGAAAGAGGACGGAACAGTCACCGCCGTCCTTTCGCGGCGGGCGGCCCAGCAGAAATGCCGGGAAGAGCGGATTTCCAGGCTGAGGCCGGGCGACGTAATCGACGCCCGCGTCACCCACCTGGAAAGCTTCGGCGCCTTTGCCGACATCGGCTGCGGCATCGTCGCCCTGCTGCCGATCGACGCGATCTCCGTCTCCCGCATCGACCATCCGCGGGAGCGCTTCTCGGTCGGGATGGACATCCGCGCCGTCGTCAAAGCCGTGGACAAAGGGACCGGGCGCATCACCCTGAGCCACAAGGAGCTGCTCGGCACCTGGGAAGAAAACGCGGCCCTGTTTTCCCCCGGCGAAACCGTCGCCGGAATCGTGCGCTCGGTGGAGCCGTACGGCATTTTCGTGGAGCTCACGCCGAATCTGGCGGGGCTGGCCGAAACGAAAGAGGACGTCTTCCCCGGCCAGCAGGCGAGCGTCTACATCAAAAGCATCCTCCCGGCGCGCATGAAGGTCAAACTGGTCATCATCGACACTTTCGACTGCTCTTACCGGCCGGCCCCGCCGAAATATTTTTTCACCGGCAACCGGATGGAGCGCTTCGTCTATTCCCCGCCCGGCAGCGAAAAGCAAATCATAACCGATTTTACCGCCGCCCCTCCGTAAACACGCAAAAATAAACATGCAAAAAGAAGAAAAGCTCCGCCGGACCGACGTTTTATTTTTACCCGAATCGCCGAAAAATTCTCCCCAAAAGCCGAAAACCGGTATATAATCAGGGTGGGATAAAAAATGGAATGAAAAACGAAAAAGAAAGGGGCAAACCGCTATGCCGCTGACGGAACTTCCGATTGAAAAAGCGTTCATGCTGATTGAGCCCGGGCCCGTGCTGCTGGTCACGACTCAAAATCACGGCCGGAACAACATCATGACCATCTCGTGGCACATGGCGCTGGATTTTTCCGCGCGGGTCGCGCTTGCGACCGGGCCGTGGAACTATTCGTTCAACGCGCTGATGTCCACCCGGGAATGCGTGCTGAACGTCCCGGCGGTCGATCTTGCGGAAAAAACGGTCCGCATCGGCGACTGCTCCGGTGCGGACGTGGACAAATTCAAAGAATTCGGGCTGACGCCCCTGCCGGGCAAAGCGGTCAGGGCGCCGCTGATTGCCGAGTGCCTGGCATGCCTGGAATGCCGGGTCGCCGATTACCTGGAGCCGCAGGGGATTTTCATCCTGCAGGGAGAGCGGGCCTGGGTCAATCCGGACCGCAAAGAACGCCGCACGTTCCACGCAAACGGCGACGGGACGTTCGCCGTGAACGGCGAAACCCTGAACCTGCGCAGCCTGATGGCGGACAAAATCCCTTCCGGGGTATAACGGCGGGCCGCCGCTCAGGACAGCCTGCGCCGCAGTTCGCTCAAAATTTTCTTCTCCCGGCGGGAGACCTGCACCTGCGTCATGCCCAGCGCGCTGGCCGTTTCCGTCTGGGTCCGGCTCTGAAAATACCGGAAAAAGATGATTTTCCGGTCCCTCGGCTCCAGTTCCGTCACGACCTGGCGCAGGGAAAGCAGCTCCGCGATTCTGTCGTCCTCCGGCTCGACGCCGATGTCGATCTGGCCGGCGCCGTTTTCGTCGCTTGCCGTGAGGGAGACCGGGGCCTGCGCCGCGCCGAGGGCTTCGGCCGCCTGCTCCGGCTCGACGCCGAGCCGCGCGGCGAGCTCCCCCACCGTGGGCGGGCGGCCCTCCCGCTGCAGGAACGCCGCCGACTCCCGCCCGGCGCGGAGGGAAAGCTCCTTCAGGCTGCGGCCCACTTTCACGGTGCCGCCGTCGCGGAAAAGGCGCTTGATTTCCCCCAGGATGGCCGGCACGGCATAGGTGGAAAAGCGCACGCCCCGGCTTTCGTCGAAGCTCCCGGCCGCTTTCACCAGGCCGAGGCACCCGGCCTGGAACAGGTCGTCGTACTCGATGCCCCGTCCCCGGAAGCGGCGCGCGCACGCGTGAACAAGGCCGATGTTGTCGCGGACGGCCTTTTCGCTATCCATCGGCGGTGCGGCGCCGGATGGTCTTCTGCATGATGACGGAGGTTCCCTTCCCCGGCTTGGACGTGACGTGCAGCCGGTCCATGAAGCTCTGCATCACGGCGAAGCCGAGGCCGGCGCGCTCTCCCTCCGCGGTCGTAAAGGCGGGCTGCATCGCCTGCCTGATATCCGCGATGCCGCACCCGCGGTCCCTGACCTTCACGACGACCCGGCCGTCCCCGTAAAGCTTGCAGTTTATGTAAACCGTTCCGATGGTGTCCCGGTAGGCGTGGACGATGCAGTTTGTGACCGCCTCGGAAACGGCCGTCTTGATGTCGCAGAGCTCGTCCACGGTCGGGTCCAGCTGGGCGACGAAAGCGGCGACCGCCGCGCGGCCGAACGCCTCGTTTGCGGAGCAGCTCAAGAACGACACCGACATTTCATTGACCGGCTTCATGGCGATTCCCCTTTCTGATGGTGCAAAGCTGGTTCAGCCCCGCGAGTGAAACGATCCGTTCGATTTTCTGCGGCAGGTTCGCGATTTCCACCGTTCCGCCCCAGAGCCGCATCAGCTTGCACCGGCCCATAATCAGCCCCACGCCGGAGCTGTCCATAAATTCCACGGCGGAAAAGTCGAGAATCAGCTTCTTCGGCTTCACTCTGGATGCGGTTTCGTCGATTTCTTCGCGGATTTCCCGCGCGGAGTGATGGTCGATCTCCCCGCTCAGAACGGCCGTCAGGATTCCTTCCTTAAAAATCAGCCTGACTCCCAATGCCGGCACCTCCATCTTCATAACTGTTTAAAACTCCATAACTATTTAAAATTCCCCGTCCGTACGGAACCTATACGTTCGGGGATAAAAAAATCCCTTATTTATAATAATAAGGGATTTTGTCTGAAATATTGCTCGAAATATGCGGACAGGCCGCTCTTTTTCTATTTTTTCAGCCGGGCGAGCAGCTTTCCCCGCATCTCGCCCGCAAGGTAGAGGGAGCCGCAGACCACCAGCGCGGAATCCGGCCCCAGCAGGGAGGCCGCCCTGCGCAGCGCGGCGTCGGAATCCTCCGCGGCTTCGGCCGGCATCCCCCCGCTTCGCCATATCCGCGCGAGTTCGCCGGCGGGCATGGCCCGCGGGGAGGGCGGCGCGACGGCAATCACCCGCGAAAACAGACCGCCCAGGTTCCGGACCGCGGCGCCGACATCCTTATCCGCCATCATCCCCATGACCGCCACGATTTTTCTGCCGGGCAGCAGATGCCGAAGGGCGGCGGCCAACGCGGCGGTCCCGCCCGGATTGTGCGCGCCGTCGAGCAGGACGGGCGGGCGGTACGACAGCACCTCGAGCCTTGCGGGGAGCCGGGCGCGCTCGAAGCCGCGCGACACGGCCTGCGGGGGAATGTCCCATCCCTGCTCCCGCAGGACCTCCAGCGCGGCGAGCGCGGCGGCGGCGGTGCGGACCTGATGCTCCCCCGGAAACGGC
>ENA-UOOM01003939-UOOM01003939.1-fermentation-metagenome-genome-assembly--contig:-NODE-3939-length-10211-cov-3.768413_pt1 | contig 10211 bp, 9 predicted proteins | sample MGYA00245781_ERZ724031 | MGnify/ENA primary metagenome ERZ724031 (study PRJEB28704, sample SAMN03018317) | fermentation metagenome | biome: anthropogenic terrestrial biome; feature: soil; material... | reverse complement strand
AAAAAGCTCAATCAGCAATGACAAAAGAAGAGTGGAGTCGAAATTTCTCTTCACATTGGAATTTTAATGGTGTCAAACAAATGGAGCACATAGCTATGTTCCCTGAAGAGTTGCCAAAACGATTGATAAAAATGTTTTCTTTTGTTGGTGAAACTGTTTTCGACCCATTTGCTGGAAGTGGAACTACATCATTAGCAGCTAAGCACTTGGGCAGAAACTCTATTGGATATGAAATTAATAACGAATTTGCGCCAATCATACGTGAAAAACTTTGCAGCGAACAAATGTCAATCGGTGATGATGATACAGTATCGTTTTATGAAGATACGAAGGGAGTATGCACATCAGTTGATAATTTGCCTTACACTTTTAAAGACCCTCATAAGATAGATAAAAAAATTGATGTAAAGAAACTTAGCTTTGGGTCTAAAATTGATGGTAAAGAAAAGAAACGAGAAGAACTTTTTGCTGTAAAGAATGTTATAGCACCCGAAAAAATAGAGTTAAGTAACGGATTGGTAGTAAAATTATTAGGTGTTAAGCCAATCCCTCAATTTGAACATGACGCAATAGAGTATCTTAAGGATAAGTTCAACAAAAGAAAAGTATTCATAAAATACGACACTGTGAAATACGACCAAGATAACAACTTATTATGCTATGTGTATCTTGATAACAAAACCTTTGTAAATAACCATTTAATACGGACAGGTTTTGTGATGGTTGATACATCAATTGATTATAGTTGCAAAAACAAATTTTTGAATTCTATTCCAATATAACATTAAAGGTAGAGAGCACCTCTACCTTTAATGTTTAATCTTCGACTTCTATAGTTAATCCTGTTTTCTTTTTGGCGTAATAAACTATTTTAACATTAATGCTTTCTGATAACCTACGCATGGTTCTATATGTATCAGGTTTAACAGAGTACGGAACATCTCCCACAAAACCATCTATCCCTTGTGATTCTTCACATGGAGTAGCCAATCTATAATCTTTGCCTAATTTTTCGGCGATTTTAGATAATATTGCTTCCTGAAAATAGAGTCCATTGTATGTTTTTGTGATAACTAAATCTTCAACCCATTTGTTGATCATATTTTTATCGATAAGTTGAATAGCGTCTTTGAGGTTTTCTACTTGTGCATATATTTTATCTGTCGCTTTTTCAATAGCATTAGGATAATGTTGCAAATACCATTCCCGCCAGCCATCTATCGAAATATCGGTTTTTTCTCCTTCATACTCAGGAAAAAGAACCGAAAGTTGACCTACTACTTTAGGGCGAGTGCCTTGTGCATTTTGATTTGCCCAGTTAATTAATTGCGATGTGTATTTGGGAAAATCGGGTGCTAAACAACCATTAAGAATAACCAATTCATCATTCTTAATTGTAAATTTCATAATGTAACCTCCAAAAATAATTTATATGTTTCAATTTCCAATGCATCGGCAATTTTTTGAATATTATTTAAAGAAATGCTTCTACGAAAACACTCAATATCACTGATATAAGTTCTATGTAAGCCGCACAGTTCTGCAAATTTCTCTTGAGAGATTTTTTTATTGGTCCTGTATTTTCTAACATTGATACCAAAGACTTTTACTATATCCATTGTAATCACCTCGACAAAATACTACTTATATGTTAACCATCAACAGACAATAAGTCTACATACAATAAGTGTATATTTGCTGCTCACAGTTATTCATCAATAATAGCAGCTACTCATAATTATCACGACAACTATCATTTTTTAGGGAATTAACTTAATTGAACAACTCGGTATTACTTCACCACTCAATATATAATAAAAGCAGTCTTATTCAGACTGCATTTTGTTATGGATTAAGCTCTTTTTTATATAGGGAACGACCTCGTCAAGCTTGATATTGAGAACAAAAGCGAACTCCTCGTACAGCATTTTTTCCGCTTCTTTCATGATGCTTTCGTCAGACATATTGAGATTTTTACCTGTTTTCGCCAAATCCGTTTTATACAGATAAAGGGTACTGATAAGCTCGACAAGCTCCTGTCTGTTGCCTTTTTTAATAATATCCCGAAAAGCCGCGTTACGCTGTTGATTCTGTTTGATCCAGATGCTCTTTTTCACAGGCATTGTTTTTATAAGCGCATGAACTTCCTCGGTAGAGAGCAGGTTTTTAAGCATTTTTCTTTCGTTTTCCACGGGCACGTATATTTTGGAATTCTTTGTATAAAGCGGCTTCATTATATAGTATTTTCTTTTTGTATCGTTGAAATTACAGTAATTTATATCGATAATTTTACAGACACCGCAAGTTCCGTAAATAACATGATCGTTTATTTTAAACATAATATCCTCCTTTCGTTTACCTATTTTGTGCTTCCTCTTTCCAGGGCATTGAGCCTGCGTAATATTTTTTTGCTATTTTCTTCTGCAAACAGTCATCAAGACTCGATAACTGTTCCGCCCACCGCTGTTTTTGCAAGGCGTTTTCGGTCGGAGTCTGAAAAAATGAGCATTTTTCACCCTGACAATCCTCGATACTCAGCTTTTCACATTTGCCGCGCTCTGTTAAATAGAGGCAATCGGGCAAATGAAGTAGGTTGTCATCGATTTTTACAATCTTCATTTTGTGGTAATTACCTGCTTTCGATTAAATCCTTTTATGTATAAACTGTCTTTTATTGAAACTGATAGAAAGGTATAGTTTTCGTATAAATATTCTATTATTATTATAACATATTTTATGAAAAAATGTCATGTGCGTTTTGATGAAAATTATCAATTTTCATTAGATATTGCGTGAATTCAATGAAAAAATGCCGTTTTTTCGTTTTTAAGATGTAAATACTTATGCTAAAACGAGCACCGCCCGGAAACCCGAGCGGTGCATTCGTATAAATAACGTATAAAATACTCTACTTCAAAAGCCTTGATTTGAGAGCGGCGAGCTGATTTTTAAGCTCCTCGGGGATGGTGTCGCCTATTTTTGAATAGAATTCCTCGATATTCCCGACATCGGCAAGCCAGCAATCCTTCTCGACGGTGAGAATGCTCTTTAAATCCTCGATACTGAACTTATGACCTTTCTCGATTTCGTAATCGAGCTCGGCAAGGTTGATGTCCTCGGCCTTTGGAATATATCCGATAGCAGTCTTTTCGGCACCGACTTTGTCCTCGCATCTCTTTATAATCCACTCGAGTACGCGGAAGTTGTCGCCGAATCCCGGCCACATGAACGCGCCGTTCTCGTTAAGTCTGAACCAATTGACATGGAATATCTTGGGAAGATTGGGAACGGTCTTTTCCATATCGAGCCAGTGAGCGAAATAATCGCCCATATTGTATCCGCAGAACGGAAGCATTGCCATAGGATCGCGCCTTACGACTCCGACTGCGCCTGCTGCTGCCGCTGTGGTCTCGGAAGCCATTATTGAACCCACGAAGGTACCGTGCTTCCAGTCAAATGACTGATATACGAGCGGTGCGGTCTTGGCACGTCTTCCGCCGAAAACGATAGCGGAGAGCGGAACGCCCTTGGAACTGTCAAACTCTGAGGAAATGCAGGGGCAATTCTTTGCGGGGGATGTGAAGCGTGAGTTGGGATGAGCACCCTTCTCGCTTGCAGTACTGTCCCACTTCTCGCCCTTCCAGTTGAGAGCGTTCCTGGGCGGATTCTTATCGAGTCCCTCCCACCAAACAGTATCGTCATCAAGGTTGTGCACCACATTCGTGAAAATGGTACCCTGTTTTGTAGAAGCAAGCGCATTGGGGTTTGACTTTTCGTTGGTGCCGGGAGCGACGCCGAAGAAGCCGTTCTCGGGGTTCATAGCCCAGAGTCTGCCGTCCGGACCTTTTCTTATCCAGGCGATATCGTCACCTACGCACCAAACCTTATAGCCCTGTCTTGTATAATATGCCGGGGGGATCAACATCGCAAGATTTGTTTTTCCGCAAGCGGAGGGGAAAGCGGCGGAGATATATTTAATCTCGCCCTTTGGATTCTCAAGACCGAGGATGAGCATATGCTCTGCCATCCAGCCCTCGTTCCTGCCGAGATAAGAGGCTATGCGAAGCGCAAAGCACTTCTTGCCCAAGAGCACGTTTCCGCCGTAGCCGGAGTTTACCGACCAGATGGTATTGTCCTCGGGGAAGTGAACGATATATCTGTTGTTCTCGTCCATATCCGCTCTTGCGTGCAGTCCCTTTACAAAGTCGCCGTCCGTGCCCAGCGCTTCGATGACCTTACTGCCGACACGTGTCATTATAAGCATATTTAAAACAACATATATAGAATCGGTAAGCTCGAAGCCGATTTTGGAAAATTCACTGCCGATAACACCCATAGAATAGGGGATTACGTACATCGTCTTGCCCTTGTAGGAGTTTTTGAAAAGGGGAGTCAGTTTTGCATAACAATCCTTGGGAGCCATCCAGTTGTTTGTAGGACCGGCGTCCTTCTTGTCTGTTGTGCAGATGAAGGTGCGGTTCTCCACACGTGCAACGTCGTTGACCGCGGTTCTGTGAAGATAGCAGCCGGGCAGCTTCTCTTGATTGAGCTTAAACATCTCACCGGTTCTGCACGCCTCAGCCCTTAGTATTTCTGCCTGTTCCTCACTGCCGTCGATAAGAACGACATTAGCAGGAGATACCAGATCGCACATTTCCGAAATCCATGCATTTGCTTTTTTGTTGTTTGTCAGATTAGTCATTTTATTCCTCCGTTTTTATGTAATTTCTTTAATATTCTGTTAGAAATATCAGCGAATTGTGATATATCCAGGTCCTCGCCCCTTATCAGGGAATTTAACCCAATTTGAATCATAATATCACATATTTCGTCCTTTGTAAATATGGAATTAAAAACTGAATGTAAAGAATTTACGAGAGTTTTTCGTCTTTGCGAGAAAGCTGATTTTATAACGGTAAAGAGAAGCTCCTCGTTTTCGGCATATACTGGAGGTTCTTTGTATAAATCGAGCTTTATCACCGCAGAATCGACTTTGGGTGCGGGGGAAAATGACCCTGCCTTGACAGTAAAAAGCCGTGTTACCTTTGCATAATAATTTACAGGAGCGGTTATTGCTCCGTAAGCGGGTTCACCGCTTTTTGCGCACAACCTTTCCGCGACCTCTTTTTGAACCATGAGCGTAATGCTGACAAAACCATACCTGCCCTCAAGCAGCTTCATTATAATAGGCGTGGTTATATAATAAGGGAGATTGGCGCAGACATATACCGGCAGATCCGAAAACTCGGTGGCAACAAGCTCTGCAATATCAATCCTGAGTATGTCCTCATTGATGACTTTTACATTGGTAAGCCCCGATAATTTTTCGGATAAAATGGGTATAAGTTCCCTGTCAATCTCCACAGAAACTACTTTTTTGGATATTCTGGCAAGCTCTCTTGTAAGCACACCGAAACCCGGGCCGATTTCCAAAACGCCGCTGTTTTCCGTAATACCGCTCTGCTCGGCGATTCGTTTTGGTATTGTGTTATTTACAAGAAAATTCTGTCCGTATTGCTTTTTCTTTCTAAAATCGTTGTTAATAACGGAAGTCCTCGCTTAGTTTTTATCGATTACGGTAAGAAACCGCGCCGTGCCGCCGAGTGCAATCTGTCCGTGGGGTACGGACGGATCGAAATAAATGGAGTCGCCCTCAGAGAGTTCTATCGTCTTTTTGTTTAGAATAACCGCGATTTTCCCCTCAAGTACATAATTGAACTCCTGCCCGGTGTGCGTGACGAGCTGCGGGTGCTCATCACCGGGTGAGATCGTAACTATCATCGGTTCCTTGTCTCTGCCGATATAATTGTAGGCAAGGGATTCAAAAGCATATCCCTTGTAACGCTCAACTCCGACACCCCGACCTTTTCTGGTGACTGCGTATTCCTTCATTCTGGGAGATTCACCGGTAAGAAGCTCGGTAGCATCGATTCCGAGCACGGCGGCAACTGAGTATATCATACTGACGGGAATATCTTTCGTGCCGTTTTCATACCGGATGTAATCGTCAATGCTCATATCAATAGCGGCGGCAATCTGCTCCCTTGTCATATCCAGTGTTTCCCTCAGGTAGGATATCCTGCTTGCAACCTGCTTTATTTGCTCGTTTACAATCATACGAACTCCATTTCTATGTAGTATAAGTTAACCCGAAGCTTATTTTTTATGCGATTTTTGTATCGCTTCCCACAACCCCGATAGATATACAGCACCTAAAGCACGGTCGTAAAGGCCGTAACCGGGTTTTCCGTGCTCTCCCCATATCATCCTGCCGTGGTCGGGGCGCACATAACCGTCAAAGCCGGTGTCGTAAAGCGCCTTCATTATCTCATACATGTCAAGAGAACCGTATCCGCTCGGATGTGCGGTCTCGTTAAAATCATTCTCCCCGATATGCTTTATATTCCTTGCGTGGACAAAATGAACCCTGCCCATCGAGCTGTACTTGCGAAGTAGCTTAGGAATATCGTTATGCGGCGACGAGCCGAGAGAGCCTGTGCAGAGTGTAAGACCGTTAAAAGGGGAGTTATTGAGTGAAAGGAAGCGGTCGAGATTCTTCTCGTCTGTGATAATTCTCGGCAGACCGAAAATATCCCACGGCGGATCGTCCGGGTGTATAGCCATCTTTACGTCGTATTCGATACAGATGGGGATTACCGCGTCGAGAAAATATTTAAGGTTTGAAAACAACGCCTCGCTGTCGATATCAGAATATTCGTCAAGAAGCGTGGAAAGCCCTTCCTTTGTATAACTTGCGTCCCAGCCGGGGAGCGAAAGGCTCCCCGATTTCGGGTTCATCGCAAGGACCTGCTCCTGACGATATATAAGGGATGACGAACCGTCAGGGTTTTTATACTCAAGCTCCGAACGCAGCCAGTCGAAAACAGGCATAAAGTTATAGCATATAACCTTTACCCCCGCTTTACCGAGACGGCGTATATTCTCCCTGTATGCTTCTATATATCCGTCCCTTGAGGGTTTGCCGAGCTTTATGTCCTCGTGTACGGGTACGCTCTCGACGACTTCAAAGCTCAGTGAGTGCCTTTCCGCGGCTTTCTTAATCGCGGTTATGCTCTCGACGCTCCAAACCTTTCCCGGGGCGACATCGTATACGGCGGAAACGATACCGTCCATCATAGGAATCTGCGATATGTATTCGAGCGGTACAGGATCGCTTTTGCCGTACCAGCGGAAGGTCATTTTCATACTTTTACTCCTATAAGATGTATTTATTACTGCTCTATCGCCTTGAATTTCTCTATTGAATCGTCAACGGTTTTTTGAATTGCAGTCGCTCTTGATTCCGCCGAGGAGGCGAGGGTATTCGTACCGCTGCCGATAATGTTTGTATATAAATAGAGTGCGTTGTCGTAATTGAATACCGATGCGAGGTCAAAAACTTTGTTTCCGAAAATTATATCGAGCATCTCCTCACTCTGGGCATCATCCATCTTCTTTGCTTTCATTGTGATTTCATAGAAAGCGGGGGTTAAGAGCTCCTTTCCGTAATATCCCATCAACTCAAGCGCATATCCGATAATCTCAAGGTCGGCTGTCGGAACTGTAATAGGAATTGCGAGGAACTGTGCCATATAGGTTGTACAGGCTGCATAATATTTCTCTTGGTTCTCGTCATACTTAGGCAGGGGAAGAACACCGTATGAGAATTCCACATCAGCGTCTATAATCTTCTGCACATAGGCGAGCTTGTTGTACTGGAAGAGTCCTCTTCCACTGAAAAATGCGCTGTTAGCCTTATCGTACACAGCTGTCGACCACTTTGACTCGAGCTTCTCTGCGATGAGGGAGTTGTTGGTGTCGGTCATAAGGTTGAATACCTTTTCGAATTTATCGTAGGTTTCCTCGTTTTGAATATTCAAAATCGGATAATCATCGGCATCCTTTGTTATCATCTTCTGATTGAAAGAAATCATGCTTGCGATTCCGTCATAGGTCTGGGTGATTAAACCGAAGGTTCCGTTCTCGTATGTTACCTGAGGAAGGCCCTTGTTCGATTCACTTACTTTCTTTCCCATCTCGTAAAGCTTGTCGATCGTCCATTTGCCATCGTTTACAAGGGTATAGGGGTCCTCAAGCTGATAATTGTCAACCATATCCTTGTTGAAGAAGCAGCACCATGTCGCCGTTTTGTCGCTTACGATAATATCGCCGGAAAGATAGAATGTATATCCCGCAACGGTAAGGTCGTTGAGCGCGCTCTGATCCCACCATGGGTGTTCGAGATTGAGCGTGGATATTTTGTTGAGATCCCTGAGATTGCCCTCAATACCGAGCTCGGCGAGGTAATAAATGCCGTCGCAAATAAGCTGATAGGAGTTGTCGCCGGATAATATCGTGTTTTTTATATCCGTCGTGGGATTGTCTGTATATGTGACATCGAGTACGATACCGTAATCATCTTTAATCTTTTGCGTTCTTGTATAGACCGCTTCGTTAATAACGTCGCCGGTGGGCTCTGTTGAGGCGATTTCGTAATTATAATAAATGTTGCCTCTTTTTTCATTCACGGTAAGTATGCTCAGCTCTTGCCCTCCGAAGTTTTTGGCAGGCAGACCGATAATACTTTCTAAATCGGCGTTACCTGAACCATCGGTTGACTCGTTTTGCGTTTCATCCTTGCAGGAATATAAGAGCGGTGTGACAAAAAGCACAATCAATAAAATGCATAATAGCTTTTTTTTCATAACTAATTACCCCTCAGATTTATTTTACATCTTTGATTTTAGCACAATATAGCAGTTTAGTCAATAAAATTATTAATTTTTAAACATTGCCTTTTACAAAAAAGCATGATATAATATTTTGATAAAATAGGAAAGAAAGGGTAAAGATTATGTTCGGTTACATCCGTCCGGTGCAAAGCGAGCTTCTCGTACGCGAACATGAGCTTTACCGCGCGGTGTACTGCGGGTTATGCAGATACGGCGGCAAACATATTTCTCATTTTACGAGATTTTTGCTGAATTACGATTTTGTCGCACTTGCTCTGCTGCGTATGTCGGTTGTGCAGGAAGAAGCAAAAATCTCTTTGAAACGTTGTCCTTATCATTTTAAAAAGCGCAGAACACTCTGCGCGGACGGTTCTTACGAGCTGACAAGCGCTGCGTTTGCATTTCTGCTCTATTACAAAGCGCTTGATGATATTAACGATTCAAAGGGCATAAAGAAGTTTTTTAAGAGATTAGCCCTGCCTTTTTTCTCTCACATTAAAAACCGCGTCAAGGGGTATGAGGTTTTAGAGAGTGTCATCGAAAAACAGATTAATAAACTTGCCGAGCTTGAAAAAACAGATACACCCGACGAACAATTCTCGCTTGACAGGGTCGCCGATTGCTTTGCGGTGATAGTCGAGAGTATTGCGTCTTACGGGCTGAAAGATAAAGAAAAGGTTATCGCTTCTCAGTGCGGTTATCATATCGGAAGATACATATATATTATCGACGCGCTCGACGATATTAAAAAGGACAGCGAGAGTGGCAACTACAATCCCTTGCTTATCAAATACGGCGACATTTCGGGAGTTATAGATAATATAGAGGAAATCAAGACTACAATAACAGACAGTCTTAACGCCTTTTCATCGGTTTACGGGTTGAATGTAATCGGAGAGGAAAGGGATAAAAGCTATGACAATATTATTTTTAATATATGTGAACTGGGAGGAAGAGCGGCCTTGAATAAGGTGCTCGGCTCCCTTAATCTTGGAGGTACGAATGACTGATCCCTATAGAGTATTGAATATTAACTCAAATGCGACGGACGAGGAGGTTAAGCAGGCTTACAGAAAGCTTGCGAAACGCTATCATCCGGATAATTACATCAATAACGAACTCGCAGATTTAGCTGCGGAAAAAATGAAGGAAATCAACGCCGCTTACGACGAGATCAACCGTCTGCGCTCGGAGGGAGTCCCGGGCGGAGGATTTTCGGGCGGGGCGGGTTTTTCAGGCGGAGAGTCGGGAAGCGATGTTTATTCCCGTATAAGAATTCTTTTAAACAGTCGTAGAATAAACGAAGCGGAGGTGCTTTTGCAGCGGATTTCTGTAGCTGAGCGCAATGCCGAATGGCACTTTCTTAACGGATTGGTTCTTTATAACAAGGGGTGGCTCCAGGATGCGAGAGTAGAGGTGGAAACAGCCTGCAGGCTTGATCCCTATAACGCTGAATACCGGGCGTTTCTTGACCGCTTC
>ENA-UOOM01003938-UOOM01003938.1-fermentation-metagenome-genome-assembly--contig:-NODE-3938-length-10211-cov-4.347972_pt1 | contig 10211 bp, 8 predicted proteins | sample MGYA00245781_ERZ724031 | MGnify/ENA primary metagenome ERZ724031 (study PRJEB28704, sample SAMN03018317) | fermentation metagenome | biome: anthropogenic terrestrial biome; feature: soil; material... | reverse complement strand
GGTGCAGCGCCTCGGCGACCTGCTGCTCGGCAGGCGCACTGACGAAAACCGACTTAAGCGTTCAACCACAAGGCCTACCCTGAAAAGCGCCGTCCCCGGAGACCTTTCGTTCGTCCTTCCGCACAGGCATCTCACAAGCATAGTAGAGTCGCTCAAAGCTTTCGACAGGCTTGCCCCGGGGCTTTACTCCAAGAATACCCTGCTGTACGGCGTTGAGGTGAAGTTTTATTCTTCAAAAGTTGCCGTAAGCAGCAACTTTGAAACAGCTGTTAAAAACATGTACGCCATAGGCGACGGTGCCGGCATAACGAGGGGGCTTATGCAGGCTTCTGTAACAGGCGTCGCCGTAGCGAGGAATATAGCCGGCAAAACATGACGTTTTTCCCTTAAGGCGCATAAAAAAACGGATGCCGCGTCAACCCTGCCGGCATCTGTTTTTATACTGCTGACTAATATGATACTTTTTTGACAGTTACTTTATCCGTATTTATTTTATGCATATAAACATTGAGGACAAGGCCGAACCCAAAGTAGAGGCAAGCGGCCGACGACCCCCCCGCACTGAAAAACGGCAGCGTTACGCCCATTACCGGCAGCAGGTCCATGCACATGCCGAGGTTAAAAATCGCCTGCGAGGCTATCATGCCGAAAAATCCCATGCATATGGAGCTGCCGAGCATGTCCGTCGCACACCTCGCTGTATGCAGAGTACGTAAAAGTAAAAAGAACAAAAGGGCTATAAGTATTATGCAGCCTATAAACCCCAGCTGTTCGCCGGCAACGGAAAAAATAAAGTCTGACTGCTGCAGCGGCACGGAGCCTTTATTTACCCGCGGGCTTACAAAAAGGCCGCGCCCCCACAGCCCCCCGCTGCCTATGGACATCCTGCCCTGTATCTGGTGGAAGCCGTAGTTTAGTTTGTCCGACTCCAAATTATAAGTGACGAGTATGCGTTCTTTTTGGTATTCGCTCAAGATGTCGTATTTCCACGCAAGCGGCACCGCCGCCGCCGCAAAGGCAAAAAGCACCGCGAAATACCTAAGCTGTATACCCGCCCCAAAAGCCATCGCGAGGAACATGCAGAAAAAGATGACGCCGGCTCCGTCGTCGCCTTGTAAATGGACGAGAGCAATCGGTATAAGCGCATGAAACGCGAGCAGGACAACATGCAGAGGGCTTTTTAACAGGCCGCGCTCATTAAGAGCGTCCAAATGCTTTGAAAAAGTTACCATAAAGCCTATTTTAACGAGCTCGCTCGGCTGAAACGTAAGCCCCCCGGGCAGCTTTATCCAGGCTTTTGCGTGTACTCCGCCTGTGTTGACTATTTCTTTGCCGAAAAGCAGCGTGTAAATTATAAGGAACAGGCAAAAGCCCGCTATGACGTACCAAAAGTTTGATATTTCCCTGTAATCTATCGCCGTAAGCAGCAGCGCGCCTATATATCCGACTATAATGGCGACCAGCTGCGTAGTAAAGTAACTTACTGACTTCCCTTCCGGGTTAGGCACCGTTTTAAGCAGAAGAAGACTGTAAAACGAAATAGCAAACATTAAAAGCCAATAAACCTTGTCCGTCCTTTTAAAGTATCCTGCGAAAGATTGTACAACGCGCATTGCTTCACCCCTCTGTTTATATCAATAAATGCCGCGGCTTACCCGCAGGCCCCCTTTTTACTAAGGCTACCCATTATTATAAAGTGTAACCGCAAAACATTCAAGCCGCGGGCGGTTTTATTTTCACCGGTATTTTTTACTTGTATAAAATATGTTATAATAATACAAATACATTGTACATTTCCATACCATAAGGAATGAGGAACGAAAAATGACCGACATTGAAATAGCACAAAAAACAAAGCTTGTCCCTATTGTAAAAATTGCCGAAAAGCTTGGCCTTAAAGAGGACGAGCTTGATTTGTACGGCAAATACAAAGCAAAGGTAAACGCTTCCGCTTTTAGAAGGCTCTCCGGTAAAAAAGACGGCAAGCTTGTACTCGTTACCGCTATTAACCCCACCCCCGCCGGTGAGGGAAAAACAACAGTGACGGTAGGTTTGGGTGAAGCAATGTCAAAGATAGGCAAAAACGCCGTTATAGCCCTGCGCGAGCCGTCGCTCGGCCCGGTTTTCGGCATAAAGGGCGGCGCGGCCGGCGGCGGCATGGCGCAGGTGGTGCCGATGGAGGACATTAACCTCCGCCAACAACCTTCTCTGCGCCATGATTGACAACCATATCATGCACGGCAACGAGCTTAACATCGACCCGCGCAGTATCCTTGTCCCGCGCTGCATGGATATGAACGACAGGCAACTGCGCCATATGGTGACGGGGCTTGGCGGAAAAACAGGCGGCGTTCCGCGCGAAGACGCTTTCTGCATAACGGCGGCTTCGGAAGTAATGGCCGTGTTCTGCCTTGCCGAGGGAATTGACGACCTGAAAAACCGCCTTGGGAGCATACTCGCCGCCTATACATACGACGGCGAGCCGGTTTACGCGCGCGATTTAAAGGCCGAAGGCGCAATGACCGCTTTGCTTAAAGATGCCTTAAAACCGAATTTAGTGCAGACCATAGAAGGTACTCCCGCAATAATGCACGGGGGACCTTTTGCAAACATAGCGCACGGATGCAACTCCGTGGCAGCTACGCGCCTCGGGTTAAAGCTCGCCGACTACTGCATTACAGAGGCTGGCTTCGGTTCAGACCTCGGCGCGGAAAAATTCATGGATATAAAGTGCCGCCTGGCGGGTTTGAAGCCGGCGGCCGTCGTACTTGTGGCAACAGCGCGCGCCATTAAGTACAACGGCGGAGTACCTAAAAACGAAACAGGACACGAAAACCTCGAAGCGCTTAAAAAAGGCATCTGCAACCTCGGCGCCCATATCTCAAACATCAAAAAATTCGGCGTGCCGCTCGTAGTAGCTATAAACCGCTTTGAAAGCGACACGGAGCAGGAACTCGCTTTCATAGAAAAATACTGCCGTGAAAACGGAGCTGACTTCGCCTTGTCTGAGGGCTTTTCAAAGGGCGGCGCCGGAGGCACAGATTTAGCGGAAAAGGTTTGCTTAGCCGCAGGAAAGCCGTCAGCTTTTAAGCCGCTATATGATGCTTCATTGCCTATAAAAGAAAAAATCGGAACCATAGCTGCTGAAATATACGGTGCGGACGGGGTAAGCTACACGCAGAAAGCATTAAAATCGCTTAAGGAAATCGAAGCGCTCGGTGCTGACAGGCTGCCGGTCTGCATAGCAAAGACACAGTACTCGCTCTCAGACGATCCCAAACTTCTGGGCCGCCCGTCAGGCTTTAAAATAACCATACGCGACATGCATCTTTCGGGCGGCGCAGGCTTTATTGTGGCATACGCTGGGAATATACTCACTATGCCCGGCCTGCCTAAACATCCGGCGGCAGAAAACATAGACGTCGGGAGCGGCGGACTTATATCGGGCCTTTTTTAAAGCCCAAGCGCGGGCACATACACGCGCGCATATTAACTCTTTAAAATAAAATGAAGCGGCACTTTAAAGCGCCGCTTGCTTAGGCGGGATTTTTATGGTCAGCGTTACAACCGGATCGGAAAATGAAACGGAAGCACTCGGTGAAAAAATATCGTCAAAATTAAAAGGCGGAGAAGTTCTCGCCCTTTTCGGCGGCATGGGCATGGGAAAAACTGCCTTTACGCGTGGCCTTGCCAAAGGCCTCGGAGTTAGAAGCGGCGTTTCAAGCCCTACGTTTGCGCTTATGCATGAATACCGGGGACGGTTAACCGTTTACCATTTTGATATGTTCCGCATAGAAACATGGGACGACCTTTCTTCAACGGGCTTTTTCGACTGCATTGACGCGGGCGGTGTAACGGTAATTGAATGGAGCGAAAACATTGAAAACGCACTGCCCGCAGGATCAATAAAAATACGCATATCACGCGGCCAAAACGACAACCTGCGTGTTTTTGAAATAGAGGGAATGGATATATGATGATACTTGCCGTAGACTCCTCGGCCGTGGCCGCTTCAGCCGCCATAGTAAGCAGCGGGAAAATCACGGGGGAATTTTACATCAACACAAGACTGACCCACAGCCAGACTCTTATGCCGATGATACACGACCTGCTCGTGTGCACACAGACCGATATAAAAGACATAGATTTATTTGCGGTTTCTTCCGGCCCAGGTTCCTTTACAGGGATAAGGATAGGCATAGCGAGCGTAAAAGGCCTTGCGTTTCCGCTCGGCAAGCCGTGCGCTGGAGTTTCTACGCTTGAGGCGATAGCATATAACCTTGAACATATGGAAGGTACGGTGTGCGCCGTAATGGATGCCCGCTGCGGGCAGGTTTACAACGCCGTATTTTCCGCCGACGGCAAAAAGCTGCAGCGTTTAACACCCGACAGGGCCATATCCGTTGAAGAACTTTCGCGTGAATGTGAAAAATATGCCAAACCTATTTTTTTGGCCGGCGACGGCGCAAAATTGTGCTATAATGATATACGGTTTAAAGCGCTCGGCGCCGCGCTTCCTCCTGAGCCGTTGATTTACCAGCGCGCGTGCTCAGTGGCACAAGCAGCCGAGCATGCAGCCGCGGAAGGTAAAACCGTGCCATCGGCTGACCTAATGCCTGTTTACCTGCGGCCGGCGCAGGCGCAGCGTGCATTAAAAAATAAATTATCGGAGGGTAAAAAACTATGATTGCTTTAGGGGCTGACCACGGCGGTTTCAAACTCAAAGAAGCTGTAAAAAAATACCTCGAATCTGAAAACATAGAGTACAAGGACTTCGGGACATTCAGTGAAGAATCGGTAGATTACCCTGTCTTTGCCGCAAAAGTAGGGCATTTCATTATGGACGGAAAGGCCGAGCAGGGCATCTTGTGCTGCGGGACAGGCATAGGCATAAGCATCGCTGCAAACAAGATAAAAGGCATACGGGCGGCGGTATGCACAAACGCTTTCTGCGCGGAGTTCTGCCGGCGCCACAACAACGCCAACATACTCTGTATGGGCGGAAGGGTCATAGACGAAAAACAGGCGGTAGAACTTGCAAAAATATTTTTGAATACTCCTTTTGAGGGCGGCCGTCACGGAAGGCGTGTTGACGAGATTGCCCAAATTGAACGTGGGGAACTGTAATTTTGAATATCTTATAAATGGAGGATATATATTAATGGAAAACAACGTATTGGTAATGGACCACCCGCTTATACAGCATAAACTTACGTACCTGCGCGACAAGAACACAGGTTCAAAAGATTTCCGCCAGCTCATAAGTGAAATAGCCATGCTGCTCTGCTACGAGGCTACGCGCGACCTTCCGCTTGAGGAAACTACGGTCGAAACTCCAGTCGCCACGGCAAAAACGGAAATAATAGCAGGCCGCAAGCTTGCCTTTATACCTATTTTAAGGGCAGGCCTCGGCATGGTTGACGGTGTTTTACAGCTTGTCCCTGCTGCAAAAGTCGGCCACATAGGCCTTTACCGCGACCCTAAAACCTTAAAGCCGGTTGAGTACTACAGCAAGCTGCCGCTCGACATAGACCAGCGCGACGTTATAGTGCTTGACCCAATGCTCGCGACAGGCGGTTCGTCATGTGACGCGGTTTCCATTATTAAAAAAAGCAACCCTAAAAGCATCAAGTTCATGTGCATTATAGCAGCACCCGAGGGTATAAAAGTCTTTACAAAAAATCACCCTGACGTTAAGCTGTACTGCGCGGCCGTGGACGACCACCTCAATGACAAAGGCTACATCGTCCCGGGGCTTGGCGACGCGGGCGACCGCATCTTCGGTACGCTTTGATAAATAAGTAATTTCTACAGAATATACAGGGCGGAACCGCCGAGCGGTTCCGCCCTATTATGTTGTACCTGCGTATTTACATGGCTTATAAGCTGTAAAATTTATTTAAGGGATATATTCTTCCTCTGCCTTAACAACTTCGCCGTTTTTTACAGTGAGCCAAAACGCACCCTTCCCCTTCTTTTCATCAATACGTTTCTTCATTCCGTTTTCGTCCGTTTTCTGTGTATTGGTATCATAAATATAAAACCCTGCTTTAGTGTTCAGCTTAAAAGTTTTTTTGTCAACTTTCGGGTTGTATATATAAAACCCGGACGGCATATCGTCGTCCTTATTAAGATCCAGTTCTTTCATCCTGCCAGTCTCATCAGATGTTATCCATTCCGCCAAGTCTGCGGTAAGCGTATTTGTTTTAACGTTAAGTCCGCTAAGATACGCAAAGTACTTTGTTTCGGTTTCAAGACTGCCCAAGTCAAGCGTATCGCCTTCTGTATTTTTATAACGGTTATTTTCATCCTGATAAAAAAGCCATTTCGCAAGCGCGGCATCAAAGACCTGCCCGTCATTCGGTTTTTCAAACTGTGCGAAAGTTATGATTATTTGCTTACCCTTTTTTACCTTTGACTGCAATTCGCCGCTGAAGTCCATGTTTTCAAAATATATTTCCGTTTCCTTACCGTAATGGGTATAGTAGTCGTACGTGTCCTGTGCGGTATCGCTGTCCTGCGGCAGGTCATCGGTCATTTTGACTGTAAGCGACACGAGTTTGCCGTTTTTAGTATTAACGTTTTTTACAGTGGCCTTTACTCTGTTAACGGGAGAAACTTCCTCCCAAGTGCCTTCCTTTTTCGTAGGCGTATTTACGCGCGGCCAGTTTTTGAACACCTTATAGGTACTTTCTTTCGATTTGGTCTTTCTGTTATAAACGACAAGGTTAAGGTCACGCGTAAGCGAATCGCCGCCGTCGTCAAAGTACACAAACCTGTCATTGTCTATCTCAGCATACATATCACCCGCGTTCACGGGCGGATTCTTAAATTTTTCATCAATGCTGCCGTGTTTTTCATAAATGCCATTTACTTTCTTATACGGCACCTGCTCAAGGCTGTCTGAATCTATATCGTATTGATACATGTAATCATCAGTATCGTTTCCGCTGCTGTCCATGTACACGGTCTTTCCGTCTTTGCTTACGAAAACGGACGTATACTCTGAACCCTGTATGTTGCCGCAGCCTATTTCATCAAGGTTTAAGCTCTGTGTAATATTTTGCTTTTGAATATCGTAAACAAAAAGTCCGAAATAGCCGTGGAAAACTACTCGCGAACCCGAAGCATAATCGATTTCAGGTATGAACCCTTGATAGTTTAAATTATAAAAATCATTGTCGTTAAGTATTCTATTGTGAGCCACTTCTACTGAAGTAAACTTTTCACCGCTTTTATGTCCGCCCGTAAATCCGTTAAAAACATTGAAAACCCATTCGTAGCCGTCGTCCGCCGCAACGTTTACCGTGGATGTCTCTGTCCCCGTCTGTACCGCCCTTACGGCGCCATGCTTACCGGGCGCTAAAATCTGTTTTTTGTTTGCCGGCTTATCTACGGGATATACCACCGCCGCGCCCTGTTTTTTATCCTTTTTAAGCGAGCCGAACAATGCGATATAATTATAATCATAACTGACAAACTCATTTGTTATGTCTATGCCAAAATTATCCTTTACTATACCGGCGCTTACATCGTCTATGATTTCAGAGTGTAAAATGGTGAACGATTTAACGATTTTAAGCGCTTCGTCTTCTTTAATCTTATCAGAATTAAAATTTATAAGGTATGTAACAGTGCTGCCATTCGGGATTATAAAAAAATTCAATTCATTAGTATATGAAGTATCGTCCGCGGCGGCAGGCTGCGTGCGGCGCAGCGTTACCATAGTTGTAGGGTATGTAAAGCCTGTAAGCTGTTTTTTGCTAAGCTCCTCAACATGGTTCCCATACAGTTGTGAAAACGGCTCTGACGGGTCGTAGTTCATTACTTCAAACGAACACATCTTCCCGTTATTCTTTAAGATGTTTTCCGACATCTGCCACGCTTTAGGAACAGAAACTTCAAACCTGTCGTATTTTATTACTTTTGTGTCATTTTCACTGCGTATTTTTAAAACAAACGGGTAAAAATACGATTTTCCCCCATATTTGGCAGTTATACAGTAACCGCAGATATCATTTACCCTGCTGTCAGAACTTAAATACGATGCCATATTCTTTTTTACGGTAAAAGAGTAGGCGCCGCCATTTTCGTCTATATTTAAATTTTCAGGCTTTATATTTTTACTGTATTTATATTTTCCTGTGCTGTTTATCAAAACGCCGGTCACTGCAACTTTGTCGGGCTTTTTCCCACTGAAGCTAAGCCTTACCTCAGAGCCTTCAGCCGCATACGGTATTGCATCCGCCTTGGTCTTTTCAATAACCGAAACAAATAATGAGTCCTCCACGGCTTTATCTGTTCCCTCAACGTTTAAGTCAGCCTTTGTGCTTTCTATGGTAACCTTCACGCGCGGGCCTGTCGTACCGTAAGCCACAAAAAGGCCAAAAAAAGCCGCTGCTGCTGCGACCGCACACAAGGCCGCAATGCCGCGCCGCTTTTTCTTTGTATCAAATATTTTTGCTATACGTTTTTTCATGGTTTTCTTACCGCCGTAAAAATACGTCGAAAATGCCGTTTTGCATCTTTCGCCTTTACTTACTGCAGATAAGATAGCTTCGCCGTAAAGCTTTCTGTCCGCGCTGTCCATACATTTTGTTACCTCGGCATCGCATACAAATTCAATGTCTTTCGCCGCCTCGCGCGGCATTAGCCATATAACAGGGTTAAACCAATGTACGGCGTTTGCGGCTGTTATCACAAATTTATACCATATGTCACGGCGCTTATAGTGTACAAGCTCATGCCGCAGTATCATTTTAAGCTCTCCGCCGGCATACTCCGCTTCAGGCAAAAAAAGTATTGGCCGGAAAAAACCCGTCATCATAGGGCTTGAGATTTTTTTGCTGCGTCTCAGCTGTATGCCGCCCCTTATATTCATGTCCCTAACGGCAAATGAAAAGGCTGCGCGGCAGGCGGCATCCTCCTCCGGACGGCTCCAGCGCATTATATTCTTTCTGAAGACAAAGTACTTGGTAAGCTGGTATGCCATAAAAGCTGCGGCGCCCAAAGCCCACGCAACAGCGGCAATTTCTCCAACTGAAAAAGTCCTGCCAGAGTTTTCATATTCCTGCTGTACGGCGGTGTCCTCTTCACCGGCGTGCTGTTCCGTTATCTTTTCAGGGGCTGAACGCGCAGGCACCTGGCTGCGGTTACGCTGGGCAGGCATATGTACCGTTACCGTACTCTCAGGTACCGCGACATTTACCGGCGGTTCCGGCACATGGTAATTAAACGGTATGAGCAGCCGCACCGCTAAAATAAGCCAGACCCAGCAGCGCCACTTCGCCGTAAACTTTTTGTTAAGCCAATTTGAAAGAATAAGGACTATAAGTATGACAGCAGACACAGCCGCCGATATTTCCAATAGGTTGTAAAATACCCGCGTCATTGGCGCCCCTCCCTTTCCACTTTGTCAAGGAAGTCCCGCAGTTCCCGCAAATCTTCCCTCCCTATGGACTTACTGTCATAAAGCGACGACACAAAAGCGGTAACCGAGTTGCCGTACAGCCTTTCGAGAACCGTTTTGCTTTCGCGGCGAAGGTATTCGCCCTCAGATATCACTACGCTGTATATATTTTCCCTGCCTTCACGCGTAACCCCTACAAAGCCCCTTTTCGCAAGGCGGGACAAAAAAGTAAGTACGGAAGTTATCTTCCAGTTTTTAGTCTTCTCAAGTTTGCCGCATACATATGCTGAAGTAACCGGCCCGCCGGCTTCCCACAGAACCTGCATGACGGCAAGTTCAGACGAAGGCAGGCGTTTTATTTCCTGTTTCATTTTACACTCCAAATATCAAAAATTAGCTCTACATTTGTAGAACATAATTTCATTCTACACTTGTCGAATGAAAAAGTCAAGGCAAAATTTCAGCCCCTGCCGCCAAAAGTACTTTGCTTTTTAACGGCAGGGGCTTTTATTAAAAACCTTAATTATTTAAAATACATATAATACTGGCACTTTATCATGCCGTTGTACAGTTTGCGCCGCTTGTCGGCTTTCCGGCCGAAGCACTTTTCAAAGTCGTCGTCAGGGCTGATAATCGAAAAACTCCACCCGCGTCTGCCGCTGAAAACCTCACCCATTGTCCTGTAAAGCTGCTCCGACTGTTTGACGTCGAGCAGCCTCTCGCCATAAGGCGGGTTGCATATGACACAGCCGTACTCGCCGCTCTGCTCAAAATCCGATATATTCCTGTTTTCCACTGATAT
>ENA-UOOM01003937-UOOM01003937.1-fermentation-metagenome-genome-assembly--contig:-NODE-3937-length-10212-cov-3.123855_pt1 | contig 10212 bp, 10 predicted proteins | sample MGYA00245781_ERZ724031 | MGnify/ENA primary metagenome ERZ724031 (study PRJEB28704, sample SAMN03018317) | fermentation metagenome | biome: anthropogenic terrestrial biome; feature: soil; material... | reverse complement strand
CTCTTTCCCTACACGACGCTCTTCCGATCTCGGCAGGTGACCGTTTTTCCGCTTCCCGATTCCCCGACGATGGCCAGCGTCTCGCCGTCGCAGAGCGAAAAGCTCACCCCCCGCACCGCGTGGACTTTCCCCGCGAAGGTGGAAAAGGACACGGACAGATTTTTCACTTCAAGCCGTACATGGGCCATAGAATCACAACCTTTCCGTTCCGCGCTCCGGGCTGCCGCGGGAGCGGGCTGGAACAAATGCCGTCTACTCTTTCATCCTGGGGTCGAGCGCGTCGCGCAGGCCGTCCGCAAACAGGTTGAACACCAGCATGATGGCGCACAGGACCGCGGCGGGGATCCACATCTGGTACGGGTAAATGCGGAAGACCTTGTAGCCGCCGTTCAGCAGCGTGCCGAGCGAGGCGTTCGGAATCTTCATGCCGACGCCGATAAAGCTCAGGAACGTCTCGAAGAAAATGGCGGCCGGGATGGAGAACATCGTCCGCACCACGACGATGCCCGCAATGTTGGGCAGAACGTGGGACAGCGCGATGCGCACTTCGGAAGTGCCCAGCGCCCTGGCGGCCAGAACGTACTCCATGTTCTTAATCCGCAGCGTCTGCGCGCGCACCATGCGCGCCATGGGAATCCACGACGAGATGGCGAGCGCGAAAATGATGGAGAACAGGCCGGAGCTGAAAACCAGAAGAATCAGCACCACCAGCACGAGGCCCGGGATGCCCGAAAGGATTTCGAGGAGGCGCTGCATCACGGTGTCGACCCGGCCGCCCTTCATGGCGCTCGTCAGGCCGTAGGCCACGCCGATGGTCAGGTCGAGCACGGCGGCGACGAAGGCGATAATCAGGGAGATGCGCGTGCCGTACAGCGTGCGGGAAAACAGGTCGCGCCCGAACTCGTCCGTGCCGAAATAATAGTTGGTGTCCGCCGGCACGCCGGCCAGCTTATAGCGGTCGACGGACCTGCCGGCGAGGGACGAATATCCGTTCAGCCCGGGGATGCCGACGCCCGGAATGCGCGGCGGCAGGTTCGCCCGCGGGACGTTCTGCGCATTGGGGTCGTACGGCGCGAGCGCCGGCGCCGAAAACGCGACCACGACGATAATCAGGAGCAGCAGCATGGAAACGACGGCCCCTTTGTTCCGGCACAGCCGAAGCCACGCGTCCTTCCAGAACGAGGGCGCCGCGGCCCCGGCCTCCTGCTCCGCCGCCTTTTCGGCATGGCGGAAGCGGAAAAGCGACTGCGGAATCGCTTCCGGGTCGGCTTTCACGACCGGTCACCCCCAATCCGGACCCGCGGGTCGATAATCTGGTACAGGATATCCGTCAGGAAGATGACCACGACCAGCAGCGCCGAAAACAGAATCGTCATGGCCATGATGGTGTAATAATCGTTCGTGAGAACGGACTTTGTGAACTGCTCCCCGATGCCCGGCACGGCGAAGATGTTTTCCACGACCAGCGACCCGGTCATCAGGCTCACGGTAATCGGCCCCAGAATGGTAATCAGCGGAATCAGCGCATTGCGCAGGCCGTGGAACACGACCAGATGCAGCTCGCTCATGCCTTTGGCGCGGGCGAATTCGATATAGTCGCTGTTCAGCACCTCCAGCATCTCCGTGCGGATAAATCGCGCGGAATCCGCCATCGGCGAGATGGACAGCGCCAGCGTGGGCAGGACGGTGGACCGGAAGCCCTCGTTCCAGAGGCCGATGGGCAGGACGCCCAGTGTGACCGCAAAGACGAACTGCAGCAGCACGGCCACCACGAAATTCGGCGCCGAGCGGCCCACGATGGCGAACAGCGAGCAGAAGGTGTCAATCCACGTGTTGTGCTTCATCGCGGCGATGGTGCCGAGAACAATCCCCACCACCGTGCCGAACACGGCCGCCTGAATCCCGAGCTGCATGGACACCCCCACCCGGTTCCCCAGCAGCGTGGTCACCTTCTGGTCCGAAAACTGCAGCGAAATGCCGAAATCCCCGTGCAGGATATTGTTCAGGTAGGTGAGGTACCGCTGCCAGACCGGCTGGTTGAGCCCGTACTTCTGGTTGAGCACCTGAAGCTGGGCGGCCGTGAGTTTGTCCTGGTTGTTATAGGGCGTGCCGGGCAGAAAGCTCATCAGCAGAAACGTGATCGTCACGATGATCCACAGGGTCAGCGCCATGTAGAGCAGCCGGCGGCCGAGGAAACGAAGCCATCTGTTTTTCATTCAACCGCTCCTTTCAGAGAAGAAAAGGGGAAAGCGGGAACCGTCCCGAATGACGGTTCCCGTTTCTCTGGCGTGCACAGGGGGTCAGGAGGCCGCGCCGCCCTCAAAGCGGGCGCGGGTCACGTCGATGGGCGTGCCGAGAACATGGGTCTGGTAGCCCTTCAGCTTCGGGTTGACCAGGTAGTTCTTGGCTTCCTGCGTCAGCGGAACCACGACCGCATGGTCGAGCAGGTACTGGTTGCCCTCTTTCAGGTGCGCCCAGCGCTTTACGAAATCGGTGCCGTCGCTGGTTTCCAGAGCCTTGACGATGCCCGTGAGCTCCGCCGATTTCCACTGGCTGTGGTTGTGCTCGTAGCCGGTCTCGTGCTGTTTGATATAGGAGGTCGGGTCGTACTCGCCCGTCCAGCCGCCCAGGGCGAGGTCGAACTTATAGCTCATCATTTCCTTGAAGCGGACGGTGGCCGGAACGTTCGCGAGGTTGATTTTGAGGCCCGGCAGCGCGGTCTGGTAGGCGTTCTGCAGGTACTGGCCGGTTTTGATGGAGTCGTCCGTGTCGCTGGTGACCAGCCGCAGGGTAATGCTCTTGGTGCCGAGCTCGCTCAGGGCCTTCGCGAAATACTCCTTGGCCTTCTTTTTGTCGGTATAGACCAGCTTGGGGAAATCGTCCTTGACGCTCTTGCCGCCCTCCGGGCTGACCGCGATTCCGTCCGGGATGATGCCGGCCGCCGGAACGCCGCCCCCGTTCAGGATGGACTGGGCCAGCTCGCTGCGGTCCACCGCGTAGAGCAGCGCCTTGCGCAGGTTCTCGTTCTGCAGGGATTTGTTGGAGCTGATGCCCATCTCCAGATTGGTCATGCGGAGAGTCTGCACGGTGACGAGGTCCGGCTTGCTCTTATAAAGCGTGAGGTAATCGCCCGTGACGGCGGCGCCGTCCAGTTTGCCCGCCTCATAGAGGTTGACGCCCGTGGCGACTTCCTTGACGACCTGGACGTTGATCTGGTCGAAATAGATGTTTTTCGCGTCCCAGTAATACGGGTTCTTCACGTATTTCCAGGAGATGTCGGTCCCGTTCCAGTCCTTCAGGACGAAGGGGCCGCTCGCAAGGAGGCTCTGCGCGTTCAGCCCGTAATTTTTCCCCTGGGATTCGACGAATTTTTTGCTGACCGGCGAGACGAGCGTATCCGACAGCGAGGTCGCCAGGTAAGGGGTCGGGGCGGTCAGCGTGAACTGCAGCTTCGTGTCGGAGAGGGCCTTTACGCCCAGGTCCGTTACCGGAAGCTTTTTCTCGATGATTTCCTTCGCGTTCTTGAGGTAGGTCAGGTTGTTGGCGCTCTGGGAGCCCGTGGCGGGGTCCACGACGCGCTGCGCGGCATAGACGATGTCCGCGGCCGTGATTTTGTCGCCGTTGGAGTAGCGGGCGTCGTCGCGGATCTCCACCGTCGCCGTCAGGCCGTCTTTGCTGACCTGCGGCAGCGCCTTGGCCAGGTTGGGGACCGCTTCGTTCTTTTCGTTGATGCGGTACAGCGTATCCGCCTGGAAGCTGATCTGCTCCGCGCTGATTACGTCGTAGCTTTTGCCCGAATCCATGGTGGTGACTTCGCCGGGGGCCACCCAGTTCAGGACCTTCGACTTTTCCTGCGCGCTGGCCGCGGAGGATGCCGGGGCGCCCGAGCCGGCCGAAGACGCCTGCGACGCCGTCGCCGTGCCGCCGCAGGAAGTCAGAAGCGCTGTCCCCGCCGCAAGCAGGGCCGTGAGCAAACCGGATACGAATCTTTTCATAAAAAATCCCTTCTCCTTAACCTGTTTGATTTATCGGATCTGCGGGGCTGAAAAACCCCCGCGACATCGGGCGGACGTGCCGGGAATGAAAAATTTACACATTCGGAACATACGGAAAATCCCTCCTTTTTAATCGACACCGCCCTTTAAAATCCAACGGCCGGCAGCGCTTTTTTGAATCAGGCCTCAAAAAACCATAAAAAAAAGCTCACGGGCCTTATTGACCCGTGAGCTGCGTTGGGATGTCTTACTTTACTAAAAGAAGACACCACAGTCCACCATCAATTCGCCCTCAGGCACAGAACGAAGGAACGAATCGTCCATCATGGACATTCGCATCGCGTTGGTACACATCATGCGCATTTCCATTTTCGGCATCTCGTTCTTTCTCCCTTTCTGCGCCCGCCCGCGTCTTCAAAAATGAAACCCCGCGGGCCGACGAATTAATAATATAAAGCATATATTTTTTATATGCTTTTGATTATATCACGCATTTTTCAAATGTCAAGGACCTTTCCGGACGGAATCGGAAAATTCCATTCGGCGCATTCCGCCGGAAAACCGGGTCGCGGCCCGGCTTTTGAAATCCATAGTAATTATATATGCATTATTTAAGCGGAATGCTACGACTTTTCCGCCGCGGGGATTTCCCTGCGGCGGAGCTTCCGGCCTTCACGGCCTGGCGGGCCTGGGGCCGCCTGATAAATAAATTCGGCCGGCTTCCTGCAGAAAGCGGTTCGGATTCGTTTGACGCTTCGGTCCGGCGGGTGTATGATGAAAAGACGGAGGAGCGCAGCCGCCCTGCGGGGCGGACGGAGCTTCACTCTGAGAGGATGCCGGAAATGGATTCAATTAAAATCATAGCGGACAGTACCTGCGACCTCGACCCGGCCCTGACCCGGAACGCGGACCTTCAGATTCTGCCGCTCACGATAACTTTCGGGAGCCGAAGCTATCTGGACGGGGAAGAGATCACCGTCGCCCAGATATACGACCTGATGCGGAAGGGAGTCATGCCGCAGACGGCCCAAATTCCTTACGAAAGAATCTATCGCTGCTTCAAATCCTGTTTTGAGAACGGCGACGATTTTCTCTATATCGCTTTTTCCAGTAAAATGTCCGGCTGCTGCTCCCTGGCGCGCATGGTCGCCCAGGAACTCTCCGGGGAATATCCCGGGCGGAAGTTCGCCGTGATCGACTCCAGGGGCGGCTCCAGCGCGACGGGGCTGATTGTCCTCCAGGCCCTGCGGATGGTCCGGGACGGCCTGCCGTTCGACACGATAAAATCCGAAGTCGAGTTCATGCCGGAACACGTGGAGCATGTGTTCTTCGTCGACGATATGAAGTGGCTGGTAAAGGGCGGGCGCGTTTCAAAAATCGTGGGGCAGATGGGGAGTGTTCTGAACATCCGCCCCGTCCTCGACGTCAGGAACGGCCTGATTAAGGTGAAACAGCTGGTCCGGGGGCGGAAAAGGGCCGTTCAGACGGTCGCGGACGAAATCGTCCGGCGGGCGGAAGTGTTCCCAAAGCAGCTCATCGCCATCAGCCACGCCGACGACAGGCCCGCCGCGGAGGCGCTGAGGGGCATCGTCCGGAAGGATCTTCCCGGCTGCAAGACCACGCTGTGCCATATCGGCGCCGTGCTGGGCGTCCACATCGGCCTGAAGGGAATCGGCGCGTTCTGCTTCAACTCCAGGCCGAAAGACTATAAGTTCGTTTAACCGGGTTTCCTTTTTCGACAGGCAAAAGGCCTGTTGACAAAATAGTTTAGCAGGTATACAATAGGGACATTATGGGAAAGAATCATTCCGCGCAGGTTATTTCGAGGAGCTTCCTGGACGCGGTCGAGCAATTCAACAGGTACGACAAAAAGGCCCGCACTTTTGGGACGGACCACGAGCTTTTTCTCGCCGAAATCCACCTGATAGATTTTATCGGCAGAAGCGAGGATTGCTGCATCTCCGATATCGCAAAATCCCTCCACGTGACGAAGGGCGCCGTGTCCCAGATGGTCAAAAAGCTGGAGCGAAAGGGATACCTTGCGAAGGCGGGTGACCCCGAAAACAGGGTCCGGGTGATTGTGCAGCTGACGCAGAAAGGGGGCAGGGCATTCCGGGAGCACCGCCGGTACCACAGAGAATTGGATGAAAAAATTTCCGCCGTCCTGAAAGACTATGACGAGGGGCAGCAGCTGACGATTGAGCGCTTCCTGCGGGAAATCCGGAAGGCCTGGCGGTAAAAATTTTGCCGTAAATGTATACCTGCTAAACAATAAAACATCTGCCGGACAAAAGATTCTATCAACAATCCAAGAAAGGGGACTGTCGGGCATTGAACAAACGACTGAAAATGATGGAGAGCGGCAAAGTGAGCAAGGCCCTGGTGTATTTGGGGCTTCCGACCATCGTCGGCCTGCTGATGACCGGATTTTACAATTTTATCGACAGCTTCTTTGTGGCACAGCTTGGCACGGCCCAGATGGGGGCAATTTCAATCGCCTATCCGCTGGTCACGCTTATTCCGGGAATCGGGCTGCTTTTCGGAAACGGCGGGGCCGCCTATATCTCCGAGCTTCTCGGGGCCGGTGAAAAGAAAAAGGCGGAGGTCGTGCTCTCCTCCACCTTCTTCTACTGCATGCTTGCAAGCGTGGGCTTCCAGGCCGTCCTTTTGTTTCTGAAGCCCCTGCTTCGGGCGATGGGGGCTTCGCCGGCGGTTCTGCCCTACGCGATGGAGTACACGGGAATCCTGATTTTCGGGTTTCTGTTTCAGATTCCCTCCATCTGCCTGATGAACCTTGTGCGCGCCGAAGGCGCGGTCTCGCTCAGCACAGCGTCGCAGATTATCGGGTCGGTGGTCAACGTGATTCTGGACCCGATTTTTATCTGGCCGCTGGGAATGGGGATTGCGGGTTCGGCCTGGACCGATGTGATCGGGCAGTTTATCAGCGTCGCGATTCTGCTGCCGTATTATCTGAGGCACAAGAGCTATCTGAATCTTTCCATCAAAAACGTCCGCTTTGAGTCCTGGTTTGTCAAGCCGATTTTCAAGGTCGGCATCCCGATTTTCGCCATCAACCTTTTCCAGAGCCTTTCGCTCAGCGCGGCGAACATCGCCGCGGCCCCGTTCGGGGACAAGACCATCGCGGCGCTCGGCATCGCAAACCGCGTGGTGGGGATGACGACCTTCGCGATCACCGGGTTTTCGCGGGGGTACCAGACCTTCATCTCTTATAATTACGGGGCGAGGCACTTCGACCGCATCCACGAGGCGACCCGCAAGGCGTACCTGTGGTCCATCACGGGCGGCGTGATTCTCTCCGTCCTTCAGATTGTGTTCGCGCAGCCGATTGTCGGCGCGTTCTCCAGAGACCCGGAGGTCATCCGGCAGGGCGTCCGGGCCATGTGGGGCGCGAGCGTCTTCTTCTGGACCTACGGCTTCCAGGCTATGGCGATTGTCTACCTGCTGTGCATCAAGTTCAGCAAATCCGGATTTATCTTCAGCATCTCGCGGCAGGGGATCATCTATCTTCCGGTTTTGATTCTGCTGGCGTGGGCAGCGGGCAAAACCGGAATCTATTACGCCCAGGCCGCCGCCGACGTCGTGACGACCGTGCTGATTTTGTCGTTCCTCGCCGGGACGAAAAAGAAAAGGACGGCCCTTCTGCAGGCGCAGACCGCCGGATAAGCATTCGACCGGCAAAAAGGGCCGCCGCAGATTTTCCTGCGGCGGCCCTCAGCATGTCGAAAAAGAAAGGGTCCGATTCGATTTTTTCGATGATTTCCCGGCTGCGGCGGAAGCAGTACAGCTCGGCCTCGCAGGCGGAATCTCCGACCGCCCGCTGCAGCAGGTCCCGGATTTGTTCCAGCTCCTCCTCCCGGTCGTCACAGATTCCGATTTTCAGCTTCATCGACAGGCCTCCCAAAAACCGCCTGGAAATATTATACCTTTCCCGCGGGAAAGATTCAATCGCGGGGAAGGCGCCGAGAAGGGCGTCCCCCTGCCCCCCTGCGGAATCTGCGGGCGCAAAGTGACGGCAGAGCGGCCTCGCTCTGCGGCTGTTTCCCCGCCGGACAGGGCGGACAGAAAAAGCGCCGGGAAGCATCAGTTCCCCGGCACCTGTGCGCTGTGCGTCCAATTCAGGCACAGCCGATTCGCCCGAAAAGGGCCCGCCGCACAATTTGCGCGTCGGGCCCTCGCTGGTGTCCCCGGGGCGATTCGAACGCCCGGCCTACTGCTTAGGAGTACCCGATGTCGTTATCATCCGGCATGTGCTGTAGTGTCTTGCAATGCCGCTGAACCCGCATGGTTACTGGATTTTTTGCGATTCGTCTGTTTTTCGGGTCTATCTCGTATCGCCGGATATTTGCTAAGATTTCAGCGTCCTCTTAGCAAATTCTTAGCAAGCGGCAGGGTTTCAATGACTGATTCAGCCACTCAAAAAAGCCCGCATGAATGTGACTTCTGCATAACAAAATATTCCGCAAATATGTGCCGCACATCGACCTGTCAGCAAATGTGCGGCACACGTGTATCCTATTCAAGATCAGAAGCCCATCTGGGAAAGCTGCTGCATCTGGTCGCGTTTCCCATAAACAACAGCAGTGACCTGAACCTTATGCGCAATTTCATCGATCCAGAAATAGATCAGATAATTTTTGACCGGCATTTTATGTATACCGTAGCTGCGCCACGGCTCTTCTTCCGTTAAAGCGATACGATTTGGGAAACGCGACAGCGATGCAATCTCTTTTTCAAGGGTGTCAAGCATTCGCAAGGCTGTTTCCGGAGCTTGGAGGCTATCTGCGATATAATGAGCGATTTCCTGCATCTGCTCCTGTGCCTGCATGGTGATTTTTACGATATAGTCACCGGCCATTTACTGTATCTCCCGTCTCAGTTCTGAAAAAACGTCAGCAGCAGGACGGGAGCTGTCAGATTTTGCTTCTTTCAAGCCTTGCTGCATCATCGCATTGAACGCGGCGGAATCCATCTCGTTGCGTGCCTTTGGAGCGTCGGGGATTGAAACAGAAAAAGGGATGCTTTTGGTCATAATGATCTGTTTATAGAGCATGTTGATTACAACAGAAGCGGGAACCCCCAATTTTGCCATAATTGCCTCGGCCTGTTCCTTGACGTCAGGCTCGACCCGGGCAAGCACGTTTGCGGTCTTTGCTGCCATCAATCATACCACCTTTCCTTTCTATTATATCCTTTTGTATAACTGATAGCAATACAATTTTTGAATTGGGCTTGCCCGGCACGGAAAGAAGGTGCTGCTCGTCGATACCGACGCCCAAGGCAGCCTGACCTTGCTCGCCAGCGCTTCCGCCCAGTTGTTCGTCGGCTTGAAGTTTAGTGGATTCTGCACCGCTCATTCCATTAAAATTTCAGGGCGGAATTCTTTGCTTGCAAAATGATCCTGTTGTTTTACATGCTTTATTGACTATTTTACAGCAATTTGAGCCAGTCGCGGCGACCGTGCAAGATGCGCAAAACAGTCACCAACCCGTTTTCCTCCGTTACCTGATAAAAAATGAGATAGGACTCAACTAACATTTTCCGAATACCCTGGGCGGCCAGCCGTTCATCCATAACGACAGCATACCGCATGGGAAGTTCGGCAAGCTCATAAACCTCTTTTTGTATCCGTTGCACCAACGCACGTGCCGTTTTCGGCTCACGCAGTTCATCCGAGATATACCTTGCAATCTCATATAAATCATCTGAAGCAGGTTGAGTAAAACGGATCGCATATTCTTTCATTGGTGCTTATCCAACTTTTGAAATACCCGGTCAAATGCCTCTGATGCAGGGACGGTCCGACCTTTTTCAGCGGCGTCTACCCCCTCGTCCAATAACTTATACAGTTCATACTTACCGACCAGCTTTTCATAGGTTTCAATGCTCATATTGATGGCAAAATTCTGAGATTTCATTGTATTTATTCCGCAAGTCGGAACTCGGCTGAATACGCGGCATCAATCTCCGCCCCTTTCTGTTTTTATCATATCAATATTATACACAAATATTGATATGATTTCAACTGGTTTGCAAAAAGAAGGTGATTTTTATCAGGTGTAGGTTAACAATCAAATAATAGCATATCAGCAGCCATCTCAGGGCGTTCCCGTTGTGGAGCGCCCTGTTTTTATCTCCGGAGGTGAAACTATGGCAACAAACGTGATTGCGATTGCCAATCAGAAAGGCGGAGTCGGCA
>ENA-UOOM01003936-UOOM01003936.1-fermentation-metagenome-genome-assembly--contig:-NODE-3936-length-10212-cov-160.653146_pt1 | contig 10212 bp, 8 predicted proteins | sample MGYA00245781_ERZ724031 | MGnify/ENA primary metagenome ERZ724031 (study PRJEB28704, sample SAMN03018317) | fermentation metagenome | biome: anthropogenic terrestrial biome; feature: soil... | reverse complement strand
GAAAGGGGAGCAAAGCTTTCAGGGGGACAAAAGCAGAGAATTTCAATTGCAAGAATGTTTTTGAAGAATCCTCCAATACTTATTTTTGATGAGGCTACCTCTTCTCTTGATAATCAAAGTGAAGCATTTATTCAACATTCAGTTGAACTTCTCTCAAAGAATAGGACAACCTTTATTATTGCCCATAGATTAACAACTATTAAAAATGCAAAAAGAATTATTGTTTTAACTGAAAAGGGGATAGAGGAGGAAGGAACTCATAAAGAACTTATTGAAAAAAAAGGCGCCTATTACAAGCTATACAATTCACAATTTGAATAATTATGAATTATAGCAAATAAAATAATTATTTTATATTGACATATAATTCCGTTTTTGATATTTGAGAAAAATTAAGAGAAGGGAACCCGCGTAAACAGCGGATTTCCTTCTCTTTTTGTCTAAACCTAAATCAGATACGCTATTTAATGCGTGCATAATTGACTTCATAGTGCACCTACTCTGCAGAGCGGCTTTTTATGATTGATTATGATTACTTATGATTGAAACTGCTTTATATATAATAAGTCTTACTAATTCAGCTTACTTTTACACAGAATATCTAAACATTTTTCTAAATTCATGAACATTATTGATTGACATTGAATTATTTTGACTATATACTATAATTAATTGTTTATAGAAAGAAGGTGGCCAAATGCTTACTGAAGAACGTTTTTCTATTATTCTGCATGTACTACAGGATAAGCACTCTGTTACTGTACAGCAACTATGCGACATTCTCGGCGCCAGTGAGTCAACGGTTCGCCGTGATTTGCAAACACTAGACGCCCAAGGCCGGCTAAACCGCGTGCACGGCGGTGCAACTTTAGCAAATAACCGCTTTATTGCTGCCGAGGAAACCATGACTAACAAAGAGGCGCAGGCTGTTTCACAGAAAGCTGATATCGGCGCTGCTGCCACACAGCTGATTCGGCCAGGGGATTTTGTTTACATTGATGCGGGTAGTACCACTCTGCAGCTTGTTAAATGTCTTTCCGGCAGCGCACTGCACGCCGCTTATGTGACCAACGGCATTGCTCATGCACGCATCCTGGCACAAAAGGGATGTCAGGTGTATGTACTTGCCGGGCAAGTACGACCCAGCACAGAGGCAATTGTGGGGGCTGGTGCCATGGCAAACCTGCAGCGCTATCATTTTACGAAGGCTTTTATGGGCGCAAACGGCGTAACTTTGGGGGATGGTTTCACCACTCCGGATGTGGAGGAAGCTGAGCTGAAAAATACTGCGCTGAACCGTGCAATGGAAACTTGGTTTCTTATAGATGACTCCAAATTTGACAAAGTTTATGCCGCTGTTATTTGTCCTCTCACAGAGGGTTCCATTTTTACAAACCACCTTCCAAATGAAAAATATCGCCAATATACTTTGGTAAAAGAGAGTGACGTAAAATGATTTATACGGTGACTTTTAACCCCGCTATCGATTATGTGGTTCATCTGGAAAATTACTTGCAACCGGGAAAAATTAACCGCTGCACCGACGAAACCTACCAGTTTGGCGGAAAAGGTATCAACGTAGCCGTGATGCTGCGGAATCTGGGTTATGATGCCATTGCGCTGGGCTTTATCGCCGGGGAAACCGGGAGCTGGCTGCAAAATGAACTGTACAATATGGGTCTTTTAACGAATTTTATCCGCCTTCCTTCTGGTATGACGCGTATCAACGTAAAAGTGAAAGGCAATGAAGAAACTGAAATTAACGGCAGCGGTCCGGTCATTTTGCCGGCGGATATGGAGCGGCTTTATACCCAGCTGGATGTACTGAAAAGCGGTGATATATTGGTATTAGCGGGCAACATCCCTGCCTGCCTTGCAAGCGATACCTATGAAAAAATTATGAGGAGACTTTCCGTACGCAACATTCTCATAGTGGTGGACGCAACACGTGACCTGCTTGTGAATGTACTTCCATACCAACCGTTTCTGATTAAGCCCAACAGCTACGAGCTGGGCGAAATCTTTGGCCGGGAGCTGAAAACAGACCAGGAAATTACTGAATGTGCCGCTAGGCTGCAGGCACGTGGTGCACGCAATGTGCTGGTAAGCATGGCAAAAGACGGCGCACTGTTACTGGATGAAACCGGGAAGACCCACCGAATGGCAGCACCGAGCGGTAAAGTGCGTAATAGCGTGGGTGCAGGCGATAGCATGGTAGCCGGCTTCTTGGCCGGCTGGTTGCAAACTGGCAGCTATGAGAAAGCACTTCGTTTAGGCACCGCCGCCGGCAGTGCCACCGCCTGTTCCTTAGGGTTGGCAAGTAAAAAAGAAATTGACGCGATGCTTGCAAAAATGTAGTTTTTTCTGTTTATTCTTTTTGCAAAATTGTTTGCGAAAATTATAAAATTAAATACAAGGGGAGGAGTTAATCATGCGTATTACAGATCTTCTTAGTACTGAGTCCATTGCGCTGGATTTTCCCGTTGAAAATCAGACGCAGGTCATTGACAAGTTGATTTCGTTGCAGGTTACCCACGGTAACATCACGGATGTGGCAGCCTACAAAAAAGCCATCTATGCCCGTGAGGCCGAAGCTTCCACTTATGCGGACTGTGGCATTACGGTGCCCCACGCAAAATGCAATTGTGTGACAAAGCCGAGCCTTGCGGTTCTGCGTCCAAAAACGCCGGTGCAGTATAACCCAAATGACGCAGAAAAAAGCAGCTTGTTCTTTATGATTGCTGTGCCAAACGACAACGACCTGCATGTGCATTTGCTGGCACGCATGATGCAGATGCTGATGAATAAAGACTTCGTAGCAAAACTGCACACTGCCAAAACTCCAAAAGAGTTTCTCTCTGTAATTGATGCGCAGGAAGAGGCACAGTTTGGTGACGAAAGTATCATGAAAGAGGACACCAGCGTCTCTACTGGCTACCGTGTACTGGCAGTCACAGCCTGCCCCACCGGCATTGCCCATACCTACATGGCGGCAGAGGCGCTCGACAAAGCCGGCAAAAAACTCGGCATTTCCTGTAAGGTAGAAACAGACGGCGCCGGTGGTACAAAGAATGTGCTTACCAACGCCGAGATTGCCGCATGTGATGGTATTGTTATTGCGGCGGACAAAAATGTGGAAACTGCTCGCTTTGATGGCAAGCCCGTCATTTTTGCCCAAGTGGATGATGGCATTCATAAGCCGGAGGAACTGCTGCAGAAGATTGAAAGCGGCAATGTACCCGTGTTTCACGCACAGGGCGGCAAACCTGCCGAGGAAACGCAAAGCGAAAGTGTCGGCCACACCATTTATAAGCACCTGATGAATGGCATTTCACATATGCTGCCTTTTGTCATTGGTGGCGGCATCTCTATTGCGTTGGCGTTTTTGTTTGATGATTATGCAATTGACCCAAAGAATTTTGGCATGAACACTCCGATTGCAGCCTTCTTTAAGACTGTCGGCGGCGCGGCATTTAACTATATGCTGCCTATTCTCTCCGCGTTCATCGCTATGTCCATCGCGGATCGCCCTGGTTTAGCAGTTGGTTTTGCTGGTGGTATACTGGCTATGACCGGCACTAACTTTTTGGGACTTGCCAGTGGCGATGCCACAGGCATTTCCGGTGGCTTTTTAGCGGCACTGCTCTCTGGCTTTGTGGCAGGTTACCTAGTAAAGTTTCTGGAAAAAATCACCGAAAAGATGCCAAAGAGTATGGATGGTATTCGTCCAATGCTCATTTATCCGCTGGGCGGTCTCTTGTGTATCGGCATAGTGATGTGTGCTATCAATCCGCTGATGGGTCTCATTAATTCTGGCATTTCCGCTTGGCTGAACTCAATGGGAGGCGTTTCCAAAGTACTGCTGGGCGCTATTTTAGGCGGCATGATGAGTGTGGATATGGGCGGCCCTGTTAACAAAGCAGCCTACGTGTTCGGCACGGCAGCTTTGGCCAGTGGCAGCTTTGACGTGATGGCAGCGGTTATGGTTGGCGGCATGGTTCCGCCCCTGGCGATTGCACTCTCTACCACTTTTTTCCCAAAGAAGTGGACACCCAGCGAACGCCGGGATGGCATTGTCAACTATGTAATGGGTCTGTGCTTCATTTCTGAGGGTGCCATTCCTTACGCTGCAGCTGATCCGCTGCGTGTATTGCCAAGCTGTATTGTCGGTTCCGCTGTTTCTGGTGCACTCTCTATGCTTTTTGGCTGCACACTGCGTGCTCCGCATGGCGGTATCTTCGTGTTCCCAGTGGTAGGAAATCCGCTAATGTACGTAGTTGCTTTAGCTGCTGGCAGTATTGTTGGCGCAGTGATACTCAGCCTGTTAAAAAAGACACGTACTGATGTCGTATAACTGTATTTTTGAAAACTACAATCAGATAAAAACCGGAAAGCCCTTTTAAGCAGGGCCTTCCGGTTTTTAAAACTCTGCAGGCTGTTGCCAGTGCAGGGCAGGTGGCTCATTTGTGGGCGACAGACAGGTATGACCAGTATAAACGAAATAGGCGAAGTTGAACTGCCGGTGGCCGTTCAACTTCAGAATTCCGAAAAGATCACGGATGATCCGTTCCCGCCAGCCGATAACTTCGAATGGCTTTCCAACCCATACCATGAAATCTTCATACAACAAAATGTTTTGCAAAGTTTGACAAAAAAGTTATTCGAAAAATGCGCTTATTAAAGCATTCCTGGTCATGTTGCCTTAAATTTAAAATTATTAAATGCCAAAAACCCGACAGTTAAATAATTATTTTATATTGACATATAATCCCGCTTTCGACACTTGAGAAAAATTAAGAGAAGGGAACCCGAGTAAACAACGGATTTTCTTCTTTTTTTTGTCTTAAAAAGATGTTGTATGGAAACCCTATCTGGAAATATTTTTGATTTTTTTAACTCATTTAATTTTACAACTCACTATTACTGGTTTTCCAGCAATTAACACTAGTATAATAACTGCCACAATGGCTGCAAGCTATTAGTATTGAGCTAATACTATAAACAATATACTATTGTAAATAGGGGGCTGGATGATGATGTTAACAAAGCGTCAAAAGGATATTTTAATTTATCTATGTTCTAAAAGAGAATATATAACAATTAAACAACTAGCGATGAAATTTAATGTTAGTAATAGAACAATACAAAATGATCTTGCTTTTACTGATTCATTTTTATCAAACTCAAAAGTAATTATTGATAGAAAGTCCAATAAAGGCATAAAAGTTATTGCTAATGAGTCTGAAATTTTTAATTTGTGCCAGGAATTAAAATCATTAAAATATAGAACTTTAGATAATTATGAACGTTTATCAATTATTTCATTATTGTTGTTATGCAATCCTATTAATACTTTTGAACAACTGTCTAATGCTTGTGGCGTAAGCAGACAAACCATTATTAATTCTTTTCAGCAAGTTGAGGATAACTTTATTAAGGAAGGAATTAAAATTCATAAGATAAGGGGAACGGGTATTAAAATTACTGGAGATGAGATAAGGATACGCAAATACTTTGAAAGTAAGCTATCAAAATCAATTCAAGATGAAGTAATTTTGAGTGTTGTTGTAAGAAATTCAAAACTAATGGAATTTGATAAAATAGCGAATGAAATAATTGAATCGGTTGAAAATGAACTTAATGTTCAATTTATCGAATTTATGAAAATAAAATTACTGTTGGACTATTCATTATATAGAATAGGCAATGGTTGTGCTTTACCAGCAGATAAATGCACGAATATAAAAGAAATTAAGGATTATAAGGGATATGAGTCTATAATTAGTGCACTAAGTAATTTTGAGTATTCAATAAGTGATAAACTTTACTTTTGCAGCTTGTTTATGAATGCAAAAATATCCGATCAGTATTCGGATAATTTAAAAACTTACAGAGATAGCATTGATGAAGCAAGGATGATTTCAGAATATTTGTTTAATAAGTTGCAGGCTATTCAACCCCTAGCTATAGATAGTAAAGAACACTTCATTCATGGACTGACGCTTCACCTGAGAGTTGCAATATACCGTATAAGAAATAAAATACCAATTCATAATGAATTTTTGACTCAGATAAAAATCAGTATGCCGCTTATATATGAATTTACTAAAAAGGAATTATTAAAGTGTGAGAAGGAATTTGATATAGCATTCGATGAAAATGAAATTGCATTTATTGCAATGTACATTGGTTCAGCATATGAAAATAGCTTTAAAACCGAATCAAGACTAGCAGTACTTCTGGTTTGCTCATTTGGTATAGCCACCTCTTCTATTTTGAAAACAAAAATTTTACAAGCCATACCTGAATGCAACATTATTGGGCCAATGTCAGAGAGGGATGCAGATGATTATCTGAGTAAAAATGAAGTAAACTTGATTATTTCCACAAATGAGTATCAGGCAAAAGACATTCCAATAATTACAGTTAATCCATTATTATTCCCCGAAGATATTGATTACATTAAGAGTCGTTTATTTCAGCTTTCCTATTCAGCGATGTGCACTCATTTTATCAAATCTTGTGCAAATTTTGAAAATGAGAAAGGGGAACCAACATATGTCAAAGATTATGTAGCAAAGGAAAACATTCAAATTGTTGATACTTGCAAAACTTGGGCCGATGCAATTAAATTAACAGCAAAGCCCTTGCTTGACAAAGGTAAGATAGAACAAAGATATGTTAGTCGAATGATAGAGGCTGTAGAACAATTTGGAACTTATATGGTTTTTGTGCCTGAAACAGCATTTATTCATGCTGGAATAGAAGATGGTATTAATGAAAATTGTGCTGCAATATTAGTATTGAGGAATCCAATTATATTTGGCAATAAGAACAGTAAGATAGTAAGAAATCTTGTTGTTCTTGGAATCAAGAACAAAGATGAGGATTCTTTGCTAAGATTGATATACATTTTTGAAAATAAGTTAAATTTATCAAGCTTGGCATCTAAAAAAATAACAATAGATGCAATATACAATATGCATGATTAGAGGGATAGGATGAAAGAATTAATTAGTTCTGCAAATATCAAAGTAAAAGTAAGCGTAAAAGATTGGAAAGAAGCAATAGAGGTATCAGGCAGTTTATTGCTAAGGAGTAAAAAGATAAGAAGAAAATATATTGATGATATGATTAAAGCTGTTATTGATATGGGCCCATATATGGTTCTAGCACCCGGGTTTGCGTTGGCTCATGCCAAGCCATCACCAGACGTGCTGGAAAATGGGTTGTCCCTTATTACATTGGAGACTCCGGTAAATTTCGGTTCAAAAAATGACCCTGTAAAAGTAATTTTGTGTATGGCATGCACTGACAATACTTCACATATAAGTGTTTTAAGGGCAGTAGCTGAAAAATTGATGACAGATGGAATGATCGATAGAATTGCTTCCTGTAAAAGTGTGCAGGGAGTTTATTCACTAATAAATGAGTAGGGCTTTAGACATTTAAAAGTAATATGACAAATTAGAAAGGAGGTTTGAGGATGGGTGTACCAAAAATTCAAACAGTTTGCGGATTTGGATGTGGGTCTTCGTTAATGCTAAGGATGAATATTGAGAGCATACTTAAAAAACACAACTTAAAAGCCGAAGTATTTTGCGGAGATGTCGGTACTTGTTGTTCAAATCAATGTGATGTTATTTTTATTTCAAAACAACTATCTGAAAGGATTTCAGACAGAGCAAAAGTTCCTGTAATTAGTATTGATGATTTTATGAATAATGTTGAGATTGAAGGAAAAGTTTTAGAGTATTTCAATAATCTAAAAAAATAAGGGGGGAGTAATTAATGGCAGTGCTAAATTTTATAACTCATGAAATATTCGGCCAGGGTGCTATATTCCTTGCGTTAATCGCTCTTGTAGGTTTATTGCTGCAAAAGAAACCTTTTACTGAAGTTATTCGTGGAACAATGATGACTGCGATTGGATTTTTTGTTTTATCCACTGGTACTGGCTTAGTCACTAGCAAGTCGATTGATGGGCTGGCAAAAGCATTTAATACAATAATGCCGCAAGCAAAGGCTACGACGACTTCAGTAGATATCGGAGCACAATATGGTACACAAATCGGTATTGTAATGATAGTTGCATTTATGATTAACATCTTGGTTGCACGTTATACTAAATGGAAATCTGTATTCTTAACAGGGCATATGTTATACTGGTTTCCGTTTGTATTCATTGCGGCAGGTGTTGATGCAGGCTTAACCGGAACTAAATTAATCGTAGTTGCAACAATATTTACAGCTACATATATGATTGTTGCTCCAAATTTAATGCGCCCATTTGTTAAAGAGGTTACAGGTGACGATACATTTACTATTGGTCATCCAACAACAGTATTGTCTGTAATATCCGGACTTCTTGGCAAAGCATTCGGTGATAAATCAAAGTCTACTGAGGATTTGAAATTTCCTAAATCACTAGGCTTCTTAAAGGAAGTATCAATTACTGGTTCAATTGTTATTTGCATTACTTATATTGTTATGGCAATAATTTTAACTACTAATGGTTATAACCCAGGTAAAGTTTGGGGCTATGCTGGCGGGAATACTGGGATATTTACTTATATATTTACACATTCTATATATTTTGGTGTTGGTGTTACAGTCCTGTTACTTGGTGTTCGTATGTTGATCTCAGAAATTGTTCCGGCATTTAAAGGAATATCTGATAAGCTTGTTCCTGGTGCTATTCCTGCACTTGATTGCCCGGTTATATTTGGTTATGCTCCAAATGCTTTAATACTTGGATTTATTGTATCTATGATTACTTCTACTATCACAATTATTCTAACTGCAGGTATGTTCCCATCAGTTGTTATTCCGCTGACATTTACTTGTTTCTTTGAAGTAGGATGTGCTTCCATTATTGGTAATGCAACTGGCGGAATTAGAGGCTGCGTTATTGGTGCAGCTGTTTCCGGTGTCATAATGGTATTCCTGGTTGGATTTGGTGCTTATTTCTTCAACAATACTATTCAGTCATGGATGCTGGTATATGGCGGGAATGACTTCTCATTATGGGGAATAATCGAAGGTGCAATTGCTAGACTGATAAAATAAAGAATAATTATCATTTAAGAGAAAGCATTTTATTTTGGGATGCTTTCTCTTTTAAAATATTTTTTGGAGGAACAGGAAATGAATTTTGATTATATTGATAGAGTTTTAGAATTGATAAAGATTGTTCAAGTTGAAGAAAAAGAAAGTATGGAAAAATGTGTTGAACTTTTGACAAAAACAATTTTAAACAAGAAATCTATTTATACTTTTGGTGCAAGTCATGCAGGTATATTAAGTGAGGAAATGTATTATAGAGCCGGCGGTCTCATGATGATGAACCCAATATTTGGCAGAGAAATTATGCTTGACACAGCTCCTATAACTGTAACGAGCAAGATGGAAAGATGTGTTGGGTATGGAACAATACTGGCAAGTAAAGTCCATTTTGAAGAAGACGATGTGCTGATAATTCATTCTGTTTCAGGCAGGAATCCAGTTTCTATTGAAATGGCCATTGCTGCAAAAGAAAAAGGAGTAAAAATAATCGGATTGACAAATCTTAAATATTCAAAGTCTGTTTCATCGAGGCATCCATCCGGAAAGAATCTATATGAATTTTGTGATATAGTTCTTGATAATCATGGCGATGTAGGCGATGGGTGTGTCAGCTTGGAAGGACTGGAGCAAAAAGTAGGTCCTACCTCTACTGTTATTGGGGCTACAATTTTAAACTCAATTATAGCGGCTACAGCTCAAAATTTGATTAAGAAAGGCATGAAAAATCCTCCAATATTTTATAGCGCTAATATTGATGGAGGAGATGAGTTGAACCAAAAATTATATGAAGAATATAAGAATTCAATTCATTATAAATTTAAATGAGCCAACTATTAATTTCAAATATTAAAGATATTAGAAGGGTAACCTAATAGCTTAACTGCCCTTTAGAAAAAACATAGACTGATATAGGAGGGTTTACAAATTGTGAAACATCAATACATTTTAACAGAGGCAAAAAAGTGTTTCATTTTAACTTGCATTTAGCGGGTGGACAGCGAATAATTATTTTATATTGACATATAATAAATACCGTGTTAGTATAATAAAAATGCCTTTAAACTGATACGAGATATCGGGAAGGTGCGGAATAGTATATTATACTAATAAGTAAACTGCGCCTTCCTTTATCGGAAGGCTTTTTTA
>ENA-UOOM01003934-UOOM01003934.1-fermentation-metagenome-genome-assembly--contig:-NODE-3934-length-10219-cov-3.612652_pt1 | contig 10219 bp, 12 predicted proteins | sample MGYA00245781_ERZ724031 | MGnify/ENA primary metagenome ERZ724031 (study PRJEB28704, sample SAMN03018317) | fermentation metagenome | biome: anthropogenic terrestrial biome; feature: soil; material... | reverse complement strand
TAGCACTCCCTGTGCAATTCGCTCCTGCCCAACGCCTCTGCACGTGCGTTGCATACCTGCACGTTTTGCAATCCCAATTCTTTTGCCGCCATTTTCAAAAAATCCGCTTTTTTCTTTGTGGCTTCAATCAGCGTAAAGTCGCTGTCCTCTCGTGCAATGGCCAATGCCATGCCCGGCAACCCCGCCCCGCTGCCCACATCAGCCCACTTCAAAGGCTCACGGCTTTCTATCAACGGCAAAATCGACAAGCTGTCTGCCAAATGCTTGACGATAAATTCCTTTTCATCCACAATGGCCGTCAGGTTATATTTTTTGTTTTCTTCCAGCACAATGTGCATAAAGCGCAGCAAATGCCGCGCTTTTTCTTCGTTTAATTCAACTTGCAATTCTCTGCATTTTTCAAGTAAATACGCTGTGTCCACTCGCCTATTTCACCCGCGGCAGCTGCACCATTTCAATTTCGCTGCCCAACAACATCTTAAAGGTCTGCACGTCACTTGCCGTACCTTCATATTCGCCGTAATGCACGGGCACGGCTTTTTTTGCGCCGGAAGCCTTTGCCGCATCCACTGCCTGCTGCACGTTGTTCATCGTATAGGTCTGACCCAACGGCACAAAAATCACATCCACATCCAGCCCCTGCATTTCGGGAATCAATTCCGTATCGCCGGTGTAATAATACTTTCCTTCATCGGTGTCTACCACATAGCCCACCCAGTTGTTTTCTTTGGGATGGTTTTGCGTTTTGACTACATTGTAGGCCGCCACAACGCGAATGTGCACGCCTTTAATGTCCAACTCTTCGCCGGGCAACACCACAATCATCTCATGGTCAAATTCTTCCTTCAGCTGATCAACACAGTCTTGCGGTGCCGCAAACACCGTATCTTCTTTGATGACTTTTTTTATATCTTCTTCACTCAAATGATCAAAGTGCGTATGGGTAATGAGAATGATATCCGCATCATGCATTTCTTCCACAATCCACAGCGGGTCGATGTAGATACATTTTCCTGCCGATATGATTCGCAAAGAACCCTGTCCGTACCAAGTTACATTTTTCATAATTTCCTCCTACATTTCCTGTCTTACTGCCCATTATATCCATTATTTACGATTTTTGCCACCACTTTTTACCTTTATCGTGTATAATGGTTCAAAAATACACTGTGAAAAGCGGAGGTGCTTATGCAGCGCATACAAATCAACCACGAAAAATGCATTTTGTGCGGCAGATGTGCACAGGTTTGCACAATGCATATCATACGAGAAAAAGAAGATAAGATGGTCGCCAAAGATGTCGACTGCATAGGCTGCGGTCACTGCGTCGCCGTCTGTCCCACCGGTGCCGTTAGCCTTGGCGGCAAAGGGGCCATCACCGAAGATCGCTTCGATGCAGCTGTGTTGCAAAAACAACTGCCCCTGCTCGTTCGCCAGCGCAGAAGCATGCGCTTTTTCAAAGACAAACCCGTCAGCGCACAGGATATTGCCCCGATTATGGATATGCTGCGCTATGCCCCCACGGGCAAAAACCGACAAAGCGTGGGATATGTTCTGCTTTCGGGTCAAGCCCTCGAAGACTTTGTGCATTACAGCTACAAGCTCACCGACAGCGTCTCGAGCATGAACCTTTTTTCAAGCCTTTATTACGATCGCGGCAACGATATCCTCTTTCGCAACGCCCCCTCTGTGCTCATTGCCTATGCACCCGCAGAGTTTTATACCGCCATTGTGGATGTCTCCATCGCTTTGACCATTTTTGACCTGGCAGCCCCGCTCTATGGCATCGGCGCCTGCTGGGCAGGTTTTTTGATGAATTTGGCCAATCAGGATCGACACATGACCTCTCGGCTCAACATTGCCGAAGGCAACAAAATTTTGGGCGTGCTGCTCATCGGCCACAGCGATATGGACTATGTTGCCACCCCGAACAGAAATGATATCAATCTGAAAGTCATGGAGTAATTTTTTTGCCCGACGTTGACATATCATACCAAAGCCTGCTCATTTGCATCATTCTGCAAAAATCCGCAGGCTTCTTTACTTTCTTCCGTAATTTTTCAAAAATTACATAAAATTACATTTTTTTACAAATTTCACTGGACAGATTCAAAAAAATCCGCTATAATTTGCTCACAGAACATTGTTGCATATCATCATGCTCTATTATGGAATGCGCAATGCTTTTTTACAGGGAGGATCCCACCATGAAAAAAGAAAAATTTCAGGAATTCTTGACGGCGATGAATTCTTCCGATATGCCCACCACACCCTGCAGCCTTTGCAGAGTGCCGAAAAAAGACGACAAATCCCCACTTATTTTTCAGTGGATTCGCGGCTTTAGCGCCATTGGTGTGGCACTGCTCTTTCTTGCGGGCGCCATGGTCGGTCTGTTGCTTTTCAAACTCACCGACAATCCTGACAAAGGCGCTTTGATGCACACGCCGCCCGCAGCTATCTATCAGGCAAATACATCAACCCATCAATAGAATTCCTTTATTCAAACTTCAAACGCTGCCGCGCCTGTGGGCGACTTGCAAATAAACGGGCAAAACACTTTTTTACAGTATAGCGAAATACTCCAAAATGCGGTTAATCCTCTTTTCCGCAGACTTCATAGGCGCAAAACAGCCGGAACCCCTCTTTTCCCCGGCTGTTTTGCATTTTTTGCTTTTGATAGGCAATTTGTTTTTTTTGACACCAAACACCCCGGCCACAAAAAAAACGGCCGAAAAATCTCGACCGCCTTTTATGGTCAGTGCACATCATTGCTTATCTTATTTTTCAAAATTCGCCGCCACCTCTTTTAAGTGACGAATAATCTGCAAATGCTGCGGACAGCTTTTTTCGCACTTGCCGCAGGCTATGCAGTCCGAGGCCTTTGCGTGGTCTCTGATGTGATTGTCATAATAGTTAAACTGCGGTGAGAAAATGCGATTCAAAGACTGCTTGTCCGCATTGTACAAAGCAAAATAATAAGGGATGGGAATATGCTTGGGACAGCCCTCCACGCAATAGGCACACCCCGTACAGGCAATGGCAATGGATTTTTCAATCACGCCGCGCGCCTTTTCAATCACCTCATACTCCTCCTCTGACAGGCGCTGAAAATCTTTCATATACGAAAGATTATCTTCCAGTTGCGCCATGTCCGACATTCCGCTCAGCACCATGCGCACATTGGGCAGACTCGCCGCATAGCGAATGGCCCAGGAGGCCACCGACATAGCGGGATTATAGCCTTTAAACAACGCCTCAGCCTCGACGGGCACCTGCGCCAAGGCGCCTCCCTTCACAGGCTCCATGACAATGACGGGTTTGCCGTGCCTTGTGGCAACCTCATAGCACTTGCGCGACTGAATGCCGTCGTTTTCCCAGTCCATATAATTGATTTGCAGCTGCACAAATTCCATATCGGGCTGCTCAATTAATATTTTATCCAACAGCGCCGCATTATCGTGGTACGAAAAACCGATACTGCCGACTTTTCCTTCTTTTTTCTTTTGGCGCACAAAATCAAAGGTGTCCAATTCAAGGGCTTTGTTATAATGATTTGCCCCCAAATTGTGCACGAGATAATAATCAAAATAATCCACTTGGCATTTGCGCATCTGCTCGTCAAACACCTGCGCCTGATGGACCTTGTCTTTGAGGGAAATTACGGGCATTTTTGTCGCCAATGTGTAGCTGTCGCGCTTGTGCCTCGCCACAAGTGCTCTGCCCATCGCCTCTTCGCTGGTGTAGTTGTGATACATATATGCCGTATCAAAATAGGTAAACCCCTCGTCAATAAAAGTGTCCACCATCCTTTTGACCGTTTCCAAATCAATGCTGCTGTGATCGGCAGGGTCGCTGATTGGCAGCCGCATACAGCCGAAACCTAATTTTTTTCTGTTCATATCGCTCCCTCCTTTGCCGTTGTTTTTTTATTTTGTCTTTCCCTCGCAGACTTTGACAAGCACCTGCCGCCTTGTGTCGTGCGGTGAGGCCTGTCCAAAGGCCGCTTGAGTCTCTTTTATTTAGTATACGCCAAAATTGTCCTTTTTGCTTCATCGATAAATAAATGACAATTTTTACCATCGTGCAAAGCAACATCGTCCCCTGCACAGCGCAGTCTTTTGCCCTGTTTTATCCGCGCATATGAGCCGTTTACATCAAATCGCAGCAGCACCGCCACTGCATTGCAATGTCTTCAACCCAATCTCGAAAAGAATTACAACCCAAGATGGTGTGAAAGGTATATTCGGGACAATTCGGGTAGGTTTGAAGATAGTCAAAACAATGATCATGGGCATATACCAAAATCTCTCCCGTATTTTTGTTATACAGTGTCACATTCCCGTTGATTTCGACCGCCGTTACAATCAAATCCTCCAAAACAATTTTCGGCTCAAGTTCTTCATCTTCACACCATTCCAAGAAAAACTCCTCCCAAGCACCTATGCCCTCAGAGGCATCTTCTTCGCAAAATACGGAATTCATATTCCATAGATAATATGTCTTGCTGTCGTCTCCTCCAAATGATTCGAGAATGCCACCGAAGTTTTTTAACAACAATTGATGCTCTTTTCCTACTGTTTTATGAATCTTTTCCTGTGCCGGCAAACAAAGCCAACCGCAAATTTCATCTTTTTTTTCCCAACACACCAACCAAAATTTCTTGCCGTTATGCAGCTCAATTTCTATCTTCACCGCCTCTGAAAGCATTGCCGCCATCTTTGGAAAAACCCGCATAAACTCCTCACAAACACTAACGGACTCTTCACTGCCAATGTGCTTGATATCCTTTTCTTTAAATCTCCATGTTGTCGCCGATAAAAATGCTTCAACAAAACGATGCATATCCATCCCTTTCTCGCCGCAGCTATGCGGCTGTTATCATTGTCTTTTTATACAAATATCTAAAGGCATTCGTTGACATATCGCACGAACTCAAAAATATCAACTTCTCCTCACAACACTATCCAATACCGCTGAATCAGAACACCGTCTTGTATTACTTCGTTTTCCAACTCGCCTCCGTTGCGTACAATCACTTTCGCCGAAGCCACGTTGTTTTTGTCGCAGGTCACCAAACATCTTTTTATACCCAGCTCTTTGCAAACTGTCAGTGCTTGTGCCAGTATCTGCGTGGCATAGCCCTTTTTTCGCTGAGACGGGCGCACGCTGTAGCCGATATGCCCGCCGACGGCAAGTAAATAATCATTGAGATAATGACGGATATCTGCCATCCCCACTAACTTTTGCCCTCGGTTAAAGGCCAACAGTGTCGTTGCGGGTACAAGCCCTTGCCGCACGGTCCGCTCACAGCTGTTATCGCAAAGTGCGGCATACCAAGCTTCAAAACTCTCCGCTTGACGCAGCCCGCCGCCTCCGTCTATACTGTCGCCGCTTTTCATAAATTCATTTCTGTACTCCCACACTGCCTTGCGGTGTGCCGTCGTGGGTGCCGTCAGTGTTATTTCCATTCTCGCTTCTTTCTCCCTGTTCGTTTTGATCATTCGACCGAAAAATGCTGTTAAAATTATAGCACGTCGGTATTAAAACCGCCACTGCCATCCTTTTTACATATCATTCACGGCCAATGACATTTGTCTTGGTTTTTCTGCATGTCGCATAAAGCTCTTTTCGCCTTTACACTGCCATTTTTACACATCATTAAAGATAATTCCGGTTTTGACAATTTTAAAAATAGCATACCATTCTTCTGCTCTCTCTTGTATAATAGAGGCAATACAGCTTTGTATATTTATTCATGAAAAGAGGTTTTTGACATGATTAAAAAAATAATGGCTTTTTTGTTGGTCTTTTCCATGATTGCACTCTTTGGCCTGCCTGTCTATGCCGAGCCCGGCGGTGAATATGTCCTCGACGATCAAGGCATCACCGTTCAAATCCCTGAAGGCTGGGTTGTCTTTACCCGCACCACACCCCAAGATGATCCCGATATTGACCAAGAAACCTTTGATTATGATATGTATATCAGCAATATGATTGAATCCGACATCTACCTCACAGCCACCAAATCGGGCGTAGGTGCCATCTCTCTTCAAGTCAGTCCCTCAGAGGTATGTTACGACATCGGCAACCTCACGGAATGCTATGTTGCCCGGCCCCAAAGCGAAAGAGAGGCGCTCCTTAAAAAAGTCGGCGAAGAAATGTCCGACAGCGGTGTTGCCTTTGTCGGTGCCTATTACAGCGACGAAGTAAACAAACAAAACAACTATGTCTATGCCGCCTACAAAGACATTACAAACAACGAACCCTTTTTGTGGTACGCCACCGTTGCGGGCGATAAACGCGTGGTCATTTCAGGGGATTTTGTCAGCGAAGAAGCGACCAAAGAATTTTATGACATTCTTGCAAACACCCATTTTGCAAACCAACCCACCCTGGAAAAAGTGCAGCAAGACACCTCCCCTCGCCCATCTTCACCCGAACCTTCAACCAACACCGCCGACGAACAAGCAAAACCTGCCTTTGCTTTGTCACAAACATTACTTGTTGCCATCATCATCGCGGCAGCCTTGCTTGTATTGGTCATTGTCATCATTCTTGTACGCAAAAAACGCACGAAACCTTGATAGCGCGCCCTTTTTTCTCTATTTTTACCCAACCATTCAAAAAACATAAAAACAAGCGCCTGCGGCGCTTGTTTTCTTTATGAATCTACCCTTTTAAAAAGTAGGTATCCTTGCTCATTGAAAGTCTTTTTCAAATGTTTCACTTACCCATTGTTTTAACTCGAGAATGTTTAATCTGATTTTCTCCATGACCGCCAAAAACACCTCATCCTCTTTTCCCGTAGGATCCTCCAACGCCCAGTCTTCTCTGTGCCTGCTCGGCAAAGTGGGACACGCCACATCACAGCCCATGGTGATAACCACATCGGGTGCGGGTATGTCTTTAAGCAACTTGGAGTACTGCTCTTTTTCCATATCCACGCCGTAGTGTGCCTTCATGAGCCGCAGGGCATCTTCGTTGATTTGCGGCTTTAGCGCCGTGCCTGCCGAATAGCTGTCAAAGACCTCAGCGGCCAGCGTCTTGCCAAAGGCTTCGGCTATCTGGCTTCTGCAGGAATTGTGCACACAAATAAAGGCGACTTTCGGTTTTGCTTTCATATTCTGCCTCTCTCTTGTTTGATGGTATTTGCGGTTAAACGCGCTCTTTGGCCTTTTGAATCAGCGCGGCAATCTCATCGGCTTTTACAACTCTGCCGTGCACCAGCACTTTACCGTCTACGATTAAAGAAGGCGTTGACATCACACCATAGGCGGCGATTTGTCCCAGGTCGGTGATATGCTCAACTGCATCGTCCATACCTAATTTTTCCAGCGCCGCTTTGGTTTGCGCTTCCAGTTCCCTGCAATTGTTGCACCCGGAACCTAAAATCTTTACCGAACCGCTGCTACTACCCTGTTGTTTCGCGTCGGATTTTTGCACTTGCGTCGAATTTGCAATCTCAGCGCTCCAACCGCAGTCGGCTTGTTCTTCTTCTTTTTTCTTTTTCCAAAACATGTTTTTTTCCTCCAAAGGGATTTTGTCTTCACTCATCCCTTTTACGATCGTATTTCGCACCGGACTGTATATGGCGGCAGAAATCAAACAAAATTGTCTGCGATTTAGCACGCCTATACGTAAATTACATATCGATATTTTTCGATATAATGATACCCAACAAATCGATAAATGTCAATATGTTATTTATTTTTATTTTTCCTTGCCTGTGTGGCGAGCAAGAAGCCCCTCATGCCTTCCTGAACAGCCGATTCAATTTACCGCACCGCCCCTTTCGGGCTCTATATGCGGTATTTTTTGACCACCCCGCGAATGCTGTCCAAAAACGCTTCTTCACCAAAGGTATTGATTTTCAACACAACCCCCTGGCTGCCGCCCGAGGCAATGGCGGAAAGATATATTTTATCCGCTGTTTGAAGCAGCGTAATGCTTAAGCTGACTCTGTTGCCGCCAATTACGCTGTATCGTTCCAACACGCGCACAGCGCAAAGGCAGCCTTCCGTCTCAAAGGTACTGCCGTCCTCCATACTTGCCGACAAACTGCCGTCTAGGACCGCAGTCATCAATTCGTCCAAAATCTGATGAAAATCTCCCTTGAGTTCACATTCCAATTTTGCCATACGCACCTGCCTTGTTTCTTTTTTGCCTTCCTTCAAAGAAGACATACTCTCATTATTCTACCACAACTTGCAAGCCCTCTCTGTAAAATCAAGGTAAAAAAACAGCGCCTATAAGGCGCCGTTAAAATCGTATGATTTGGCTCTCTTCTATTGCCTTTTGCATCAGCCCCTCCGCCGCATCGGCCATTTTGGCCTCCTGTGCTTCCACGTTTTCCATTTTCGGTTTCGTCTGCGGGTGTTTTGGCGAAAACAACGCACAGCAATCTTCGTAAGGCAAAATCGACGTTTCAAAGGTGCCGATGTCCTTGGCAATTTCGATGATTTGCAGCTTGTCCATGCCAATGAGCGGCCGCAGCACGGGCAAGGTGCACACGGCGTTGGTGGCGCGAATGCTCTCCACGGTCTGGCTGGCCACCTGCCCCAGGCTTTCGCCGGTTATCAGCGCCCCTGCGCGCAGCTGAAAAGCAATTTTTTCGGCAATACGCATCATATACCTGCGCATGAGTATCGTCAAATACCGTGTGTCGGTGTGCTCGATCATGCATTCCTGCAGCGCGGTAAAAGGCACCACATGCAGCGCCAGTCCCGGGGCAAAGCTTTCCAGCCTCTTAGCCAAATTTTCGACCTTTTGCTGCGCTTCGACAGAGGTATAAGGACTGCTGTGAAAATACACCGCGCTCAGGCTCATGCCGCGCGAAGCCATCATGTAGCCCGCCACCGGGCTGTCAATACCGCCGGAGAGCAGCAACACGCCCCGCCCGCCGGTGGCCGTGGGCAGTCCTGCCCTGCCCTTGACGCTTTGGGCGTAAATATACGTCGTATCCCGCACTTCTATTTCAATGACTTGCTGCGGCGCACGCACGTCCACTTCGGCGCCGGGGTTATTTTTTAACACATAACCGCCCACATGGGCACTGATTTCGGGCGAAGTCAGCGCAAAACTCTTATCTCCCCGTCGACTTTCGATTTTAAACCTCTTGCCCGCCTCATACAGTGCGGCCGCGCCCGCACAAATATCTTGCATAACCGAAGGCACAATCAGCGCCTTGCTGATATAGGCGATGCCGAACACGTCTTTGATGCAATCGATCAACTCGTCCATATCGCTTTCTTCAAAGTGAATCTCTATGCGTGCCTGCCCTTTTTTGATACGCACATCGGCATATTTTTTTAAGCGCGCGGCGATATTGTTTTTTAACATATCTTCAAAATATTTTCGGTTTTGCCCCTTTAAGGCAATTTCACCATAGCGTACCAGCAATACTTTTTTCATGTTTTTTTCCGTCTTTTCCTGTTTCATTGTTTTTTAGTATAGTTTTTCTCTCTTCGGCTGTCAAGAACAGAAAACGGCACGCGCCGCGTGCCGCAAAATCCCTTTTTACGGCATTATTCATACCATTGGTCAATCAAATCCCAATAATAATTGTCCCCCGCCGAAATTTGCTTAATCAGCGGAGCAATTTCCTCCTCTCTACCCTGCGCCTCATAGACTCTGCACAAATAATGCGTAAAAATCGTCTTTTTATTGACCTCAAAGACAATTTCCTTTAGCGTGGCAGCGTTTTCCTCAACTTTTTCATACCGCCCTCCATAAAAAGCATGTATCAACTCGCATATAAAATATAAATCCACCACATTGCCCTCTGCGGCAAGGCGCTTGAGTTCCAAATTGCGCAAAGAAAGTTCTTGCCAAGCCTTATCGGCTTGCGCCGTTTTTTCTTCCACATACAACAACACGATTTCCATCAATTCCAACTGCAATATCGCCTGTTTGGCGGCAAGGTCTTTTTCCCGTGCCAAAAGGGCTAAAAAATTCTTTTTTTGCGCAAAAAATAATTGAGGTTCATTCGTATAAAAATAGCTGCGCGCCAGGGCAAAGGCCACGGATTTGTCCTTATCGCCGCGGTTGCTTTTTTTGACCTGCTCAATGATTTTTTCAAAATTCCCCGCCTCCACCGTGCGCTTTAACTCTTGGGTTCTTTTGGTCTCTTTCATATAAAGCGTATAGATAAAATAAGCGGCAATCCCTATAACCAACAACAATAGCAATGGCATTATTCTTCTCCAACCCCACCCTTTCG
>ENA-UOOM01003932-UOOM01003932.1-fermentation-metagenome-genome-assembly--contig:-NODE-3932-length-10223-cov-3.164536_pt1 | contig 10223 bp, 11 predicted proteins | sample MGYA00245781_ERZ724031 | MGnify/ENA primary metagenome ERZ724031 (study PRJEB28704, sample SAMN03018317) | fermentation metagenome | biome: anthropogenic terrestrial biome; feature: soil; material... | reverse complement strand
ATGGGCTATAACTTAAGTAAAGATGCTGTTATGGCTGCTGCTCAATTGGAGAAATATAATGTTACTTTAAAGACAATGTTGGGCTCTACTTCTGCTGCAAGAGACAGGATGGAGGAGTATTTGGATGTTGCAAAGAAAACTCCATTTGAATTGAGCCAGGTTGTGGAAGCTGGAAACCAATTGCAGGCTATTGGCAGGTATTCAAGAGAAAATTTGGAAATGCTGGGAGACTTGGCTGCTGCAAGTGGTAAGCCAATGGAACAGGTGATGAATGCTTATGCAAAATTGGCTACTGGTCAGAAGGGTGAAGCTGTAAATATGTTTAGAGATTTGTTGATTTCAACAGACGACTGGACTAAGGCAACAGGAAGAGCAAAGGCTAAGAATGGTGAATTATTGGCATCAACCGAACAGATGATAAAGGCACTCCCTAAGATAATGAAAGAAAAAGGTTTCTTTGGCATGATGGCTTCCCAAGCTGAAACAACAGAAGGTAAGTTATCTAATGCTAAAGATGCTGTATTTTCTCTAAGTGCTTCAATAGGAGAAAGACTTAAGCCAAGTGTAGATAAAGGAATAAGTGCTTTTACTAAATGGGTAGAAATTACAGAGGATTGGGTGAAAATCCCAACTGCTGAAAAAATTGCAGAGGAACAATCAGAAGTAAATGCTTTGGTTGAGAGTATTGTTGAATTAAACAGCTCTCAAGAAATAAGAAAAACACTGTTAGATGAGCTTCAAAGAAAGTATCCAGAATTTTTAGGGAATTTGGATAAAGAAACAGTTACAGCAGAACAGCTTAGAGATAGGCTTAAGGAAGTTAATGATGAGTACGATAGAAAGTTGAAAAAAGCTATTTTAGCTGATGTATTAGAAGAGGCTTCTAAGGATTATCAAGAAGCGTTTAAAAATAAAATTCGACTTACAAGATTAGATAATTTAAATCAACAGCTCGGTAAAGCTTATGGGAGATTAAATAAGGCGAAGAAAGGAAGTACAGAGTATAAGTCTGCTGAAGCCACAATTAATTCATTGAAGAGACAAATTGCTAATGCTTCTACTACTTCAGAATATGGAGATACAAAAGCTGGTAGAGAGCAAAGGAGAAAAGAGTATGAAGAGAACTATGAGCGTCAAAAAGAAGTTTTTACAAATATAAAAGTAGATATTGATAAAGAGTTAGAAGATATTGATAAAGACACTAAGAATCCATCTACTAAAGCTGCTGAATCAACTAAAACTGATCAACCTTCTAATGTGAATACTGATAACGTTACTACTCCATCTGAATTATTTTCAAGTAGTGGAAGTGGTCGAAGTGTAAGAGGCTACGGTGAGGCAAAGAATGTTACTACTCATATTCAGAATTTGATTAATGGAGATATCGTGATTCAAACCACTACATTAACGGAAGGTGCAGCAGAAATAAAAAGAATTGTTGTTCAAACATTATTGGGCGCAACTAATGAAATAAACTAAGATGGCTGGAGATTATAACTTTAACGATAATAGTGTTGTACGTATTGGTTTTGAAGAGATAATTGACAGAGCTAAAAAAGCAATTGTTGTTGGCGTGAGCGATATGGCTTTTGCTCGTGAAGAGGCTAAGGAGTCGTACGACAATATTTATAATATTAAGAGTGGGATTGGTAAAAAGTTATCTGGAGTAATTACCCTAAAGGCTAATGGTAAAGAATTGGTATTAGAAAATTGTTTGTTTGATACTTCCAACTCAAAGAGAATTGTGCAAACGGCAATTAATGGTAAGGATGGAACTGTTAAGGAATGGATTAGTAATGGAGATATCATTATTAATGTTCAGGTGAATATTCTTAACAAAGAAAGGAATTATCCTGTTGATGAGTTGATTGAAATAATGAATTTCTTAAAGCTTAATAGAGAATTAAGTATTAATGAGACACATATTAATAAAATATTAGATGTTTCAAGGGTTGTGGTGACAAGTTGGAGGCATGTTCCTAAAACTTGGAGTAATTATCAAAGTATTATGATTGATTTAATTTCAGATAATACTTATGAAATTGAGGAAAATATAATTAATTAGTTATGCTAAGGGTTTGCTGCAAAATTGAAATTACCAGAAGTTGGATCCAGGAGAGTGGAGCTGATGCTTTGACTGTATGGAATATTGACAGGGTGGCAAATGTTAGCATTACTGGAGATAGTGATACTTTGGCTGATACTTGCAGAATTGAATTGCCAAGAAACGCTAAATGGATTGGCAGTGGCAATGTTCCTATACGAAGGGGTGATGATGTGGTTGTGTGGCTTGGGTATAATGAAAAGTTAGATAAAAGGTTTGTTGGGAAGGTTAAAGAGGTTGCGGCTGGTACTCCTACTGTTATAACCTGTGAAGACATGATGTTTGTTTTGAGGCAAAAGTCGATTAAAAAGAAATTATACAGAAAGTGTGAGGTTGGAGCTTTATTGAAAGATATTTTGCCTGCAGGAATAAAATATGAAACAAGTGGTAAGATTGAAATTGGAGATTATAGGACAACTGCTACTACTGTGGCTGGAGAACTGGCTTTGCTATATGACAACTGCCATATTAAAAGTTTCTTTGAGTTGAACGAGAAAGGTGCTCCTGTGCTTTATGTTTATTCAATCTTTGCTAAGGAGAGAAATGTAAGTGGCACTTTTGCGACAAGTAAGAATGTGATTAGTCATAATTTGGAGTATAGAAGAGCTGAAGATGTTAGGATAAGGGTTAAGGGGGTTAGCACTTTTTTGAATGGTAAAAAGATTGAGTATAGTGAGGGTGATGGTGACGAGAGAACCATTAATTATTATAATTTGAATATGGCTCAATTGAAGGTGGCTGTAAAAAATGAATTAAAGAGATTAAAGTGGGATGGTTTAAATGGGACATTTGAAACATTCGGTAAGCCTGTTGTTAGGAAGATGGATGTTTTGGATTTGGAGATTGAGGGGGTTACTCCTGCAAGATACCAAGTGAAAGCGGTTAATGTTGATTTTGGACAGAATGGTTACAGGCAAAAGATTGAATTACAAAGAAAGGTGTTAAATAATGAGTAAGTTGAGTGAGGCAATAAAGAAATTGGCTGGAGGTCAGACTACTTGTTTGAATGGAGAGGTTAAAAGTGTTGATAAAACAGAAATGACTTGTGAGGTTAGCTTTGGAGATGAGGATAGTGTTGTTGCTTCTTTGGTTTGTGGGGATAAGAAAAAAGGTATTGTTCAGGTGCCAAAGGTTGGTTCTAATGTTGTGGTTATGTTTTACTCCCCTACTATTGCTTTTGTGGTTATGGTGGATGAAGTGGAAGAGATTTTGATTAATGGAGGAGAAAATGGAGGGTTGGTAAAGATAGACGAGCTTACAAAAAAGATAAATGAACTTATTGATGCATTTAATCAGCATACACATAGTGTTGCGACAACAGGTTCTGCAGCTGCACAATCAGGAACGGCTGCCGTTATTGCAAATTCATTTACCAAGCTTGATAAATCGTCTTATGAAGATAAAACAATTAAACATTAAGATATATGCAAGATATTAGATGTACTGATGATTTGCTTGTTGAGAATGGAGACTTTATGGTTGGTGAGGCTTCGGAAGATATAATAGAAAGATTGGCGTATGCAAGTGTTGGAGAGTTTAAGATGAGTCCTCAGAGTGGATTTGGTTTGGTTAATATGATTAATGCTCCTGGTGGTACAGATTCTTTGATGGCTCCTATTATGGAAGATTTAAAGAGAAATGGGGTTAGTTATAAGAAAATTGAAATTGATAGTAACGGTATAAATATTACATTGAATGAGTAGTTTAGCTGAAATAAAGAAACAACTGACTGATGAATGGATGAGCAATCCTGAGGTGCAGGCGAAATTTGGGTTTGTTGCGGGAAGTTCGTTTGATAGTGTATTTGCACCTGTGAGTGTTGTTAATATTATTTTTTATGTTGTAGCTTATGTTGTTTGGTTGCGAGAAACTGCTCTTGATAGCTGGCGAGAAGACGTTGACGCTACTGCATTAGCTACTCGTTATGGTACTAAGGAATGGTGGCATAAGATTGCTCTTGCATGGCAGGATGGAGATATGACTTCTGTTGTTGATGGAGCGGTTGAATACTCCGTTGTTGATGAAACTAAAAGAAAGATTACTTACTGTGCTGTTAGGGAGGAAGGCAGAACATTGTACCTAAGGGTTGCATGTGGGAATGCGGGTAATTTATTCTCATTGACTGCTGAGGAATTGGCAAGATTTCAATCATATCTGAATGATGTGAAGCCTTTGGGGGTAAGGGTTATTGCTTATTCTTATAATGCTGATAATGTTACTATAGCTGCTGATATTTATTATGATGGAGAGGTTAGTGTTGCTGGTGTTGATGTTGAAGTCAAAAGGGTGATTGATGAATATTTGGCTTCTATTGTTTTTGGTGGAGATATATATGTAAGCAAAATGGTAGATGTTATTCAGGGGGTGAAAGGTGTTGTTGATGTCCACAATTTGCAGTTAAATGCTGGCAGTGGTTGGCAGACACGAAAGTTAACGCCTAATGCTGGGTGTGTTAAGGTTACGGGCTATGGAATAACATATAAAGTTGAATAGGTATGAATTGGGACTCTCTAATTAAATTATTATTGCCAATAAGATTGAGGGCTGCAAAGCTATTGATTGAATTCTTATTGGTTATGACAAAAGTTACCAGGAGTAATTTTGATAGTGATTTTGCTTGGGTGCAAAATCTAATAATAGATTTAAAATATACCTCACAGGTTCAAGCAATGGTTCAACTTCTGAATGATAAGTTTGATCCAGTAAGTAGAACAATTGAAATTGAGGATGGAACTGATGGGAATGTATCTATATGCAGCAATGGTGATGAAGATATTGATTACAGGGTAATTGCTGGAGAGAATGAGAATGTTTTTTTTGGAATAAATGAAGAAGATACAAGCGTTGGACAGGATTTTATTGTGAGAGTTCCAATGTATGTGGATAAAGACATTATAAGAGTATTTATTAAAAGATATGCCTTTGCAGGTGTTGGATTTACTATTTTGGATTTATAAAGATATAAAGATATGAAACAAATTGTTGATGTTGGAACAAGGCAGATTCAGCCTAAAGATTTGAGCTTTCTTAGTGAGGCAGATTTTGGAATTATAAAAGCTTTGGGTGGAGCCATATTGTTAATGAGTGGTTATTTGGAGACTGATGCTGTTATACTTAGTGGATTAAAAGTTGATACAACTTATAAGCCTGGACTACCAAGAACTTGTAAGGTTAGTGCTGGAGTTGTTTTGTATAATGGGAACTTATATTCTGTGGATGCTGTAGAGCTTTCAATTAATGCTGCTGAAGAAGCTAATAACTTAGTTCTTTCCTTGAATTCTGAAGCTACAATTGCTCCTCCTTCTCCTGTGTATGATAAGGACCTAAGTAAGACTAAAAATGCACACTTAGAGTGGAAGGGCTATGTGTCTTTCAATCAAAATTTGGTTGATTTGGCTTGGAGGTTTTCTGAATTAAACAATAGTTCTGCATATCCAATCCTTAAAAGAATATATGAATATCAAAAAGTGCAAACAGAACCTGTTGCAATAGGTAATTAGTATGAGAAAGATTGTTGCATTATCAGGACAAAGTATTTTTGATGTATCACTACTTTTTTGTGGAGATATTTCATTTGCTTGGGATATTGCCAGGACAAATTCCCTGCCTCTGACGGCAACTTTTGAAAAGAATACAGCTTTGTCTGTTCCTGATGATATGAATAATGTTGCTAAGGTTTTTAAGCAAGAAAAGGTTGTTTTTGCTACAGGGATTGTTGGTCAAATTTGGATTTTGGCAACTGGAAATTGGAATGATGAGGGTGTGTGGATGGATGGTGAGATTTGGAATGATTAAATAATGATTAAATAGTATTTATATGGCGATTAATAAAATAAATAATGGAGATAGTGGCTCTGTAGTAAGGCAGATAATAAACAGTATTATTGACCTTGTAAATGGGTTTACTACAACAATTAACAGTCTAACGCAACGAATTGTACATTTAGAGAAGAAAACTGAGTATGTGATCATGGAATTGATAGGTGAACAAGACGAATCGAATAAAAAATTTGACACAATAGGTCCTTATGTGTTGGGTTCTTCGAATGTATATGTGAATGGAGCAAGAATGTTTGCTGAAATTGATTATGTTGAGTTAGATGAAAAGGGTTTTGAATTCGTTCATTATGTGCCTAAAAGGAGTGATGTGATTATTTTCGAATGCATTAAAAAATAATAAATATGATAGAATATAGAATAGGTAATGATTTAAAGCTAAGATTGGCTTTTGTTATTGAGGGGCAGAGAGTTTCCCCCGCTTTAGTTCCATTTGACATTAGGGTGTGGACGTTGTATCCTTCGCAAGCTAAAACTGCTTCTTATGATGGCAGTAAGTGGGTTAATTGTATTATGATTGATGATTATTTGGAGGTTAATCTTAATGCACCTCAATTCACAAGTGGTCGTCTGAATTGTGATGTAACTTTGCACTATCCAGATAATGAGATGGGAGATTTAGCCTATGACAAGATTATCAAAGTGAGATTTGATAACCCGTTAGTTTGTCCTAATATTCAAGATGTTATTATAACTGGTGAGATTAGTGATACTATTACTGGTCTTGACGCTTATGCAATTGCTGTTCAAGAGGGGTTTGGTGGGACTCGTCAACAATGGTTGGATTCTCTTAAAGAGGCTTCTGAAGATGCAGCTGAAACGGCTAATGAGGCAATTGCTGAATTTGCAGATGCAGAGGCTGCAAGACAAAGTCAAGAGTCAAAGAGACAAACCCAAGAACAAGAAAGAGAGAGTGCCGAAAATCTTAGAGACACAGCAGAACAAGGGCGATACAGTGCTGAAAATCTTAGAAATTCTGCTGAATTATTAAGAAACTCCAATGAATCTTCAAGAAACTCTGCTTTTAATTCGGATCAAGCTAATCGCACAACTGCTTTTAATAATGCTGAAACAGCAAGAGCTAATGCTTTTAATACTGCAGAGGGTTTAAGAGAAGATGCGGAAGATTTAAGACACAATGCAGAAGGCATTAGACAAAATCAAGAAGCTACACGTCAATCTCAAGAAGGAACGAGACAAAGTCAAGAAGGAACGAGACAAACTCAAGAAACAGAAAGACTATCTGCTGAAGCTGGGCGTGTATCTACAGAAGCTACACGTCAATCTCAAGAGGGAACAAGACAAAGTCAAGAGGGAACGAGGCAAACTCAAGAGCAAGCAAGACTATCTGCTGAAGCTGGGCGTGTATCTGCAGAAGCTACACGTCAATCTCAAGAGGGAACAAGACAAAGTCAAGAAGGAACGAGACAAACTCAAGAGCAAGCAAGACAAGCAACGATAGCAGGATTAACAGCTCAATTTGAAGCTAAAATTGATAAAGCATCAATAGTTCAAGATTTTGGAAATGATGAAGCAAAAGTTATGAGCCAAAAATCTATTACAGAAGCTCTTGCTAATAATTATTGGTATGGCATAGAATGGGATGTTACTGTTAACACTTCTGTATGCACAAGAATTGGTAACATGGATTTACATAGAACTTTACCAATTCAATCTAAATTCGTCGGATGTTTAGTCAATAAAGACACTACATTTAATAGATTCTTACCTGGAAACTCTTGGGTTGGCGAAACACTTGACGGCTCTGCGGGTCAAGTAATGGCAAGATTAGTTGGATTTTATTATAAAGTTGAAGAAGAAGGTAATATTAGAAGATATAAGATGAGCGAATTGCCTCTTCCTGGTTTCATTTATCAACCAGCATCATTCGTTGGAGCTTACGAAGCTTCTATGAACAATGTTACTGGCGAGCTATCAAGCGTGATGAATGTTAGCACTGATTATAGAGGCGGTAATAATGACGCAACTAAAGATACTCTTGATAATACATTTCTTGGTAGACCAAGAACATCCACAAGTAGAGCTAATTACAGAATAGCTGCAAGGAAAATTAATGCTGGTGATACTCGCTGGAATATATTAGACAAACAAAGAGATGAAGTTATTTCTTTGCTTGCTTATGTTGAATATGCTAATAGAAATCTCCAACTTCCTTTCAATGGGGAGTTAGATGCAAATGGATTTAAACAAGGAGGACTTGGGATGGGAGTTACAGGTTTAAGTTACACTAAATGGGTTAATTGGAATGGTGCTAATCCTTTCGTCCCTTGCGGGTATACGAACTCATTAGGGAATAACAGTGGCGAAATAGCGTATACAATGCCATTTGGTTACGATGCAAGTGGGCATGTGAATTATAAGGGGGAATATGAATCATTAACTGCTTATGTTAATGGTAATTACATATCACAAGGACAACTCTTATATAAATGCATAGCTGATGCCATTGCGGGAACAGCTATTGAGAATACTAATTATTTTACTCCTGTAACAAGAACAGTTGTATATGTTAATAAATATAGAGCAGTTGAAATACCTTACGGACACATTTACAAGAATCTTGACCAAGTAATTGTCGATGTAAAGTCTGCAGATGATAATGGAGGAGTTGCAAGTAGCAAAATATACGTTTGTAATGACCCAAAAAACTACGCTGATACTATAACGTCAAATTATGTTTATGCGGGGGATTTACCTTTGACAGATGGTTATGTTAAAGATGTTCAGATGGGAGAAAATGCTAATCTCGCTCCTAAAGTAGTAGGTGCAGGGTCTACTACTCATTGGGCAGACTATCATTATACTAATGTTGAGAGTAGTAGTCTTCGGGCTTTTCTTGAGGGCGGTCATTCGGCTATTGGTGCGTCTGCGGGTTTCCGTTGCTCGACTGTGACTTATTCGGTTTCGAATGCGGCTTCGGTTGTCGGGGCTCGGCTCTGCTTAATTCTGAAAAACGAAACAACGTAGCACGGGGATTTGAAATGAAAAAAATAGGGTGTCTGTTCTTTCGGGCTTTTCTTGTAGGCGGTAATTCGAATAATAGTGCGAATGCGGGTTTCCGTTACTCGAATGTGAATAATTCGGTTTCGAATACGAATGCGAATATCAGGGCTCAGCTTAGCTTAATAAATAAAAATATATCTTAATAGATAGAGAACGGAATCCTTGCCTCTCGGCAAAAAATGACTTTAAAAAAGAGTGCTGGTAGTGAAAACGAAAGCTCTCGACTATTTAAGCAGATTAAAATGAAATAAAATGAAAAGAGTAGGAAACCTTTATGAAAAAATAATCTCAATTGAGAATCCTGAACTTGCTGATAGAAAAGCAAGGAAGGGGAAAGGTAATACCTATGGAATAAAGCTTCATGACAAAGACAAAGAAAGCAATATCTTGAAATTACATCACGCACTTAAAGATAAAAACTTTAAAACGTCTGAATATAGAGTGTTTAAGATTTATGAGCCAAAAGAAAGAGATATCTATCAATTACCTTATTACCCAGATAGGATAGTTCATCATGCTGTAATGAATGTTTTGGAGGATATATGGGTTAATACATTTACTATAGATAGCTATTCTTGCATAAAGAAAAGAGGTATACATGGAGTGTTAAGAAATATGAAGAAAGCATTGAAAGATAGAGATAATACGAAGTATTGTCTTAAACTTGATATTAAGAAGTATTATCCTTCAATTGATCATTGTATTTTAAAGAAGATAATAAGAAAGAAGATAAAAGATAAGGATTTGTTAGATCTATTGGACGAAATCATTGATAGTACAATCGGGGTTCCAATCGGCAACTATCTTAGTCAATACTTTGCTAACCTATATCTTACATACTTTGACCATTGGCTTAAGGAAGAATTAAAAGTAAAATATTACTTCAGATATGCAGACGACATGGTGATTTTTTCTCCAGGCAAAGAATATCTTCATGGTCTATTAGTTCAGATTAATAATTATATATCAGAAAACCTGAATTTATGCCTTAAAGGGAATTACCAAATATTCCCAGTTGAGGCAAGAGGATTAGACTTCGTTGGTTATGTATTTAGACATGATTACATTCTTATGAGAAAGTCTATCAAGCAAAGAATGTGTAAGAAAGTGGCAAAATTAAGAAAAACTGGTATTTCTGAAATTGAGCTTGTTCATAAGATAAGTTCATGGACAGGATGGGCTGGGCACTGTAATTCAAGAAACTTAACAAACAAATTAAATATAAATTATGGAAAAAGTCGAATATGATCATAAGCCA
>ENA-UOOM01003930-UOOM01003930.1-fermentation-metagenome-genome-assembly--contig:-NODE-3930-length-10224-cov-3.836759_pt1 | contig 10224 bp, 10 predicted proteins | sample MGYA00245781_ERZ724031 | MGnify/ENA primary metagenome ERZ724031 (study PRJEB28704, sample SAMN03018317) | fermentation metagenome | biome: anthropogenic terrestrial biome; feature: soil; material... | reverse complement strand
CTGAAGCGATCCGGTAAAGGATCCTGGCAGTGTGCTCATTTTGCCCTGCCAGCCTCATTTCGTTCTGCAATCTGGAGGTGATTGTACCTGACACAATGCCCGTAATCAAAAAAAACACAAGCAGCATCAAATCGTTCGTTCCATATATAAGAAACGAATAAAGAGGCCGTGTAAACAGGAAATTAAACAGCAGGGCGCAAAGAAGCGCCGCACAAATCGCCCATCGCCGACTGCTGGTAAGCACCGCCGTAAACAGGACGCCGAGCAGAAATATCATAATAATACTCTCGTTTTCCACACCCATATGTCCGGTGAAAATCGATAAAACCGTAACCAGACACATGATTAAAACTGTTTTCACTGCATTTTTCAGCGTATCGCATCCTCCTACTGCCATATCACTTCTTGCATATCATTTTCAGCATACCCATTATATCCTTTTGCTTCCCCGTCAGCAATGGATATCTCCATGGAGATATGGTTTTTACCAATACAGGCAAAGGATATGTCAAAAACGTCATTTCCCCTTGTCTGCACCCCAAAGTTCTGTCAACAGAGCGTCAATGGGTTCACCGACGTTCAGCAATCTGTCTACACCCTCAGCTATGAAGATATCCCGCAGGCTTGGTGTATTACAACGTGCAACAATTGCAATCCCGGGATCCGTGCTTTTGGCATCATGGCATATTGTCAGGTTGTCCTTATCATCATCAGAGAGAGCAAACAGGATGGAATAACAGCCATCCTCCGGAAAAGGCTGCGCTATAATATTTCTGCAATTCACACCCATTTTATTTATTTTCTCCGCAACATCCGGCGCACCATATACCAAAACGCCTTGATTGGCACGTCCCTGCGGGCTGTCCAGGATAGCGCCCCTCTCTATAAAGTGATCAATGCGGCACATGACAAGATAAACAAGCAAAACAACACCTACGGATACTATAATCAAAAACAGTATCAAGTCAATCACCTCGTTTTCCTTTCCAGAATACCAAAAAGGCAATAAAGACGGTGTCCTCATTGTAACGTGTTGTGTTAATTTTATATAAAGGCATCCATATTAACATATTTTTTATACTTATCCCATCCTTCTTTATACTATATTTATACGGATTCCATTATCATATCATATGAAATTGTTATCGAATCAGTGGATTCCTTGTCATTGAATGGCAAGTCCATGGATCGTTGTTTAACATTGCTGTTTTGTAGGATAATTGATATATGGCAAAAATAAAGCAAAAGGAGGTGTGTTGCCATACCTGCATTATTTCATAGGATGCGGCCGGAACAAATTATCGCACTGGGATTTGCAGCGGTTATTCTGTTGGGAGCCGGTCTTCTGATGCTTCCCATTGCACAAAACAAGGGCATCGATGTCCCTTTCATTGATGCCCTGTTTACCTCGACCAGCGCAGTCTGCGTTACAGGGCTGGTAGCCATTGATGTTGCGGATAACTTCAATGTGTTCGGCCAGGCTGTTGTTGCAGCACTGATTCAGATTGGCGGCCTTGGCGTTACCTCTGTGGGGGTGGGCCTTATTCTTCTCGCCCGGAGAAAGGTCACCTTCAAGGATCGGATACTGGTAAAGGAAGCCATGAATCTGAATTCTGTGGGAGGAATTGTCCGGCTGGTAAAGTCTGTCCTTCTGATGACCCTGTGTTTTGAAGGAACGGGCGTAATTCTGAACTTTATCGTTTTTTCACAGGATTATGCACCCCTGCATGCCTTATGGATCAGTATTTTTCATGCTATCGCAGCCTTCAATAATTCCGGCTACGACATCCTGGGAGGATTTCGGAATCTGATACCTTATCAGAATAACGTACTGCTGAATCTGACCACCACAGGACTGATCATATTCGGCGGACTGGGTTTTCTGGTCATTCGTGAGATGATCTCCAAACGACGCTTCAGAAAGTTCAGCCTGCACACAAAGGTCGTACTCACCATGACTGCTATCCTTCTGGCCTCCGGAACCGTTCTGCTGAAAGCAACGGAAAACATAAGCTGGCTGGGAGCGTTCTTTTTCAGTACATCCGCAAGAACAGCCGGATTCAGCACCTATCAATTAGGAGAATTTTCCAACGCGGGACTGTTCCTGCTGATTATTCTGATGTTTATCGGAGCTTCACCGGGATCCACCGGAGGCGGCATTAAAACAACCACCGCATTCGCCATGTTGAAAAGCGCATACAGTATGGCAACCAATAAGCATTGCACTGCATTTAAGAGGCGCATTCCGGGGGAAACCATCCGAAAAGCTTTTATCGTTTTTGTGCTGGCTCTGTCATTGATTTGCCTGAATTCCTATTTGCTCAGTATCCTTGAACCGCAGTTTACCTTCATTCAGCTGTTGTTCGAGGTGGTATCCGCGTTTGGCACCGTTGGCCTGTCCACCGGCATCACGCCGGACCTCGGTGTTTTGAGCAAGGCCATCATCATACTCACCATGTATATCGGACGACTGGGCCCCCTTACCGTAGCCATGATATGGTATTACCGGCCATTGTCCTATGCCAGCTATTCGGAAGAAACGATTACGATCGGGTAAAGGAGAGAGTGACATGAATCAACAAAAACCAATTATAGAATTCGGCGTTATCGGACTTGGAAGATTCGGACAGGCATTGGTAAAAACCCTGACCGATGCCGGCAGGGAAGTGCTGGTGCTGGACAGCAGCGAAAATAAAATCAAACAGATAAGAAACGATACGGCAAACGCCTTTGTGGTTCAGTCCCTGGATAGGGAGACCCTGATGGATACCGGCATTCAGAACTGCAGCACCGTAATTGTCTGCATCGGAGAAAAAGTGGATGTCAGCATCCTGACAAGTCTCAACATCATCAATATGGGAGTGCCCCGGGTGATTTCCAAGGCAGTCTCCTATGAACAAGGCCTTGTTCTGGAAAAGATTGGCGCCGAAGTCGTCTACCCGGAACATGATATGGCGATCCGTCTGGCGAACACTCTGATTTCTTCGAGAACGCTTATATCCATTGAATTACGGAACAATCTCAATATCTCCGAAATGAAAATTACCAATAAAATGGAAGGGCAGTCCGTACTTCAGGCGGATCTGCGCCGGAAATACAGCCTGAACATCATTGCCATGGAGCATAATGGCAATGCGACGAGCGAGATTACTCCGGATCTGGTCTTCCATGAGAATGACAAGATAGTGGTAGTCGGCAACCGCGAGAATATCAGAAAGTTTGAATTGTATATGACCAGCAGAAGCTGAGTTAAAGCTGCAGATAAGACAGAATCTTTTCTGCAGCTTCTTTTGAATCCATGATCCGGCCTTTCTCTCTTTACCGCTTTTTATCGCCCTTTATCACTCTTTATCGCCCTTTATCACTCTTTATCGCTCTTTATCACTTTGACAGTTTTAGTCTTTCACGTTCTTTTTGTACCGATCCAGCAGGGTCTGATCGATTTTAAGAATCTCATCCAATCCCAGATCTTTCAGGCTCTGAATATGACTGTCCCAATCATCCATAGAGATCTGTCCCAGGATTAGCTGTGTTGCCAGCTGGCTGGATTGGGTACCCAAATCCGTGTTGAGTTCCAACCGACGTTGTACCTGTTCCTGAGTCGGTACGGGAAAATAGTTTTCTTTTCCCAGCGGCGTCGTCGGATGATAATCTATGATATTACGCTGAAACTCTGCCTTGTACTCCGGCACAATACTGATTTCGTTCTCCATGGGAACGAATCTCCGTTTCGGGAATATGCTTCCGTTGGCCCAGATTAAATCTCCGATCTCTTTTCCTTCTTTTGCCGCTTGTTCCCAACTGGCATTCAGAGCAATGGGAAGCAGTTTTTTCTCTCCGTCCTTAACTTCATAGGTCTCTCCCTCTATGCCCCACTGGGTCAGTTCCATATATTTGTCGCTGCATAGAATATCCAGCAGAGTACCGGCCACATCCAGATCCTTGCATTCTTTGGTAAATGCCCAACGATTATAGGACAGATACGGAGGTTCAATAGCAAGGATTGGTTCTGCCGCATCCGTGGCTTTAAGCGGACCAATCGGCAGATAGGCAGCGTCCGGATCCCCTGTGCCAGGCTCCTGCCAGGTCTGCATGCAGTAATCAAAGATTGCTCCTGCTTTATTCTCTGCAATCACCTGATCCAGGGGGTCCCCACCACCGATCGTACTGGTATCCATCAGTCCTTCTTTGGCCAGTTTATTCAAATATTTAAAGTAATCCTTGATTCCTGGCTGATACCATGGGGAAACTGCTTTCCCGTCTTCTATGACAAAGCAGGAAATCTCGTTCACCAGTCCAAACCATTGGGCTATTCCATTGTTCCATGCAGCCGGATTAAAGGCAAGGACTTCATCCTGCTGTCCATTCCCGTTTGCATCCTTCTCCCGGAATGCTTTCAGCATATGGTAAAAATCATCCGCTGTTTTTGGAACTTCCAGATTCAATTTATCCAGCCAGTCCTTTCGGACGGAGATAACCTGGTTGGTAGAACCGGGTTTCCCATCATATGTTGTCGCCTGGATCTGGCTGATCCAATAAACATTCCCATTCTCTGCTGCATTCAATGCATTGGAACGAGCGCCTTTTCCGCCTTCCGCAAAGAATTGTTTAGCGGTTCCATCACTGTGCTCATCGATAATCTGATTGACGGGAAGGATTGTTCCCTTGTCCACAAAATTCAGAATTGTGTCGTCCCCCAAGCCGGTTACATTCAAAAAATCCGGCATATCCGTTGCGGATGCCATACGGGTTTGCAGCGTTGTTTGATACTGATCATTGGCAACGACTTCAAACTTGGGATTGAGTCCTTTTTCCTTAAAAAGCTTTTGAAATTCTTTCCAGGAGCTATACTTTTCCCGATCTTTGAAGTGAATATGGGGATTGCCAGTCTCCGGACCCATGATATGAATCGTCTTGCTGCCGGCTTTGTCTGCGGCCTGATTGCTTCCTTTTGACTTATTCTTATTGGAACTTCCCGTTGTTTGTGGACTTGTGGCACAAGCACTGAGAACACCCATCATAAGCAAGACAGCGAGTGTGACCGACAAGTACCTCCAAAGCTTTTTTTCCAATATACTCTCCTCCTCATAAAATAATCTATAAACAATGTCCATGATGTTCCATGGCTTTTGTTTAACACTGTTCGCAGCCGCCGCCTCACCCCTTCAGAGAACCCAGCATAACGCCCTTTACAAAGTACTTCTGGAAAAAGGGGTAGGTAAAGATAACCGGCAGCGTGGTAAATATGATCATGGAATATTTTAGCTGGTTGTTGGATAGCTTCAGACGGGCCATAGCTTCCGCCTCTGCCTGGGATAACTTCGTCAGATCCACCGTCTGCTGAACCAGTACCCTGCGCAGATACATCTGCAGCGGCTGAATCGAAGTATCCGGCTGATAAACATTGGAGGTGAACCAGCTGTTCCATACACCTACTATGGTATATATCCCCACCACCGCAAGAATCGGCTTACTCAGCGGCACATAGATGCGGGAAAGGATGGTGAAATTGTTGGCCCCGTCAATCTGTGCTGATTCCCTCAGGGACTCGGGTATTCCGACAAAAAACGTCCTGGTCAGAATGATGTACCAGATATTGAAGCACGACGGTATGATCAGTGCCCAAACGGTATTGTACAGCCCCAATTTGGATATCAACAGAAAAGATGGGATCAGACCTCCGCCAAAATACATCGGAACAAGAAGAAAGGCCACAACAAACTTTCGCCCCATCAGCTTTTTGGAGGTCAGGGGATAAGCGCATGTGATACTGGTCAGGAGGACCAACAAAGTATTGGCCACCACATAGAATATGGTATATCCATAAGCCCGCCACATCTTACCGTCCGTAGCCAGTATGGGATAAAAGTATACCTTCATGCTGGCGGCAACAACCGGGTCACTGATGGAGAGAATGAATACATAGTACATGGGATACAATGTAATGAAGCAAACCAGTATCATAACCAGATTGATCACGATATCCCCTGCGTTGAATTTACGCTTTACCGTCATAAAAAGACTCCTCACTTTCCATGGTATGAATGATCCGCATTACCATAAGCTATACCCTGCGATCTTATCACTGGCTTTATTGGACGCAAAAACCATCAGGAAATTGATAACTGTTGACAGCAAACCGATTGCCGTGGTATAGCTGAATTGTCCTCCTTCGATCCCAAGACGGTAAACATAAGTCCCGATAACATCCGCAGTGGGATACGTGGCAGGGGAATACAAAAGAAGGATCAGATCGGTATTGGATGACAGCAGCGATCCAACCGCCATGATCAGCATGATGGAGATCGTTGGTTTGATGCCGGGAAGGGTAATATGCCACATGGACTGCCACCTGGTAGCACCATCCAGGTAGGCGGATTCATATAACGATGGATCAATACCAGTAATGGCAGAAAGATAAAGAATGGAGTTGAATCCAAATGATTTCCATATATTTGTAATGGTATAGATCACCGGAAAAGCCTTGGGCTCCGTATTAAGGCTCTTCCGCGACTCGCCGAACAATGCAATGATATTATTGACCAGCCCATCTGTCTTTACAAAAGACAGCACCATGCCGGCTACCACAACGGCGGAGATAAAGTAAGGCAGATAGCTGGCCGTTTGAGTGAACTTCTTGAAGCGCACGGACCGTACTTCATTGAGCAGCAAAGCAAAAAGAATGGGAGGCCAGAATCCGAACAACAGATTTAAAAAACTCAATGAAATGGTATTCGTCATGATTCGCCCGAAAAATGGTCCACTGATAAATCGCTTGAAATGCTTCAATCCAACCCACTTGATATCCTGGGTAAAGGAAAAGAAAGGCATACCAGGTGAATAATCCTGAAATGCTATCAATATTCCATAAATCGGAATATAGCAAAAAAGAAAAATAATGATCAACGTGGGCAGCATCATGGCATACAGCTCTGCATTCTCCCGCAGCAATCCGCTCCGGTGCATTTTTTGAAATCTCTTTTCAGATGCCCTGCTGTTCTTTTGCGCTGCTGTTCCTGCGTTCAAAGTTCATCAACTCCTTAATCATCCATATTTTTCAATATAATGAATGTACTTTATCCATTAAATGTGAATCTGGTTGTTTACCATGGAGCCCGCATAATCACCACCACTTTTCCTGCTCAAAATATCTGCATTTTTGCTAACGTCCAGATACTATGCGTCAATTTTGTAAGATTTTATTACCTTCTATATTTTAATAGCCATACACCAAGTCATTTCTTATAGGCATTGGCTCTTTTATCTTTACAGGAGTGTAACTTCATTTTCAAAGTTCATCTTTTTTAGGCCGGACACTGATTAGGTTATTTCAAAAAAATTTTGTAATAGAATAAACACAGTACATTTTGATAATGCTTCATTCTCGATAGCGCCAACAAAATGCATGGTTTTATATTAGTCTTGTTTAATGAGAACGTCTATATTATAGTACTCAATTTTTGAGATGTCAACAACTTTTTCTACTTTTTTGAGAAATATATTCTCAAATATTCAGGAATTGTTATGATAAGTCAGAAACATATGAATGGGAGGAATTGGAGATGCTCACTTTTGGAGAACGTCTACGTATGGCACGTGAAAGATCCGGTCTCACTCAGCTGGAAGTTTACAGAACAATCAAGTTGAGCAATAAATCTCTATCCCGTTATGAAAACAATGCAACATCCCCTGATCCTGGAACAATAAAAGCTCTTATTGAACTGTATGACGTATCTGCTGACTTCATAATGGGGATTTCCGATAACATGGGGCATTTCCAACCACGTAACAGAAAGCCGACTATAAATGATGCCGTTTTGCCTGATGATACAATACAAAAACTGATTCAGCTTTCTGCAGAAGCGAAAAAGAAGGTAGTGGAATATATCGACCTGTTGAAAGTTGTTGAAGATGTCAAACTGCCTCACGAATGACTCAAAGGATTACTCCCTGTCGATCCTGGAAGAAATGAAAAGCAGTGAAAAGGCTTCAGTCTCACCTTAAGCAGTAGCATCTGAAATGAAAAAGACAATAAAGAAGCCGGCTCTGTTCACGGCTTTTCGGAATCATAAAAAGCATGTGAAACGGAGCCGGCTTCTTCACCAGACACTGAAAGCACTACGTACTATTCCCTTCTCATCTTTCCACAGCAATCCACTGATCCGGATTTTGGATCGCTTTGCTGCCGGTTTCCACCAGAGAAACGACTTCATACGTCTCCTCTTTGAGGACAGCGGGCTGTTTCGTATCAAAGAACCCAAGCAGATTGTCCATAAAAGGCGCCCAGTAATCGCTCTGAATCGGCAGACTGACACCTTCCCCGCTCTCCGCCTGAACCTGCAGGCCAAAATTTGCCCATGGCATGCAGTGAATCACCGAACGCCTTCCGTCCCCGTAATCATAGGTAATCATCGGCGAAGATCCGGATACGGTGCAGATGGCACGTTTCGCCCCCAGACCGATGCATTTTACGACCATCTCCAGCTGGTGAACGGAATAATTCTCAAAAAGTCCCGGGCCCTGCGCAGCAACCATGGCAATATCTTTTCCCAGGGTTCCCGGGCCTTTGTAATCCGTCAGCTCCGTTGCAAACCGCAGGGCAGATGTGGAATACATGGGGGTATGGTACTGTTCCGCCCGATCAAACATCTTCCTTGCCGAACCCAGATCCATGGCAAATGTCTTATCGATATAAACCGGCTTTCCTGACGCCAACGGGATCTCCGACAATTTGACGTGCATTTCAGGATTGTCCGGAGACAAAACGACAATGCTGTCACATTGATCAACCAACTTTTCGATGGAAGATGCCCGGGGGACCTGGTTGTTCCTGCACCAGTCCTCCGTGGAAACACCGCCCGGACAGTCTGTCATGGCCCATGCACAGGCTACCTGATACCTTCCGCCTTTCGCCGGATCATGGATCCATCGGACATACTGATTGGCATGCCATTCATCCAGATAATAGTCAATAAATCCAATCCGGTTCAACCGATCTCCACCTCTTTCTCTTTTGCCGCGGACTCATATATTTTGTCCATCAGCAGGGAACTGGCAATGACATGATCGATATTGGAACGGATCTTTTTTCCTTCCTGTGAGCATTTGATAAAGGCATCGATTTCATCATAGAACATATCCGCCATGGGAAAGGAAGGCTTGGTCTCATACAATACACCGTTTTCCGAGCTCCACATGGTATAATTCCCGCCGTATTGGAGCTTGATGCCCGCCTTGTCACCCAAAAATTCAATGAATGTGGCTTTATCATTGATATTCTGCGCCCAGGCGCCGTTCAGGGTGATGGTGGGACCGCCGGTCCGGATCATACCGGTTACAAAGTCTTCCACATCGCATGTCCCGCTGTAATCCGGAGGGCCTGCCCACATGCTTGTATAGGCATAATCTTTCATATCCTTTGCCATCTCGCCGTAAGTAGCGGCAGAAACCGTCCGGATCGCCGGATTCCCGATGCAATACAGAATCAGATCCAGATAATGTACGCCCCAGTCAATCAATACCCCGCCGCCGGCCATATCCCTGGTAGTAAAAGGTCCGCCCAGGCCGGGAATGGATCGATAGGCACGGAAAGAACAATAAATATGATACAGTTTGCCCAGCTCTCCCGCATCGATCGTTTCCTTTACCTTGTTGACTGCCGTATTGAAGCGGTTTACCACGCCGATATTCAGAATCCGGTGATTATCGTCCGCTGCTTTCTTCATGGCAGACGCTTCCGCGTAATTGAGAGCCGCGGGTTTTTCACACAATACATGTTTTCCTGCCTTCAAACTGTCAATGGTAATGGGAGCATGAAGGTAATTTGGTACACAAACCGATACGATATCCACCTCAGGATCTGCGATGGCTTCATGATAATCCGTAATGGCATATTCGCCATTGAATTTCTCACGAAAAGCCTGTGCGCGTTCAGGGATAATATCCACGCAATACTTGATTTCACTCAATGGATTCTTAAGATACGCCGGACCGTGCTGACTGTTGGCAATGGTACCATTGCCGATGACTGCCACTTTTACTTTCTTCAAAAATAATCCCTCCAGTTTTCTGTGATCACTCCTACTGTTCCCTTAGATTATACACGATAGATAATCACCTTTCCATAGCTATTATACCTGTTTCATCCGATTCCCGCTTATCCAATATTATGATTTTTCTTATCTGAATTTGTGCTTGCTTCCTTGCCTCCATTTTGTAACTATG
>ENA-UOOM01003925-UOOM01003925.1-fermentation-metagenome-genome-assembly--contig:-NODE-3925-length-10239-cov-31.970346_pt1 | contig 10239 bp, 10 predicted proteins | sample MGYA00245781_ERZ724031 | MGnify/ENA primary metagenome ERZ724031 (study PRJEB28704, sample SAMN03018317) | fermentation metagenome | biome: anthropogenic terrestrial biome; feature: soil... | reverse complement strand
AAATCTGCGTTAATCTGCGTGAAATAGAAGCTTAGCCCGATCTCAAAACAAAGCAATGCAGGCATTCTCAATTCACTATTCACTATTCACCATTGCGCGAAGCGCTTAATTCGTGTTAATTAGTGTAAATTCGTGGACCGATAAAAGCGATTTAAGTTGTGGGGCAAACAAAAAGCCCGGGATCAGCTCCCGGGTTTCATCTGTGGAAAGAGTAATACTTCTTTGATGGAATCATTTTCCGTGAGCAGCATCACCAAGCGGTCGATACCGATGCCCTGACCGCCCATCGGGGGCATGCCATATTCGAGGGCTTCCAGGAAATCTTCATCCACCACATTGGCTTCATCGTCGCCCATGGCGCGCAGTTTCGCTTGCGCTTCCAGGCGTTCCCGCTGATCCAGGGGATCGTTCAATTCGCTGAAAGCGTTGGCAAATTCGCCACCTGCTATGATCAGTTCAAAGCGGTCTGCCAAAAGCGGATTATCCGGTTTGGCTTTGGCCAGGGGCGAGATCTCTTTGGGAAAATCGCAGACAAAGGTAGGTTCGATGAGGGTTTCTTCCACAAAGTGTTCATAGATCAGCGCGATCAGTTTTCCTTTGCCGCTGCCCGGAGGCACTTCCAATTCGTGTTGTTTACAAAATGCAAGCAGCTTTTCTTCGGTCTCGGAGAGCAGATCCAGTCCCGTGGCTTCGGCGACTAATTCGGGCATAGACGCGCGTCGCCAGCTTCCGCCCAGATGCACGGTGTGCCCTTGATACACGAAGGTATCTTTGCCCACCACATCCAGAGCCAGATGTTTGATAAGCCCTTCCACGAGGTCCATCATACCGTTTAAGTCCGAATATGCTTCATAGCTTTCCATCATGGTAAATTCGGGGTTGTGGGTGCGGTCCATTCCTTCATTGCGGAAGTTTTTGCCGATCTCATAGACGCGTTCAAAACCGCCAACGATCAGGCGTTTCAGATACAATTCCACCGCGATGCGCAGATATAGATCTACATTCAGTGTATTGTGATGAGTAATGAAGGGACGGGCATTGGCGCCGCCGTAGAGAGGCTGCAGGATGGGGGTTTCCACCTCGATGTAGCCTCTGGCATCCATGTATCTGCGGGCGGCAGATACGATGCGACTGCGCAATTCGAAGACCTTGCGGTGCTCGGGATTGAGCAGCAGATCCAGATAGCGTTTGCGATAGCGCAGCTCGATATCTGCAAACTCATCGTAGCGCAGTGTCTTGCCATCCACCACCTTTTCTTTCACAGCGGGAAGAGGACGAATGTTTTTGCTGAGCATTTTGATGGCAGTGCACTTCAGCGAGTATTCCCCGGCTTGAGTATAAAACAGGCTGCCGGTGGCTTGCACAAAATCTCCGGCATCGCAGAGTTTGAACAGGCCATAGTTATCTTCACCCAGTTCGGCTTGGGATACGTAAATCTGGATTTTAGCGCTATCGTCCTCGATATTGCCAAAACCGAGCTTGCCCTGGCGGCGCATCGCGACGAGGCGACCCGCCAGGGTAACAACGGTATTTTGCTCTATCCAGGATTCTTTATCTTCCAGGATATCGCCAATCTTGTGGCTACGTTCGCTCTGTACGGGATAGGGATCTATCCCCAGAGCGCGTATCTTGGCAAGCTTCTCTTTGCGAAGCTTTACAAATTGGTTGTCAGCCATATTTTACAGATCTTTGAAGGGGTTGTCTTCCACCACCGGGCTTTTCTGATTGGCATATTTGCGCCATTCATCGTCGCCGCGACTTCTGCCACCTCTGCGTCCGCCGAAATCACGATCGCCACGAGATCCACCATCGCGGAAGTCACGATGGGGACGGTCTTCGTTGCGGGGACGGCTGGCTGCGGCTATCTCTTCCGGTGTGCGGTCAGTATAATCCAGGGTAATTCTATGATTGTCGCGATCGATGGCAGTAACCATCAGTTCCAATTCATCGCCGCTTTTGAAATTATCGGTCTTGCGCACTCTGGAGCGGGGCAAGAGTCCGGTAATACCATCGCTGATACTAACGAATACGCCGAAGTTTGTAGAACTTTCCACTACTCCGTTAAAGGGCTTTTCTATGGCCACGATCTCGTCGATTTTGTTCCAGGGATCGGGCTGCAGCGCTTTCAGCGAGAGCGATATTTTTTGGGTATCCGGATCGATGCGCAGGATTTGTACTTTCACGTAGTCGCCTTCCTTGAGGATTTCCCGCGGATGGGCGATATTGCGGTTGCGGCTCATTTCGGAAACGGGGATCAGGCCTTCCACGCCGGGTTTGATCTCGGCAAAAGCGCCAAAATTGTGCAGGCGCAGGATGCGGCAATCTACTTCGTCGCCTTCTTTGATCTCGCTGAGGGCTTGGGTAAAGGGATTTTCCTGCAGGGCTTTCAGGGATAGCGCTACTTTGTCTCCTTTGATGGAGAGGATTTTCACATCCATTTCCTGGCCGCTCTTCAGCACATCTTGCGGTTTGATCACATGTTGCCATGAGATCTCGGAAACGTGCATCAGACCTTCCACACCGCCGATATCCACGAAAGCGCCAAATGAGGTCATGCGCATTACTTTTCCGCTTACTACATCGCCTTCGGAAAGACGGGCCAATACTTCAGCCTTTTTCTCGTTTGCTTCCTGTTCTGCCAATTGACGGTGGGAAACCACGATCCGGCGACAGTTTTCCGAGCACTCAATCACCATAAAATCCAGCGTCTGCCCGATGAATACGGTAGTATCTTCCACGGGGCGATCCGAAATCTGCGAGATCGGACAGAAAGCTCTGGCACCAAGGATATCCACACTGAATCCGCCTTTGGTAACCGAATAGACTTTCCCCTGAACCGGAATCTTCTTTTCGAATGCATCGCGAATGGATTGTTTATCCACATGCTGTTTGGTGAGGCTCTTGCCAACCACGTAGCCCTGATCTGTCTGATCCACTACATAGCCTTTGAGAATGTCTCCCACCTGCAGTGAGAGAACACCTTTATCATCGGAATATTCGCTGATCTCAGCATAAGCGTCGAACTTGCCACCCAGGTTCACGATCAGGAAATTATCCGTGATGGTGACGATCGGGGCTTCGACTACATCGCCTTTTTTGATTTCGTTTGTGTTTTGAAAGGAATCTTCGAGCATGCGAAGATAATCTTCTTTCAGTTCTTTTAAAGCAGCTTTGCTGCTGGTTTCACGCACCTTGTCTGACATATGTAACTCCTAACGACATTTGAGAATACCAAGATTTTGTATACGCGCTTTTTGTAAAGTCTTTTATTTTGAAACTCGCTTTTGCATCCATGATCGCACGGTACTTACAAATCCATCACAGTCATTAAGCACCGTTTTAGCCGAGATCGATGATCCAAATATCGCAGCATTTATGGCCCAAAAATCCAGGATTTCTCCAGCGGCAAAAAAAATTCGCATCCCTAACATCTTGCCAATATGGCTCTTACAAATCTCCCGAAAATATCTCCCCCCTTTTGTCCCAGTGCTGTCCGCCATACAGGTTGTGAAGGTAATCCGGAAGACCTCAAAAAAAATATTAGGAGAACAGTCATGAAAACAAAATTGAAATACGGAATCGCTTCCTACAGCGGAACCATCGACGACATCACCTTCGCCAGTTACAAAAACGGGGCAGTATGCATTGCCCGCAAGTATGTGATGCCCACCCTCACCGAAAACAACACTCAAATGGGCGCCAGCACCAAAAACCTCAGCAAAATCTACGCGGAATGCAGTGAAGGCTATATCTCCGACCTGCGCACTTATGCCGATATCTACAAGAAAGAGCAGGTAGCTCGAAACGAACTGGGCCCCAACGCCTTCTCCCTCTTTGTGAAGATGATGTACGCCCTCGCTGCGGAGAGCGGAGAAAGCGTGAACTTGGCCAGCATCACCTACAGCGATCTGAAGACTATGTTCTTCGACGTTGCTTCCATTGCCGCCGCCGTGCAAGCGGATTATCTGCCCAAGGTAAGTGGCTACGAACTGCTGACCAATGAGATCTGATAGGAGGATAGAGATGGAAAACCAAATATTAGTACGCGAAATCGCCTCCCGCATCAATGAACTGATCAACATCCCGCTGATCAATGAGAAGAATGAACAAATCTTCTTTGAACTAATCGTAAACATCCTGATGCAAAACCTACTGAACGTGTTGGATATAGATATCGATATCTAAGCGCAAACTCCCTCAAACCACAAAGCCCCCGCCACAAAGGTGGGGGCGTATTTTATCATAACGCGGAAACGATGATCTTGCGGATCCGCTTTGTGACTATCACCAAAAAGAGGGTGAAGGCAATCATCAGGGTGGAAAGTGAATTGATGGTGGTTATGGTTCCACGGCGGATGGTGCCTTCCACGTAGATGGGCAGAGTATCAAAACCGCGTCCGGAAGTGAAGAAAGTAATGATGAAATCATCGATGGACAGGGTGAATGCCAATAGAGCTGCGGCGATGATCCCAGGCATCATCAGGGGAAACTTGATCTTCCAAAAGATGTAGGACGGCTTTGCTCCCAGATCTTGTGCGGCTTCCACCAAAGAGTAATCGAAGCCTTCCAGGCGACTTTGGATCACGATCACAGTGTAGGATACGCAGAAGGTTATGTGGGCGATCAGAACGGTGAACATCCCGGTGTTTACCCGGGTGAAATTGAACAGTAAAGCCAAAGATACGCCCATCAGAATATCCGGAATCATCAAGGGAATGTAGATGAGTCCGATGATGCCCTTGCGTCCGCTGAAACGCTTGTTTTCCAATCCCAAAGCGGTAAGGATGCCCAGAGTGGTGGAGATCAAGGTGCTAAGCCCGGCAATAAGCATAGTATTGCGAAACGCTTCGCCGATGGTGGCATTCTGGAAGAGCTGGATGTAATACTTGAAGGTAAATCCCTGCCATCCGGTGATGATGCGGGCATCGTTGAAACTGAAGATGATCAGAATGAGAATGGGAATGTACAGGAAGACCATCATCAAGCTGAAGATGGTGAGATTCATGCCTTTATAGAATTTTGCGGAATTTAGCTTCATTGCCACTGACTCCGTTTTTGATGGCGCCGGTACAGGCCGTACATCAGCAGCAACAATATGGCAACCAAGAGCAGCAAAGTAAGCGAAAGCGCAGAAGCCATGGGCCAATTGCGGGGGATATTCTTGATCTTGTAGGTAATCACCTGACCCACATACAAGGATTGCTGATTACCCACCAATTGCGGGATCAGATACGCTCCCAAGGCGGGGATGAAAACCAGAAGAGTACCGGCAAAGATGCCTTCCACCGCAAGCGGCAGAGTGATGCGAAAAAAAGCTTTCACCTCGTTCGCGCCCAGATCCATCGCGGCATTCAACAGCGTAAAATCCAGCTTTTCCAGCACACTGTATAGCGGTAAAATCATGTAAGGCAAATACACATAGACCATCACCAAGATCACCGCCAGATCGGTGCGCAAAATCTCCAGAGGTTGGGAGATGATACCCAGATTTATCAGAGTGTCGTTCATCACTCCATTGTAGGCCAAAAAGATGCGCCAGGAAAAGATGCGGATGATCAGATTGGTCCAAAAGGGAATAATAATGAAAATGAGCAGCAGATTGCGGGTCTTTTCCTTCGAGCGGGCAATAAAATATGCCACCGGAAAGCCCAATAGAATGCAAAGCAGGGTGGTATAAATGGCCAAACGAAATGATAACAGAAAGGGCCGCAGGTAATCTCCACTGAAGATCTGCCGGTAGGCATCCAGAGATACTTCAAACTTTACGTCGTAGATATCCGGGCTCAAAAAACTGTATATAACCACGATGAGATAGGGTATCAGAAAGAAACAAGTGAGCCAGATGAGCGTGGGCAAGCTCAAAAGCCAACTGCTGAGGTTCCTGCGCCTATCCTGCCTGCTCTGCAAAGTGGATTGCATCAGCTTTTTCCCCGCTTCACATAGCGTTGTAGATTCCCGCTCTCATTCAGATCAGCATCCGGAGTCTCATCGCCGGCCATATCCACCACCCAGGTATCGGTATCGTGCCAGAATAGCCACACATTATCTTCCCAATCCAGGGCTTTGTCGTCAAAATAAACCCGTTTGTGCTGTGAAAAGACGCGAAATTTCAGCTTACCCACTCGCACGATGTATTGCGTGTGAGTCCCCAGATAGAGGATGTCTTCGATCTGCCCCTTCAGCATGTTTATGTCTTCCTGATAGCGGGGTTTATTGCGGGCGATGGCAATCTTTTCGGGGCGCAGAGAGAGGGTGATCCTGCTGCCCGGTTCAGGGGCAGATTGAAAGCTGCTGTCTATGGAAAAGCTCTTGTCGCTGCCATCCTGGCAGTCCAACTCCAGATAGTCTTCATGCACGGCTGTCACCACACCGGATATGAAATTGGTCTCCCCTATAAAATAAGCGGAAAATATGCTCGCGGGACGCTCGTAGATATCATCCGGGGGGCCACTCTGCACGATCTGCCCCTGATTCATCACTGCCAGACGGTCTGAGATGCTCATGGCTTCACTCTGATCGTGGGTTACATAGATGAAGGTGATGCCCACCGCGTCGTGGATGTTCATCAGTTCAATCAGCATATGCTGACGCAGCTTCAGATCCAGCGCCGCCAAGGGTTCGTCCAGTAACAGTACGCTGGGTTTGTTGATCAAAGCCCGGGCAATCGCGATGCGCTGTTTTTGCCCTCCTGAGATCTGATTGGGATACTTCCCCGCCTGATCGGCCATTTTTACCAGATTCAACATTTCGTATACTCTATCCCTGATCTCTTTCTTGTGGATGCGCTTTACTTTCAAGCCAAATGCCACGTTGTCGAACAAAGTCATGTGGGGAAAGAGGGAATAGTTTTGAAAGATGGTATTCACTTCGCGCTTATAGGGAGGTAAGTCCGAGATGTCTTTGCTGCCCAATCTCACAGCTCCGCTGCTGGGCAATTCAAAGCCGGCAATCATGCGCAAAAGCGTGGTTTTTCCACATCCGCTGGGTCCCAAAAAAGAGAAGAGCTCTCCACTTTTGATCACCAAATTCACGTTGTCAACGGCCCTGAAGCTGCCAAAATCCTTGCTCAGATTTTCCAGTATGATGTCGTCCAAATTCGTCCTCAGTGTAGTTTTAGTATTTTCCGGATCGTCGTCTCCCGGTTTGGCGCACTCACCTTCAGGATATATACTCCCGCAGCCGGCTCCCGCCCCGCTTTATCCAGAACATTCCAATTCAGGGAAAAAGCCGGAGACGTCAAGGGATTAGTTTTTTTACTGCACACTTTTTGTCCCCTTATATTGTAGATATCCAATTGCAGCGGCCCTTTTTCGAAGCCTTGAACTGCGATCGCCAGCTCCCGGGTAAAGGGATTTGGAGAGCTCAGGACTCGCAAAGGGGGCGATAGAAGATACTGAGCTTCGCTGTATGAATTGTCCGTGTATAGGTGAATGTCGTCGATCCAAAAAGTGGCATAATTTACCCCCCATATACCCCTGCTAGAAAAAGAGAGCTCGATTGATTGTCCGGCCAAAGCACTGAGGTCCAGATCATAATGCTCCCAATCCCCCACTCCCATGAAGCTGTAAATTGTTTGCCAATAGCTTTCACCTGCACTGCGATAGCACAATGCGACATAATGATTGTATAAATCGATGCTTTTCTTTGCCCAAAACTGCAAATTCACATTAGTGGCCGCCTCCAGATCGATGGGATGAGCATATGTGGCAGAGCTTTCTTCCTCGTAAAATGCAGAGCCACTGGGGTTGTCACAAAGGCACTGAGTTCCCTGAGGAACATCGGTCTGTACAATGTCCCAACAACCGGTACTAATCCAGTTAAACAACGTCATAAACGATCTCACCGGGATCGGAGATGCGAACCAAGGCTTGATCTGCCCAAACTGACAGGCTGAACGATACAAAGAGTAATAAATAAAGAATTCTTTTCATTATTCCTCCTATTTGTGTTTGCTGCCAAAAAAAATACAGTGGGGAATACCGGGCGGTATCCCCACTGCTCGGAGGGCATTCTATGTAGGGTCTGTAGGCTAATTACAAGATGCTCAGGATCTGATATTGTGTCAAGAGAAATATGCGGATTTTTTTCAATTCTTCTGTTGACATATATCCACATGACTTTAATACACTATGATTAACTTGCGGTTAAGGCTTGTTTTTGTCCCGATTGCGCGCATGATATAAATACCACTTGTTGCTTTTTTTCCACGATTATCCCTGCCATCCCAGCGAAACTCCAGTTCCTTTCCATATTGGCTGCTTTCATAGAGCAATTGGCCTTTCACGTTGAAAATCTGCATTTTCAGGGCACCCGCTTGTGCTTGTTTCACCTGCGCCACCAATTCGCCACCATAATGCAAGGGATTGGGATAGACCTTCATCGATATCGCGGCAGGGGCATTCAGTTCGTCCGCAGAGCTCTGTGTTTCTATGGGCACAGAGTACCACTCACTCTCTGCGGGAAGGTAAGCTACATTTCCCGGCAGATCTTGCGCGCAGAGCCGATAGCTGAAGATCTCGGCATCAGGGCTGAAATTCGGGGAGAATAGCCCCAGGTAGATTCCGGATCCGGCTTCGGCAAATTCCACATTCATGATGCTGCCGTCATCAATGCTGTATTCCAGCCATACGGATTCCACCCCGGATTCATCGCTGACAGTGGCCACAAAGGTGATCTCTTCTGCGCTGATACTGAGGATGGGATTGTGCTGGATATCCGGTCCCAGATTATCGTTGTAGATGCTAAAAGTGTGCGGATCCAAGGCTGCAAATTCGGGATGATTCCGCTGTCTTCCGCTAAGATCAGCAGCATGGACATAGTAGCGGATATCATCGCCGGGCAATAAATTAGATACAGTTGCCCGATAGTTGTATCCACCCATCTGAGTCATCAGAGCGTTCTGATAGGGGCCGTCGTTTACGCTGTAGGCCACATACAGCGAATCTGTGAGTAAAGCAGAATTGCTATAGGGAATCACCAGGGCGTCAAAGACATATTCTGCAGCAGGATCCAGCACTTCGCTGTAGGGATTGTGCGCGATGTGCAGCATTTCGGGATCAGGAATCTCGTGGGTGCGGCAGTGCAAGGCGTCTGTGCTTTCCCAAGGTGTGTAGGAATTTCCCGTAACTCCGATGATCTCGTATCCGGGCATGGCCTGAGCGTACACCTCCAGGGCCGCGGCGTCGTATGAACCGCCCATCTGCGGGACAAATACCCGTTTGTTCAGGATCAAGGAATTCGTATAGGGCTGGTTTTGGGGAGTATTTACCCGATACACTTTGTATGGATATCCCCACGCACAGTTAATCCCGGCAAAATACCCGGCAGTTTGCTCGATCTCGTCATATTGGGGGTGAGATTGCGGCACACTGCGGATCAGAACTTTGTCCGGAGCCAGAAACTTTCCCCAACAGTCTATGTGATCGATGTAGGTATTGTTCGGATCCTGTATCACGTGGTAGTTTGTGATGCCCATATACTGTTGCATGAGGCTGTTTACATTGTCTTGATTGCTGCCGTTTTCGGTGTAAGCAATCTGGGTCTGGGCGGCGGTATTGATACCGTCCGTCATATAATTGCCCCCGGTTTGCTTCAGATTCATGCCATAATAGGTCAAACCAAGGTTGTTGGCATAGGCTTGGGGAACCATGTTGTCCCCCGGTCGAGGGCGGTTGTATTGAAAATCCACCACTGCGTAGTCCCCATTGCCATCAAATATGAACCACGGCGCATAGTCTCTGGTCCAATATGAATCCGTGTCGGCTATCATAAAGCTGAGCCGATCCATATTTACGCCGGCGCTATTGAAAGAATTGAAGGCGCTGTTTTGCTGAGCACTGCCGCTCACCAGACAGATCACATCTGCCGTATTGGAAAGCTGTACCACCAAAGATAGGGGGATGCCCAGAGGATAACGGATCATTACATGAGACGCGGGTTCGAATTCCGCGATGGGACGAACAGGAGAGGGTGGCGGAGCAGTTTGAGTGAAGCGTTCTTCCCAAGCATAGGGTAATGTGTAGGTTTCAGCACTAATACCCGATAGCGGAAACAGCAAAGCCAGCATAATGCTGAGCAAAATAAACACACGTATTTTAATGATCACAAAAGGACTCCAGACGTTTTTTAACCTGATTACATACAATTTTCATTCCGTATCAAAGGATTTATTGCGAGCCGGCGCTTGAATAGAGCTGTTGTGGGGGTTGAGGGGGTTGAGGGGGTTGAGAGGGTTGAGGG
>ENA-UOOM01003923-UOOM01003923.1-fermentation-metagenome-genome-assembly--contig:-NODE-3923-length-10242-cov-4.012761_pt1 | contig 10242 bp, 9 predicted proteins | sample MGYA00245781_ERZ724031 | MGnify/ENA primary metagenome ERZ724031 (study PRJEB28704, sample SAMN03018317) | fermentation metagenome | biome: anthropogenic terrestrial biome; feature: soil; material... | reverse complement strand
GTGGAAAAAAGGTCACGGTGACACATCAGTATATCGTAATTCCGGAAAATTTGAACGGAAAGCCGCTTCGTGAAGGTCATTATCATTTTATAGTCTATTGCACAGACCAGTCGGGACAGGAGTCGTTTGTGTCGCACGAGATATTTATATCTTATTAGGTTTCAGCTATCAGGTTTCAGCTATCAGGTTTCAGCTATCAGGATTCAGCTATCAGGATTCAGCTTAGAAAAGAGTACTCGTTCTTTTATAATTCAGCAGTCGAATCTCTGCCGTTGTGTTTTCAAAATCACCGGCATACAAAAGGTTTCCTGATCCGCCATCTCTTTTACTTCACGATAAGATAATGGCAATAATTGCAGCACACCGGTTCGTCCGGCAAGAGATCGGGTAATTTGTTTTATTACTGAGAATTGGGAACTACCCGAAAGTACAAAACGTTTTTTAGGTTTTTCATCTACCAAACCCTGCATATAGGAAAGCAGATCAGGCGCATTTTGAGCTTCATCCAGAATCATTCCTTCGGGATGCCCGGAAAGGAATCCCAATGGATCATTCAAAGCAAAACGCCTCGTATCTAAATTTTCAAGCGAGTAGTAAGGAAGCTTATCGAATACTTTCCGTAACAGCGTGGTTTTTCCAGATTGGCGGGGCCCCGTTATCGTGATTACCGGAAAATATTGGTACATTTCCAACATTACATCGCTTAAATCTCTTTTGATAAACTTTTTCTCCATTTCTTTTTATGTAAATCTGAAGTTGAATTGCAGAATTACATAAATAAATGGAAGCTGTCAGCATAAAAACTGAGGACAAAGATGACAAGTTTTGGCAGATTTTGCGGCATCGTGCAACAAGTATTATCTTTGCAGTATGGGGTCCGGCAATTTTAAACAAGGGCATTATACCGATCCTGAATACAAGATGTTCGAACTTGAAAATGTGAAATTCCGGGATATCCTGACTGTGGACGAGCTGAAGCTGAAAGCACAGCGGGTGACCTGCATCGTGGGAAAGAGTGGCGGAGGCAAGACAACACTGCTGAAGCTGTTGAACAATCTGATATCGGCAGACAGTGGCACCATCCTTTACAAGGGGAAGGGGATTGAGACGTACGACCCGGTCGACTTGCGCCGGGAGGTGATGATGCTACCCCAGCAGCCGCTCATGTTCAGCGGCAGCATCAGGGATAATTTCGGAAAGACGTTACGGTTTGCCGAACGGGAGGCCGCGGGAGATGCGGTCTATAGGGATCTGCTGCAACAGGTGGGGCTGAAGCTGCCCCTGGAGACAGATACCATGAACCTTTCGGGAGGTGAGAAGCAACGCGTGGCACTGGCCAGGGTATTGCTGCTGCAACCGGAGACTCTTTTGCTGGATGAGCCATCCTCGGCGCTGGATGATGAGACGGAGAACTTCATCATCCGCATGGTGGTGGATTATGCCAGGGAACGGGGAGGCACCCTGATCACGGTGACCCACGCGACAAGTGTGGCGGAGAGGTTTGCCGATGTGATGATCACGCTGTTCGACGGAAAGATTCAAAGAGTTGAAACGCTGAAAGATACCTGATAATCGTGAAGACAATAATTGCCTGTCGATAAAAATAAGATTATGGATGAAATAAGGGACGTGACTTTGATTGGCCTGGCAACGGCTTATATTTTCCTGTTGATTCTCCTCGTAATCTTGCGACGTGAGAAGGTGGGACACCAGTGGGAGATTTTGCTCTCCACTTTCAGGATGACCATCCAGCTGGTGATTGTGGGTTATATTCTCACCTATATTTTCGATAATCCGAATGTGTGGTTCAGCCTGATTGCCCTGCTACTGATGCAGGGGTTCGCGATACTGAATACCTTCCAGCGGGTGGGAGACGTGCCCCGTGACATGAAACGGATTGTGGCGGTGGCGATGTTCATTGGTACGGGCATCACAATCTTCTTCTTCGTGTTGTGGGTCTTCAGGGTAGAGCCCTGGTTTAAGCCGCAGTATTTTATTCCGCTCGCGGGAATGATGATAGGTAACTCGATGACCGGCATTACCTTGGGCATTGATGCGTTGTTGGGCGGGATGAAGGACAACCGTATCCTCATCGAAAATGCACTGATGATGGGAGGAAAGCCGGCACTGATTGTGAGAGAGGTTTCAGGACGAGCCTTTCATCAGGCATTGCTGCCGACCATCAATTCGATGATGGGTATGGGCATTGTGTTTCTTCCCGGAATGATGACGGGACAGATTCTGGCCGGTGCACCGCCCCTGCTGGCGATCAAATATCAGATTGCCATGATGCTGGGGATTCTGGGCAGCGTGGTACTCACGGTCTTTATGGTAATAAGGTGGGGATCAGCAACTTTCTTTAACCAGAGGGCACAGTTGAAATAGTGGCCGGCAGTCAGCTCTTCTCCTATCGATATTCTGCATTCTACTCCCGGAACTGACTGCTGATCATTCCACTGCCGGAGCTGACTGCTGATTATTCCACTGCCGGAACTGACTGCTGATTATTCCACTGCCGGAACAGACTGCTGATCGCCGGCTGTAACTTATCAATCCTCCCTTTTTGCCCGTTTCGTCTCCCATATAAAATAAGCCAGCAGGCCGAGAAAGGCGAAGAGTGCTGCGATCTGTGCCCCTGTACCGTGCGGGTTGGCCCACAGGTTTGAATTGAGCGCGTTGCTGTTGCCTGTGAGGAAGATGATGAGCGCACCCACCACGCCAAAGAGTGCCGCGCCGGCGATAAAGCCGGAGGAGATGAGTATGGCACGCTGGTGACGGGCATTGGTGAGTTTGGGATCTTTCTTGTTTTTATTGATCCAGTGATTAAGCAGTCCACCTACTACGAGCGGGGTATTGAGCTGCAGCGGAATGAACATGCCCAGAGCGAAGGCCAGCGGCGAGACACCCAGCCAGTTGACCAGTATGGCAATGACGGCACCGATGCCGAGGAGTACCCAGCTGACGCCGCTCCCTGCCATGAGGGGCTCGATGATGGCTGCCATGGCGTTGGCCTGGGGGGCGACCATGGGGTTGGGATGTTCGGGGGTGGCGACGAAGCCATAGGCCTCATTGAGTATGAAAATCACGGCACCCACGGTGGCGGCGGAAACCAGCGTGCCGAGGAACTTCCACGACTCCTGCCTTGCCGGTGTGGTGCCAATCCAGTATCCGATCTTGAGGTCGGTAATAAAGCCGCCCGCCATGGAGAGTGCGGTGCAGACAATGCCGCCGATGATGAGGCCGCTCACCATGCCCTGCCATCCCTCGAGTCCTACGGCCACTAGGATTACCGATGAGAGAATGAGTGTCATCAGGGTCATTCCCGATACCGGGTTGGTGCCCACGATGGCGATGGCGTTGGCGGCAACGGTAGTGAAGAGGAATGATATTACGGTGATGGTAAGCAGGGCAACGACGGCCTGCACCAGGGTGATCTTTACTCCAAGGAGAAGAAAAATAAAGACGGCGATGAGGGTGAGGAAGAGAAAGAGTGCCACGAAAGACATCTTCAGGTCGCGCCCGGTCCGTTTCTCCTTATTTTGCTCTCCTCCGCTGGTGATCTTTTTTCCGGTAGCCAGCGTGAAGGCACTGCCGATGACGCCGGAGGACTTGATGATGCCGATGATGCCGGCCATGGCAATGGCCCCGATGCCGATGGGCCGCACATAGGTGGTAAAGATGGCTTCGGCAGACATGTCGGCAAAGGGGTTGACACCACCGCCGACGGTTGCTGCCACTGCCCCGATCTCATTGACCAGGGGAATAAGTACCAGCCAGGAGAGGAGTGAGCCGACAGTGATGATGAGCGCATAGCGGAGGCCCACGAGGTAACCGAAACTGAATATGAGGGCACTCACGTTGAATTTGATCACCATCTTGAACCGCTCGGCCATCAGGGCGCCGGCGGGAATGATGCGGGTGGTGATCTCCTCACTCCATAGGCGGAAGGTGGAGAAACAGAAATCGAACAGTCCTCCAATGATCCCGCTGGTGATAAGCAGGCGGGCTTTGTTGCCGCCCTTCTCGCCGGTCATCAGGATTTCGGTGGTGGCGGTCGCCTCGGGGAAAGGTAGCTTACCGTGCATATCCTTCACAAAATATTTTCGGAAGGGAATCAGGAAGAGAATGCCGAGGATGCCGCCAAGCAACGACGAAAAGAAGATTTGCCAGAAGTTTATCTGCATCTCCGGATATTTGGCCTGGAGGATGTAGAGCCCGGGAATGGTAAAGACGGCACCGGCGACGATGACACCGGAGGAGGCGCCAATGGACTGGATAATGACATTCTGCCCCAGTGCATTCTTCTTGCGCAAGGCAGCCGAGGCACCTACGGCAATAATGGAGATGGGGATGGCTGCCTCAAAGACCTGCCCGATCTTTAGTCCCGAGTAGGCGGCTGCTGCCGAGAAGATGACGGCCATCAGAAGGCCCATACCGACGGACCAGCCTGTGACTTCGGTGACGGGCTTGTCTGCCGGCAGCACGGGTTTGTACTCTTCTCCCGGTTGTAACTCCCTGTAGGCGTTGTCGGGCAATTCGGTAATTTTCTTTTCCTGTTCCATATGTCTGGTTTTTTAGCTGACCGCTGATCGCTTATTATCAAAATTTTGCCGAAAATACAAAAAAAAACGTAAAGCGCATGTCAGTTTTCCGGGTTTGTGCCTAAATTGCTACTTTTGTAGGATTAAAGTGAAAAACAGATGAGAAAGATATTTTTGGCTGCACTGTCGGCATTGATTCTGCTGCCGGCAGCCGCACAGGGTGATACACTGGACGATATTCTGAATGGGAAGTACAGGCCGCGTGATGTGAAGACGATGGTCTCGTCGGCCGACGGGATGCATTATTTTCAGACGGACCCGCAGCAGACGGCGGTAATCAAGTATGCCTATGCAACCGGTGCTGCTGTGGATACACTCTTCAGCACACGTACGGCCCGTAACTGTAACTTCGATAGTTTCGAGGGGTTTCTGGTAAGTGCCGACGAGAACAGGGTGCTGGTCTATCGCGACCGGGAACGGATATACCGCCATTCCTTCAGGGCGAACTACTACTACCATGACGTGCGCCGCAATATGGTGCGCAAGCTTACCGAACATTCCTCGAAACAGATGATCCCCACTTTTTCCTCCGACGGGAAGATGGTGGCATATGTGATCGACAACAATATATTTCTGACCAAGTTCGACTTTGATACCGAATCACAAATTACAACGGACGGCGTCAGGAACAGTATCATCAACGGGGCTACCGACTGGGTGTATGAGGAGGAGTTCGGCACCACGCGGCTGATGGAATTCTCTCCCGACAACAACCAGCTTGCCTTCGTGCGCACCGACGAATCGGCTGTGAAGGAGTTCTCGTTTCAGACTTTCAACGAACAGCTTTATCCCGGGCATTACAGTTTTAAATATCCGAAACCGGGGGAGGCAAACGCCAGGGTGGAATGCCGGGTGTTTGACATCGCTTCGCGGGTGACGCGTACCATGGTTGTGCCGATGGATGAGGAGGGGTATATGCCGCGCATCACCTTCACCAGGGATCCTGCACAGCTGGCAGTGATGACGCTGAACAGGAATCAGAACAGATTCGACCTTTATTTCGTGAATCCCCGCTCTACGGTGGCAAAGCTGGTGTTGCGAGAGGAGAGCAAGTATTATGTGGATGCGGATTGGCTGAACTCGATTCACTTTCTGGAGGACAGGTTCACCTATGTGTCGGAGAAGGATGGCTTCAGCCATATCTATGTGTACGGACTGTCGGGCACGCTGCAGAAGCAGCTCACCACGGGAAGCTACGACGTGACGAAGCTCCTCGCGGTGGATCAGCAGACGAAAACGGTGTTCTACGAGGCTGCCGATGAGAGTCCCCTGCAGCGGAATATTTACAGGGTGAACATCGACAAGGGAACGCCTCAGAAACTGTCGGCGCAACCCGGATTTTACACGGCTTCGTTCAGCGAACAGGGCAAGTACTATGTACAGAGTCGTTCGGATGCTGCTACGCCGACGGTGATCACGTTGCATGACGGCAACGGGAAGCAGCTGCGTGTGCTGGAGGATAACGGTGCGCTGCGCGAAGCGTGGACAGCGGCACGATTACCGAAACGAGAGTTCATTACTGTGCCTGCGGCCGATGGCATCACACGGCTTAATGGCTGGGTGCTGAAGCCGGCGAACTTTAATCCGGCGAAGAAGTATCCGGTGGTGATGATACAATACGGCGGTCCCAACTCGCAGGAGGTGAAGGACAAGTTCGATGTAGACTGGTATTATGCACTGACCGAGAAGGATGTCGTGGTGGCCTGTGTGGACGGCCGTGGCACCGCTGCCCGGGGAGAGGAATTCAGGAAGGGTACCTACATGAAGCTTGGAATTTATGAGTCGGACGACCAGATTGCGGCTGCACGCTATCTGGGCAGTCAGCCCTACGTGGACGGCAGCCGGATTGGCATCTGGGGGTGGAGCTATGGCGGATACAACGTGCTGATGAGCATGAGTCGCGGCAATGGCATCTTCCGCTCGGGTGTAGCCGTTGCACCGGTCACCGACTGGCGCTTTTATGATACGGTCTACACGGAACGGTTCATGCGTACACCGGGTCAGAATAACGAGGGCTACAACAACGGGTCGGCCCTTACACTGGCGGGGAAACTGCAGGGTGACCTGCTGCTTATTCACGGGATGGCAGACGATAACGTGCATTTTCAGAATTCGGTGGAATATACGCGGGCGCTGATCAGGGCGAATAAACAGTTCGACCAGTTTTTCTTTCCGGACAATGATCACCACATTAACGGAGAAAATGCCCGGCGCTATATGTACGACAAGGTGATTGCCTACTTTGTGGAACATCTCTGATATTTTATCATTTTCGGGAATTAAAGTCCGGAATCAGTTTTGACAACAATTACCGGACAGTGACGGCTCTCGTAAGGGAGCCTTACTTTTTGTAATCAAAAAACAAAAATGTCACTTTTTTGTTATTAAGAAACATTTCAGTAAAAATGTAATCGTATAGAGGCTGATTTACCAAAACCGGCGTAGAGGAGGTTCAAGTATTTATAAAGTAGCGTAGATTTTATTTTCATCTTTCATATTTAACATGAAAGAGATTGATTATGAGGGATTTTTTCAATATACAGTATTTTTTCAGAAACCCGGCATTGGGGCTTCTCCCATTGTTTGTCTATTCGATTATCGTGGGTTTTACCGATTCATGGGAGTCCACAGGGATCACTTTGATATTGTCGGTGCTCGGCTATTTTACGGTTCGCAGGCAGAGCCGGCTTATTTACGCCATTTCAGCTGTCACGTTCATGATTGGAATGATACTCTCATTTATTCCCTTCTTTGAAAACCTGTATGCTGTAAATCAATTTGTGGTGATGGAGATCGTTTTTGTAGTGATACTCATCATCATACGCCTTTCCCGCGCGCGCATTGTGAAGCGGCTGGGAAAGACGAGTAACCTGATGCTCAGGAACTATCTGAAGGAATCGTTCCGTATAGCGTTTCAGGCCCAGTATGGTCTCTGTCTCCACCTGATGCTGGTGCTGCTGTTTTTCCTTTTCGACGGCAGGGGAGATACTGAAGAGCGAGGGCTGGTGATCATGATATTCAGTCAGATGGTCTTATTGCTGATTATTTTTCTCGAGCAGGGCAGGCTGTACATCCTTCGCAGGAAGCTTGTGGAGGAAGAGTGGTTGCCCGTAATCTCGGCGCAGGGTGAGGTGACGGGACGTGTGGCGAAGTCGATTACCAGGGATATGAAAAACCGGTTTATGCATCCCGTGGTGCGTGTGGCACTTATCTATCAGGGAAGCATCTACCTGCAGAAACGTGATCCGGGGCGGTTGCTGAACCCGGGAGCGCTTGATTACCCCTTTGAAAAATATATGCAGTTTAACGATGAAATTGACGAGACGGTGCGCCGCAGCATTGCACAGGAATGTGGTAACAGCGCCCTGCCGCTTCGCTTCCTGTTGAAATACACCTTTGAAAACGAGATTACAAAGCGGCTTATTTTCCTCTATGTGTCAGACATCAAGGATGAGTCGCTCTTCAATAGTCTCATGCTGCAGGACGGTAAGCTGTGGACGGAGGCCCAGATTGAAGACAACATAGGTAATAACCTCTTCTCGGAGTGTTTTGAGCTGGAATTTGAATATCTGAAGAATACGGTGTTGCTGGCACATCGGTTCAGAGACGGATTGAAATAGTAACAGGCAGCTAAACTCGCGTTCGGCTGCCTGTCATCGTTTAAATATAAAAAAGAAAAAAGTTATTTGTTCTCAGGTTTCTCTTCCGTGAGTGTAGGTTCATTTTTCAGTGTGCCCGACAGTTTGGCGATGGTTTCAAGATCGATTTTCCCTGAGACGGTGATGATGCTCAGGTGGCTCTCCTCGTCGAGCGAGATGAGAATAAGCTCCTGCACGTTTTTATCTCCCCTCTTCATCCATACGGAAACCCTGGAGCTCCTTTCGTTTACCGATACCATTTCTTCATAGTCACTAAACTCCTCCTTTACCAGCTCATTTGCCTTTTCGAAATAGTATCTTGAATCTTTTGCATTTTCACTGCTCACGATCCGTATGCTTTTCAGCTCCCTGAAAGCATTCTTCAGCTCTTCATCCACTGTGTTTGCTGCCATCTTGTCGAGCATCGTCTTGCCAATATTTACGTTGGTCAGCGGACGATCTTCTTCACCGTATTTATTGATGAACTGCGTGACAAAACCGTTCGCAGAGAGCGAGGCCGAAGTCAGCAGGATAGTCAGAATCAATATTGTTTTTCTCATATGTTCTTCTCCTTTTTACCACCGGGAATAAATGTACCGATATTCAACGTGTCGCGGTCCTGTGCTACGGCTTCAAGCGAATCGGCAGTTATCTCCTCCGTCACGATGGAGTCGAGCGCCGACCAGTCGATATTCAGGTCATCGATCACGCGGATGGTCTGAAGAGAGGCTTCCTCTGTAGTCTGCAAAGCAAGGGACAACTTTTCCAATGCATAAGTGGCGTCTTTTATGGCGATTTTCGGATCGCCGTAAGTCTCCACAAACCAGGGATTGTTATTTTGACGGCTGATGAAGAAGATGCTGATCCCCAGTCCCACGATGAGCAGCAATGAGGCTGCCACACGCAGCAGGGGGGCAAAGATGCGGATGGTGATATAATTTTCTTCCCGGGTGGTTTCCTTCTCCATGGCTGCCCTTAGTCGCTCATCGAACCCTTCGCTCAGGGAGAGAGACTGTTCTTCCCGGGTGTATGCGAAGAGTGGGGCATAGGGCTGCCACGCTGCCGGAAGATCGCTATGGGAAAAAAAATCACGCAGCTCCTGTTCCTCGGCAAGGGTGGTATCACAATCCCAGTACTTTTGCAATAATATACCTATATGTTTGTCGTCTTTAGCTGTCATATCCCGCTAATAATTCTTTCATTTTTTTTCGTGCCCTGAAGAGGCTTATTTTTACCAGATCTTCGCTGATGGAAAGGGTGTCGGCAATTTCCCGGTAGCTCATCCCTTCGATCTCACGCAGCCGGAAGGAGAGCTGCTGGTTCTCGGGGAGCTCCCTGAGACACCTTTCGATGAGGAGGCTTTGCTCTTTCATTACCATCTCACGGTGTGGCGACTGATTATCCACAAAGTAAAAATCTTCCCTTTCCCGTTCAATGGCGTCGGTCTTGCGGAGTGCCATGGTAGCCAGCCTGTCGAGCGCCATATTCTTGATGGCCCTGAAGCAGTAGGCTTCCAGATTCCCGATGTCTTTCCAATCTTCTTTCCTGCTCCACATCTTGAGCAGCATATCCTGCAGAATATCTTCAGCTTCCTCACGATCCCTGACAATACCGTATGCCAGGCGGAAAAGCCGATCTTTCATTGGCAGGATGACTTGGAAGAATGGTTCAATACTCATTATCAAGTGACGGTTGACCGGGTAAAAAGTTACACCGGGTTGAAATTTTTTTTTGATTTCCACTTTCCGCTTGAGTGAAAGCTTGTCTGGTACAACGATCCAACAAAGATAATAAACGAAATGAAAATCCAAATGCTGCCCATGTCAATCTTTTACAAGCTGAACACCGGCCGCCAATCGCTGACCACTGGGAACTGATCGCTTTTTTCAAAAAAACTTGCCAAACACTTGCATATCTTTCTGATTATTTGTAATTTTGTGCCGTTTTTCACCCCAACAGAAAGGTTATTGAATGATAATCAGGGCATTATTACGTGCCAACAG
>ENA-UOOM01003922-UOOM01003922.1-fermentation-metagenome-genome-assembly--contig:-NODE-3922-length-10244-cov-6.141721_pt1 | contig 10244 bp, 12 predicted proteins | sample MGYA00245781_ERZ724031 | MGnify/ENA primary metagenome ERZ724031 (study PRJEB28704, sample SAMN03018317) | fermentation metagenome | biome: anthropogenic terrestrial biome; feature: soil; material... | reverse complement strand
CGCTGCCCCTTTCTTGCCTTTCAGTTCAGCAATATCCCATTGAAAGGAATATACCACAAAACCGCCCGGTCAGGCGGTTTTGTGGGCGGAAGATGGCAGCCCTGGTCAGCGGCGCAGGCTGCGGGCCAGGAAGGCCTGGGTGCGGGGGTTCCTGGGCTGGGCGAAGAGGATCTGCGGGGGTTCGTCCTCCACCAGTTGTCCCGCGTCCATGAACACCACCCGGTCGGCCGCGTCCCGGGCGAAGGCCATCTCGTGGGTGACAATCAGCATGGTGAGCCCGCCATCCTTAAGGGTGCGTATGACATTCAGCACCTCGTCCACCATCTCCGGGTCCAGGGCGCTGGTGGGCTCGTCAAACAGCAGCACGTCCGGGTCCATGGACAGGGCGCGGGCGATGGCGGCGCGCTGCTTCTGGCCGCCGGAGAGCTGATCCGGCCTGGCATCCCGGTAGGGCAGCATGCCCACCCGCTCCAGGTATCTCATGGCCGTTTCCTCGCTCTGGGCTCGGCTACGCTTCAGCACCTTCACCTGGCCCAGGACGCAGTTTTCAAGGGCGCTCAGGTTGTTGAAGAGGTTGAACTGCTGGAACACCATGCCCACGCGGGCGTGGAGGAGGCCGGTGGGCATTTCGGTCACATCCTGGCCCTGCAGGCGGATGCTGCCGCCGTCCGGTGTCTCCAGGAGGTTGATGCAGCGCAGCAGCGTGCTCTTGCCCGAGCCCGAGGGCCCGATGATGCAGGCCACCTGGCCCTTGGGAAAGGCCAGGTCAATGCCTTTGAGCACGGCGTTTTTGCCGAAATGCTTGACCAGACTCCCGATTTCAATGATGTTTGCCATGCTGCCCTCCATCACGTCCCCTCCCTGGTGTACTGAATCTGCACCTGGTGATCCGACTGGGAGCCATAGACGGTGTAGAAGTCGGAACCGGAGAGCTTCTTTTCCACCAGGCGCAGGAGGCGGGTGGTGGTGAAGGTGAGGATCAAGTAGATGACCGCGGTGATGAAAAACACCTCAAAGTATTTGAGGTAGGTGCCGGCGGCGGACCTGGACATGAAATAGACCTCGGTGACGGAGATGACATTGAGCACGCTTGAATCCTTGATGTTCACCACAAACTCGTTGCCCACCGCCGGCAGGATGCTGCGGATGGCCTGGGGCAGGATCACAGAGGTCATGCTCTGCCAGTGGGTGAGGCCAATGGCGACGGCGGCCTCCTTCTGCCCCTTGTCAATGCTGAGGATGCCGCCGCGCACGATTTCCGCCATGTAGGCGCCGGTGTTCACCGATACCACCAGAAAGGCGGCGGAGAGGGCGGGGATATCCAGCTTGAGGTATTGGAGTGCGCCATAGTAAACCACCATGGCCTGCACGATCATGGGCGTGCCTCGGAAGACCTCGATGTAGGCGCTGAGCAAAAACCGCAGCGTGTGCATCAGCCCCTGCTGCCAAACAGGAGCCGTGAACTTTAGGGGAAAAGTGCGCAATATTGCTACTAACAGGCCAATTAGAAACCCAACCGTGGTGCCCACCACAGCGATAAGCATGGTGACCCCGGCCCCCTGCAAAAACAGGGTGCCGTATTTGTCCAAAAGCAACTGAATCCATCCAAAAAAACTTGTGGGCATCAAATTTCCTCAACCAAACACAGATTGCAAAGTTTTAAGGGGGTTTGGTGGATTTTTTTAAAAAATCCACCAACAACGTCTCCCTCAGCGCTCACTCGCTCAGCGGCTGGCGCTCTACCGCCGCGACCATCATTTGGCTACGGGTGTTTTCGTCCAGCTTAGCCAAGATGGTGTTGATTTTCGCGGTCAAGGGACTACCCTTGGGCAAGCCAACCGCGATATCGGTGTCCCCCTGCGTGACGGCAAAGCCATCTCCATCACCAAAGGCTACAAAGGTGAGGTTAGGGTTGCTGCGCATAGCGGACAGTGCGCCTGGTCGTTCCGAAACATAGCCATCAATGCGGCCGCTTGAGAGTGCCACAATAAGAGCGGGGAAGTCAGCAAGGGCGGTTTGCTTGATAACGCCGGGGATCTGGTCGATGACGGAATAATGGAAAGTGCTCAACTGCCCGGAAATTCTGGCCCCTTCAAAGTCTGCCAGCCTGGTGGCGTTTTCATACTGGCTCCCCTTGTTCACCACGATGACCAGGTCGCTTTGATAATAGAAGTCGCTAAAGTCGATGGTGAGCTTGCGCTGGGCTGTGGGGCTCATGCCGGCGATGATGGCGTCGACCTTGCCGGATGTCAGGGCCATGGGCAGGCCGTCCCACTCGGTTTTGACGATTTCCAGGTCCATGCCCAGCTCCTTGGCCACAAAAAGGGCGATCTGCACGTCATAGCCATCGGCAAAGCCGCCCGCGGCAATGGGCACGGCAAACTCCGAGCCCTCCGCCTGGGTCCAGTTGAAGGGGGCGTAGTTGCATTCCATGCCCACCTTGAGGGTTTCGGCCATCGCGGCGGCGGTGAAGAGCAGGGTGAGGGCCATCAGGCAGACAAACAGCTTTTTCATGGGTCTTTCCTCCTTAAAATCATTCGGGCGGCGAAGCGCTCAGCCTCGCCGCCCGATAAAAGGGCGGAATGACCTTGATAGCGCTCCACGGCTTCCCGTGACAGTAGCCGGCATATTATCCCGGCTCCCAACAGGCAAGCGCCGACCGCCTCCCTGTTTCGGTGGCCTGCCCTTTCCCGGCGGGATCATAGCCTGTGTCGGCGGCTCCCCCTCGGTACTGATGCGTGCCACGCCTCTATCCGTTGACGGAATATGAAGTTAGACAGAAGAATAGCATGCTATTCCTGCTTGTCAAGGAGAAGAAGGACAAGGGAACAAATAAAAAACCGATAAAAAACCGCGGGCCATGCGGCCGCGGCTTGCAGGATCATTTTTGCTTAATAGGGCGGGCCCTTCATGCGGAAGGGGTCATACTGGCGGGGCGCAGGGACGGACGCTTCCGCTTTTTTGTGTTTGTGCTGGCCGCCGCCTTTGCCGGCGCAGACAAAGCCGATCAGCCCGCCCAGGGCGATGAGCACCAAAGGGATGAGCTTGAGCTTCTGCCAGATATTGGCTTGCATGATGCTGGTGCTGCCCAGAAACAGGATGCCCAGGAGGATGGCCAGGGGCACGCTGATGAGGCTCAGGATGGGGCGTGAGCGCACCAGCAGCGCATACAGCCCCAGCAGCACGCAGGAGGCGAGGAACAGGTGGGTGCGCAGCCTTGCCCAGTTCACCCGGCTGAAATAATCCCACAGGCTGATCTTGCCGTCCCGCACCAGGGAATACACCGGGGACAGCCAGGTGACCATCTCCTCAAAGCGGATGGACAGCTCATAGATGGCCCAGCCCATCAGCAGCAGCGCCCCCCAGAACACCATGCGGCGCCCGGTCATCTCCAGCGTCTTCACAGGCGGCCACCTCCATTTTGATGATTGATATCAGTATACCTGCCCGGCGGCGGGTGTCAATCATAAGGGGCTGCCCGAAGGCAGCCCCAGGGAAGGAAGAGGGCACATCAATCAGTTGCCGGCGGCGTTTTCTATGATGCGCAGGGTGACGCTCAGGTCGATATACTCGCCCTTTTCAAGCTCTGCGATCTTCTCGGCATCCTCCAGCACACCGTCAAGGCCCGGCACCCGGTAAACCTTGATGCTCACCGTATCATCTGCCTTTTGCCGGGAGATGATGCTGACCAGCTGGTCGGCGTTCTGGATGACCTCGCCGCTGGCCTCCACGATGATGTCGCCAGGCTGCATGCCGGCCGCCTCGGCGGGGGATTTGGGATCCACCTCGGACACATAGGCGCCCTGGGGCAGGATGCCCTGAGCCACGGGCAAGTAGGTGCCGGGCAGGGTGAGGATGCGCACGCCCATCCGCGGGGTATTGGGGTTGGTGGCAGGGGCAGTTTCATCGGCTGCGGCCTTGTTCTGGGCGGCCACATCGGCCACGTCCAGCGCGTCATATTGTTCAAGCGCTGCCTTGATCATGGGCTTGGCCACGTTGATGGGGATGCACATGCCGATGTTGTCAACGCTGGTCTGGGTGAAGAAGTTGCTGTCAAACTTCAGCGTGGGGACGCCCTGGAGCTGGCCCAGGGTGTTGAACATGCCGCCACCGGAATTGCCCGAGGAGATGGCCGCGTCCACCTGGATCATCTGGTTTTCGTTGTTGGTGCGCAGGCCAAAGCGGTCACGGCCTGAGGAGGTGAAGGTGCGGGCCACAGAGGAGACCACGCCCAGCGTCACGCTGCGCTCAAAACGGGTGCCCAGGGGGTTGCCGATGACGACGGCGTATTCGCCGATCTGCAGCGCATCGCTGTCGCCCATGGGGGCGGCGGGCAGCTCAAGCCCGGGCACCAGGAGAACCGCCAGGTCCAGGTCCTTGTCGCTGGAGATCAGGGTGGCGTCCAGCTCTTTGTCGCCAAAGGTGACGGTGAGTTTTTCGCCGCCATCCACCACATGCTGGTTGGTCAGCACATGGCCGTAGGGGGAGACCACAACGCCTGAGCCGGTGCCCCGGATCCTGGGGCTGTTATCAAAGGGCTGGGGGTTGCGGTAGCCAAAGCCGAAGTTGAAGTCGAAGCCAAAATTGCCCGAACCGCGGGACTGGTAGTTGTTCACCCCCACCACGCTCTCCATGGCGGTTTTCGCCACGTCCAGCAGCGGGCTTTGGATCTTCTCCTTGTCGGTGGTGGTTTCCACGATCTTTTTGATCTCATCCTGGCTGATGGTGCTGGTGGCGGCGGTGGAGAGGCCCACGCCAAGCGCCAAAACCAGCACCAGCGTCAGGGCGATAAATGGCAATGCGCGTCTGTTTTTCATGATTGTTTACCTTTCTGCCGTTGGGCACGAGTTTGCAGACTGGGCTGCGATACTAATATACCTGCCAGATTTGCAGGTTAAATGAATGGGCGGTGAAGGATTTGTGAACATCACAAAGAATGGCAGACTGCTTGACACATCCTGTGCCTTGCTTTAGGGTTACAGGCATCAGAAGGGGAGGAATGGCGGCGATGGCGATCAAAAATCTGGTGTTGGACATGGGCAACGTGCTGCTGTCCTGGACGCCCATGGCCTTTGCCCAAAGGGCGGCTGAAAACGAGGAGGACGCTGTGATCCTCAACAGCGCACTGTTTGACACCCCGGAGTGGGGGATGATCGATGCCGGGCAGATCGATGAGGCGGCGCTGCTGCGTCTCTCCCTTGCGCGCACGCCCAAGCGCCTGCATGATGCCCTAAGGGTTCTACTTGCCCAGTGGCCAGGCTGGATGGTCCCCATCCCCGGGGCTGAGGTTTTTACCCGAAAAGCCAGGGAAATGGGGCTGAAGCTCTACCTGTTGTCTAACGCCGGCAAGCGCTTTCCGGCGGTGCTGGAAACCCAGCCTTTTTACCCGCGGTTTGAGGGCATGATGGTCTCCGCCCATGAGAAGGTCACCAAGCCTGACCCGCGCATCTACCACCTGCTGTGCGAGCGTTTTTCTCTGCTGCCCCGGGAATGCCTGTTTGTGGATGACGTGGCTGAGAATGTGACGGCGGCGGAGCGGGTGGGCATGTCGGCAGTGCTGTTTGAAGGGGACTACCGGAAGGTAGAGGAGAAGCTGAGGGAATTGGGGCTATCCTAAAGGCCGTGTTCCCGTGCTTGACAGCAGGAGCCGCGCAAACTATAATAAACTGGTTAATATTCCGGTTGCATCGCTTCAGGCGCATGCCCGGTGAGGAATGAAGGGGTGTAACACAGATGATTCGTACCTACCAACCCAAGAAACGCCAGCGCTCAAAGGAGCATGGCTTCCGCGCGAGGATGTCCACTAAGAATGGCCGCCGGGTGCTGGCCAACCGCCGCCGCAGGGGACGCAAGGTCCTGTCCGCCTGAGGCGATTTTCCCGTATGCCCGTTTAACCCGCCCATGTGATGGCATACCTGTTGCAGGGGGCGGGTTTTACTTGCGGGAAAGGCGGATGAGGGATGCAAAAGGCCCACAGGATCAGAACGAACGGCCATTTCCGCTATGTGTACCGCAAAGGCAAGCGGGCCTCCGGCCCTTTGATGGTGGCCTACTATGTGAAGGCGGGGCGCCTTCAGGCCGGATTCTCGGTGAGCAAGAAGGTGGGCAACGCCGTGGTGAGAAACCGGGTGAAGCGCCTGATGCGGGAGAATTTCAGGCTGCTGATGCCGGAGCTTGCCCGGGGAAACTATGTTTTTTCGGCCAGGGATGCGGCGGCCAAGGCGGACTACCACGCCATGCGGCATGAGATGCTGCGCCACCTGAGCAGGCTGGGCTGCCTGAAGGACAAGCCGTGAAACGCCTGATGCTGGCTGTGATCCGCTTTTACAGGCGGGCCATCAGCCCCCACCTGCCCAGCGCCTGCCGCTATTATCCGACCTGCTCCCAATATGCCATGACCGCCATTGAGCGCTTCGGCGCCCTGCGCGGGGGATGGATGGGGTTCAAACGCATTCTTCGGTGCCATCCGCTGCGCAAGGGGGGATACGACCCTGTGCCGGAGTTGCCCGATGCAGTAATAAGGAGGGATTGACCCCAGTGTCAGCAATCACCAACGCGCTTCTCGCCGTCATTGAATGGATTTATACCATCGTGCGCAACCACGGCTGGTCCATCGTCATCTTCACCATCCTCATCCGCCTGGTGCTGGTGCCCCTGGATGTGCAAAGCCGCAAGGGCATGCGCAAGATGCAGAAGATCCAGCCCCAACTGAACGCCCTTCAGAAAAAATACGCCAATGACCGGGCCAAGCTCCAGCAGAAGCAGTCAGAGCTCATGCGCAAGGAGCGCTACAGCCCCATGTCCGGCTGCCTGCCGATGCTGATTCAGATGCCCATTCTGTTTGCGATGTTTGGCGCCATGCGCGCGGTGGCCAATGAGAAGATCGTGGAGCAGGTGTTCACCTTCCTTCAGGGGGAGACGCCGGTGTATGAGTCCTGGCTGTGGGTGAAAAACATCTTCATGGCTGACAGCTTCTTTGCCTCCGTAGCGCCTGACCCCAGGACCATCCAGATGATCACCAACGATGTCTGGCAGAAGGTGTTTGCCACCCTGCAGCCGGGGCAGGTGGAGATGATCGTGCAGAACATCCAGCAGAAAGTGCCGGAGTTCGCGGGCGTATTGGACTTTACCACCAAAGAGGCGCTGCAGACATCACTGCCTGGCATCCTCACCGCCATGCAGGCCATGCCCAGCTACATGGCCCAGATTCAGCCGCTGCCGGGCTGGGCGAACATGAACTTCTTCCTGTTCACCCTCACCGTGTACAAGCATTTTAACGGGCTATTGATCCTGCCGGTGGCGGCGGGCCTCTCCCAGCTGGTGATGACCAAGGTGAACCCCCAGATGTCCGGCCAGGCGCAGGTGCCGGCCACCCAGGGCGCGTCCGGCGCCCAGGCCCCCGGCATGGGCAACTTCATGAAGTACTTTTTCCCACTGTTCTCTGTGTATATCTGCTTAACCAGCAACGCTGGCTTCGCCCTGTACTGGGTTGTCAGCAACCTGATCGCCACAGGCATGACATTCTTGATCAACCTGTACTTTGACAGGAAGGAGCAGCAGGCAGAGGGCGTGATCCATCAGGAAGGAACAGTTAAATGAGAGAATATGAAGCAACCGGGCGCACGGTTGAGGAAGCGATCTCCGCAGGGCTTGCCGAAAACGGGCTGTCCATCGGGGATGTGAGCGTTGAGATATTGGAGGAGGGCTCCAAGGGGCTGTTTGGGCTATTTGGCAGCCGGGAGGCCAAGGTCCGCCTGACGCTGAAAAAGCCTGAGGAGACCATGGGCACCGCCCATGACCTGTTCAAGGATTCCCTCTCCGCAAGCCCTGCCCCCCGTCAGGAGAAGCCGCGCCAGCCAGCCCCCCGCCAGGAGGCCCGCAGCGAAGCCAAGCCCTCCCCGGAAAAGCCCGCGCGCAAGCGCAAGCCCAGGAAAGAGAGCGGCGAGGCCAGCGCCCCCGCGGATGAGGCGGCCGAAAAACCCGCCCGCGCCAAGCGCCCGCCAAGGTCTGCAGCCCCCACAGAGCCCGTAGCCCCCGCCCCCCAAGCAGAGGCCGGCACCCCGGAGGGCATCGCCCAGCAGTTTTTGCAGGATGTGACCCAGCTGATGGGCATCCCTGTGGCGGTTCATGTGTCCCGGGATGAAGAGGGCAATGTGCAGGCCGGCATGGAGGGAGACCCCCAGGGCATCCTCATCGGCCGGCGCGGGGAGACGCTGGACGCGCTCCAATACCTGACCAGCCTGAAGGTCAACCACCACCGGGAGGATTATATCCGGGTCAACCTGGACAGCGAGGGCTACCGCCAGCGCCGGGAGGACGCCCTGATCCGCCTGGCCAACCGCATGGCCAACCGGGCCAAGCGCACAGGCCGCCGTGTGCGGATGGAGCCGATGAACCCCTATGAGCGCAGGATTTTGCACAGCGCGCTGCAAAACGTCCCGGGCATCGTCACCCATTCCGAAGGGGAAGACCCCAACCGCCGGGTGATTATCACCCCGGAGCCCGGCCAGGCAGGGGCATCCCAGGGAGAGGGGGAGGAAGAAGCCTGAAGAAAGGTTTGACAAGGCTTGTTCCCCTTTGTATAATATCTTGCATTCGCTCTGAAGGAGGCCGGCCATGATGCTCGATGTATCCCTGGCCCTGCGTTCCCCGGGCGAGGCCTTCCCCTTCCGGCATGAGGAGGTTCTGCCGCCCCAGGAAGTGCTGGGCGAGGAAATCCGCTTTGATGAGCCGGTGGTGCTGGAAGGCAGCTACACCATGGCGGACGAGGCCCTGCTGCTGCGCGGCAGCCTGAAGGGCACCGCCCAGGCCAGCTGCGCCAGGTGCTTAAAGCCCGTGTCAAAGGCGATTCAGGTGCCCTTTGAGGAGAGCTTTCTGCACACCAGCCAGGCGCTGCCGGAGGACGACAGCGAGGCCTGGGAAGAACAGTTCTCTTTTACTGGCTCCAAGGTGGAGCTAAATCCCCTGGCGCTCACCCTCAGCGTATTGGCCCTGCCCATCCGTTTCCTGTGCGGGAAGGGATGCGAAGGGGTGCCCGAGGGCGCAAGCCAGGCACAAGATGACAGCCAGAAGGATCTGCCCGAAGCGCATCCTTTTTCGGCCCTGCAGCAGTTGCTGACAAAGGATCAGGAGGTGTAAACATGGCTCTGCCAAAAGGAAAAGTTTCTAGAGCGCGGGGGCGCCGGCGCCGGACGCATTACAAGCTCACCGCGCCCACGCTGGTGGCCTGCTCCCAGTGCCACGAGATGAGGCTGGCTCACCGGGTGTGCAAAAACTGCGGCACCTATAACGGCCGCCAAGTCCTGGTGATGGACGACGACAAGAAGAAGGCCTGAACGGGGCCTTGATCCCCCGATGAGGGAGAGGAGTACGCGGAAACAGCCCACGCAGAGAGGTGCCGTTTGCTGAAAGGCACTGGGCAAAAGCCGCGGAAGGTCGCTCCTGAGGGTTGGTGTATCCCAGCACCGGGGAACGCCCCTTATCGCGTAAAGAGGCGGCTATCAGCCGCGAAGCAAGGTGGTACCACGGGTCGCCCGTCCTTTGAGACGCGGCGCCCTTTTGTTTTTTAAGGAGGACAGCATGGCGGACAAGGTGTTTGAGATGGAGAAAACCTATAACCCACAGGAGATTGAGCAGAAAACCTATGAAGGCTGGGAAGCCTCAGGGGCTTTCACGGCCCACCGCGATCCTGACAGGAAACCCTACTGCATCGTGATGCCGCCGCCCAATATCACCGGGCAACTGCACATGGGGCATGCCTGGGACACCACCATGCAGGATATCCTCATCCGCCATCACCGGATGCTGGGGGACGCCACCTTGTGGCTGCCGGGCACCGACCACGCTTCCATCGCCACCGAGGTCAAGATTGTGGAGCAGATGGAAAGGGAGGGCACCAGCAAGGAGGCGTTGGGGCGTGAGGGCTTTCTGGAGCGCGCCTGGCAGTGGAAGGCGGAGTACGGCGGCCGCATCACCCGGCAGTTAAGGCGCCTTGGTGCCAGCTGCGATTGGAGCCGGGAGCGTTTCACCATGGACGAGGGCTGCTCCCGCGCGGTGCGGGAGGTGTTTGTGAGGCTCTACAACAAGGGCCTGATCTACCGGGGTGAGCGCATCATCAACTGGTGCCCGGTGTGCCGCACGGCGCTGTCGGACATAGAGGTGGAATATGAAGAAAAGCAGGCCCACCTGTGGCACATCCGCTATCCGGCTGAGGACGGCGGGGAGGGCCTGGTGGTGGCCACCAC
>ENA-UOOM01003919-UOOM01003919.1-fermentation-metagenome-genome-assembly--contig:-NODE-3919-length-10248-cov-23.411361_pt1 | contig 10248 bp, 10 predicted proteins | sample MGYA00245781_ERZ724031 | MGnify/ENA primary metagenome ERZ724031 (study PRJEB28704, sample SAMN03018317) | fermentation metagenome | biome: anthropogenic terrestrial biome; feature: soil... | reverse complement strand
AAAAAAATATAATGGTGATTGCAATATAGGATAGGGTGGTATACTATATTTATATGAAAACCAGCGGATAATAATAAGGGGGTGATCCCATGGATGAGATACAGAATTCCTGTTCCGGCTGTCAGGAGGACCCGGAGAATGGCAAACGGCTCAGTCATCATAATGAGAAAACCATCCGCGAACTGGTCAATAGGATGAACCGGATTGAAGGGCAGGTGCGCGGCATTAAAGGCATGATTGAGCGGCATGTATATTGCGATGATATTCTGAACCAGATTGCCTCCGCTCAATCCGCTCTATATGGAGTTGCCAAGCTATTGCTGGAGAAACATATGAAGTCTTGCGTTATGGAACAGCTTCAGGCCGGTGACGAAGAAGTTATTGATGAAGTGGTAAAAACTATCTTTAAACTGATTAAATAGGGTGCCGATATAATTAGCTGCTGGCATCCGGTGGGAGAGATAGCTATGGCGGATACGACAAAAAATATGGAAATCCCCGTATACGGTATGTCTTGCGAACATTGTGTACGGCGGGTAAGCGAAGCTCTGGAAAAACTGCCGGGGGTGGCAGAGGTGCAGGTGTCTTTAGCTGACCAACGGGCTTGGCTGACCCTTGACCCGACCCAGGTGGGGGTAGATGACCTAAACCAGGCCATTGCAGAAGCGGGGTATTCGACCCGACCTGTTCCTGATGAGAACGGAGATGAACTTCCCGCAGCAGGCGGCCTGGTTCCGGATAGGGAACCAAACCCCGAGACGGGGGAAAAAGAACAGTTTAAAGTAAGCGGAATGACCTGCGGCAACTGTGCCTTGACTATTGAGAAGAAGCTTAAAGGAACTCCCGGAGTCACGATGGCCGCTGTCAATTTTGCCAACGAGACGGTTACAGTTGAGTATGATCCCGGAACGATTAATATCAGCGACATTTTCGGGAAAGTCAGGGATGCGGGCTATATTCCCCTGGAGAGCCGGGATGAAGATGAGAACGATCTTGATGCGCTGCGACAGCGCAACTGGGTCATCTTCAGCGCTGTTCTTTCCTTACCTATTATGCCTCTTATGTATCTCCCCATGTCCAGACCGGTGATGTATACGATTTTTGCTCTGGCTACCGTAGTGCAGTTTACAGCGGGCTGGATCTTTTACCGCGGCGCTTACCACGCCTTGAAAAACCGCTCCGCCAATATGGACGTCCTGGTAGCCATGGGAATTACGGCTTCTTATGGCTATAGTGTGATGACGGCCCTTAATATGTGGTTCCCCGGTCTTTTCTTTGAAGGTCCGACCTTTTTCGATACCTCGGCATTGCTGATTACTTTTGTACGTTTCGGGAAATATCTGGAGGCTAAAGCGAAGGGGAGGGCCGGTCAGGCCCTAAAACGCCTGCTGGAACTTCAAGCCGATAAGGCGCGTCTGCTGGTCAATGGGGAAGAAAGAGAAGTCGCTGCGGCCGACCTTAAAATCGGCGATGTGGTTCTGGTCAAACCCGGAGAAAGAATACCGATGGATGGGGAAATCATTGCGGGAGAGGCCAGCATCGACGAAGCCATGCTGACCGGGGAGTCTATTCCAGTCGACAAGGGCGTCGGTGACCCGGTGGTCGGAGCTACCATTAATCGTTCCGGCAGCATTAAGGTCAGAACCACCAGGACGGGTAAAGACACAGTGCTTTCCGGTATTATCAAGATGGTGGAAGAAGCCCAGGGGGTTAAACCGCCTATCCAGCGCCTGGCCGATCTCATTGCCAACTATTTTGTCCCTGCGGTGGTAACCCTGGCTTTGATCACTTTCTTTATCTGGTATGGGGCCCTGCACAGCACTTTTGTTTTTGCCTTTACGGCAGCCATCGCGGTTCTGGTGATCGCTTGTCCCTGTGCTCTGGGGCTGGCTACCCCGACGGCGATTATGGTGGGCAGTGGCGTCGGCCTTAACCGCGGCCTCCTTTTCAAATCGGCGGCGGTGCTGGAAGCTGTTTCCGGCATTCAGGCCATCGGTTTTGACAAGACCGGGACGCTCACCAAGGGCGCTCCCGAGGTTACCGATATCATAGCGGCTGCCCCTTATCAGGAAAAAGACCTCCTGCAAATAGCGGCCGCCGGGGAAAATCCCTCCATACATCCCCTGGCCCAGGCGATTACGGCTCGGGCACGTAAGGAGAATTTAGAAATAGCCGAAGTCGAAGACTATCACGAGGAGAGCGGTCACGGAATAGCCTGTTCCTACCGGGGAAAAAGCTTGCTGATCGGCAATATGAAACACATGCAGAATTATGGAGTTGATCTTGACGATATTGGGCAAGATTTCCAACGCCTGGCGGGAGAGGGAAAGACAACCATGCTGGTCGCCCTTGACGGCCGCGGCATCGGCTTAATTGCTTTGGCCGACGTCCTTAAAGAGAGCACCAGGGAAGCGGTCCGGCGATTGCACGGACTGGGACTGAAAACTTTCATGGTCACCGGGGATAATAAAAAAGTAGCTCAGGTTGTGGGGGAAGAAGTCGGTATTGACGAAATAAATGCCGAGATTCTTCCGCAGGATAAGATCAATATTGTCCAAAAGTATCAGGAACAGGGGCTGAAAGTGGCTATGGTGGGCGATGGGATCAACGATGCTCCTGCCCTGGCCCAGGCTGATATAGGGATTGCTATCGGCTCCGGAACCGATGTGGCGAAGGAAACCGGCGATATCATTTTAGTGCGCAATGACCTGTTGGATGTGGAAAGGGCCATCCGGCTCGGAAGAAAAACATTGGGTAAAATAAAGCAAAACCTTTTTTGGGCCCTGATTTATAACGTGATTGGAATTCCGGTGGCGGCCGGCGTTCTTTACCCATTGACCGGAGAACTCCTACCGCCGGAATGGGCCGGACTGGCCATGGCCTTTTCCTCGGTTTCGGTGGTAACTAATTCTTTATTCCTCAATGGGTATGGCAAGAAATTGATGGACTGAGCCGGTCTTTGACGGGCGGCTCCGGTGCAGCTTGAGAAAGCACAGACGAATTTTGGCAAGGGAGGTGAAAATAATGAGTGAAACGATTCTTAAGATCGAAGGCATGACCTGCAATCATTGCAAAATGGCGGTGGAAAAGGCCCTGCAGGGAGTAGCTGGTGTAGCCGGGGCTAAAGTGGATCTGGACAAAAAAGAAGCCGTAGTTGCCGGTTCGCCGGAACGGGCGGCTCTGGTGCAAGCCGTTGGCAAGGCCGGATTCAAGGTGGTGGATTAAGACCTGCCCTTATTGGGGATTATCCCGAAATTTTCAAGCACGACCTCTTTACTTTATGCGGGTATGTGCGGAAAATTCGGGATAATCTCTCGTTGATTGTATTTGTAGTGGCTCTCTCCCCTCTCCCCCTCCCCGGTCGACTGACCCCGAAAAATACCGCCTTATTTTACATTGTTTTGGACTTTACACAAACTTCGGGACACACCCCAAACTTCGGAACACACCCGGCCGTTGATTGATCACAGTAAAAACTATTGGCAACTTTTCCTATTCTGTATCAGTTGGTAACCAATCTTGTCTCCGTCGTATATATTGAATATGCCACGATATTTTATCTCCAGATTAAATTGCTAAAGGAGTGGTCAAATGCCGGATTCATGTCCGATCTGCAATTCCAACAAGATCGTTCTTTTTCAGCGCTATCCTGTCTTCACCCTCGTGGAATGCCAGGATTGCGGGCTGCTTTTTCAGGAAAACCTTGCCCCCGGTGCTGCCCGCCTTACTGAGTTAAGCGCCCAAACTTACAACGCGGATTGGGTAACAATGCGTGACACGTATTTACGGAGCACTTTTCTGGAACATGCGGCATTTTACATGCTGCTGTTAAATATATTTGCTTCGCCCAAAAGCCGGCTCCTGGAGATTGGGTCAGGCACGGGAGAATTCCTTTATTTGGCGCAGGCGGCGGGATGGAATGCTGTTGGCCTGGAACCATCCGCTCCGTCCTGTGCTTATGCCCGCCAAAAATACGGGCTTGACCTGCGAAACAGCTTTTGGACTCCTGCTTTGTTCCAACAAGATCCGGCTGATCAAGAATCATCATTTGATGTGGTTGTCTTTTGGCACTTGTTGGAGCACATGACCGATCCTCTTCAGTTTCTGAAGGAAATCAAAGCTGTTTTAAAGCCCGGGGGGCTCGTGTTATGCTGTGTTCCCAACAGGTATTCCCTGACCAACGACGTTTATGGCAAAAACTCCCCCCTTTATCTGGAAACCGACCATTTTTTTCATTACACTGAAAAAAGCCTTGCCCTCCTGATGCAGCAAGCTTCCTTCAATGTGCTAAGTCTCTTTTGCCGTCAGGAGCCGAACCGGCATGCCAGTGACCTCAAGGCCGGCCAGGAGCGTTTTCATACCTCCAATCTGACTTTTCAGGAAACCATGGCGCTTATGGTCAATTATCAGGCCAATTTCCGAGGTCATGAACTTTTTTGCGCCGCCCGTTATACTTCTCCTGAAAGTAGGCGTGAATAACATAAGGCCGCACGGGACTCCTTATGGAATCCATGCGGCCTTATTTGCCTGAGCTAATCCTGCCTGACAGATGCCGCTTTTTTAGTAAGTTTCCGAGCATTATCTTCTTGCGAGCACCGGCCTATGCCTATTTGTCCTCTCTTCGCTTCTTCCTTTCTTCCTTTTTTTTCTTCTTCTTTGCTTGCTCCTTTTCCTTTTTCAATCTCGAGGCACTCTTAATTTTGCTCGGGTCAACATCTAGTTCTTCCAGTCTCTCAGCAGCTTCCGCAACCCGCCCTTTAAGGGTTCTCTTTCGGTCAGTCTTTCGTTTTTGCCCTTTCTGATGCTTGTCTGCTTTACTTCCCGCAGTGATCTTTTTTCCCTTTCCATGTCCGCTACTGTCCTTTTTCTTCAGATGCCCCATTTCAAACTTGAATTTGCGGATAGCCTTTTGCCGCTCGGCTTCTTTTCGGTTAGTTTGTTTCTCGCTAAGCTCCTCGCCCGTTTCTTCTTCTCCGCTTCCGCTGCTCTCTTCCTCTTCCTCCTCTTCGCTTCCGCTGCTCTCTTCCTCTTCTTCCTCTTCGCTTCCGCTGCTCTCTTCCTCTTCTTCCTCTTCGCTTCCGCTGCTCTCTTTCTCTTTCTCTTCCTCTTCTTCGCTTCCGCTGCTCTCTTCTTTTTCTTTCTTTTTTTCCTCTTCTTCTTCGCCATTATTCATTTTTTGAATTACTTCTGCTCCGCCTGCTGCTTTATAGCTATCTTGGGCGATACTGCCAAACCCCAGGATTTCTGCATTTTCGCCTTCTTTTAAGGATTGTCTGCCTTTCTCGCTGGCCTCATTTTCCAAGCCCGGTTCATCGTTCACCGCTGCGCCTTTCGTCTGAACCGTAGGCTGAACCTGCTGCCGGGCTTGCTGAACCACATGCCAGGCTTCATGGGGCAAGTGTCTTTCCTGGCCGGCTGCCACATGTATATCCTTACCCTGGGTATAGGCCAGAGCTCCCAGTTGTGCCGGCTTGTCCGAATTATAATGAACCCTCACCTCGCTCATATCAATTCCAGATAGTCGCTCGACACCCGCCTTCAAAGTATCCGGCAATCCGGTATTATTTTCCGCCTGCATTTGAACCGGCTCTGCTCCCAAACCCTGCATGCTCGGTACAGTAGGCGGCAGAAAGTCTCCTGGTTTAGATTCCCGCTTCACTGAGGATGAGGGTTGCACCAAGCTCAGATTCTGCATCAGCTGGCAGACTGCCCGATTGCCGATGGTATTCTGAAGCTGCATTATATCGGAGCTTGTTAAAGAACCGGGACAAATACTTGCTCTTTGGATTATTTCAGATGGATGATTATCTGTGAGCAAAGAACCCTGTTGGGCCTGGTTTGAACTGGTCGAGAAGCTGGTATCTTGAAGTTGCGCTCCTAATCTTTCCTGTTCTGACATAAAGCACCTCCCTCGTTGTTTTATGTTATATTATATTACATTTATGACAATCGGCAATAAGATTATTAATCACAATCAGCAGTTAACCCCTTTCAACAAAATAATAAAGAGGTTGTTCTCCAATCCGCTTTTGGATTGAGGACAGCCCCTTCAATGCGATTTCCCCCATTATTCCCGGTCTGCTGCCGGGCTTGGTTTACGGTAACTGAGTTGATAAACATCAGGTCGGCGGTGCTGCAGCAGAGGCAGTTCCTGGCGGATCTGCCGCAGCAGCTTGAAATCCAGGTCGGCATATACGATATCCTCTGCTTCCCCAGTCTCAGCCACGATTCTGCCCCAGGGGTCAACCACCATGGAATGGCCCCAGACCTGATAAGAGGCTTTGAGATTACGGGCTGGTGATGCCGCGATTACATAGCATTGGTTATCGACCGCCCGGCTGCGCATCAGCATATCCCAGTGGGCCTGACCGGTGGCGGCGGTAAAAGCTGCCGGTATGACCAGCAATTCGGCGCCTTCCAATACCATGGCCCGGCTGAGCTCGGTAAAGCGGCAATCATAACATATCATTAATCCGAAACACAGCTTATTATGTCTGACAACAGTAATTGTATCTCCGGCATGCAGGGTGTCCGATTCCCTTACGGCAACCTTACCCGGCAGGTCAATGTCGAATAAATGTATTTTGCGATGGCGGGTCAGCAAGTTTCCGGCTTCATCAAAAACAAAACTGCTGTTATAAAGCTTGCCCGAGATATCCTGCTCTATGATGGAACCTCCTATCAAAATCATTCTCTTTTCCCGGGCCAGGCGGGACAGCAGTTCGGTGCTGGGGCCCGGATAGGGTTCGGCATAATCAGGAAATAGAGCAGTCTGATAAGGGGAATTAAATACTTCAGGTAAAACCACCATTTCCGCTTCCTGCCGGCAGGCCTCTATTATCATAGCTTGAGCTTTATCAAGATTGTTCTTTTTATCATCAGTCACCGGCATCTGAATAATGGCCACTCTAAACTTATGCATATTTTCCTCCTCGTATAAAGCAGCTTGTCTCCTGATGATAATATAACATAAAATATTTACAGGGAATGAAAATGATGATTCAGGGTTGTGGAGGATATTAATGATGCAATCATTTAAGATGGCTTCCCGGGAAAACCGGGAGAACAGTACCCGGATCCAGATAAATACTGCGGCCCGCAAGATTACCGTGGGGGAGGGCTACTGTACGATTATTGCCGGACCCTGTGCCGTGGAATGCGAGGAGTCCTATATTGATATGGCCGTATTCCTTCAGGCGGCAGGTGCTCATATATTGAGAGGCGGGCTGTTTAAACCGCGTACTTCGCCTTATTCTTTTAAAGGTCTGGGCCGCCCGGGAATAGATATCATAAAAGAAGCCCGGCAGATAACGGGATTGCCGGTTGCTACCGAAATAATGGATGTCCGTGACCTGGATATCTTATATGATAATATTGATATATTACAGGTAGGCAGCAGGAATATGCAGAACTTTTCCCTCCTGGAAGAACTGAGCAGATTGGACAAACCCATATTGCTCAAGCGAGGCCTTTCCGCCACCATTGAGGAATGGTTGCTGGCGGCGGAATATATTCTGAACGGGGGCAATGAAAAAGTCATCCTCTGTGAGCGGGGAATCAGAACTTTTGAGCCCTATACCCGCAATACCGTTGACATTGGTGCGGTACCTTTAATCAAGCACCTTTCCCATCTGCCGATAATTGTAGACCCCAGTCATGCTACCGGAAAGTGGCATATGGTAACCCCGATAGCCAAGGCGGCAATAGCTGCCGGGGCTGACGGAGTAATGGTAGAAGTACATGAAAACCCTGATCAGGCCCTGTCTGATGGCAAGCAATCACTTACGCCCGAAAACTTCCGCGGAATGTTAAAACAGGTTGCCGACATAGCTCACCTGGAAGGCAAGATAGTTATTTAAAAATAATGTCCGGATAAATAGACACCTGTAAAGATAGTAAAACAGTTTTATTTTTCATTTACATATGGGGTTAATGAAAAAATATGGAATTTTCATAATGGTTTCACTCCAACAAATAATTTGGGGATGAAACCATTATTATTTTTTACCCTTGCAGCAGTGGCCTTTGAAGTGACTAAGCTGCCTGAAAATTCAAATATTGAAATGAAAAACAGAATAACGGATTAAAGCCGGCAGGCGGTCAAATCAATAGGCAGGTGCGAATAATTCTAATTTAAAATCGGGTGGCACAATAATTGCTTATTAATTTTATAAGCAAGATAACATCAATCCAACGAGATACTATGATCGCCAGGGAAATGGATGTTATAAAAACAGAAATTTTGCATTTGCGAGGAGGAATAGCATTGCTAGATAAACGAATGACCCTAAAAGAGGCAGTGAGCAAGTATGTTTTTGACGGCTGTTCCATGAACATAGCCAGTATATGCGCCCGCGAACCATTGGCCGTCGCTCATGAGATTATAAGGCAAGGCCGCAAAAATATTACTTATATTACTGATACCACAACCGATCCCGTGGAGCTGCTGGTGGCAGCCGGCTGTTTCAACCGTATTGAAGCGGCGTATATTTGGATCGGAGTAGTGGGGCAGGGGTACAATATTCGCCGCGCGGTAGAGCAAGGCATTCCCAATCATATCGAAATGATCCCTTATTCGAACTACAGTGCCGGGCTTCGTTTGATGGCCGGAGCCATGGGACTCCCATTTATGCCCACCAAATCGCTTCTGGGCAGTGATATTATAAAGTATAATCCGGACATAAAGGTCATCGACGATCCTTACGGGACTGGCCCCATAGCCCTGGTACCCGCCGCTACGCCTGACGTAACCTTTATCCATGTGCAACGGGCTGATATGGCCGGTAACTGCCAAATATGGGGTATGCTGGGTAATGATGAACATGCTGCCAAGGCCTCCAAAAACGTTGTCATCACCTGTGAAGAGATCGTACCCACCTCGGAGATCCGTAAAATCCCCAATATGACAACAATTCCCGAATATGCCGTATCGGCAGTTGTGGAACTGCCTTTTGGCTGCCATCCGTTATCAGTTACCGGATACTATTGGATGGATAATCCCTTCCGCCAGGAATTCATTAAGGCTTCCAAAAGCCGGGAAGGTATTTTACAGTGGCTGGATGAATGGGTTTATAAGATCGACAATCATGAACGATATCTGGACAAAGTGGGACGTGAACGTTTGGCCAAACTTCAGGAAATGGAACAGGACAACTGCATGATACCGGAAATTACTGCGAAAACGGGGGAGGGAAGATTATAATGAAATACGCTGAAAAATACTCAGCCTCGGAAATGATGGCCGCGGTTTGTGCCAAACAAATTCGGAATGATGACGTAGCCTTTGTCGGGGTGGGCATCCCGCTCATGGCAGGTGCGGTTGCGGCCGCCACCCACGCGCCGGATGTAATTCTGGCCTATGAAGGTGGCGGCGTTGGGTCGAAGACCCGCCGGATGCCCTGGACCATATCGGATAGTCCCACCACCGATAATGCACTGGTGGCAGGTTCGATGAACCAGATTTTCAGCGACTTGCAGCGCGGGTTTGTTACGGTGGGAATTATAGGCGGAGCGGAATGTGATAAATTCGGCAATCTGAATACCACAACAATATTCGGCGAGAACGGCGACTATCATCACCCCCAGGTCAGGCTGCCGGGGAGCGGCGGAGCGAACGACATTGCCTCTTCCGCTCCGCGCACGGTCATTGTCATGCGGCTGCAGAAGGGCAAGTTTGTGGAAAAAATTGATTTTAACACCAGTCCCGGGCACTTGACCGGTTATGATTCCAGGAAAAAGGCGGGTCTGCTGGGAGGGGGGCCGGTTGCGGTAGTGACTGACCGGGGTTTGTTTAAATTCGATGAGGAAAGCAAAGAAATGTACTTGGACTCTATTTATCCGGGAGAGACCGTGGAAGCGATCAAAGAACTGATTGACTGGGATTTAAAAGTATCCCCGCGGTTAACGGTGCTGGAACCTCCCACAGAGGAACAAATCAAAATTATGAATGAACTGGATCCTCTGGGTACGGTCTTAGGGACCAAGTCAATGAAAGGCGGCGTAGAGCCCTTCGAGGATTATTATCAAGCGCTCAAAAAGAGCTACTCCGCAATTAAGCTGGTTCTGTAACAACAACATGGTCTCAGCGGCTTGGCAGGAGGGAAAGATGTTGAAGATAAGCAATAATTAAAGAAGTGAGCAGAGTAGCAGAGAAAGCAAATAGCCAGGCCGGCCAGAGAGATCATTTTCATAAAAACCCCCGCTTAGAAATGGCGGGGGTTTCATTGTTTGGAGAATGAAAGTTGCGGA
>ENA-UOOM01003917-UOOM01003917.1-fermentation-metagenome-genome-assembly--contig:-NODE-3917-length-10253-cov-13.119337_pt1 | contig 10253 bp, 12 predicted proteins | sample MGYA00245781_ERZ724031 | MGnify/ENA primary metagenome ERZ724031 (study PRJEB28704, sample SAMN03018317) | fermentation metagenome | biome: anthropogenic terrestrial biome; feature: soil... | reverse complement strand
GGATTTCGAATGTTTTTAGGATTGCGGGAGCACAAAGTGCGGAGCAATCCGTAGGCATCAGGGGGCAAAATACCTTTTGACCCCTACATCATATCTTATTGGTTGTCAGCAATTCAAGGGGAAAATTATACATGCAAACTTTATACATCGGAGGGATTACAATGGAGCTTTCTAAACAAGTGGCATCGCAGATCGTCAAAGCCGTCTATCAGGTTGTGGGAAGTGATATCAACCTTATCAATGCCGACGGAATCATTATCGGAAGTACAAATGAAAAACGCATCGGCACTTTTCATGAAGCCGGTTATTCAGCGATAAAACAAGGCATTCCTGTCTTTGTCAGTCGACAGCATGATTATAAGGGAGCACAAAGTGGGGTTAACTATCCAATCTTTTTTGAGGGGACCCCTATAGCATCTATTGGTATCACAGGCAATCCAGACGAACTCGAACAATTTGGTTTCCTGATTACAAAAATCACAGAAGTATTTCTAAAAGAACAGCAGCTCAATGAAGAGCTCCTGTCTGAAAATCGTTCTCTCCACTATATGGTTACTTCCCTTATTTACAATAACATCCAGAACCCCAAGCAGCTGGAAGCATTGCTCGAAAAATACCAAATTGATCAGACAATGGATTATGCTGTATTATCCATTCATATGCGGGACACGGCTTTGGAGCGCTCCCTTGGTTTTTATTTTTCAGAGCTTGGCTGCCATCTTTCACTTTATCTCTATCCAAACGAGTGGATTGTCATTTTTGACAGAGAAACATTTGCTAAGTTTTCTTCCGAAGAATTCTGCCGCAAATATAAAGGGGGACTGTGTGCCGGTATTGGCCCTTTTGTCCCTCTCTATCAGCTGAACCAATCATATAAAAGTGCACAGTCCGCCCAAGAACATGCACAGCGGATCAATTTGGCACTTTGCAGTATAGAGGACATTTCTCTAGAATTTGTGCTGGAAAATCTTCCGCGAAATATTCAGAAGCTATACTATGAACACTTATTAAATTCATTGACTGAAAAAGAACTTCATATTCTAGAAACATATTTTGCATGTAATTTATCATTGAAAGATGCCTCAGAAATATTGTTTATACACAAAAATACATTACAATATCAACTGGATAAAATCACAGAAAAAACAGGACTGAATCCGCGGGTGTTCCAAGATGCATTTCTTTTGCAGTTTGCATTTCTCTGCAGGAACAGAATATAGAAACCTGTGGCATTATTGGTATACATGACACCCCTTACTTGATTTTTCATTACCTGTACTATATATTTTCAAAAGGAATCTGCTATACTATTGTCAGATGCTTATGAAGGGAATCCATGCTTTATAAGAAATACTAGACTGGAAAATTTGGAGGTTTTATATGAAGGTTGTTGTCGCTGTTGATTCTTTCAAAGGAAGCTTAAGTTCCATGGATGCCGGGTTCGCTGTCCGGGATGGCATTCTCCGTGCCCGTCCGGATGCGGAAATTATTGTTAAACCACTGGCTGACGGCGGAGAAGGAACCACAGATGCTTTGATAGAAGGTATGGGGGGAGAACGAATTTCTATCACTGTCACCGGCCCCCTGGGAAAACCGGTTGATGCCTATTATGGATATCTAAAAGAAACCGACACTGCAATTATTGAAATGGCCTCTGCAGCCGGTATTGTCCTCGTCCCCAACGGGGAAAAGAATCCACTGACTGCCACCACCTTCGGTGTGGGGGAAATGATAAAGGATGCTGCCGAAAGAGGCTGCCGTAATTTCATCATCGGCTTAGGCGGAAGTGTTACAAATGACGGGGGTATCGGGATGCTTCAGGCTTTAGGATACACTTTTCTGGACAAGAACTTCCAGGAAACCGGGCAGGGGGCACAGGCGCTCGGCAAAATAACTTCCATTAAAACGGACAATGTATATTCTAAATTAAAGGAATGCCATTTTCAGGTTGCATGTGATGTAACCAATCCTCTCTGCGGCAAAAATGGTGCTACATATATTTATGGCCCGCAAAAGGGGGTGTCTGGTGCAATGCTGGATAGGCTGGATGCCGATATGTCCCATTTTGCAGCAATTACATCGATGGTTATGGGTAATGACTTTTTAGAAACAGAAGGGGCCGGTGCGGCGGGGGGACTTGGTTTTGCCCTTTTAAGTTACCTGAACGCCCGTCTGATTCCCGGGATAGAGTTGATTTTGGATGCAGTCAGACTGCAGGATGCATTAAAGGATGCCGATATCGCAGTTACCGGCGAAGGCAGACTGGATCATCAGACTGCAATGGGGAAGGCGCCTGTAGGGGTTGCGCGCCTTGCAAAGAGATACAATGTGAAAGTCCTTGCATTTGCAGGCGGAGTCACAAAAGATGCCAGAGCCTGTAACAAAGCCGGCATAGATGCTTTTTTTCCTATTGTGAGGGGAATCACCACGCTGGAAGAGGCAATGGAGCCTGAGAATGCACGGGCCAATATGACAGATACTGTGGAACAGGTATTCCGCATTATATAGAGAGAAGCCGGGGAACTCCCGGCTTCTCTCATTTATACTTTATTCCCGCGAGCAACGAGCCAAGCGGAAATGCTTGCATTTTCATTTGGCGACTGCCGCGAGGGTCAAAGACTCCGCAGCTTGCTGCGGGGTCTTTGACTTTTGTACAGGAAAGGCACCCTGACTTTGCAAGATGCCTCTTCAAACTTATAAATTATCTTCTGTAACCCATACCTAAAATTCCCACGGAATCTATTATACATCTAATCCGCATGTGATGCAAGAGAAATTTTATATTTTTTGTAACAGTTCAGCCATCGAATTTTTGACAGCGTAGGCAGGAGAAAGCTTGCTTTCGTATGCATATGCTGCCGAAAATTCATATGGCGCTCTGCCACAGCGAGATGAAGCGCAGCACATGTCCTTGGTTAGCAACCGTAGTGTGGTTGTTTAACAAGGACGGTACCCTTGGGGTGGAATCGAGCTGATGGCTGAACTGCTACTTTGGGACTTAGCCTTTCATTCGGCCGGAAAACGCGCAAAAAGCCACAATCCCTTGCAAGCACTGAATTTGTGGCTTTCCTTCAAGCTGAAAATCGGACTTGAACCGACGACCCCTTCATTACGAGTGAAGTGCTCTACCAACTGAGCTATTTCAGCCTATAGTCCAAAAGACGAACCTTTGTCATTATATCTCTTTTCCAGAGGATTTTCAACTATTTTTTTACTTTTACGCTGAGCCTTTTCACGTTTTTGAATAACTGGAGTATACGGGATTCGAACCCGTGGCCTCAACAATGCGAATGTTGCGCGCTCCCAACTGCGCCAATACCCCATGGAAATAGTATAACACTGTAGAAACAAAAAGCAATGGAAATATGAAAATAAGCCGCAAATCCACCATTACAAGGGATTGCGGCTGTTTGCTTTTTAAGTTTATAGACTCCTACTCGCCTCCGGGGCCATCTTTTCTCGGCCGCTCGGATTCGGGCAACGGCTCTGTGGGTTTGGGAGAATCCATATTTCCGTCATAAGCATCCTTACTTTGAGAATAATCTTTTAGGCTATTTAAGGATTTTTCAGATGTTGTTTTCTTATCCATGTGCGCACACTCCTTTCGGAGTTAGTGTGTACCACATTATTTATTTTATTCCTGCGAGCAACGAGCCAAACGGAAATACAAGCATTTCCATTTGGCGACTGCCGCGAGGGTCAAAGACCCCGCAGCTTGCTGCGCTACAAGTTTGATGCCCCGTCAGCTTGCTGCGGGCTCTTTGACTCTTCTTTTATATTCTGATACATATGCACTGCCAGCTGATGATAGGGCATTTCGACCTTTTCCTTGTCAAATGCCAGCTTAATTTTTTCTAGCAGTCTGCACCGGGTATTCCAATAATCCGCAGTCTTCACCCATGCATGAAGCCCCAATGTGACTGCGCTGTCGCCAAGGGAATCAACAAACACTGTACTGTCTTCGTCATGTATAACCGAAGTATCTTTTGCCAGCAGCTCCTCCAGCAGCGACTTGGCCTTTTTCAGATCCGCCTGATAAGAAATATTTACCCTTAAATCCAACTGCCTCTCAGGGCGCGCTGTTACATTTGTCAGGCTGCTGTTTGCAAGTGTACCGTTAGGTATGACAATAATTTTATTATCCACAGTTGATAATTTCGTATAAAATATTTGTATCTCCTTTACTGTTCCTTCGTTTTTCTGGGTATCCTCAATAATATAGTCACCCACCACAAACGGCTTCATTAGAAGTATCAGAACCCCTCCGGCGAAATTAGCCAAACTTCCCTGGAGTGCCAGACCTATAGCTACTCCGGCAGAGGCTATTAATGCCGCCACAGAAGATGATTCTATGCCCAGATTTGTTGCAATAATAAAAACTAACAGCGCATACAGACTGAATTTCAGCAGAGAGCTGATAAACTGAATCACGCCCCGGTCGGCATTACCTCTCTGTAAAGAATGCTCTACAAGTTTTTGCAGCCAACGTATGACAATGCGGCCGATAAAAAAGAACACAAGAGCCAACACCACTTTGATTCCAAAATTAATTATATCCGGAAGATGAGCCTGACAATATTGTGTTATCCGATTCACTTCGCTTGTCACTTCTCCTGCCACTTCTTCTGCGGATGTGATACCTGTTTCTCCCAAAGTCATATTCATATCTTCTTTCCTTTCTCCGCCTGCAGAGCAAGAAAGGCACACATATTTCCCCGCCTGTCTCCCATTGTCCTGTGAGAGAAAAGTGCCTCGCTGTTGCAGTGCGTACACAAATTTGTTACAGCTATATTTTCTTTGAGAATCCCGGCCTCCCGAAAGATTATTTCGTTGGCTTTCCAGAGATCTAACTGATATTTACCGTTATCTTTCCTGTAAAACAAATGTTTCCAGCTATTTTCGTCAAAGTGTTCCCTGAACTGTTCAATGACATCCTCACTGACCTCATAGCACTCCTGGCAAATAGAAGGACCAATCGCTGCCAGGATATCGGCAGGATTAGATCCATATTCCTCCTGCATCAATTCTACCGTCACTTTCCCAATTTTTCCTACTGTTCCCCGCCACCCCGAATGGCTTAAGCCAATTGTCCTTTTTACGGGATCCACAAAATAAAGAGGGACGCAGTCTGCAAAAAAGGTAACCAGACAAATTCCCGGCACATTGGTGACAAGACCATCCACATCGCTGTAGCCTCTGGGGCGCAGTATTCCCATTCCCCTTTCTTCATCTGTGACAACGCGGACATTCGTAGTGTGGGTCTGCTGAGTAAACACCATATCCTCACTGTTTACCCCTATCGATTCCCCTATCCTCCGGAAATTTTCCCGGACGGCTTCCTCTTTGTCTCCTCTCGTAAAACTTAAGTTTAGCGACGAATAGCAGCCTTCGCTGACACCTCCCAGACGGGTGGAAAACCCGTGTCTCACAATCCCTGTATTTTTAAATAACGGATATTCCAAATATGGAGTATCCGTCTCTATTTCCTGAAAAATCTTCTTTTCACTTTTATACTGCAGACCTAAGCTCATAAATATTCACCCCTGAAATGCATTTTTGATATGTATAATTTTCTCCCCCTCGATTCCGATTACATCGAATCTGCAAGGGCTGTCGGAAATACCCCGAACCGCCAGATAATAAGAGGCACACTTGTAAAGTGTTCTTTGCTTTTTCATGTCAACAGCCTCCAATGGGCTGCCTTTCTTTTTGTCCTGCCGGTATTTCACCTCGCAGAACACCAGATATGGCCCGTCCCTGGCTATGATATCAATCTCACCCTGGCGGCAGCGGTAATTGAACTGCAAAATAACATATCCCTGTTGTTCCAGGTAATACCCCACAGCCTGCTCATAATCTGAACCCACTTTTCTATTATTCTGTTTCTTCTCTTCCATTATTTCTATATTGCGATGTCAAAGTTTTTTATAAAACATGCCCGGTGAATCGGTGTAGGCCCCAATCTCTTCAATGCTTCAATATGAGCCGCAGTCCCATACCCCTTATTCTCTGCGAGCCCATAGCCAGGTAATATTTTATCATATTCTTTCATTAATCTGTCCCTTGTCACTTTGGCAATAATACTGGCCGCAGCGATAGAAATACTTTTTGCATCCCCTTTAATGATAGGCACCTGTGGAATTGTAACCTCCGGTATAGTCACTGCATCATTGAGCAGCAGCTCCGGCCTCGGGTCCAAATTTGCTATAGCGTCACGCATAGCTTCATAAGTTGCCTGCAGGATATTTATCTCATCAATCCTGGCGGGGCCTGCCATACCGATTCCAGTGGCAACCGCCTTTTCCATAATCTCCTTATATAACTCTTCCCGTTTTTTTGCAGAAAGCTTTTTAGAATCATTGATATAAAGTATCTCACAGTTCCTTGGAAGAATCACCGCACCTGCGACTACGGGGCCTGCCAGAGGACCCCTTCCAACCTCGTCAATACCACAGATAGAGGCATACTGCTCATACTTCAGCTCAAACTTTCTCATCTCTTTGAGACGAAGCTGTTCCGCAAGCAGTTTTTCTTCTCGTCTTCTGTACTTCAATATCAGAGCTTTAACTCCGCTGCGGCTGTCCCCGGCATATTTCTCATAAAGCCCTGGAAGCTCACGACTCCCGGCCTGTTCAAATTTCTGCTTAATCCGGCTGATCCTCTCACTCATGCTTAATCACTCCAAATTTATCAAAAGGCCAGATGCGGATCCATGCTCTTCCCAGCAGATCCTTTCTGTGAAGTACACCTACGCTCTCATCCCGGCTGTCGGCACTGTGATTTCGGTTGTCTCCCAGGACGAAGTATTCATCATTCCCCAATAGAATTGGTTCTTCAGCAATTCCCGGAGCAATCATATCTTCATTTCCATAGTGTTCATCCAAATCCTGACCGTTGATGTATACCTTTCCCTCTTTCACCTGCACTGTTTCTCCTGGCATGCCTATAATACGCTTTATATAGTATGTATTTTCCTTATATTGATAAGGAAATACAATAATTTCAAACCTCTTTGGCTCCCTGAAACGGTAGGATATCTTATCCACAATCAAATTATCTCCGTCCGACAGCGTAGTCTCCATGGAAGAACCACTGACACGGGTGCGCTGGCCTACAAATGTAATAATCAGGTAAGTCAACCCTATGATAATCAATATATACACAATCCAGCCAAACAGTTCCCTTATAATACTTTTTTCCTGATTCATGCCTAATCCCTCTTTCTGCTGTCTCTTTATATCTTATTCATAATTATAAGGAAATTCAAGTGTTATTTTCCCAAGTCTTCCATTTCTGAAATCATCCAGAAGCAGCCTTGCAGCCTTCTCTGTATCCAGTTCACTGCCCTTTATTAAACAATGTCTGCTTTTTGCGATTTCTTTCAGGCATAAAAAGTTATCTTCCATTTCTTCAATCTGATACTTGCCTTTTAGAATTCCCGGATAGAATTCCTTTAGAAAACCAATCAGTTCCATGGATAGCTCCTCCACATTGAGAATTTCTTCCTTAATAGAGCCAATGAATGCAAGTCGAAGACCCACGGTCTGATCTTCAAATTTAGGCCAAAGTATGCCCGGCGTGTCCAAAAGCTCCACATTTTTGTTCAGGCGAATCCACTGTTTTCCCTTGGTCACACCCGGCTTATTGCCAGTTTTTGTACATGCTTTTCCAGCCAGAGCATTAATAAATGTTGATTTTCCCACATTGGGAATTCCCACCACCATGGCCCTCACCGGGCGATTCAGAATTCCCCGTTTTCGGTCTCTTTCAGTTTTCTCCCTGCAGGCTTCCTGAATCACACCCTGTATGGATTTGATTCCTCCGCCTTTTTTGGAGTTTACCTTTACGACCGAATAGTCCCTTTTCTTAAAATATTCTGCCCAGGAATCATTCCACTTGTCTTCTGCCAAATCCGACTTGTTCAGCAGAATCAGCCTTGCCTTGTTCTTTCCCAGTTCGTCAATTTCTGGATTTCTGCTGCTTACCGGAATTCTGGCATCCACCAGTTCAATGACCAGGTCTACCAGTTTTATGTTTTCCTGCATCATGCGTTTTGCTTTGGTCATATGACCCGGATACCACTGAAAATACATATTTTCTTCCTCCCTTATCTCTTTACAAAGCCAAAATCAGAGCCTAAACTGGTAACGAACCAGACCTTTCCATAGATTTCTCTTCTCTTTACATTACCAATATCCGCCATCCGGCTGTCATCACTGCCGGCATGATTATCTCCGATCACAAAATATTCGCCGTCACCCAGCGTAAGCGGCTCAGCTGCAACACCGGAATCCTTTATATTCTTCGCATGAATATGTTCCTTCACAGCCTTGTTATTAATATAAACAAGGCCATCCTGAATCTGTATCGTCTCCCCCGGAAGGCCCACAATTCGTTTAATAAAATAGTGGGCATTTTCATTTCCGTTGGGTTTGAATGCAACAACATCTCCCCGCTTCGGCCTGCTTGCATTATAGACAAGCCTATTTACCATTACAACATCACCATTTTTCAAGGCAGGCTTCATGGAATCTCCTGCATTACTTACTCTTTGTCCGAAAAACCAGACAAGTACAAATGCAACAACACAGACAGTCACAATCTGAAGAATCCAGTTTACAATAGCGCCTGTATTTTTTGTTTCTGAATGTGACTTTTCTTGCTGAAATTTCAATCCTGGTTTTCTTGCTGCGAACTTAAGATCCCGTTCCTTTTTCACACTCTGTTTTCTTTTTGCCTGTCTTTTGCGCTTTTTTCGAAAATTTAAATCTGCCATCTTTCTTCCTCATAAATAGATGATAGTTCTCATTATATTAAAAGGGACAATATACATGGTGTATTTGTCCCTCTCACAGTTACTATTTTACTAATTCTTTTACCTTAGCTCTCTTACCGACACGGCCTCTCAAGTAGTTCAGTTTTGCTCTTCTGGCTTTACCTCTGCGGATAACCTCTACGCTTTCAACGCTGGGCGAATGCAGCGGCCATGTCTTCTCGACACCGACTCCGCTGGATTTCTTGCGCACTGTAAAGGTAGCTCGTGTGCTTCCACCCTGCTTCTTCAGAACTGTTCCCTCAAATACCTGAATTCTTTCACGTGTACCCTCTTTAATCTTGGCATATACTTTTACCGTATCGCCTACATTAAACTCCGGCACGTTCTCTTTTAACTGTTCTGCCTCAATACTCCTGATAATATCATTCATCGTGTGACCTCCTTCATATTTAGACGTTCTTAATACTTGAATACAGACTCATCAAATGTCCATAGAATTCTTTTTGTATCAGAGGACCATCCCTGTTCATTTCACAACTGTTGTATTCTATCATATTTCCTTGTAAGTTTCAAGTCTTTTTTAAATTCCAGATGTTACCTGTATATTCCGTATTTATTTCGTGATATTATTTCCTCGTAACATTTTTGTAACAATATCATAATATTTTAGGAGGTACATATTTATGAAACGCAAAATATTAACAGCATTGCTCTCTGCAGCTGTAATAGGAACCGCAGGCTTAAGCCCTCTGGCTGTACATGCGGCATCACCAGAGGAAGCAGCCGGCGCAGTTCAAGGCAGCACACTTTGCCCAAATGGTGCAAATGCTATTGTTGTCACCAGCGTAGATCAACTGAAGCAAAAACTGGAGGAGCTTGGAGTAAACTGCACACTCCCTGACCTGACAGCCCAACTGCCTGAGAACAACCAACCGTGTGAAACTCAGCCTGCAGCCCCCGAACAGCCCGACGTAACCCAGCCTGAGACACCGGATCAGCCGGACAGCAATCAGCCTGGTGCACCTGAACAGCCCGATACCAGTCAGCCTGAAACGCCAGAGCAGCCGGCATCCGATGTAGAAAATGCAGATTATGTGCAGCAGATTGTAGATCTTGTAAACCAGGAACGTGCCAAAGCAGGTCTCTCCCCGGTTACCGCTGATTCAACTGTTCAGACCGCCGCTCAGGTGCGTGCCCGGGAAATCGAGAAATCCTTCTCACACACTCGTCCGGACGGAAGTTCTTTCGACACTGCACTTACACAGCAGGGCGTTAAGTTCAACGGCTGCGGTGAGAATATTGCCTGGGGACAGAAATCCCCACAAGAAGTTATGACCGGCTGGATGAATAGTGCCGGACACAAAGCAAACATTCTAAATGCAAAATACACCAAAATTGGTGTGGGATATCACCAGAATGCTTCCGGTACAAACTACTGGACTCAGGAATTCACTTACTAATCTATCAATCCTTTTAG
>ENA-UOOM01003916-UOOM01003916.1-fermentation-metagenome-genome-assembly--contig:-NODE-3916-length-10254-cov-4.264928_pt1 | contig 10254 bp, 12 predicted proteins | sample MGYA00245781_ERZ724031 | MGnify/ENA primary metagenome ERZ724031 (study PRJEB28704, sample SAMN03018317) | fermentation metagenome | biome: anthropogenic terrestrial biome; feature: soil; material... | reverse complement strand
AGCTTCTTTATCTTTTTCAGAGAAAAAACGGTCTGCGGCAATCAGTTCACCGATGCGCTTTTCAACTTTAGTCCACGGTAAAAGAATTTTTGCATCGGGTTTTGTAATGGAACCGCGACTAATCTGTAAGCCCTTGGCATCATGAGATTCATCCAAATTTCTGTTCATTACTGCCGGATACGAACCACCAATGCCGTATTCATCTTTGAGCATATGGGCATTTTCAGCAGCCGATTCCTTTTTGAGATACTGTTCATAGATTCGGAATTTGCCTCCAGAAACAATACCGCCACGGGTAAGAATAGCGTCGATGTCTTCTTGGGAAATAGCAAAAGCGAAAGCATTTTCGTTTGCTTCCGCTTTCTCTGCAATAATATTTTGTTGTATTGTGACAGGGGTTAGATTTAGCTGTAAATCAGGTCGTTCAGAACTGTTTCCTCCGCCGAGTGTTTGATGTTGTTCATTAGTCCCACCCATCGGAGTTGTTCCGTTGACTTCATCTGTTCGGTCACGCCCTGTGCTTTCTTCATCTGCTCTGTCAGCGTCTCGATCTGTTCCAGTGCCGACTGCTCGATTGTCATCAGGTGATCTGTCAGCTTGCCCGACGCTTTCAGGCTCAGATACAAGCCCTTCTTGTAATCCTTCAGGTACTTCCTGCGAAGCATTGCGTACTTGCCCAGCGTTACCTTCGGTTGTTCCGGAAGGCTCAGTTTGGGAATCTGAAAGTCGCCCTGCATTCTGTAAGTTACTGTCATGGTTATCGTCAGTCCTTTCCTTAACTTTTTCTGTGGCTTCAGGATACTCCGCTGCCGCAGTTTTTGCAAATGTGCGATTTTGCTTTTTTTCTTCGCCTTGCAGTACGATTACTGTCTGCTCAATTTCCCGCAGTCCCATTTCGGCAATATCCGATGTGGCTGCGCCAAGCCGTGTGATACATTCAGACGAATTGAAATTGACGATATTACGGAAATCATCAATGTCATAGAAAACATCTGCGTCCACACCACAGCGTATCATCATGATGTAGGCAACGCTGTTTTTTAGAAGATTTCTGAACATGACCTCAACATTTTGTTCGTCGTAATCCTCAAGAAAGCTGCCTTCACGCACTCCCATAAGCTCGGAAAAATAGTCTGTCATGTTATCCGTTACAGCATTGTCCGCAGCAGATAGAATGGCATTTTCAAGCGTAGAGCTTTCTTCAAGCTGTCCGAACTTTGCTTCCAAAGCTTCCGAAACATCATCGCTGTATCGGGTTTCCATCTTCCACAGATGCACTTCGTTTCCGGCATGACTGTTTGTGTCGCTGACATCGAATACATAATGGAGTGTCAAATGACCGGCTTTATCATTGATAAGGGCAATGCCGTGAGCGCCTTTGTTTACCCATCTGCCAAAGCGTTCATTCCATAACTCGATGGGGGCACAGGCGGTAGCTTGCGGCCTTTGTGCGTGAATCAGCACCTGATCGTCAAAATCGTACTTGTAGTTATTCGCGGCAGTATTCAGAAAAGCTATCCAGCTTCCGGGATTAGCGGATAGTTCCTGCGTTTTCTGTGCATACATCTGCGTGATAAGATCAATTTTTCTTGGCATCGATTAACCTCCTTTCGGCAAGTATATATTTTTTCAATCCGTCTTTCGCTTGCTCAATTTTGCTGATACGGCTGTAAAGCTGGTTGACTGTACTTGAGATGTCCTCCGTATTATCCGAATAGAAATAACCGTTTACACAGCTACATATCGGAATACCCTTTGAGCGAAGCATATTGATGCACCGCCTGATTTCCGTCCCTTTACAGGAAAAGGCGGCCTCAAGCTGTTTGCTCAAAGCCGCCTTGTTTCTTGTATTGTGATTTCTTTTCAGATAAGTGCCAATAGCGTCACACTCCATCAACATCACCTCGTTATTTTGGAATCGGTTCGTTCCTTCTCCATACGGACAGAAGTGCAGGTAAAGTCCGAATTTTTCCAATAGACATTCCCGTTCTCATATTCGGCTTCTGCTTTTTCCTTTGCATCCTCAACACTGTTTGCTTCCACCGAAATATACCCTGTGCTGGTTTCACTAACACTTACTTCATACTTCATCGTGCATCACCTCTTTCTGACTGTTTCGGCTTAATCGGCACTCCGTTTTCGTCATAACTTTTCGGATTTGCCGCAGGACATGACCAACCGTACATAGAACCTGCAAGCATAGCCGCCGCCTGAGCCTTTGTTACACCAAGCTTTTCGTTCATTTCGTTTGCAAGCTCCTTCATCGCGTCCTTGCCCTCATTTTCAATATCCGTGTTGTAATAACCCTTTTCACCGTATTTGATAATGATAAGGTCGCCAGTGTGGAGCGTTCCATAACACTGTTCGGGAAGCAAGGGATTGACGGCACGATAGGTTGCACCGATACACTCCATGCGCTCTGCAAACTCACAAATATGATACAAATTGTCACCGACCTCACAATGGCATTGATCGATATATCGGCAGGTTTTCGTTTTCTCCTCCCCGTCCGGAAAAGAGATGATGATTTTGCCACCATCCGCAACGCGGAACAAGTCCTTGTAGTTGCTGTCAATTAAGCGTATGCCTTCCGCCGCTTTTTCAATATGACTGTCCAGCCAGTCACGACGATAGCAATAGCAGTAGAGATTGTATTCTCCTTTATTCGGGTTTAAGCGCATTAAATAAGCGTATTTGTCCGTATTGACACGGACGCCGTATTCCCGTTCATTACCTAATAAATCCTTGCCATAAGACGCTTCGGAATGAGAATGGCAATACTTCGACAATTCTGTCCGGTTGCTAAGGATATTGCCTTTTTCACGCAGTTCGTTAATGATATTATCAAGCTCATCCTTGAACTCCTGTGTTTTTAGGTCTTTTCTGAAATCATCCCACGATGAGAAAAAACCTTCTCCACTTGAATCCATATCGGCACGAAGATGCCCGATGCAGCCCGTCTGCATACTGATTTGCTGACTTTGGCTATAAGTGTACAGACGTTCTTCGGGTTTGAGAATTTCAAATTTCATTCTATCTCTCCATATCTGCGGACTGTTTTTCTTTCGGCAGGTCAAAGCCATAAACTTTGGCAATGTCCTTCCCGAGAGGTCTTGTAACACGGTCAATATCCGCTTGTGTGACCGTGCCGGAATAGATTTTGTCCTGCAAATCTTCGATTTGTTCTTCGGTGGCATTGTCCTTGAAGACGCGGTACATATACTTATTGCGCCCGTCATGATGAATTGCGTCCGCTTTGAACTCACCGTCTTTATCTACATACCATTCGGCATAGTCGGTGTCGGAATAAAGACAGTCGCTGATTTTTCCGGACTCAATCATCTTGTAACCGAGAAACCTTCCGTTCCACCTGCCGAGATCGGCGATTACGATGATAGGTTCAGACAACTGAACATTCAGATTGTCGCGTTCATCGTACAGATAATCGTCATTCACCCGAACCATTTCCTGATAAAGCATGTCTTCTGTAATATCATCGGGGGCTGTGCCGTTCATTTCGAGTTGTTCACGCATATCTCCACGCCAGTCATCCAAGTCAAGATTGATGTTGCTCCAGATGATATGCCGGTCAGTTTTCCGATTGCTCATGCTCATCACCTCCGGCAAAGAACGAAATCACCTTATGGTGTTTGATTGCTTTCTGAAGCTCGCTGATACTGCGCATTTCATCTACCGCCAGACCGTCAAGACCGAGTATCTGGTCAATGGTCATATCTGTGATAGACTTCTCAGAGTTATAGCCTGCGGCAATCAGTTTATCGACAAGAGCAATCTTTTTCTGTATGTTTGTTAGTTTCTTTACAGCCATAATTTCACCCTTTCTTATCATCGAGTTTCAACGGCTCTGAAACTCCTGCGTTTTCATTTCTTTCATGCGCTCGGTACGGATGGCATTCTGCCGTTCCACTGCCCAATCGGGAAGATTGTTCATTTCACCGAGAATATCGCTACGGTTAATTCGGCTTTCCTTGCCGGAATACAGATTGATGATGAATACAGCGTCCCCACGGGAACTTCCTTCTGCACCAAAACCGCCAATTACATACACAAGCTGATTATCCGCCGTCTGATACTCAGGGCGAAGAACATCCGAACGAATTACGACAACCCTATCATGAATAGACTCTTTATAGTTAAGTGGCGTACACATATCCGCAGTAATGGTTTCTCTCGGCACGGTGACAGCATTCTCTGCTTCTTTCAGCTTCTCGCACTGTTGTTCAATACGTTTAGCGTACAGCATCACAAGTTCAGCATAATCGTTACCAACCATGCAATCGGTGTACTGTCCGATGATTGCATTGCTTTCATAGAAAGCACAAAAATAAGGATGCTCCGGATTGTTGTCATCAACGCCGAATACTACTTCCTTATCGCCAATTAACATTGACTGCGTGATTTCATAATTACCGGCTATTCGTTTTTCAGCGTCCATGCCGTTTTTCGCCTCTCTTTATGGTGATACCGAGTTCACCGGAACGGTACTTATTCTGCAAATAGAGAATTGTTCTGATATTCGGCACCGTAATGCCGGGAATCTCGACAAGCTCCTCAACAGGAATAGTGAGAACATCTTCGGAAGAATAACCCGCACATTTAATTATGCGAAACAGTCTTTCTGTAATTTCCTTTGTGTTCATTTAATTACCTCTCTTTTCATGAAAACAGCGGCCTTTCAGCCGCCTTGATTACTTCTTATTTTTATTGTGGATTCTATGCTGCCGATAATGAAGACAACAATCGCTCCTTACCTACGAGCGACATACCAATCGTCATAGGCCGAGCCGTTTATCTGTATCGTGTTTGTAGCCGATTCAGAGATAATCATGCCGGCAGGGGTCCAGCAATCGGATTTTATTACCTTCACGGTATAATTACCGTCAGGATACCAAAGCGGAGTAAAATGCACTTTGCCGTAGCTTCCGTTTGCGGGGAAATACCAGTACGATCCTATCCTGTCTAACGTTTGGTATCTGCTAATGGTGAAAGCATAATTGTATTCGGGAAATAGGGCATAACCATATTGCGCAGAGGTATAAGCAGCTGAGGATGGTACCAGGTAACCGGATACAGCGGTCAGAGCATTATAGGCCTGCAATGATATACCGTAACCAGACTTCATCGTCCATGTGCTACCATTTTGTGTTGCAGTTGCGCCTGTCGCCGGAGTAATCGTGTTTGTTCCGGCAGCATACACACCGATTCCGTAATAATTGCGGACAAAGTTGCTTCCATTGTAGGTGTATTCCCACCATGTGGCATATCCGGTTTGATTACCCGGTGCAGAGGGAACGGAAAACCCGCTTGGTGCATTGCTTTCAAACTGAGTGTCGGGTGTTTCATAATAAAAATATGGCATGGTAGAATATGACCGAGACACAAGATTGTAGTAAACACCGTCTTGAAGCACATCGGCCATTATCGTCACATTGCCATAATTCAGTCCCGTGGGAACGCCCCATTTGAAATAAATAAGATTCATATCATTGCCGGGAACAACGACCTGCGTTTTGGTTTGTGTTGTAATTAACGTACCATTTGACCGATAAACCCGAAAACGCACTGTAATATTACTTGCAGGCGTATAGGGATCGCGATATCCGTTTGTCAGCCAATAGCTTGTTATAACACTTGTTGCTTCGCGGTAACTGGCATTTGGCGCAATAGGGTAGATACGGAGAGGATGATTAACCTTACAGATAAGTGCCATCGAATTGTTCCACTCATCAGTTTCATAGTCGGTATTGTATATACCGGCACCCTCAAGATAAACACCACCCCAGACTGAGAAAACCCGTTTATTCGGCACTTCAAAGGAATATCCTTTTACATTGATTGATTTCCCGAGGTCAATAGCATAAATGCCGGGAATCTGGCTTTTATCATCGTTATAGCCATTAATATAAATGGTACAAGTGGTATTGTTTTTATAAGTGTACTGTACCGTTACCTGATCACCGGCTTCAAGTTTCGTCGGATCAAGATAGGTGTTATCCTCGCCAATTAGACGTATATTTGTGATTTCCGCGTCAGCTTTGACTATCGGAATATTCATCCATGCAGTCTGCGTTGTATTGTCAATATCGCTTGCCCAATGTGTCCATAAATAGAACGGAATACGGTTTATGCCATTTGTATTTGCACTGTTATCCGGTACTGTAAACAGTCCCAAGTCGCTGTACTTGTCATAGCTTATGTCACTGTTAATAGCAGCATTATCCACATACAAATCCGCATCACCGGTATTAGGATTCCATGTCTTCACAGCATTCCACGCGTTATTAGTCCAACTGTACATTCTGCCACGCAAATAATTATATGAAGTCCATGAATTTCCGGAGGTATATGTGTATTTTGCGCGTACTCTTTGCCCGTAGTAAACTGAGCCACTCGAACCGACATCTCCGTCATATGCTGCGACAGTACCGACCACGCTATACATTGTCACCTGATAACGGTTAATTTTCGGGCGGATTGGAATATAAAAAGTCTTTTCCGCACCCCATTTGAGGACATTACCGCTGCTGTCAATCCAGTCAACACGTGCTTTCACGGTATAGGAGCTACGGCTTGAATCCACTGTTATCGGTGAGAGCGCTATATCATACCATGTGTTTGAATTGGACCAGACATTCCGCGAAGTCGAACCGCCGCCTACAACCCATAACGTCTGCCTGACATAACAGTTCTCTGATTCAGCGGGGAAATGAACTGCAAACCAGACTGTATCACCTACAATGGGATAACCGTGACCGTAAGCATAATTGGCAAAGGTACTACCGTAGCTGATACCATAATGATTGTTGTTCCGACTGCTAACGCTGCCGGGCCATGCTTCACAGCAATATACGGAAAGATTTGGTGTGAAATCGGGCTTTGTTTCGGTATAGGCAATTCCCACGCCATAACCCTTATTGATAATGTCGTAAAATGTTGCGCGGGAACTGGAGGCTATCGCACTTGCACCTGTCCAAAGTCCTTGGCCATCAGTAGTGTATAAGGAGTTTGGGTAATGGCGGTTAGTATAACTTGAAATAAAGCCCCAGCTTCCGCTGTTTGAACTTGAACCGCCATTGCTTGACGCGCCTAAAATGTGCTTTCCGTATATGGCAATCTCTGTAACAGTAAGAGCATGATAAACGCTTTCCAGACGAACATCATACAATGGCTCAACAAGAATCTTGTCTCCGTTTTTTAGTGCTTCGATCCCGCCAATTCCGAGTGTGTGAAGAATCGGATCAAGATTTCGTCCGTCGTTCTGCCAGGAACTCATGCCACTTGGGGCAGGTAAAGAAGCGGCAAAACCCATGTTTGCTTCCTTGTAGCAATTTGTTTTGTTTTTATTCGTTGAAAAACCTGCGTTCTGATTGTTGATGAGTTGTTTCTTATTGTATTTCGTATTAAACTTGTAACCATTTGTGTATTCATAGTTTCCGTAATAGGTGTTTCTGAACACATCAATGACTGCGCCGTTCTTTGTTCCTCCGTTCTTGTCCACAACAGAAAAGCGATAACCTATGCAGTTATCTCCGTCTGTACGAATAGCATATCCGTTCGGACCCGCAGCGGTTGTATTACCGCCGCCGCCCGTAGAACTTCCGTCCCATGACAAAGCTGATGCGGACATACATGACAGCGCGAAAAGCGTTGCAACAACAAGAACGCAGGTCATAAATTTTATTATTTTTCTTCTCATTTTGACCTCCTGTTCATATAAAAAGAGCCTGACGGTTTTGTCAGACTCTCGGATGAAATATTCTGTTTAATGGTGATGGCAGGTGTTACCCGGAACAAGTTCACCACACTCGCACTGTGTATCCTGAAGATATCGGAAGCAGCCTGTCGGATTATCCAAAGACCACTTCGGTCTTCCGCAATCAGGACAAACCTTTGCCGGATCCTGCTGCACATTGTATTTCGGGCAAAGTGTTGCGTCATAACAAGTGAAGCCCCATTCGTTAACCGCATAAAAACTGGCACAGGAATGCGAGCCACAGTACGGACAGCCTTCCATTTCACGATTGAGCAGAGACGCATGAAATTCTGCGTTTTGACAATGATGATTGGCACTTCCACAGTCATATGCCTCCTTAACCGGTGGATTCCCGCCGATCGATATTCCGGCACTGACATTGTTTTCGGACTCTTTTATCGGAGCAGCTATTTCTTCTTTCGGTGTGTCATTTGTCTCGGCTTTCTTGCCGGTAGTTTTGCTCGCGGTATCCTCTATACTCTCATCCGGTTTGAGCGCATTACCGTCATCTTGGATTTCCCCAACTGAAGCGGTTTTATCCGGTTCGCTACTGTCCTCGGGATCGTCGATTACAATATCCTTTCCGGTTTCCGATGTCGGAGGTTCGGTTTCAACCGGTTTTGTTTCAACTCTGTCTCTTGTCAAACAGAATATTGTCACACATACTATGATCACTGCAAGTACTGAAGATACGATAATAATGACCTTTTTATTTTTGAATAGCTTTTTCATTAAGTATCCGCCTCCTAAAATTTTTCGGACAAAGCCGAGTCGATTGTAACTGGTATTCTTGCAGCACCGACTGCTTTGCCGTTAAACCAAATCGGAACATATAGAATATAATGAACCCGGATTTTCAAAGTATTTTCTTCTTGAAATGTGAAATACGGCTTTGTCATTTGATACTGTATCTTGCCGTTGCTGTCATAAGCATACAGGTAGCTTCCCTTATTTACAAGTGTGCAAAATTTGCAGAGATCGTCAATATACACATCTGCATCCAATGCTTCAGTATAATTGCTTCCTTGCTTGATGGAATCATATATTTCTATGGAGTTTTTCATCACAAAGCTGTCCAGTACAACCTTACAGTTTTCCTTGGTGATGCGAACCGTATTAACTGCACTGGCGAAGAAGATAAAGACCGATAGTATCATACTAATCACAAGAATCATTACGCATGGAAACACATACCCGTCACCGCGCTTGTTTATTAAGCGTTTTATATCGCACCACCTACTTCCAGTACTTTTCTGAAATGCCGGACTTTTGAACGGTCAGTGTAACAGGTATTTTGAAAACACCAAGCCCTTTAAGATATGTCGTTACATCTATTTTGACCGTCATCGTGTCTCCAAGCTGTACCCGTTGATAGGTTGAATTGTAAAATTTTTCGGCATCCGTATAGATTCCATACCAGTAATACTCGTTAAGAAGCTCGGAATCTCGCTCCCAAAACTCACTGTAGAAGCACCCTTCCGCCGTTGCCGTTTCAATCAGCTCGTTGCAAATTTGATCCATTTCCTGTTTCAAGGTGATAAAGCTAAAAATGTTGATTGCCACTACCATAATCATGACAAACACGATGACACTGACACAGGTGTCAATGTAACCCTCACCCTTGCGGGAGTGCAATATTTCTTTCATCATCACATCCCCCTTAAGCAAACAAAATGTTCATTGAGGTCATTATCTGAGCCACAATGACAACGATATAGATCAGCATAAAGCAAAACAACAGACACATCGAAAGTCTCTTAACCTTACGAGGAACCTTCTGTGCTTGAAGCCTTAATTGCTGTCTTTGAATGTCGTTGAACTTTAACGAAAGAGAAATCCAGTAGAGCGCCGTGTCATCGCCGCGCAGGATACCGATAAGGCCTCTGCATACATCACTCATCATCGCCGAACCCACACGGGATTCCAGTCTTGTGAGCGCTACTTCATAGTTTCCGGAACGCATATCCGCTACGGTGATACTCAGTTCATGCTGTAATTCCGGACCAGCGTTCTTCGCATAGGTTTCCAGCATATTCAGCACATCACGGCTATGCTTTAAGGTTTTCTCAATCGTAAATACCAGTCTTGGCAGTTCATATTCAATCTTCTCCCGCTTTGCCTTAATTCTCATGCTGACGCTCTTAACCTCAGTTTCAATTAAAATACTCTCTTATAGAGGAAGAATGCCATAAACAGAATGACTGGGCATAACAGAGGAAAGATAAACAGCACGGGAATAGCAAACACACCGATAATAACTGCCTTGACTATGGCATTCGCTTTGAACATTTCCGGGCTAATATCCATCTGCGCTGTTTTCAAATCGGCTTCGAGTTGTGCTCTCTTGAACTCATTTAGTTTCATGCGCTTTGACATCCAAGTGGCTATTCCTTTGAGCCAGACATCAAGCCCGCTTGACTTGTCCTTTTGCTTTTTCGACAGGTTGTTTACTGCCTTTGAGGATTTCAGATACGGAATGT